>Ga0181521_10002965_pt1 | contig 20174 bp, 18 predicted proteins | sample PEATcosm2014_Bin_32_FD_119764 | JGI IMG/M metagenome (GOLD analysis project Ga0181521, IMG submission 119764) | Peatland microbial communities from MTU Mesocosm Facility, Houghton, MI, USA - PEATcosm2014_Bin02_60_metaG | ecosystem: Environmental > Terrestrial > Soil > Wetlands > Peat | place...
CGGTAGCCGCGTTTCTCCTGATCTTCCACTTCTTCTTCCCGTTCTTCCTGTTGTTGCAGCGCGGAGTGAAGCGCCGCCTTCACGTGCTCTCGATGGTGGCGGTTTTGTTGTTTGTCTTGACGCTGGTGGATATCTACTGGATTGTGGTCCCGTCGTATGAGGTCTCCGCCCCGAAAGTGCATGCGCTCGATCTTCTGGCTCTCATCGGTGTCGGCGGAGTGTGGCTCAGCGGGTTCCTGTGGCAATTGAAGAAACGGCCGCTGCTTCCGCTGCACGATCCGCGGTTTGAAGGAGTTTTGGAGCATCAGCATGGAGATTAAGCAGCCCTATAAACCTGGCACGCCGACGGAGCGAGGCCGGGGCTTCGAACAGCGCGATGCGAGCATCAAGGGACTGCTTCAGTTCGCCTTCTGGATGGCCGTCGTCCTTGCGGTCACTCTGGTCGGAATGAGGTGGACGTTCGATTATTTCAAGAGAACCGAGCCGCTGGGGCCGACTGCGTCGCCGCTGGTGAAAGAGAGCCAGCGGATGCTTCCTCCGAGTCCGCGTTTGCAGGCTCAGCCGCATCGGGAGCTGGTGGATTACTGCACGGCCCAGCAGCAGGAAGTGACCACGTATAGCTGGGTGGATCAACAGAGCGGCGTTGTTCACATTCCTGTGGACCGCGCGATGGATTTGATCCTCGCACGCGGTCTGCCTGCGCGGCCCTTGAGCGAGGCTCCGAGTGGAGCAGCCTCGGCTCCGGTGGCGACGCCCAATACAGCCGGCGGCAACGACCTGCTCGGGCCTTGCGGTTACTTGACTGAGGATTTGGGGAAGGCGCCCAGTGAATAGTAGGCGTTTTCTGGACGCGACGGAATCGCATGAGAAGATCGTGAGAACGCAAACGGAAAGTCGGCCTTTAGTCGAAGTCAAGCGGGGCATGGCGCGGCTGCGGCTCGCCGGTGCGCTGCTGGCGGCTGCCGTTTTGATGAACGCTTCTCCCTCCGCGGCCCAGCTGCTGGGCGATCCGATGAATCCGACACAGAATCTCGGCGTACGTCCCGAATTGCTGAAGGAAGTCGGCATCGACCAGAAACTGAACGACACCGTCCCGCTGAACCTCACGTTTCGAGACGAGCATGGCAAGACGGTCGAACTGGCGCAGTACTTCGGCAGCAAGCCCGTGATCCTCTCGCTCGTGTATTACAGCTGCCCGATGCTTTGCACGCAGGTGCTGAACGGCCTAGACCGGAGCCTGAAAAACATCCCAATGGGGATCGGGATGGATTTCAACGTTGTGACCGTGAGTATCGATCCGACTGAGCGGCCGGTGCTGGCCGCGGCCAAGCAGGAACTGTACACCGGCATATACGGACGGCCCGGCGCGGCAGAGGGCTGGCATTTTCTTACGGGCGACGAGCCGCAAATTAAACTCTTGGCGGACGCGGTGGGCTTTCGTTATGCCTACGATGCCGATTCGAAGCAGTACGCGCACGCGAGCGTGATCATGGTGCTGACGCCCGAAGGAAAGATTTCACGCTACTTTTACGGCATCAACTACCCGGAGCGCGACTTGCGGCTTGGGTTGGTGGATGCGTCGGAAGGAAAAATCGGCTCGCCGGTCGATGCGGTTCTGCTCTTCTGCTACCACTACGATCCCCACACCGGCAAATATGGACTGCTGATTTCGCGGGTGATTCAGCTGGCGGGGGGCTTGACGGTTTTGTTAGGCGGCATCGCGCTCGTGATTCTTTTCCGCGGCGAGCACTACGAGCTGCGGAAAAAGGCGTGAGCGAAACAGCGCGGCAGGTGCGCACGGCGCAAAGGATTCTGACGGAACGGTGATGATGGGTCTCACTCAATCAGGGTTACAAGGCGTGGCCGCGGTATGGGCCACGATCCCACTTCAGCCGCCGGCCGCGTCTTCGATCGCGGAGGGCGTGGATAAGCTCTACTACCTTCTGACGGGCATCACGCTGTTCTTCACTGTGCTGATCTTCTCGATCATTTTCTATTTCATGGTGAAGTACCGCCGGCGATCCGAGGACGAAGTCGCTCCTGAAACGCATACTTCCATGTTTCTGGAGCTGTCCTGGACGATCATTCCTTCGCTGATCTGCGTGGTGCTGTTCGTTTGGGCTTCGGCTCTCTACGTCCGCAATTCGCGCCCGCCCACGGCCTCGACGGAGATATTCGTCATCGGAAAGCAGTGGATGTGGCACATCCAGCATCCTGAGGGCCCACGCGAAATCGACGAGCTGCACGTGCCGGTCGGCGTGCCGGTAAAGGTGACGATGACGTCGCAGGACGTGATCCACGATTTCTACATTCCAGCCTTCCGCGTGAAGAAGGACGCTCTGCCGGGCCGCTACACGTCGCTCTGGTTCCAGCCGACCGAAACCGGCACGTTTCACCTTTTCTGCGCGCAATACTGCGGGACGAGCCACTCGCAGATGATCGGTTGGGTGTACGTAATGGAGCCCAAAGACTACGCTGACTGGCTCGCCGCCGGCGAGAAGACCGAATCGATGGCGCAACAGGGCTCGCGGCTGTTCACGCAGTTCGGTTGCGACAGTTGTCACCTTTCGGACGGCACGGGGCGCGGCCCGTCGCTGGCGGGCCTCTACGGCAAGCCGGAGCAGTTGGCAGACGGCGAGACGCGAGTTGCCGATGAGTCTCTGATACGCCAGGCCATCTTGGTCCCGAATTCCGTCCACGTGGCCGGCCGTCAAGCGATCATGCCGACGTACCAGGGCCAGTTGAACGAGGAGCAGATGCTCCAGTTGATTGCTTACGTGAAGTCGCTCGGCTCGCAAGAAAGGAACGCGAAATGAGTACGGCCACTGCAGACATCCACGACCGCCCGCCCGAATCCAGGGTGAATTATCTGAACGCGAACTACGGCATCAAGTCGTGGCTTCTGACGACGGACCACAAGCGCATCGGTTTGCTCTATCTTGGCACGATCACCTTTATGTTCCTGATCGGCGGCACGGCTGCCACCCTGATGCGCCTGCATCTCGTCGAGCCGCAGGGCGCGTTGCTTGAGCCCGAGACCTACAACAAGATGTTCTCGACCCACGGCATCGTAATGGTCTTCTTCTTCCTGGTGCCGTCGATCCCGGCAACGCTCGGCAATTTCCTGATCCCGATGATGATTGGGGCGCGCGACGTCGCGTTCCCCAAGCTCAACCTTATGAGCTGGTACCTCTTTATTACCGGTTGTGCGTTTGCCCTAGTGGCCATCTTGTCCGGCGGCGTGGATACCGGCTGGACGTTCTACCCGCCCTACAGCAGCCTCTATTCGCATACGCCCGTCGTCGTCATGGCACTCGGCATATTCATTGCCGGTTTTTCCTCGATCCTTACCGGGCTGAACTTCGTCGTCACGATTCACAAGATGCGCGCGCCCGGGATGACCTGGTTCCGCCTGCCCCTTTTCATCTGGGCCTTGTACGCCACCAGCCTTATCTTCATCCTCGGCACGCCGGTGATTGCGATCACGCTTTTCCTGCTGGGCCTGGAGCGCCTGCTGCACGTCGGCATCTTCGATCCGGCCATTGGAGGCGATCCCCTCCTGTTCCAGCACATGTTCTGGTTCTATTCGCACCCCGCCGTCTACATCATGATTCTGCCGAGCATGGGCGTGGTCAGCGAGCTGATCACGGCGTTCTCGCGGAAGAAGATTTTCGGCTACAGCTTCGTGGCCTTTTCGAGCTTGTCCATCGCCGTCATCAGCTTCGTCGTTTGGGGCCACCACATGTTCGTCACCGGCCAGTCCGTCTACGCCGGCTTGGTCTTTTCTGTATTGAGTTTCCTGGTCGCGATTCCGTCGGCGGTTAAGGTATTCAACTGGACCGCGACGCTCTACAAAGGCTCGATTTCCTATCAGGCCCCGATGCTCTACGCGCTCGGCTTTATCGGCCTCTTTACGATAGGCGGCCTTACCGGGCTGTTTTTGGCAAGTCTGGCCACCGATGTTCACCTAAACGGGACTTATTTTGTCGTCGCCCATTTCCACTACATCATGGTGGGCGGCGCGCTGATGGGCTATCTGGGCGGGATTCACTTCTGGTGGCCCAAGATTACGGGCCGGATGTATCCGGACATGTGGGCGCGCGTGGCGGCGGTGATCGTTTTCGTGGGCTTCAACCTGACGTTCTTCCCGCAGTTCGTCGTCGGCTATATGGGGATGCCGCGCCGCTACGCGGTCTATCCGGCTGAATTCCAGGTGCTCAACGTGATGTCTTCCGCGGGCGCTTCTGTGCTCGCCGTCGGCTATCTCATTCCGCTGGTGTATCTGACCTGGTCGATGCGTTACGGCCCGGAAGCCGGGCCCAATCCTTGGCGTGCCGCAGGCCTGGAATGGACCACGCCTTCGCCGCCGCCGACGGAAAACTTTGAAGTGCCTCCGATTGTCACCGAGGACGCGTACAGTTATCCGATCAAGCAACCTCGCGAGTATCCGAACGCTCCGGGGGTGGCCCGTGTCTGAAATGGCCGCCCACGGCGCACACGAGCACCCGCCCGGATTCGCGCACCAGTTCGAGGACATGGCCCAGCAGAAGGAGGCGGGCACCCTCGGCATGTGGGCCTTCCTCGTGACGGAAATCCTGTTCTTCGGCGGGATGTTCACGGCGTACACGATCTATCGCGAGCTGCACTTTGAGTCGTTCGTCACGGGCAGCCATTTGCTCGAGGTCAAATTCGGCGCCACCAACACATACGTGCTGATCTGCAGCAGCTTGACGATGGCGTTGGCGATCCGCTCCGCGCAGACCGGCAAGCGGAAGGGCCAAATCATCTTCTGGCTGATTCTGACGATGATCCTCGGCGCGCTGTTCCTGGGCCTCAAGCTCAGGTTCGAATGGTACCGCGACTATGTTGACGGCATCGTTCCGGGAATCAACTGGGCCTACCACGGTCCACATGCCCCGGGCGTTCAGATGTTCATGTGCTTCTATTTCTTCATGACCGGTGTGCACGCCCTGCACATGGTTGTCGGGCTTGGCATTTTGACTGTGCTCGTCATCATGACGGCGCGGAACAAGTTCTCGCCGGAATACTACACGCCGCTTGAGATCAGCGGGCTGTATTGGCACTTCGTCGACATTGTCTGGATTTTCCTTTTCGCGCTTCTGTATCTGATTGGCGGGCGCTACTAGGCGTTAGGGGAGGGCGACACCGATGTCGGAGCACTCTGGTCACACCGGGCACGTCGTGCCGGTCAGCACTTACGTCTTGGTTTTCTTCGCCTTGATGGCCGGCACCGCGCTCACAACGGGGGTGGCCTACATTGACCTTGGGCGATGGAACACGGTCGTGGCGCTAGCAATCGCAGTGACAAAAATGATGCTCGTGGTTCTCTTCTTCATGCACGTCAAGTACGCCACCGGCTTGACCCGCATCATCATCATCTGTGGTTTCTTCTGGCTCGGAATCATGATCACCCTCTCATGCGCTGACGAATTGACGCGCGTGTGGGAGATCAACCCCGCCGGCTGGGGCGGAATCGTCCCGCTCCTGTTCCACCTTTTCTAATAGTCTGCTTGTATTGGTCTTAGCGCTGCGCGGCGCGAAACGCTACCACTGCGTTCAAACCGCCGAACGCAAACGAATTCGAGAGTGCGGCTTCCACCTGCATTGCGCGGGAGTGGTTAGGAATGTAATCCAGATCGCATTCGGGGTCGCGCTCGTTGTAGTTCGCCGTCGGCGGCAGAATGCCGTGATGGAGCGCGAGAACGGTGGCGACCGCTTCGAGCGCGCCTGCCGCGCCGAGCGCGTGGCCGTGGAGCGACTTCGTCGAGCTGACTCCGATCTTATCCGCGTGCGCGCCAAAAACCGCGCGGATGGCGCGCGTCTCCACAGGATCGTTGCCGGGCGTGCCGGTCCCATGCGCGTTGATATAACCCACGGTTTCCGGCGCAAGCGCCGCTTCGCGCAGGGCGCCTCGCATCGCGCGTGCGGGTCCGTCGACCGTCGGCTGTGTCAGATGGTGCGCGTCCGAAGTCATTCCGAATCCGCAGATCTCGGCGTAGACTTTCGCGCCGCGCGCCTTTGCGGCGTCGAGCGGCTCGAGAATCAGCATCGCGCCACCCTCTCCCAGGATCATGCCCCGGCGGTCCTTGCTGAAGGGTCGGCACGTGTCCGGCGCAATCACGCGCATGGCCTCCCAGGCCTTGAGCATGCCAACCGTGAAAATCGCTTCGCTTCCGCCCGTGACGGCGAAATCGGCTTCGCCATCGCGCACGAGGCGGAACGCCTGCCCGATGGCGTGGTTGGCGGACGAGCAGGCGGTCGAGATCGTGTAGACGGGGCCGCTGAGGCCGAGGTCCATCGAAATGTGGCTGGCGCCGGCGTTCGACATCGTCTTCGGAATCGTGAGCGGGTGGACTCGGCCGCGGCCTTGAATGTAGAGGTCTTCGAAGCCGGCCTCGATCGCCGCCTGTCCGCCGACGGCCGAGCCGCAGACGATCGCGGAGCGCTCGCGCAGGTCGGAGGTGAGTTCGATGCCGGAATTGCGGATGGCTTCGCGGGCCGCGACGACGGAGAATTGCGCGAAACGATCGAGCTGCGCGTCCTTGCCACCTTCGAAGTGCTTCAGCGGATCGAAGCCGCGGACTTCGGCGCCGTTCTGGATTTTTAGTCCCCACTTGGAGCCGTCGACGGACTTGATCGGGCCGATGGCAGGGCGTCCTTCGCGAAGAGCGTTCCACGTGTCGGCGAGATTCAGTCCAAGCGGTGAGATGATCCCAAGACCTGTGATTGCGACCCGGCGCGCCGCCATTCGTTAATCCGCCGTGCTGGTCGAACCGACCGACGTGTTCGGAGGCGCAGTGGCAAGCAGCTTTTTGACGCCCTCGACGATGTCGTTGACGGTTTTGATCGAGCGGACGTCGTCATCCGGGATCGAGATCTTGAAGGCGTTTTCGAGCTCGAAGAGAAGTGTGAAAACATCGAGGGAGTCGATGCCCATTTCCTGGAGGTTCGTGTCCAGGGTGATTTTCTCGGCCGGAACGCGTTTCACAGACGCGAGCGTCGCGATCACTTTTTCCGCCACCGCATCAGCCATCGAGCCTCACCCCCGATTGAAAAACCAGATTCTAGCAGGACTGGGCGCTTGATAGACTGATTCTTTTGTTCGCGAGGCCGTGAAGCGGGCGTCCCAGAAATGGCACAGAGGCGTCACTCCGCGCCGGCCTCCGGGCGGCGGTCTGCGTTGATCCAGAGTGCGCCTCCGCAGAGGAGAACGAGCGAAAGGACCACGTAGTGGAGCGAAAAGAAGCGGCCGCTCACGGACATCAGCAAACGCTCGAGCAGCCATGGAGGCACGAGCAAACAGAACGCCAGCGACAACCAGCCGGTTACGCTGTGCGGACCGAGTCTCCTCGCGGCGATTCCCAGAAGAACTCCTGCGGGGAAAAACACACCCGCGTAGTAGATATCGGCGTAGCCGTCCAGCTCGACCGGCTTGACCCTTTGGAACAGGCGCGCGAGACCCGTGCCGGGTCCCAACCGGTAGACGTGCGGCTCCCTCTTTCCATCTATGAATAGGGACACGTTCGAGCCGTCGTACGAGTAGAGGATGTCATGCCGCTGACTCGTCGCAAACACGTTTGGGACGTACCAGGCCAGTAACGCGTGCTTGACGGAAAGAGGATTGCGGAACCACAAGACAAGGTTGGCGTCTTCCTGGCGAACAACCAGATTCACGAGGCCCGAGGACCGCGAAAGAGAAACGATCCGGCCATCCGATCCGATCGTTTCGGCAGGCCTGCAAACGACGCGGACAGCGAATTGATTTGTCCGTTGGAAATCGGCAACCAAGTCTGACGCAGGGACCTCCGATGCAAGCGAGGATTTGCCGTCCAGCACCAACTCGTTCGGATCTGCTGGCGCCGATGCGCCGGACGCCCAAGACAGTTCGGGAAGAGACTTCATCCGATCCCGAAAGGGAGGAGAACCTGTAAAAACGTACGTAGCGACCGCGACGGCTGACGTGTCGTTCGGGGTTATTCCTGCCGTCAAGGCGGTTGCGAACGCATCCGGCAGGGCCCGGTCCCACAACTGCAATTCGAACACTTCTCCCTGCCAACCTGTCGAACGCTGGCCTGCGGCGTCGTTGCCGACCGTCAGCCGACAGTGCGGATCCCAATTGCTCAGCCGCGTTTGTTTTTGCAAGTGAGCGGAAATCGCAAACCAGCATGCAAAGTAGACGACGAGAGTCAGAACGGCTCTCCGCCACGTCAGGAAAGCCCCGAGCGCCGCATCGACCTGAGAGAGGAACCCCAGCAGTGCCCCTCCCCAGGTGTCGAAGAGCAGAGAACCAACCGCCGCGCCGGTGCCGTTGGTCAGCACGTCTTCCCACCCGGAATCGCGCCCCGGGATGTAAAACTGAAGAAACTCGATTCCGTAAGAGAGCAGCGCCCCGGCGACCAGAACTAGAGCGACGATCGCTGCACGCGGCTTCCCTCGCTCGCGAAGCTTTTCCGCAAGGCCAAACCCGAATGGAACGAAAAGCAGGACATTCAGGAAAGCGTCAAGCGGCCCCACATCCTTCCCTGCTCCGCCCCCCAGGAAAAACGGGGACCCACGCCCTGGCAAACCCGAATGAAACACAATACGGAACGGGAAGAGTGTGAGGAAGAATATCCCGACCGCGGCAGCGATCAGAATGCGGTTTGACCATCGTGGGTTGTATGAGGCGGGCTTGTGCTGGGTGACCTGGCTCTGCATACGGCTCGCGTGCAAATCCGTACCGATACGTTCTCAGTCTAGCATGGTTCGAGCTTCGCCCTGTCTTCGTGACCAGTCCGGGTGGATACGTGTTCGCAGGGCCTTACCCCAACAACCGATCCTCCCGGCAGCCCGCCCGGTCCCTTCTTTTAAGTTGTTCTCCTACAAGGGCATAGTGATATTCCTCTGTGTAAGGTACAGGCCTCCGGTGCCCGACTGAACAGGCGAAGGGGCCTGCACTTTCTTTGTTCCGCTGTCCAGTAGAAGTGCCTCGATCAAGGCACCTAGACTCTGCGTGAGATGAGAAGTCGCGCAGACAACGGGAGTCGTCTGACCACCCGTTCGCGTGCACGGAAGCCAGGCAAGTGCTGGTCTCGCCAAATACTAGGCGGCGCCTTTGCCACTCTCGCCGTAATCTTGGCAGCCATTGGCCTTTCGAGCTGCATGGCCTACACAAACGCGTCCTCACCTCAGACCAAGCCGCAGGGGAGCGCCTCCGGAGTGCTCTCACCCAGCTCTACCAGCCTGAGTTTTGGAAGCGTTTCAATAGGCAGCAATTCGACTCAAAGTCTGAGCGTTCAGAACAGTGGAACGGCCGCAGTTAATATTTCACAAGCAACGATTTCCGGCGCGGGCTTTAGCGTTGTGAGCGCACCGCCCACGTCTTCAATGACCGTCGGCCAAAGCGCTACAATTCAAGTCCAGTTTGCGCCGCAGGCTGCCGGCGCCGTCACCGGCAGTCTCACGGTGACGGCCGATGCCTCCGATTCGCTCACAATTTCCCTGACTGGAACCGGCGCGCAGCCGCAACTAACGGTCACGCCATCCAACGTCAGCTTCGGGAGCGTGAGCGTTGGTGGCAGCAGTTCGCAACCTGTCGTTCTAAAGAACACGGGGAACGCGAATCTGACGATTTCGCAGTTCAGCGCGACGGGCATGGGCTTCAGCGTTACCGGTCTTTCGGCTCAGACGATTTCTGCGGGCAACAGTGTGACATTCAATGCGGTCTTCGCACCCGCTTCCGCAGGAAGCGCTTCCGGCAGCATCTCGCTGACTACGAATGCACCCGGTTCGCCGACGACGATCCCCCTGAGCGCGACCGGCGCGCAATCGCAGCTCTCAGTCACGCCGTCGAGCGTCAACTTCGGCAATGTCGCCGTCGGGAGCACCAGTTCACAGGCGGTCACTCTGACGAACACCGGCAACGCGAACCTCACAATTTCGCAGGGTGGCGCCACGGGCACTGGGTTCAGTATCACCGGCTTTTCGCCGCAGACGATCTCCGCCGGCAGCAGCGCGACATTCAACGCGGTCTTCGCACCCGCTTCCGCGGGAAGCGCTTCCGGCAGCATCTCACTGATGACGAATGCATCCAGTTCGCCCACGACGATCGCTCTGAGTGCGACCGGCACGCAGTCACAGCTGACGGTCACGCCGTCGAGCGTCAGTTTCGACAACGTCGCCGTCGGCGGCAGCAATTCGCAGGCGGTCACTCTAAAGAACACAGGCAACGTGAACCTCACCGTTTCGCAGAATAGCGTAGCGGGCAGCGGTTTCAGCATTACCGGCTTCTCGGCTCAGACCATTTCTCCAGGCAGCAGCACGACATTCAATGCGGTCTTTGCGCCGGCTTCCCCGGGAAGCGTCTCCGGCACCATCTCGTTGACCACCGACGCCTCGGGCTCACCCACGACGATTGCCCTGAGCGGGACAGGCACGCAGCCACAACTCACGGTCACGCCGTCAAGCGTCGGCTTTGGGAGCGTCGTCACCGGGAGCAACAGTTCGCAAACGATCACTCTAAAGAACACCGGCAACGCCAATCTCACAATTTCGCAAGGTAGCGCCACGGGCACCGGGTTCAGTATCACGGGCTTTTCGCCGCAGACGATCTCTGCCGGCAGCAGCGCGACATTCAACGCGGTCTTCGCACCGACTTCTGCGGGAAGCGCCTCCGGCAGCATCTCACTGACCACGAATGCCCCCGGCTCGCCAACGGCAATCGCCCTGAGCGGGACGGGCTCGGCCGCGACACAGGTGCTCGGAGCCAACCCGACCAGCTTGAGCTTTGGCAGCGTCAATACGGGCAGCAACAAATCCTTGAGTGTGACGCTGACCAACACTGGGAACTCGAACATTACGATCTCTGGTGTGAGTTCGTCGAGCGCCGCATTCACCACCAGCGGCGTGAGCTCCGGCCTCGTTCTGACGCCCGGCCAGTCGGCCACGCTCAACGTGCTTTTCGCTCCAGCAGCGGCCGGCAGCGCGAGCGGCACGGTTGCAGTGGCAAGCAACGCCACTTCGGCTCCAGCGATCTCCGTGTCCGGCACCGGCGCTCAGGCACCGACTTCTCATTCCGTGTCGCTGTCCTGGACGGCGAGCGCGTCGTCAGGCATAGCCGGATACAACGTCTATCAGGGAACTGTTTCGGGCGGACCCTACGCGAAGCTCACTTCAGGGCCCGTTTCCGCGATTCAGTACACGGATACGACGGTGCAGTCCGGCAACACCTACTTCTACGTGGTCACGTCCGTTGATTCGAGCAACGACGAAAGCGCGTTCTCGAACGAGGCCGTTGCCACGGTTCCATAGCGTTCAAACACGCGATTTCTCGGAGGTGCAAACGCAGCAGGCAATCAGGCGCCGTAGAAGAGAAGAGTGGAATAGATAAGACCTGAGAGCGGGGCGCCGTCGCTCCGCGAAGCTGGCCGGAAGACTGTCCCGCCGGACAGGGGCCTCTACCTGTCCCAAGTATGTACCTGCGTCCAGTAGTTTTGAACAACTCCCCCGTTTGACAATCCGTTTTCAGTGCGCGGGGTGCGCTCATTCGGTTGAGATTTCAGCAAAATACCTCTATTCGTCGCGGGTCCCGCCCGTCCGGTCTTCGCGGCTTAGCCACCGTTGTAGCTCTTCTCGGGTTGCTCGGGTCAGCTGGTTGCATCGGCCTGACAGGCCAATCGACCTCCGGTGGTCCTTCGGTTGGTGGCGCAGCGGTCGCCGTTAATCCTTCTCCGATCGGATTCGGAAACGTCGTGGTGGGCACCGCGAACTCTCAAACCATAAGCGTGTCGAATGTCGGCACATCTGGCCTCACGATTAGGAGTGTCGCAATCTCGGGCACTGGTTTCGGTATCTCGGGGCTCCCGACTCCCCTCACCCTGGCAGCCGGACAGGGCACAACCTTCACGGTCTCGTTCCAACCAGCGTCGGCCGGCGCGGTCTCCGGTCGCATCTCTTTCGCCAGCAGCGCTAATCCCTCGACTTTGGCCGTCAGCCTGACAGGCATTGGCGTGCCGGCAACGCTGCAGCTCTCCGCAAACACCTCGGGCCTGAGTTTTGGCAGCCTGACGGTGGGAACTTCATCGTCGCAATCCGTGGTTTTGACGAACACCGGGAATTCGAATGTCACCATCTCGAGCGCGTCCGCTTCAGGCACGGGATTCGTCGCGAGTGGGGGGGCGAATACCACCTTGGCTCCGAACCAGTCCGTGAGCGTCACAATAAGCTTCAATCCGCAGGCTGCAGGCGCTGCAACCGGTACGCTGTCCGTCTCCAGTAACGCGTCGAACTCGCTCCTTCAGATTCAGCTATCCGGCGGTGGCATCTCGCAACCGGTGCAGCATTCCGTCGCGCTCAACTGGAATCCCAGCGCTTCCGCGGTAGTCGGCTACTTTGTGTACCGTGGCACGATAACCGGCGGACCTTATTCGAGGCTGAACCCTTCTGTCGATCCGTCTTCGAGCTATACGGACGGCGGCGTCAGTAGCGGCCAAACGTACTTCTATGTCGTGACTTCGGTCGATTCCGGCAGCACCGAAAGCGGATACTCGAACGAAGTTGCCGTCACAATCCCATCGCCGTAGTTTAGTTCCGCCCGCTCGTTTCCACGCAGGGCCTTTTCACGTCCGCAAATCCGAAACGCCTCCGCCACAGCGGCGCGTAGGGAGCAATCGCTGTGGCATAATAGTGCGTTAGGGGCGCAGTGGATTACGTGCCTGCCCTTGACGAGACCTTGACATCCCGCAAGAGAATTCGAAAGAAGCTGCTCGCCGCGCATCGCAAGCTGCGCGAAATGCGCATGATCGTGAAGGGAATTGCTTCGACCCGGCATCCCCTCCTCGCACACATCATCCCCATCCGGCGCTGCAATCTATCCTGCACTTATTGCAATGAGTTCGACGATTTCTCGAAGCCCGTGCCGACCGAGGAAATGTTCCGGCGAGTCGACGGCCTGGGTGCGATGGGCACTTCGGTCGTGACGATCAGCGGCGGCGAACCGTTGCTGCACCCCGACCTTGACGCCGTCATTGCACGCATCCGCAAGAACGGAATGATCGCGGGCCTGATCACGAACGGTTACTTACTCGTGGCCGAGCGCATCGAGCGGTTAAACCGGGCGGGGCTCGAATACCTGCAAATCAGCATCGACAATGTGCAGCCGGACGACGTATCGAAGAAGAGCCTCAAAGTGCTCGACAAGAAACTCGAGCTTCTGGCCGAGCATGCCGAATTTCACGTCAACATCAACTCCGTCCTGGGTAGCGGCGTGCGCAACCCGGAAGATGCGCTGGCCGTGGCGCACCGGGCGCTGCAACTTGGCTTCACTTCGACCGTGGGCATCCTGCACGATGGCAACGGACAGCTTCAGCCGCTCGGGCCGCGCGAGCAGGAGATCTTCGAAGAGATCATGTCGCTGGGGAAGCGGTCGTTCACTCGCGTGAACCGGTTCCAGCACAACATTGCGGCAGGCCGGGAAAACGAATGGCGCTGCCGCGCCGGATCGCGCTACCTCTACGTCTGCGAGGATGGCCTGGTGCACTACTGTTCGCAGCAGCGCGGCTACCCTGGCATTCCGCTCGACCAGTACACGTCCGACCGGCGCCAGCGCGAATTCCTCACCAAGAAGGGCTGCGCCCCGCGTTGCACCGTCTCCTGCGTTCACCAGATCTCGGTCGTGGACAGCTGGCGCGCGCCGCAGACGCTCGAAGCGGGCACTTCGGCCACCCCCGGCTCGTTGGTTCAACTCACGGACTCGTCCAGCCGCGATTAGTCTTCCTGAGCAGATTCCTCCGGGGAGAATCAGGGCCAAATCCACTCGATCTCTTCTTTGGCAATCGTATTCACAGGGGCTCAGCCACCACAGCGAGGTCCGGATTCTGTAGAAGGCCTTCAATCGCTATGCTAGAGTTTGTCGCTGAAACGTATTTTGCAAGAGAACGACGCCTTCAATACCGGCGAAAGTGCGCCTTCCGGGAACATCCTGGGTGAGGCTGTGCCTAGTGAGATTTTAGAGCCGTGATCGAACGCCTGCGATTGTTGTTTCGCCACGTCACGTATAACTTGCGTGGCGGCTTCCTTGTTCGCCCGCTCACCATCGCACTGATCCTGGGTTGTGGAGGTGCGCTGCTCTCGTGGCTTGAAGAGGTCTACCCCTTCATCGGCGATTGGGTGCCCAGGATACTTTTTCTTTCGCACGCCGATCCTCAAGTTGCCCAGGTGATCCTCGGTGGGATTGCCAGCTCCATCATGACCGTCGTTTCCATCGTTTTCGCGATCCTGCTGATGACGTTAACTCTGGCGTCCATGCAATTTTCCCCGCGCATCATCGTCAGCTTTGCCCGGGACCGCATCACCCAATGGACGCTTGGAATATTCCTCGGCACTTTCTTGTATTGCATGGCGGCGCTTCCGGCGGCCCACTCCCTACCGCACCCATTCGCGCCGGTCACGACCGTAGTGGGCGCATTACTGCTTGCGATCGTCTGCGTTGGGTTGCTGCTCTTCTTCATTCACCACATTTCACAGGCGATCAGCGTGAACCATATCGTGGACAGGATTGCTTCGGAAACAGAACTCGTGATCGACGACGTGATGCCGCTGCCTCGCAAGCAACGCCGGTTGGAGACCGGGGATGGGGCCGAACCGGCCTTGTGGGAGACACCGGTTCTGAACGATGTCTCGGGCTACATCCGCTTTGTTGACGCAAAGCGACTTCTGGCTCTGGCGACGTCCTACCGCGTGAAGATTCATATTGTTCGCCGGGTCGGACAGTTTGTTCCCGCAGGGGTTCCGCTTCTGATGGTGTACAAAGGCGAACAGCTGTCCGCCGAAGACAGCGCGACATTGCGCGGTGCGTTCGATTTCGGGCCGACCCGGACTCTACAGCAGGATGTGGAGTTCGGCGTCTTACAAATCGTCGACATCGCACTCAAAGCAATCTCGCCCGCCGTCAACGACCCCACCACCGCCATCAATTGCGTGGACCAGCTGAGCCGTATCCTGATCCGGTTCGCGTCCAGGGACGTGCCCGAGCCGCGGCTCTACGATCTACAGGGCGTCGCTCGCGTCAGTATTCAATGGATCGACCTCGAGCGCCTGTTGGACTCGGCCTTTGAGCAGATCCGCATGTACTCGAAGACCGATATTGCGGTCAGTCTGCGCTTGCTGCGCGGCTACGGCGACATTGCTGCTGCGACGCAAGACCATGCGGTTCGGCGTTTACTTCTCGATCGGGCAAAACGCGTCGTCGATGGTTGCGCCGAAAGGATCGGCGCGGAGGAACTGAAACCTTTGCTCATCCGTCTGACCGCACTTCAGAAGTTCGTAGCCGTCTAATCTACGGACGTCATTGCGTCTATCCTTGGATTAAGAAGAACGTTGCGCCATACTCTCAGGATTCGTTCTGTTCTCTCAAGAAGAGCGCATCGATGAATTCCTGCGCCTAGAGACCAATGGAAGCCGCTGCCGAATACGCCCAGCCTGTGCCGGAGATCAATCCGTGGCTCATCGCCGCCACGGTGATGATCGCGACGTTCATGGAAGTGCTGGACACAAGCGTCGCCAACGTATCCCTACCGCACATCGCCGGCAATCTCTCGGCGGGCGTAGACGAAAGCACGTGGGTGCTCACGTCTTACCTGGTCTCGAACGCGATCGTCCTGCCGCTCTCCGGATGGTTCTCGGAAATCTTCGGCCGGAAGCGGTTCTTCATAGGGTGCGTCGTGATTTTCACCATCAGCTCTCTTCTTTGTGGCATGGCGCCGTCGCTGCCCCTGCTCGTTTTCTTTCGCGTGATCCAGGGCGCGGGCGGCGGGGGTATGCAGCCGACTTCGCAGGCGATCCTCGTGGACAGTTTTCCGCGCCACAAGCAGGGGATGGCGATGGCGATCTATGGCATGGGAGTGGTTGTGGCGCCGACGGTCGGCCCCACCCTTGGTGGCTGGATCACCGACAACTACTCCTGGCGGTGGATTTTCCTGCTCAACGTACCGATCGGGATCATTTCGGTGCTGATGATTTCCGTCCTGATCGCGGACTCGTCCCGCGCCGGCCAGAAGCTGCTGCGCCACGGTTTCAAAATCGATTATCTCGGTCTCGGGTTCCTGAGCTTGGGCCTCGGTTTCCTACAGGTCGTGCTAGACAAGGGAGAACGCGACGACTGGTTCGGCTCGCCGTTCATCGTGTTGGCGACGGTCATAGCCGTGACGTCGCTCGTCGCTTTGGTAATTCGGGAATTGCTGGCTGAAACCCCTGTAGTTGATTTGCGGCTGTTCAAGGATCGCAACTTCGCGATTTCCACCTTCATGATGTATGTGCTTGGTGTCGTCCTGTATGGCACCACGGTCCTGCTCCCCATTCTGCTTCAGACGGTGATGGGGTATACGGCGATGAGGAGCGGTCTGGTTCTCTTGCCGGGCGGGCTGGTCCTGCTTGGTACATTGCCTTTTGTCGGATGGCTTTTGGGCCGTTTCGAACCCCGGTGGATTGTTGTAACGGGACTATGCGTCACGGCGGTGGGACTGTACAACTTGTCCCATTTCACGTTGAACGTGGGCGAGCAGACGGCCGTAAACGACTGGGTCATATCGCGCATGGGCACGGCATTCTTGTTCGTGCCGATCAACGTGATGGCGTTCTACTTCGTGCCTTCGGGCAAGATGAACAACGCCTCTGGCTTGATCAATCTCGCCCGCAACGTCGGTGCAAGCACGGGCATTTCGTTTGTCACCACGATGCTCGATCGCCGCGCCCAGTACCATCAGGAGATTCTCGCGGCTAACCTTCAGGGCGGCAACGTTACTTATCGGGCTGCGTTGCATCATCTGACCCATTTGCTGGTGGCGCACGGAGCGGACGCGCCCCACGCTTCCGTCGGCGCCCAAGCGCTTGTCTACCAGCAATTGCAGCGGCAGTCGACGATGCTTTCGTTTGTGGACAACTTCTGGATCATGAGCGTCATCTGCGTGTGCGTCATTCCGCTGATGTTCTTGATGAAGAGAAAGACGTCGTCGCAGGGCGGCCGTGTCCCGGTCCATTGAAACGCGGACTCGCTACTGAGCTCGTCGCGCGAGGATTTTGACAAACGACCCGCTGCGCAGCTCGTCCGATGAAAGTCCTGTGAGGCCTTCCACTTCATCCGCTTTGAGTGCGCCGCAATTGATCGCCTGCAAGAAATAGCTCAACATGCCCTGCGCCATGGCGGCGTCGTCGAACACGTGCCCCACGCGCGTGGCCTGCGCGGCTTTTTCGATGAAATTGCGCAACCGCTGGGAGGCCGAGTCGAGGTTCTCGAGGAAAAACGAATAGACCGCCGCGTAGCGCGACGGAAGCTGCGCCGGATGCAGGTCCCATCCCTGGTAGTAGCCGTTCGCCAGCGACCGCCGCGCGACGTCGTAGTGCAGCTTCCACGCGGCGTGCACCGTCGCGCGATTCGATTCGATCTGGAGCGCGGTGAGCGGCGAGCCGTCCTTTCCCGCCCGGTGAGGCGGGATCGGAAGAATGTTGACGGGGCCATCGGAGAGCCGGATGCCTGTCCCGGCGAGCGCCGCTTGCATCACACCGCGCGCGAAATCGGACGCAGGGTGCGTCATCGCCTGATGCAGCGCCGCGATGCTGAGCGAAGCCGTGTAGTCGTAAGGGCCGAAGTGCGCCGCGACGCACCGGCCGCGCGCCGCGCTCACGAGCGGCAGCAGATTGGCCTCGCCGCGCTCGTTGAAAATGGCCTGGGACGTCTCGATCATCAGCTCGATGCGCAGAGCGCCGGGATGGAGGTCGAGCATCGGCTCCAGGCGCGAACAGATGTCGGCAAGCGCCGCGATCTCATCCGGCAAAGTCACCTTCGGCAGCGTGACGTAGAAGTTCTTCGGCAATTCGCCCCGCGTCTTCGTGGCGAGTTCCGTCAGAAAGATGTCCAGCGTGCGAATGCTCCGCTCGCGAAGCTCTTCGCTGAGCGGTTTGATGCGAATGCCGATGAACGGTGGCAATTCGCCCGTGTTCATACCGGCGGCGACTTCGTCTGCGGCCGCTACGGCGTGCCCATCCTCTTCGTCATCGGGGCGATTGCCGTATCCGTCCTCGAAGTCGATTCGAAAATCCTCAACCGGCTCGCGTTGAAGTTTCTCGCGGACGCGGCGATAGACCGTGTGCGCAAACCATGCGGGGCGGTTCTCGCGGCGCGCCGCTTCCGGATCTGCTTCGATGGATTTCGCAAGCGATGCGGCCGCGTCGCGCGTTTCCGGCAGGCGTTCCGCACCCGGCATGGCGATTGCCTTTGCGAACGCTATGAAATCCGGCGCGTATTCGTCGAGGGATCGCAGCGCAAGCTCGCCCAGACGCCGCGTCGTGCCCGAGCGAAACAGGTGCGCTCCGCCATATACAACGTGAATCGGCTGGCGTTCGCCGGACATGCCGGGATAGCGCTTCTGGAGCGCTTTGTGGGCCTGCTCCAGGCGCGTGGCAATTTCGTGAAGCGATTCTGGAGAGAGCGTTTTCTTCATCAACCCTCACGCGATCGGTTCGTCCGGGACGAAACGCGCATCTAACTTCCTTTCGGACGCGTGATTCCGTGTTGTCCGAAAGAACGGGACAGGATACATTGGTTTTTCCGCAGGGCGAAACGGAAGTAAAATCATGTCAGAGAAGATTCTGATCGTAGACGACGAATCATCCGAGCGGCTCGCGCTCGCGACGCTGCTGCGCGGCAAGGGCTACGAGGTGCGCGACGTCGGCGACGGCGTCTCCGGACTCGCTGAATGCGCCACGTTTCGCCCGGACCTCATCTTGCTCGACATTGTGATGCCCGGAATGAACGGTTTCGAGGTCTGTCGGCGCATCAAGGCCACGCCCGAAACGCGGCTCACTCCGGTCATTCTGATCACCGGGCTTTCCGCGACGGAAGATCGCATCGAGGGCATCAATGCCGGCGCGGACGACCTCCTCAGCAAGCCGATCGATTTCAATGAGCTGCTGGCCCGCTCGCGTTCTCTCCTGCGGCTGAAGCAGTTTACCGACGAGCTCGAAAATGCCGAAGCCGTCCTTTTCAGCCTCGCCTACAGCATCGAAGCGCGCGACCCATACACGCGCGGCCATTGCGAGCGGCTTGCGGAAATGTCCGCGCGCCTGGCGGAAAAGCTCGGACTTTCGGAGGAGCACATCAAGGCGCTGCGTCGCGCCGGGATCGTCCACGACATTGGCAAGGTGGTCGTACCGGACGCGATTCTGCTGAAGCCGGGGCCGCTTACCGAGGAAGAGACCGCAGTGATGCGTAAACACCCCGTGGTAGGAGAGCGCATCTGCGCTCCGCTGAGGACCTTTCGCCTTGTTCTCCCCATTATCCGCCACCATCACGAGAAGCACGACGGCTCCGGCTATCCGGACGGCCTTCGCGGCGGCGAGATTCCGCTCACGGCTGCGATCCTCCAGTTAGCGGACGTCTACGACGCCCTGACGACCAACCGGCCCTATCGAATGGCTTCGTCGCAGGATGTCGCGCTGAGAATCATGGAAGAAGAAGCCGAGCGCGGCTGGTGGAATCGTGATCTGTTCGACGCGTTCCGCGAAATGATCCGCAAGGGCCATGCGGCCTCGTCTCCTGAGAAACTCGGCAAAGCGGCAAGCCGTCTGTAGCGCGAGGAACTCTTCAGGACGGCCCGAGCCGCTCTTCGCCCGCATAGATTACGAACCGCCGTCCCCGCAGGAATCCGATCAGCGTGAGCCGCAGCTCGCGCGCAAGCTGTACGGCGAGGCTCGAGGGCGCCGAGACCGACGCGACCACCGGCAGCCCCGCCACAATCGCTTTCTGAATGATTTCGAAGCCGCCCCGGCCGCTGACGAGCAGAATATCGTGCGCGAGCGGAATTAGGTCCCCCAGCAGCGCCCAGCCGATCACTTTGTCCACCGCGTTGTGCCGTCCGATGTCCTCGCGCAGGACCAGCAGTTCGCCCTTCCCGTCGAAAAGAGCGGCCGCGTGAAGCCCCCCGGTGCGCCCAAAGACGGCTTGTGAGGCCCGCAGCGCCTCCGGAAGGCGTATCAGCACCTCCGCGTCGAGCCGAAAGTCCGGATTCGGGGGCTGAAGCGTTCGCGCGCGGACGGAATCGATGGACGCCTTCCCGCAGATTCCGCAGCTCGACGCGGCGAAAAAGTTCCGCCGCATCTTTTCGAGATCCGGCGCCGATCCC
>Ga0181521_10002966_pt1 | contig 20168 bp, 21 predicted proteins | sample PEATcosm2014_Bin_32_FD_119764 | JGI IMG/M metagenome (GOLD analysis project Ga0181521, IMG submission 119764) | Peatland microbial communities from MTU Mesocosm Facility, Houghton, MI, USA - PEATcosm2014_Bin02_60_metaG | ecosystem: Environmental > Terrestrial > Soil > Wetlands > Peat | place...
CTCGTCGCTCATCGGTGTCCACCCCTTCCCATCAGTTCCAGTACCCGTCGAAGACCCGGAGCGCCTCGTCGACCAGCTCGGGCCCGAGAACCTCGACGCTGCGCTGGCCGCTGGCGAAGACCTCTCGGCAAGGAAGGTCCATCGTGGGGTTGTCCGGGTGGTTGCCCGTAAGGCCTTTCAAGTGCCTCTCGGTCAGCCCGAAGACCACACGCCCGATCCCGGCCCAATAGACGGCGCCTGCGCACATGGCGCACGGCTCTGCGCTCACATACAGCGTGAAATGCTCCAGCTCGCTCGGCTCGTAACGCCGGGCGGCCCGGCCTGCGGCCACAGTCTCGGCATGGGCGGTGGCGTCCCGCACTGGGACCAGACCGAGATTCCCCTGTTCGATCACGACGTTTCCGGCATCGTCGACGAGGACGCACCCAAAGGGCAGGTTGCCCTCCTCTCGCGCGCGTATGGCGACCTGGAAGGCGGCCCTCAACAAGCGCGCATCGGTCTCACTCAGTTCTGTCATGGGCATCCTCTCGAGCTGATAGGCCCGGGCGCGACCGCTGGGGCCCTGCCTCAACCGGAGGCGTCAAGCTCGGCTCGAACCTCGAGAACCAAAGCGTCCTCCGCCACAATTCGAGACTCGTCAGCGTCGCGACACTTCAGCTCGATGCCGCCCGCTTTGAGGGAGCGCTCGCTCACGGTCAGGCGCACAGGAAGCCCGATGAGGTCCGCGTCGGCGAACTGGACACCGGGACGCTCGCCTCGATCGTCGAAGAGCACGCCGATGCCGACGTCCTCGAGCGAGCCGTAGACCCGCTCGGCCACTTCGCCGACCAGCGAGTCCGCACCCCGCAGCACCGTCAGGTGCACCGGGTACGGGGCGATGGCGACGGGGAGCCGCAGACCCCGGTCGTCATGGTGCTCTTCCGCGATGCAGGCAAGCAGGCGACCGACGCCGATCCCGTACGAGCCCATGACGATCGGCTTGGCGTTCCCGTCCGGGTCGAGATAGGTCGCCCCGAAGGCATCCGCAAAACGAGTACCGAGCTTGAAGATGTTGCCGACCTCGACACCCCGCTCGGTGCGCAGCGGATCACCGCACACCGAGCACCCGTCGCCGTCATCGGCGGAAACGATGTCGGCCACGACATCGGGCTGCCAGTCCCGTCCCGCGTTGGTGCCGAGGAGGTGCCAGCCCTCCTCGTTCGCTCCGGCCACCAGGTTCGGCGACGACATCACGAGCTCGTCGGCGATGACCTCGCCGCCGGTCAGCCCGATCGGCGAAGCGAAACCGGCGACGGCGCCAATGGCTGCAATCTCTTCGAGAGTCATGGGACGCAGCTCGGCCCCCCCCAAGAGATTGGCGAGCTTGGCCTCGTTCAGGTCGGTGTCACCCCGGACGACCGCCACGATCAGGCGCACGACGGGACTACCGTCCTCGCTGCGGTGCTCGGCCGCGAGAAACACGATCTTTGCCGTCCGGGCCCTCGGCACTTCCAGCAGCTCCGCGAGCTCCTCGATCGTCGTCGCGTGCGGCGTCTCGACCCTACGGGCCTCGCGAAGCTCCTCCGGCTCCGCCACCGCCTTGTGGGAGGTCGCCACTTGACGGTTCTGCGCGTACCCGCAGCTTTCGCACAGCACGAGCGTGTCCTCGCCGAGCGGCGTCAGGTACATGAACTCGTGCGCCCCGCTGCCACCCATGATGCCGACGTCAGCGCCGACGGCGACCACTGGCAAGCCGCATCGGGAGAAGATCTTGAAGTACGCCTCGTAGTGCGCCCGGTACTGGGCGTCGAGACCCGCCTGGTCGAGATCGAGGCTGTACGAGTCCTTCATCGTGAACTCGCGGGCGCGGATCATGCCGGCTCGCGGCCGGGGATCGTCGCGCCACTTGATCTGGATCTGGAACACGAGTCTCGGGAGCTGGCGGTACGAGCTGATCTCGCCCGCGGCAAGGCTGGCGACCACCTCCTCGTGGGTCATGGCAAGCACCATTTCCCTGTCCCGCCGGTCCCGAAAGCGCGTGAGCTCGGCGCCGATCTTCTGATACCTGCCGCTCTGCTGCCAGAGCTCTGCAGGGTGCACGACGGGCAAGGAGACCTCCACGCCCCCGATGGCAGTCAGCTCCTCGCGGAGGATCTGCTCGATGTGCATCATTGTCTGCCAGGCGAGCGGGAGGTAGGAGAAGATGCCCTGCCCGAGCTGGCGGACGTACCCCGCACGCAGGAGGAACTGGTGACCGGGCGATTCGATCCCGGCTGGTGCCTCGCGCAACGTCTCACCGAACAGCCTCGACATCCGCACCGCTACCGCCTCCTCGTGAACTTGTTGGCAGAAGCTACTCGGATGCCGTGCTCCATCGCCGGGGATCCCGGAATTGCCCCTTGCGCAATTGGCCGCACGGCGTGTTAGTGTCCGCTAACGTAATGTCGTGCCCGATCTGGTGGCGATCCTTTCCGAACCCAACCGGCGGCGGCTCCTCGAGTTGCTGTTGGCAGGCGAACAGCCGGTGAGCCGGCTCGCCGCCCAGTTCGGAGTCACGCGGTCGGCCATCTCGCAGCATCTGGGGGTGTTGTCCAATGCAGGGCTGGTGCAAGTTCGCCAAGAGGGCCGATTCCGCTACTACCGGCTCGATCCGGAGGGCATGGCCGCACTGCGCGACGCACTCGACGTGTTCTGGACCCACGAGCTCGAGCAGCTTGCCACTGCCCGCCCACCTGAAAGAGGAGATCACGACATGACCGCAGAGAAGTCCGTGCTGGTGCCACTCGACCCGGACAAGACCTTCGCGCTCTTGACCGAGCCGGAACGCCTACGACGCTGGCAGGCGGTCACGGCCCGCGTCGAGCTGCGGGCAGGCGGCCAGTACCGGTGGACGATCAATCCCGGGCACACGGCATCTGGCACGATCACCGAGGTCGAGCCCGGCAGGCGGATCGTGTTCACCTGGGGCTGGGAGGACTCCGACGACCTGCCACCTGGGGCCTCGACGGTGACGATCACGCTCGAACCGGCAGAGGGTGGGACGAACGTCCGCCTGGTCCACAGTGGCTTGACGCCCGAGCAGGCTTCGGGCCACCTCGAAGGCTGGAACCACTACGGCGAGCGGCTCGTCGAGGCGGCGCGCCACGGCGACGCCGGTGCCGACGAATGGGCCGCGTCCGAGCCCGGTGACCCCCTAACGGCTGCGGAGGCGTCACTTGCCGTCTGCCAGGCCGTCCTCCGCAAGCTCAGGCCCGAGGACGGCAGCGCCCAGACGCCGTGCGCCAAGTTCACCGTCGATGATCTCTTGGAGCACCTCCTCGGGTCGGTCGCCTCGCTCGGCGCGGCCGGCGGCGCAACAGTGCCGGACGCGGGAAGCGGGCCCGCCGAGGTCCGGGTCGCGGATGCAGCGCAAGTGACGCTCGAGGCCTGGCGCAAGCGGGGCCTGGACGGCACCGTCAACCTCGGCCGGTCCGAGGTCCCGGCCGCGGTCGTGACCGACCTCCTCTCCATGGAGTTCCTCGTGCACGCCTGGGATTTCGCCCGGGCCACGGACCAGACGATCACAGTCGACGACGCGCTGAGCGGCTACGTCCTCGAGCGCGGACGTTCGTTGATCGCGCCGCAGATGCGCGATGGCGACAATTTCGCAGCCGAGCTCGAAGTCGCACCGGACGCCGATAACCTCACCCGCCTCGTGGCCTTCACTGGGCGCAAAGCCTGACCACACCGCTCACGACACAGATGTCACCTGGCAGACAGGACAGGCTCCGCATCTCCGAGCCGCGATGAGACAGGAGAGGTACCCCGATGCCCAAGCGAACCAAGTACGCACAAGGCACCCCCAACTGGGTGGACCTGCAGTCCACTGACCCGAGTGCCGCCAAGTCCTTCTACGGAGAGCTGTTCGGCTGGCAGTTCGACGACCAGCCCATGCCGCAGGGGCCTCCGTACTCGATGGCCCTCATGAACGGCGAGCTAGTGGCCGGCATCGCACCGATGTCGCCCGACATGGCCGCCCAGGGAGTCCCGCCGTTCTGGAACACCTACCTCGCCGTCGACGATGTCGACGCCGCCACCGCGAGGGCGAAAGGTGCAGACGGCCAGGTGATGATGGAGCCGTTCGACGTCATGAAGGCCGGGCGCATGTCCGTCGTGGTGGACCCGAGTGGCGCGATGGTCAACCTCTGGCAGGCCGGAGAGCGCATCGGGGCCACGCTCGTGAACGAGCCGGGCACCCTGATCTGGAACGAGCTCCTGACAGACAACGGTGAAGCCGCCTACGCCTTCTACGGCGAGGTCCTCGGGCTCACCACGGAGGTGAGCGACATGGGCGGGAACCCCTACACGCTGTTCAAGGCTGGCGGCGAGATGGTCGGAGGCTCGATGGCGCCGCCGATGGACGGCATCTCGAACCACTGGCACGTCTATTTCGCCGTCGAGGCCATGGACCCAGCGCTCGACAAGGCGCGCCAGCTCGGGGCCAAGGTCGTCATGGGCCCGGTGCCGACCCCGATCGGCCCGATGGCGACGCTGAGTGACCCGCAGGGTGCGATATTCAGCCTCTTCGAGCCTTCCGGCGAGACCTCGTAGCTCGTGAGGGCCATGCCGCGACGCCCCGAGGATGGCTGCTGGAGACCACGACAGGAGGAAACATGAGCGATGACTGGCCGAAGATCCAGGCCGAGAGGGAGGCGTGCGCCGACCTGTTCGAGTCACTGACGCCCGAGCAATGGTCGAGCGACACGTGGTGCAAGGGCTGGACCGTGCGAGACGTCGCGGGGCACCTCATCGCCTCGACCGAACAGTCGCATGCCGTCTTCTTCAGCCGGCTCGCCAAGGCGGGCTTCAGCTTCAACAAGATGGTCGCGGCCGATGCCAAGCGCTGCGGCTCCGGCGATCCGTCCAACCTCGCAGCCCTGATGCGCGCCGGGGCGCTGCGGCGGAACCATCCGCCGGGCCCGCTCACGGCGATGCTCGGCGAGGCTGTCGTCCACGGAGAGGACATCCGCCGGCCGCTCGGGGTGAGCCGCGAGACCCCCGAGGAGACGCTTGTCACCGTCGCGAACTTCTACAAGGGCTCCAATCTCCTCATCGGAGCGAAACGGCGCATCTCCGGGCTCCGTCTCGAGGCCACCGACGCTTCGTGGACCAACGGCGACGGCCCGGAGGTGAGCGGGCCCCTGGTCTCCTTGGTCTTGGCGATGACCGGTCGCCGGGGGGCGTACGCGGACCTGTCGGGTGGGGGCGTGGCAACTCTCGCCGCACGCCCGTAGGGATCGCCCGAGGAGACGCCCTGCGAGAGCCCCGGTGCTAGCGCCGCAATGCCAGCACCCAGCTGGCGACGATGGCCGCCACCTGTTCGTCGCGCCGACGTAGCCCGTGGTCGCCGTTCTCGCAGAAGACATGGGTCACCGGGCCGGCGATCGAAGCCGTGGCCGCCTCGAGCTCGTCGGGCGTGGCGAACTGATCACGTGTCCCAGAAACGAACAAGCAGGGCACCGTGATCGCCCCGAAGTGCTCGACCCGGAGCTTGTCAGGCTTGCCTGGCGGATGCAGCGGGTAGCTCACGAGCACGAGCGCCGCAGCCGGGAGGCCCTCGGCCACCGCGATCGAGCAGACGCGTCCGCCCATCGAGCGGCCCCCGAGGGCGATCTTCGCCTGGGGCACGGCCAAGTCGTCCGCCAGCTTCCGGGCTGCGGCGACGACGCTTCCCACGAGCACCGGCTGGCGATCGGGCGCCCGGCGCCCCACGAGCCGATAGGGAAAGTCGATGCGCTCGATCCGCACGCCTTGGGGTCTCAAGGCGTCGTCGATCGCGACAAGGGCGCTCTGGTCCCGGCTGGCACCGGCGCCCGGGGCGAGCACCAATGCAGACACAGTCCTCCGGACGCTCCTCACGTCTTCGACTTCGACTTCGGTCCCCGCTTGCTCTGGGCGCTGGCGCGCGACGGGCGGGGTGCCGCGGCATCCGGCCCGCTCAGGGTCGCGAACAGATCTCCCACCGACTCGACCCGCTCCAGGACATCAAGAGCCAGGAACACGAGCCTCTCTCCCCCACCCTCTGCGCCCTGTTGCACCTCGTCCCAGGTCAACGGCGTCGACACGGTGGGCACCGCGAGCGCCCTCAGCGAGTAGGGGGCGATCGTCGTCTTCGCGGCGTGGTTCTGGCTCCAGTCGATGAGCACCTTTCCCTTGCGCAGATCGCGGCGCATGTTCGAAAGCACGTGGCCCGGGTGCTCACGCTCCATCAACTGTGCGATCTCGCGCGCCTGACCGTGGGCCTGATCCCATGACCTGGGCGGGTCGAGCCGGGCGTAGAGCTGGAGGCCTTTCGAACCGCTGGTCTTCGGCAAGGCCACCAGGCCACGGCTCTCGAGCTCGACCCGGAGCCAACCTGCAACGGCGCAGCACTCGACGATTGTCGCCGGCGCCCCTGGGTCGAGATCGAAGACGATCAGGTCGACCAGGCCGTAGGTGCCGTCGGAAACCGAGCGCCACTGCGGCACATGAAGCTCGAGCGCGGCGAGGTTGGCGACCCAGACAAGGGTCGCGAGATCGTCGATGACGATCTGCTCGATGAACCCAGCTCCGCCGCCACGGTCGCTTCGCGGCACGCGGACGCAACGGGCCCACTCGGGTGCCTTGCGAGCGCTGTGTTTCTCGAAAAAGGACTTGCCGGTGACTCCGTCGGGGTACCGGGTCATCGTCAGCGGCCGCCCCTGCACATGAGGCAGCAGGAAACGCGCGACGTGGACGTAGTACCAGATAACGTCGGCCTTGGTGAAGCCGGCCTCGGGATAGAGCACCTTGTCGAGGTTCGACACACTGAGGCGTCTGCCGTCGACCTCGATGACCGTCCGCTGCTCAGGGCTCAACGACGACCTCCTCCGGGCCCTGATCAGGCCGCAGGCCGCGCCAGGACGGCTGGCGCAGGCGGCCCGACTTGGTCCGCTCGGTGAATCGCACCTCGCCGACGAGCCGGGGCTCGACCCAGGTAACCCCGGCCGACTCCGATCTTGGAACGGCACTTGTGAACGGCGAGGTGCCGCGCTCGAGGACCGAGAGCCGCCGCCGGAGCGCGGACCTGTCCGAGTCGCCGAAGCCGCTGCCGACGCGGCCGGCGTAGGTGAGCCCCGCGGGGCCGGGAACACCCAGCAACAGCGCTCCCAGATCGCCCTCGAGACGCCCCTGGCCGGTCGCCCATCCCCCTATCACTACCGATTGCGTGCGGAAATTCTTCACCTTCACCCAGCTCGGATCACGGCGACCGGGTCTGTAGATGCTGTCGAGCCGCTTTGCGACCACACCTTCGAGCCCGGCATCGCTCGCCGCTTCCAGCACGACCTCTCCCCCACCGTTCTCCGAAGGAGGCGTAGCCCAATGCGACCCGGCCAGCTCCAGGCCCTCCAACAGCCGGCGGCGCTCGCTGTAGGGGACTGCCAGGGCCGAATGGCCGTCCAAGTGCATGAGGTCGAAGATCATGTAGGTGATGGGGATGGCCTCGGCCAGTCGACGGACGCGGCTCGGGGCTTCGGTGTTCATCCGGGGTTGCAGCGCCTCGAAGCTCGGCCGGCCGGATTCGTCGAGGGCCACGATCTCGCCGTCGAGAACGGCCTGAAGCGAGCCGAGTGCCTCTCCCATGGCTCTCAGCTCCGGATAGGAGGCTGTCACGTCCCGGTCGGTCCTCGACAGCGCGCGGACCCTCCCGGCCTCGACGTAGACGACGGCACGTACGCCGTCCCACTTGAACTCGTAGGCCCACTCGTCATCGCCCTCAGGGAGCTCGACGGCCGGTGTCGCCAGCATGGGGCGAACAAGGTCGGGCAACCGCTCCCAGCCCGGCGGGGCCGGCTCGATGCGGTGGATCATCCAGTTGTCGCCGTCAGTCCTGAACAGGCCGTAACGGCCCTGCACCCGCGTGCCGTGCAGCCAAACCTTGACCTCGTCGTCGCTCCAACGGCTGCACTCATAGGTCCCGCTGTCCCAGATCTTGACGGTGCCGGCCCCGTACTCATGATCGGGGATGCGCCCCGCGAAACTGCCGTACTCGAGGGGATGGTCCTCCACGTGAACAGCGAGACGGTTGACACCCCGGTCCATGGGCAAGCCCTTGGGGATTGCCCATGAAACGAGCACGCCGTCGCGTTCGAGACGGAAATCCCAGTGGAGCGAGCGCGCGTGATGTTCCTGGATGACGAACGACGACCCGTCAGGACGAGCACCAGCAGCTGGTTCATCCGAGGGGACCGGCTCTGGAGTCCGCTGCGGGTCGCGCTTGGCGCGGTAACGGTCGAGCGGGGTCATGAGGCCCCGATGCCCCCCGGCCCTCTGCGGCTGTCAGCTCGAGCGCAACAGCTCCACAGCGGCATCGGCGGCTTCTCCTGGCGAGACCCCGAGCACCCTGGCCGCACGGCCGAGGAGCCCATCGAGGTACACAGCCAAGTTCAGCACGAACATCACACGATCTGCTACGCGCAGGGGCACCGGTTCGCTGGCGGCGTCGAGCCCCGAAACCGACAACAGCGCCGTGCGGAGGTTCAGAATCGTGTTGACGGTCTCATCGAGGCCGAGGCCGAACCGCTTCATCCACGCGCTCAGGCCGAAGCAAAGGCTGAGCGAGGCCGTCCCCTGCCCTTCGCCGGGCAGGCGGGCGATGCATTGCAAGACCTCGCTCGCGAAGTCGATTCCTATCGGTCCAGTCTCGATTGCAGGTCCTGGCTCGGCCACAGCTCGCTCCAATGATCGGGGCTCGTGTCTTGGTGCCAGTGTCGCAAGTCGGTGTATCACTGTGGTGGATCCCAGGCTGCGCGCCACCTCTGTTCAAGACGGCTGAGAGATGGTTCACTGGAGGTCTTTCCTAAGGGGGGAATCAAGATGGCCAAGGCGGTCTGGACCGGGTCCCTCAGCTTCGGTCTCGTCAATGTTCCGGTCGGCCTGTACTCGGCGACCGAGGACCGGTCTATCCACTTCAACCAGTTCCGGGCGGGCACCTCGGAGCGGATCCGGAACAAGCGCGTCAGCGAGCTGACCGGCGACGAGGTCGCGTACTCCGACATCGTCAAGGGCTACGACCTCGGAGGCGGAGAGTACGTGATCCTCACGCCCGAGGAGCTCACTTCGCTCGCCCCGGGCCCGTCTCACACCATCGAGGTCACCGACTTCGTGGAGCTCTCCGAGATCGACCCGATCTACTTCGACAAGCCCTACTTCCTCGCGCCACACGGCAAGAACGGCGACCGCGCCTACGAGCTACTGCGCCAAGTGATGGCCGAGACGAACAAGGTGGCCATCGCGACCTTCGTGATGCGCGACAAGCAGTACCTCGTCGCCGTGAGGCCGGAGAAGTCCGCTCTGGTGCTCGAGACCCTCCTGTTCGCCGACGAGGTTCGGGACCCCGTCAGGGAGATCGAGGTCCTGCCGGTGCAGGCGTCGTTCGAGGATCGCGAGATCGAAATGGCCAAGCTGCTCATCGACTCGATGACCACGGCATGGCAGCCCGAGAGCTATCGCGATACCTACCGGGAGCGCGTAGAGGAGCTGATCGACCAGAAGCGCCAGGGAACCGTCGTCGTGAGCGAGGGTCCACGCGCCGAGCCTGCCCCTGTCGTAGACCTGCTGGCAGCCCTTCAGGCGAGCGTCAGCGCCGCCAGGGGACGCTCAGGCGCGCCAGTATCGGCCGTGGCCCAGCGAAGCCAGAAGCCGACAGGGCGAACCGACCGTGTCCGCCAACGCGCCAGGGCCTCGGACACCGGCGGCACGAGCCGGGCCGAGCTGGCACGTCAAGCGGCTGATCTCGGCATCGCCGGCCGATCTAAGATGAACCGTGAGGAGCTCGAACATGCCGTCGCCGAGCTGTCCGGCCGTCGGCGCCGCAAGGCATCCTGAGGGCCGGGCCGAGCAAGGAGACATGATGCCCCTCTTCGGAAAGCCTGCAGACGGCGCAGGCTCGGCTTGGGAGCCGGAGGCTGCCGAAGGCCGGCTCGCCCATACCTTCGGTGCGGACCCGACCGGGGTGTTCACGTCCGACCTGTCCGTCTCGGAGTACGTGCTACTGGGAGAGGCCGGCTTCGAGCCGTTGGGATTCGTGATCGGGTCGTCGATCTACCACATCGGGCTTCAGATCGGGAAGTGGTCCCAGAACCAGGAGCTGCAAGTGCTCACACAGGCCATGTACAACGCCCGTGAGCTCGCCATGACCCGCATGCAGGCCGAAGCCGAGCACCTCGGCGCCGACGGAACGGTCGGTGTCGAGTTACGGATGCAGGCGTACGTTTGGGGCCAGGACGTCCTCGAGTTCATCGCGACGGGGACCGCCGTCAAGGCGACAGGCAGCTCTTCGGGGGCGCACCGAGCTCCGGACGGCAGCGCGTTCACCTCGGATCTGTCGGTCCAGGACTTCTTCCGCCTCCTGGCCGCCGGCGCGGTCCCGGTGGCTTTCGTCCTCGGGACCTGCGTGTACCACATCGCGCATCAATCCGCCTTCCAGGCGCTGCGTCAGACCGGTCAGAACCAGGAGATGACGACCTTCACCCAGGGCATCTACGAAGCCAGGGAGCTGGCCCTCACGCGGATGCAGGCCGAAGCGGCCGAGGCGCGGGCTTCGGGCATCGTCGGGGTCACCGTCGGGGTCTTCAACCACGTCTGGGGTGAGCACGCAACCGAGTTCCTCGCCACCGGCACGGCGATCCGCCAGCTCGGCGACGAGCACCGACTCGCGGACACCTCGCCGAAGCCGACGTTCACCCTCGGGCTGGACGCTTGATCCCAACCCCCGGCTCCGCCGGCGTCACACTCCCGGAGCGCCCCGGCCTGGCCAAGCCCGAGCTCTGCGGGCAGCACCGCTGGGCGGCAGTGCTCGGGCCGCACCGCTGGGCGGCAGTGCTCGGGCCGCACCGCTGGGCGGCAGTGCTCGGGCCGCCCTCCGGTAGGCTTTGTCAGACAGAGAAGTGACGAAGCTCACCAACGAGGCCTGCTATATGAGGAGGGGGCGATCGAACATCAGGCGGCCGGGAGGCCCCAGTCGATGAAGCCAGTTCCGATCGCGATCTCGTCCCGGCGCCCGGCGGCGCTCTCGATGCCGACGACCGGTCCGCTCATCGACCCCTTCGGCCGCGTCCACACCGATCTCCGGATCTCGGTGACCGACCGTTGCAACCTGCGCTGTGTCTACTGCATGCCCGAAGAGGGAGTCACCTGGGTACCCCGGTCCGAGATCCTCACCTTCGAGGAGATCGAGCGGATTGCCCTGGTCGCGTACGATCTCGGAGTCGATTCGGTGCGACTCACAGGCGGCGAACCGCTCGTGCGAGCGAGTGTCACCGAGCTCGTCGCCCGGCTCGGCCGAATCGGCTTCTCCGATCTGTCCATGACTACGAACGGGTCCGGTCTTGCGCGCGTCGCGCCGGCGCTCGCCGCGGCTGGTCTCATGCGCGTCAACATCAGCTGCGACTCGCTGAAGCCGGAGCGCTTCGCCGGGATCCGCCGCCGGGGTGTGCTGGGTACAGTGCTCGAGGCGATGGACGCCGCCGAGCAGGCCGGCTTGACACCGGTGAAGATCAACGTCGTCGTGATGGCCGGGGTCAACGACGACGAAATTGTCGATCTTGCAGGCTTTGCGCGCGATACCGGCCGCGTCGTGCGGTTCATCGAGTTCATGCCACTGGACGCCGGCGAAGCATGGGAACGGTCCAAGGTCGTGCCCGGTGAAGAGATACTGGCACGAATCGGCAATGTCTGGCCGCTCGAGCCCGCGAGCGAACGGGCTGTCGATGCGGCTCCAGCAGATCGCTACCGTTTCGTGGACGGCCGCGGCGAGATCGGTGTCATCACGAGCGTGACACGGGCGTTCTGCGGCTCTTGCAACCGCCTCCGGCTCACTGCCGACGGGGCCATCCGCAACTGCCTGTTCGCCAACGGGGAGCACCCGGTGCGGGACATCCTGCGGGCAGGCGGCAGCGACGCCGAGCTCGCCTTGCTGCTTCGCCAAGCGGTGTGGGCCAAGCGGGCCGGCCACGGTATCAACGACCCGTCCTTCCTGCGCCCTACGCGGTCGATGTCGATGATCGGCGGCTGATCCGCGCTCGAGCGGGCGATCAGACGCGAAAAGCGGGCAGCGATTCCTCTGCGGACACGTAGACCTCGACGCGTCGTTGTTGAAGCGCCGACCGCACGACTTTTCTCAAGCTGGCGACGAGCGCCTGCGCCTGTCGAGGACCGGAGAAGATGGCCCCCTGCACCTGGACCGCGGGGTTGGCCGCCGCGAGTCCTTGTACAAGCGTGCCGGTGAAGTCCACCCGCACCGTCGAAGCCATCCCGGTGAGCTCCGGAACGGCTGCACCGTTAGCGCTCACCTGAGCGACCAATAGGTCCTCGTCGAGTGGGGGCGCCGACGTCCATGACCAGTTCCCACAAGCCGGGACCGCCGGAGTGGGCGTTGACCGCACGATGCGATCCACGACATCGTGAAGACCGGCCGCAAGCGCTGCTGCATCGTCGAGCTTGAGGACCGCGATCTCTTGTCGCCTCGGCGCCTGATCTTCCACCTTCACGTGGTGCAGGCCGACACCGCTCATGACGATCCGGGCGAAGGCCGTCTTCTCGCCACCAATATCCGCCTCGCCGCCCTGGACACTCACAGCTTTGACGATGAGGTCGTCGCGCCAGGACGCCATGCCCGTGGCGCCGGAATGATCGAGCTCGCGCTTTCTGTGCTTAGCCTGGGGAAGGTCTGCCATCATCGTTCACTTCGCTCGAAGGTCCGAAGTCACCTTGTCCACCGGCAGGGACGGGTTCGCTGTTCGCTCCGCCGAGCTCGAGCGAGCACATGAGGGCCGGGAGTCAACGCTCCCCTCGGAGGCCAAGACATTGGCATGAGCAGGAGAAGATGTCAAGGGCGAGCCAAAAGTCGTCCGGTCAGCTGGTCGGGCCGAAGCGCTCTACGCGAATGCGCTCGTCGGGAAACTCCAACAGGGCGAGCAGGCCGGTCACGTGGTCCGCAAAGCCTGACGACCCGCACACGTACGCCGTGACCCCTGGCGCCAGTGTGTGACGGAGGTCCTCTTCCCCAAGACGGCGAGGTGGCCGGCCCCACGACGGCGGCGCTTCACGCGTGTACACGACCGTCGTCTCCGGACCAGGAAGCTCCTTGGCGTAGTAGAGATCGCCCGGACGGCGAACCGATGCCACGAGACGGACGAGGTCGGAACGTCCCGATCGCCGGGCGAGGCGGAGCATCGCCATGAGAGGCACGATGCCCGATCCCCCGCCGATGAGCAGGGCCGGTGTGTCACCATGCCATACGAACCACCCCCCGATGGGGCCGCGCACCTCGAGCTCGTCACCGGGGACTACCACGTCGTGCAGATAGGCGGACACTTCGCCGTCCTCGAGTCGCTCGACAGTGATCTCGATGTCCTGTGACTCGTCCGGGGGGGATGCAACCGAATAGGACCGCGAGGCCGTGTAACCGTCCTCCGCGGTCAGGCGAACCACGTAATGCTGACCGGCAAGGTGCCTCGAGGCTTCGGAGAGCGCGAGGCGGAAGGTCTTCGCGCGCTTCGTCTCGGTCGTGACTTGCTTGACCGTCGCGACCTGCCAACGGCCAGGCTTCGGCACGTCCACCTCAGTCGCCCTGATAGCGCTGCTCGAGCCAGGGGTCACCCCGGTCGTGGTAGCCGTTGACCTCCCAGAATCCCGGTTCATCATGGTCCAAGAGCCGCAGTCCGGCAACCCACTTCACGCTCTTCCAGAAGTACAGATGCGGCACCAACAGCCGGGCCGGGCCGCCGTGCCCGACCTCGAGCGGGCGTCGCTCGTACTCCCAGACCACCCACGCCTTGCCGTCGGTGATGTCGCCGAGCGGCAGGTTCGTCGTGTAGCCGGTGTGCGAGTAGGCGACAACGTGGCTCGCTGACGGAAGTGGCACCGCACAGGCCAGCAGGGTGTCGACCGAGACCCCGCCGAAGCTCACGCCGAATTTCGACCACGTCGTCACGCAATGGATGTCGCCCTCGTAGCTCGCCGGTTCCAAGGCTTGGATCTCGTCCCATGTCCAGGTCACCGGGTTGCCGACGAGACCCCCGATGGCGAAGGTCCACTCCGAGGTCGCAAGGTTCGGCGTCGCTTCCGCGCTGAGCACAGGCCAGTCCGAACCGATGTCGTACTGACCCCGCGGCAGCCTGGGATCGCGTGCCTCACCGCCGCGACCCTTGAAGTCCCGGTTGAACTTCACGAGACCATGCCAAAGCGGTCAGGAATGGTGTCCCCTTCGTGGTTGCTCGTTCTGGTAGCAGTGTTTCACAACCCATTGTGCCGCTGTCCAAGGTCGTAGATTGTGCGCGTAGCTGCGCGGACGGGAGGACCTATGGCCCAGGAACCTCAGCATCAGCCGGGGCGCTTCCTTCGTTTCGGGACCGTCATCGAGGAGCGGACGCTCAAGACGATCGCGGACTTCAACGACCCGAGCCAGGAGTGGCGTCGGCTCTTCTCCGAGTTGCTGGGCACCTTCTTCCTGGTCCTCGTCGCCGCCGGTGGAGGGATGATGGGGCGAGCTTTCCCCGACACCATCAGCCGAACCGCCGCAGTGATCGCGCCGGCGCTCATGGTGCTGGCCATCATCCTTTTCATGGGCAAGGTCTCCGGCGCCCATCTCAATCCCGCCGTGAGCATCGCCTTCGCCCTGCGGGGCGACTTCCCCTGGCGACGGGTGCCGGGGTACGTAGTCGCCCAACTGGGAGGCGCAGCCCTGGCGGCCTGGTTCCTCCAGGCCGTCATCCACGTCTCGGCCATGTACGGCTCGAACTACCCGGCGGCAAAGTACTCCGGGGTTGACGCCTTCTTGATGGAGGCAGTGCTCACGCTCGGGCTTGTGAGCGTGATCCTCGGCACGGCCTCGGGCGCCCAGAACGTCGGGCTCTTCGGAGCCTTCGGCGTGGGCGGCTACATCGCGCTGGCCGGTCTGTGGGCGAGCCCTATCTCGGGCGCCTCGATGAACCCGGCTCGCACCTTCGGGCCTGACGTTGTGAGCGCCCAGTTCGCCCACTACTGGGTGTATGTCGCGGGCCCGTTGGCCGGTGCGGTGCTGGCAGTCGCCGCGGCGTTCGTGCTGAGAGGGACCGGTGGTGACCCCTCCGGTTCGAAAGCCGCCCAAGGCGACCTCTTCACCGAGATCCGGCATCCAGACCCGACCTGAAAACGGCCGGCCGCAGCAGATCAGTCAACTGGTGGTCGTGGCCCGAGGTAGACGAGCTCATCGAGCACAACGTCATCTCCGTACCGAGACGTGACCTGGCCGGCTCGAGTCCAGCCGCACTTGTCGTACAGGGCGATCGCGCCTTTTGGTGGGTCACGACGTCGAGGATCGGCCAGAGTCCCCGGGCATGCGCCTGCTTGGATGCGACCTCGAGCAGAGACCGCCCTGTCCCGCGCCGGCGGTGCTGCGGAGACACGAGCAGCCGGGCGACGACGCCCAGACGATCGGCCGGCAGTTTCAGCGCCTCGCTGGCCATGGCGACGACAGCAGCGGAGCTGTTTGAACGAAGGGCCACGTGACCGATGATCTGGCCGTCCAGCTCGGCCACCCACGCCGCCAGCGCATCGGGCGCCGTGATGAAACGGCGGAGATCGGCCGGGAGAAACACCGGATAGCGGTCCAGCTCGTGAACCACGCGCGCCAGTCGCACACAGTCGTCTAGGTCCGCTTCGGTCCTCTCTCGCACCGGCATCGAGAAACGATCGCACAGATCTGCAGGGCGCAGGCGCACAACCACGAGCTCGGTCCGACCAGGCCTTAGCATCGGGGCCCATGAGCCTGGAGAAGTGGACGGGCGCCCTTCACGAGCGCAATTTCCGCCTCTACTTCCTTGGCCAGTTGACCTCGGCGATCGGCACCGGAATGACGCCGGTGGCGCTTTCGTTCGCAGTGCTGGCGCTACGGCATGGGTCTGCGTCCGACGTCGGCACGGTGCTGGCAGCCCAGACGGTCCCCCTCGTTGTCTTCCTGCTCGTCGGCGGTGTCGCGGGCGACAGATTCGGCCGGCGGCGCGTGATGCTGGGTGCCGACGTCCTCCGAGCCTCGGCTGAGACAGCGCTCGGGGTCTGGATCCTCTTCGGGCACCCGCCTCTTTGGGGCTTCCTCCTTCTCCCCGCGCTCGTCGGAACAGGCACGGCGTTCTTCATGCCGTCGCTGACCGGGCTCATTCCCCAGATCGTCCCCAGCGACCGCCTGACCCAAGCCAACGCACTCAACGGGCTGACGTTCTCCATAGGTGCGATCATCGGGCCATCGGTCGCAGGCGTCATCGTCGCGACGGCCAACCCGGGTTGGGCGATCCTCGCAGACGCCGTCTCGTACGTCTTGAGCGTCTGCTCGCTCGCGGCGCTTCGCCTCGGGCCGATCACAGAGGCAAGCTCCGGCTCGTTCTACGACCAGCTGCGACGTGGGTGGCACGAGTTCTGGTCGCGAACCTGGCTCTGGGCAACTGTCATGGTGGCGTCGTTCTCCAACATGGCCATGACGGCGCCGTTCCTCGTCCTCGGCGCCGTGATCTCGAAAGAGTCGCTCGGCGGCGCGACCGCTTGGGGGACGATCCTCGGTGCCGAGGGCGCCGGCGCCGTCGTCGGTGGCGTCGCGATGCTGCGCCTGCGCTTTAGCCGGCCGCTTGTCGCTGCGGCGATCACGCTGCTCGTCTGGCCCTATCCCCTGCTGGTTCTCGCCTATCGCGCCCCTGTGCCCGTCATTGCGATCGGTGCGTTCTTGGGCGGGGCTGCCTTCGCTGTCTTCGACACGCAGTGGCAGACGACCATGCAGCGGGAGATCCCTGCCGAAGTGCTGTCGCGTGTGAGCGCCTACGACTGGTTCGGATCGCTCATCTTCCTCCCGCTCGGCTATGCGATCGTCGGGCCGATTGCGTCCGTGCTCGGGATCCACGCCATGTTCATCATCGCCAGCGCCTCTTTGATCGTGGGGATAGCCGTCATCCTTCTCATCCCGTCGGTGCGACAGATACGCGCGAGCACCGGCGCGAACTAGCCCGAGGCTTTTCCCGGGTATCGCAAGCTTCTCACGAACGGGTGGCTTTACTAGTGCGACAAAGCGCGTCACGATGGGGCTTCTTATGATGTTTCGTTTGCGTTTTGGCTACGGGCTTCACCATGGCCCGCGCGTCTTCGCTCTGCTCTTGCTGGTGCTCGTGATCGCGGGGCTGGTGGTCGGCGTCGTCGCCCTGGTGCGAATGCGGAGGCTCCCGGCCCCGCGCTTGCAAGCCGGATCATGGCCGACCCAGGTCCCGCAAGTCGACCCCGCTCTCACCGAGCTACGCCTCCGGTACGCGCGCGGCGAGTTGAGCTGGGAGGACTACGCACAAAGGGCGGCGAACCTGGGCTTTTCGGTCAATCCCGGTCCGGGGCCGTACGTAGACCCGAACCAGCCGCCCCCGGCCTCGTAGCCAAGTTGCACGAGCACTCGTCGTGGCGGGCACGTGGCACACAGATGGTGACCAGAGCGTCGCTTGACCGGCACGCATGCCGCGGCGTAGTCGTCGGTGCCCTCGCGCTCGTCGCGGCGGCTTGCAGCTCGCCTGCTGCACAGGTTCAGGCCGTGAACCACCACCAGGTGGCCAAGCACAAGCACCAGGTGGTCAAGCACAAGCCGCCTGTCGTGGCAACGACCTTCTCCGGGCCAGATGGTGTCGAGGCCAGCTGGGTCGTCGCCGAGAACCGACGCCCGGGGACCATGGCCTGGAAGATCACGCCTGGCACTCCGTCGGGTATCGCGGGGTTCGCCCCCACGACATATGCCTCGCCCGGAGACAGGGTGAAGCTGTACGTGTCCACCACGGCAGCCCGATTTCACGTCGAGGCCTACCGCATGGGCTATTACCAGGGGCTGGGTGCGCGCCTCGTCTGGCAATCCCGTGAGATCCCCGGACACGAGCAACCAACGTGCCCGCTGACTGCAGGGATCAACATGGTCGCGTGCGACAACTGGACGCCGACGTTCACCATCGCCGTGACGTCCGCGTTCGTCCAAGGTGACTACCTGCTGAAGCTCGTGGGCAGCGGTGGCCAGGAGAGCTACGTCCCGCTCACAGTCTGGGACCCGACTTCCTCGGCCACGTACCTGGTGAAGAACGACGTCTTCACCTGGCAGGCCTGGAACCCTTATGGAGGCTACGACTTCTACGCCGGTGAGGGCCCTTGCCCCTCGGACGTGTACCCGCTTTGCTCGCGGGCACGGATCGTCTCTTACGACCGGCCCTATGCCTATGGGCAAGGCGCCGGCGACTTTCTCGGAAGTGAGTACCCCTTCGTGCGCTTCATCGAGCAGCACGGGCTGGACGTCGCTTACATCACCGACGTCACCGTCGAGCAGCACCCGGGCATCGTGCTCCACCACAAGACCTTGCTCTCCCTCGGTCACGACGAGTGCTGGTCGCTGACCGAGCGACAGGCGGCAGTGGCAGCCGAAAAAGCCGGCGTCAACATGGTGTTCTTCGGTGCGAGCGCGATCTTGCGTCATGTCCGCCTCCAAAGCTCCCCTCTCGGTCCCGACCGCGAGGTGGTCGACTATCGCGACGGAACCGAGGACCCCCTCAACGGCAAGGGGAACCCCCTGCAGGTGACAGGGAACATCTGGGCCAGCCCGCCGGCAGACTGGTCCGAGGTCGGGTTCGTAGGGGAGAACTACGTCGGTTTCGTCGAGCCCGGCAACAGACCGGTCCCCTTCGTCGTAGCGGACGCGAGCGCGTGGATCTTCACGGGAACCGGGCTGAGCGACGGCTCGAGCGTGCCCGGGGTGATCGCCACCGACCTCGACGAGTTCGATCCGTACGACTATCCCACCGATGTCGAGATCCTCGGGCACTCGCCAGTCCCTTTGAGCGTCGCCATGAGCGATCAGGGCGACTCGCAAGGTTTCCTCTACTCCGACATGACCTACTGGAGCGACCCGACCAGCCACGCTGGCATATTCGACAGCGGGACCACCAACTGGATCCCCTCTCTGGCACCCTGCTCAGTTCCAGCCCGGTCGTGTCCCGCTCCCCTCGTGGGCGAGATCACCGGCAACCTTCTCGCCCTGTTCGGCAAGGGCCCGGCCGGGCGCTTCCAGCCCTCCAAAGCGAACTGGGGCCAGATCTACAAGCCGGCTAGCTGAGGCGACTCTGCGCGGCTACTGCGATCGTGCCCCGGCCGACGTGGGTCCCGATGACGGGGCCGAGCCAGCCGACGCTGATGCGGTCCCTCGGGAACGAAGCAGCAAGAAGCTCGACGAACGAATCGACATCGGGCGCAGCCGCGTGCACGACGACCAGGCGCCCGAGTTCCTCAACATGGCGCAGCTTCGAGGCGAGGCGCTCGAAGGAGCGGGAACGGGTCCGAGGACGGGACTCGAGCTCGAGAACACCGTCTCGGAGCTCCAGGACCGGCTTTATGTCGAGGAGACCGCCGAGCAGTGCCTGTGCCGATCCGAGGCGTCCGCCCTTGCGCAGGTTGTCGAGGGAGTCAAGTGCTCCGAAGAGCTGCAAGCTCCGCCTGCTCGCAACCGCTGCTTCCACGACGGCCTCGAGGTCCCCTCCCGCTTCAGCGGCGGCCACAGCATCGAGAACGGTGAGGCCCTCGGCCATCGTCGCGAACAGCGAGTCGACGACTCGGACTCGGATCCGATCTGTCACGCTCTCGGCCCCGATGACAGCGGCCTGGTAGGTCGCAGACAGCTTCGACGACAGCGTGATGCACACGATCCCTTCAGCGCCCTCGTCTGCCAGGGCTGAGAACGCCTCTTTGAACTCCCCGGGCGAAGGTGCCGAGGTCTCGGGCAGCTCCGCGATGTCGGCTGACCTCTCCCAGAACTCCTCAGGCGACCAGGTCGAGGTGGTCTCCGGTTCGAACCCACCGAGCCGGACGTCGAGGTGCACAATGCTCACGCCGTGCTGGGCAGCCACTGCCCTGTCGAGATCGGCGCCGCTGTCGGTGACGACCCGGACCCGAGCCTTGGTCGTTCCCCCGTGCGGTTGAACATCACCTTCGTCGACGCTTTGAGCCCGATCACCAGCTGGGACTTCTTCCGGCATGCCTCAAGCTCCGTTCTTCGCGCTCGACACGATACTGCCATTAACCGGAGGTGGTCCTCCATTTGGATGCCAACGCTAACACGTAACTGGAGGCTACCCTCCGGTTGCCGCTAAACTGGC
>Ga0181521_10002968_pt1 | contig 20159 bp, 15 predicted proteins | sample PEATcosm2014_Bin_32_FD_119764 | JGI IMG/M metagenome (GOLD analysis project Ga0181521, IMG submission 119764) | Peatland microbial communities from MTU Mesocosm Facility, Houghton, MI, USA - PEATcosm2014_Bin02_60_metaG | ecosystem: Environmental > Terrestrial > Soil > Wetlands > Peat | place...
ACGCGCCAGGAAGCATTGATCCGGCGGCTGGAGAAAACGGCTGTTGGGGAGCTAAGAGGCGAAGCGTTCAGCGCTCTCGGTTGCGATGTTCAGTGCCGGGCATGCCGGTGGTGGGCAAGGCTGGGAATCGGATCACTTGGAACCATTTTTTTTGCGCTCCGCCACGTAACCCTCCACGAACTCCGAGAATGCACGGCCGAGTACCTGCCGCGCGCGCTCCGATCGCCCCACCTTCTTCTCTTCAATCTGCAGGACCGGCAGCAGATCGCGCGTGGTGGAAGTGATAAAGGCCTCGTCCGCGGATTCCAGGTCCGCCGGCAGCAGGGTCTTTTCGCCAATCGCAATTCCCGGCAGGTGGATCTCGCCGAGCAGCACCTCGCGCGTGATCCCCGGCAGGCAGCCGGAGCTGAGCGGCGGCGTCCACACCTGGCTGCCGTTGGCGATAAAGATGTTGGCCGAAGTGCACTCGGCCACTTCGCCGCGCTCGTTGAGGAGAATCGCTTCGTCGAAGCCTAGGGCTTGCGCCGATTCGAGCCAAGTCAGGTTCATGGCCCAGGAGAGGATCTTGGTGCCGGCAAATGGACATGCGGCGTGGCGGGCGTCCCGGACGTACGCCAGCTTGACGCCATCGCCCCAATCTTTCGAATCGGCGGTGAGCGCGATCAGGTCGCTCGCGCGGCCCACCGAGGGGTCCGCCCACATACCCGGGCCGTTACGGACAATCGCCAGCCGGAGGGTGGCGTTGTGCGCTTGGTTGGCCTCCACCAGTTCGAGCAGTTGCCGTTGCACTTCGCCGGCATCCTCGGGAATGGAGATGTGGAATGCCGCGGCGTCCCGCCGGATTCGCGCCCAGTGGCGCTCGAACGCGAATAACACGCCATCGGCCACCCGCAAGGTGCTGAAGACGCCCCACCCGGAAAGCAGGCCGGCCTGGCCCGGAGAGAGCGCCGGATCGGAAACTTCGCGGATCGCGCCGTTGTGAAGGATGTGACGATGCAGCACGTGCCCATTTTACCGCGCTGAAGATTACTTCCAGTTGGGGAAGGGCTCGGTCTTGGCCTGGCGGCAGGAGCCGATCAGCTCGGGCAGCCGCTTGCGCCGATCGAAGAGGCGCTCCAGAAGCTGCTCGAGGGCGTCTTCTTCGCCTTCCACCCAATCCGGGGGAATCCGCTTCCAGGCCTGGTCGATCACTTCCTCGGGGAAGTCCATGACCAGCTTCAGCCACGGCTGAAAGTCCTCCAGGGAGCGCACCGCCTCGTAGACCAGGCGGCGGGCGTAAACACCTTGCAGGGGCGAATCGGGGAAATCCCAGTTGGGCCCGTTGAAGGTGTAACCGTGGTCGATCATGCGGGCCACAAAACCGGGACGCGCCGGCCCAGCGGGCGCCCCGGATTCCCCGCGCCGCACCAGCGCGCGATAGAACACCGACTGGCGGCCATCGGCGTTGCCGGTCCACTTGTCGAACACCAGGATGGCGCGGAAATCCTCCAGGTTCACCACCTGGGGCAGAAGCGCATCGGGGAGGAAATCGTAAACCGCCGTGCGGCCAGGGTCGCCGGGGTAGCGGGAGCCGAAGTGCCACCCGGGCTCGATGGCGATGCGCTCGGTGCCGAGATGCAGGTGGACTTCCGGGTTGGCGGCCAGGAACGCGGCGTCGACCTGGATCAGGGCAGTCTCGGGAGTGGCAATCTTCAGGTAGTCCAGCAGCGTCGCGGAGAGCCGCTCATTCACCAGGATGCGGCGATGCTGGGGATTATTGCGAAACTTGACGACGTACCAATTGCCGTCATCCGCCTCCAGCAGATGAGACTGGGCGCCTCCTCGCATTTTTCGTACATGCCGGACGGCCGTAAGCGGCATTGGGAAAAAAGAGCGGTAACCTAGAGTTGTATCACACGGAGGAATCCATCACAGATGTCCGAACCAGAAACATCCACCGGCAACACCTCCGATAGCGGAACCAAGCCAGGCGGGGCGCACAGCCAGGACGAAGTGGCGGTGGAGCTGATGAAGTTCATCGCGGTGACGACGGGATACGGAAAGGCCCCGCAGTCTTCGGCGGGCTTTTCGGGAAAACCCGTGACTCGCTCGGCGGAAGAGCACGCCGAAGCGCTGCTGGAGCTGTTCGAGCGCTGCCGGCGCGTCGTCAAGAAAGAGAGTTGAGCACAGCCACCCTCCGGGCCGCCGCACTCAACGCTTCCGGGCGCCTTTTTTCGCGGGCTTCTTCTTCGGGGAAGCCTTCTTGGCGGGCTTGGCAACGGTCTTCTTCGCCGCTTTCTTCGGCGGCGCCTTCTTGGCGGCTTTCTTGACGGCGGCTTTCTTGACGGCCTTCTTGGCCACCGCCTTCTTGGGGGCGGATGCCTTCTTCACCGGCTTCTTAGGCACAACCGTGGCCTCCGGGGGAGCCGGCGTAGGTGGAGGCACGGGCGTGGCAAGCGGCGCCGGCTCGGGCACGGAAGCGAGGATCATCACGTCGATCTCTTCTTCCTCCTCTTCGTCTTCGTCGTCGTAATCGTCGAGCTTGGAATCCAGTTCCGAGTCCTCGTCGTCTTCGTAGTCGGGGAAGTCTTCCATCTCTTCTTCGTCTTTGGGAGCGGATTTTCGGCTATCAAACATGAAACAAGCCTCCTGTATCAAGGCACAATCACCCATAGAATACCCTTTTTTCACGGTCAGGCAATAGCGAAAAAGTGCGATTCGCGGAAAATTCGGCGCGGATTATCTGGAGGCGGTGCGGGTGAGGATCGGCGGGCTCTTATGCACCGGCTGGGCCGGAGCGGTGTGCTTCGCCGCCACAGACGCCTTGGCCGAGGTGCGGTGGACCGGCGTGCGGCGATGGGTCGTGGTCCGCGCGACGGTGGTCCGCCGGACGGGAGCCTCCACGCGCAGGGCCGCGGGGATCAGCAGCAGGTCGCCCTCCGCGGCTTGGACCGACGACAGGTGGTTGGCGGCCACGATGCTGCCGGGCAAGGCGGCGTAACGTTTGCCGATAGCGGCCAGCGTTTCGCCGGCGCCTACACGATGCACGCGCCAGGAATTGCGGTGTTCCGCGGGAATGAGCTGCAACGCGGCCAGGAGCTGGTTGCCGCTGCCTTTGGGCACGCGCAGCGGATAGCCCTCGGGGATAATCCCCTTCAGGATGGCGGGGTTCAGAGCGGCCATCTCGGCGGCCGGCGTATCGGTGATATCGGAAACCAGCGCCAGGCTGGTGGGCGCGGAAACCTCCACTGTGTCGAATGCCAGCGGCGGGTCCAACTGAATGCCATCCAGACCGTATTCGGCGGCGTTCTTCTCCATGATGGTCATGGCGAGGATCACGGGAACGTAGTTGGCGGTCTCGGCCGGTAGGGCTCCGCGACTCCGCAGTTCCCAGAAATCGGCATAGCCCGTGCGTTCGACGGCTTTTTCCACCGTCACCGGTCCGCAATCGTACGCGGCCATGGCCAGGTACCAGTCGCCAAACTCCTGGTACAGGTCGCGCAGGTGGCGGGCGGCGGCGCGCGTGGCCTTTTCAGGATCCATGCGGTCGTCGGTGTAGCGGGTCTGTTCCAAGCCGTACTCGTTGCCGCGCCATTTGAGAAACTGCCACATACCACCGGCGGCCTTGCGGGATAGCGCGCGCGGGATGAAGCCGGATTCGGCCTGGGCCAGATGGATAAGCTCCTGCGGCAAGCCTTCTTCATCGAGGATGCGCTGGATCATGGGCCGGTAGCGGCCGGAGCGCTGCAACCCGCCAACCAGCGTCCTGTGGCCGCGTCCGGAGAAGTAGTTGATGTATCCCAGAATGGCGTCGTTTACCGAGAGGGGCAACTGCGAAACCGTGGCCGCCACCTGCTCCCGCACCTTATCCTTCAGCTTGGGGTCCACGGGAAAGGTCATTTGCAGGATGTCTTCCAACGGGGCCTTTTCGAACTGGCCTTCTTCGATGCCGGCCGCGGCGCCCAGGCCCGCCAGATCCATGCGGTGGATGGCGTCCACCATTGCATCCAGCGTGCGCTCGTATTCTTCGCGGTCGGCGGGATTCTGGTCCGACGCGTCCAGCATCGAGTCGATGGCGGCGTCGAATTCCCGGCGGGCGTTCCCGGCATCGTTGCTCTGGTAATACCGCTTACCGGCTTCCAACTGCCGATCGGCTCGCCGGACGAGCAAATCCGCGCGAGCCCAGCGCTCGGAGAACTGCGGATTGGTCAGCAGGAAGGGCGGAACATCCTTCAAGTACAGATTGGGTTGGATGACGGGAGGTTCGGCCAGCTCCACTACCGGACCGCTCGCGTGGGAAGCTGGCGGCAGGAACGCCATGCGGAACCTGGACGGCTGATTCAACCCGCATCCAGCGGTGGTTATAAGGGCTACGGCGGCCAAGAAAAAAGAGAAGAGCGTCTTCTTCCGAACTTCCATTACTGCCTCGAAATACAGAAAATAAGCTACTTCCGCGAGCCCGTGCCCGGGTATGACCATAAAAGACTACAACGATTCACCTATGTAAAGCAAGTGGGTAACGCCGGCGGTCTCCGCCGCCGGTGGGTTCCACCCCGGACAATCCGACCGGTGGCAAGGGGGTGCCCTCTGGGCCCGGCGCCACGCTACTCCTCTTCCTCTTCTTCGCCCGCCTTGGCGGCCTTGGCGGCGGCGATGATCTTGTCGGACTGCAATTGCGGCACGAAATCGTAGTGGTCGAACTCCATGGTGAACGAAGCCCGGCCTTGCGTCATGGCCGTCAGGTCGCTTTGGTAGTTCAGCATCTCGGCCATGGGCACCTGGGCGCGAATGAACTGGCTGCTGGCCTTGGTCTCCATGCCGGAGATACGGCCGCGGCGGCCGTTGAGGTCGCCCATAAGGTCGCCGGCGTATTCCACGGGAGCCTGAATTTCGACGTTCATGATGGGCTCCAGCAGAGCCGGCTTGGCGTGCTGCATGGCGGCCTTGAAAGCCTTGCGGGCGGCCAGCTTGAAGGCCAGCTCCGAGGAATCCACGTCATGGTAGGAGCCGTCGTAGACGGTCACCTTGAAGTCCACCATGGGGAAGCCGGCGAGGAAACCGTTCTCGGCGGCCTCGATAATGCCCTTTTCGACGGCGGGGATGAAGTTTCGGGGGATGGACCCGCCGAAAATCTCGTTGGCGAACTCGAATTTGCCGCCGCGCGGCAGAGGCTCCATCTTGATCCAGCAATCGCCGAACTGGCCATGGCCGCCGGTCTGCTTCTTGTGGCGGCCCTGGACGTCGGCGGTGCCGCGGACGGTCTCGCGGTAGGGGATCTTGGGAGCTTTGAGGGCCACGTCCACGCCGTAACGCTTCTTCAACCGGCTAACCACGATTTCGACGTGCTGCTGGCCCGATCCGGCCAGCAGGAACTCGCGGGTCTGCGGGTCGCGGTAGAAGCGCAGCGACTGGTCCTCTTCCAGAATGCGGTGGACGGCATTGCCCATACGATCCTCGTCGTTGCGCGACTTGGCTTCGATGGCGAAGGCGATGGAAGGCTCGGGGAGCTTCACCGGCGGGTAGGTAATGTTCAGGCCCTTGTCGGCCAGGGTGTCGCCGGTGAGCGTATCCTTCAGCTTGGCGACGGCGCCAATATCGCCGGCGTGCAGGTCGGTGACCGGCTGGAGGGTCTTGCCCATGGGGCTCGAGATATGCGCCAGGCGCTCGGCCGTGCCGCGAGTTACATTCTGGAGGTTGGCGTCGTTCTTCACCACTCCGGTCATGACCTTGAAAAACGTGATGCGGCCGGCGAAGGGGTCGGCCGTGGTCTTGAAGACGTACAGGGATGGCTGGTCGTTTTCGGCGATCTTGCGGGTGGCCTCGGCGCCGTTGACGGTGGCGGGGATGGGCTCGCGCTCCACCGGGGCGGGCAGGTTTTCGACGATGAAATTGAGGATGAGGTCGGAGGCGACATTGTGCAGCGCGGAGGCGCACAGGACCGGGAAGATGCGCATTTCCCTCAGCCCCTGCTTGAGGCCTTCGGCGATCTGGCCGGGCGCCAGGGTACCCTTATCGAAAAACTCTTCCATGAGGGCGTCATTGCCCTCGGCCACCATCTCGACCAGCGCCTCGTGGGCCTTCTGGGCGGCCGCGGCGAGGTCGCCGGGGATGTCGCCCTCCTTGCCCTTGCCGTCGCCATCGGCGGCATACGTGCAGGCTTTCATCCGAACCAGGTCCACGACCCCCGTGAAATCGCGCTCCGCGCCGATGGGAATCTGGATCGGAACGGCGGCGCGGCCGAAGGTCTCCTGCACGCTTTCCAGGGCCCGCTCGAAATCGGAGCGTTCGCGGTCGAGCTTATTGATGACAACGGCGCGCGGGAGCTTGTAGTCGGCCGCGAACTGCCAGACCTTTTCGGTCTGCACCTCGACGCCGGCGACGCCGTCCACCAGGACCAGCGCGGCGTCGGCCGCCACCAGCGCCGCCCGCGTGTCGTTAATAAAGATGTTGTAGCCCGGAGTATCGAGGATATTGATTTTCGTCTTCTTCCACTCGGCCACGGCCATGGCGGTGGAAATGCTGATCTTGCGCTGGATTTCCTCTTCGTCGAAATCCGTGATGGTGTTGCCCTCATCCACGCGGAGCAAGCGGTTCGAGGCTCCGGCCGTGAACAGCAACCCGGCGGTGAGCGTGGTCTTGCCGGAATCGCCGTGGCCCACCACACCGACGTTCCGAATGTCCTTGCTTTCGTAAACTTTCACGGAGTTTGCTCCAGGTTTTAAAACGGAATAGTAACACGCGGGGGGATGCCGCGGTTGACTCTGGCGAATCGAACCTCATCCCCGGGAAGCCTGGCCGGCCGGTTTTTGCTAAGTTTGGTGTGTGGTGTCACGCCCGATTCTGTTCCTCCTGTCGTTCGCCTGCCTGGCGGCGGTACCGCCGGAAGATTGGCTGGCCGCGGCGAAAAAGGGCGACACCAGTCGCGTGGCAGCCCTCCTGAAAGCGGGAGCGGATATCGAAGCCAAAGACCAGGATGGGCGCACGGCGCTGATGCTGGCCGCGCAGTACGGACGCGTGGATACCGTCCGCCTGCTGCTCGCCAAAGGCGCCCATGCGGACGCCCGCGACAAGCGTGGCTGGAACGCCTACATGCTGGCTCTGCTCTCCCCTTCCGGCGGCCTCATTCACACCGTCCACGATAAAGTGTTGAAACTTTTTCCGCAGCCCCATTTGCGTTTGGCGGTGGAAGCCAGGTGGGCTCCGGGAGCCTCCTTCTTCAGTTCCTGCTTCATGCGTCCGCAGGACCTGGCGCGGCACATGGACGGCGTGAGACCGGAAGCCCTGGTTCTGGAGGCCTTCCGGGACTACGCCTTCAACTCCGGACGGGGCTTGGTGGAGTTGGTGCAGGCGCCGGCCGGCGCGGATGCCGTGCTCAGCCTGCTGGTGGAGCCCGGCGTGACCTGCGTGCAGCAGTCCGATCGTCTGAGCATGTTGATTCACGTTCGTCTGCTTCGCCCGCCGGAGGGATCGCCGCTTCTCGAAAGAACCTATGGCGGCGGTGTGAGAACGGGGATGCGTGAAGAGCTGGCCGCCAATCCCGCCCAGTATCCGGCGCTCTACCGGGCGTGGGCGAAGCCCCAGGCAGGGCCGATCTACTGGGGTGTGATCGAGGCGCTGATGCGGTCACAGCCGTAGCGGCGGAAACCTTGGTGCGGCGCGCCACCGGTTGGAGGTGTATGCCCATCACCTTCTGAAGTTTTGCTATGAGTAACGAAGGCGCCCTCGTATTGAAAGCCGGGAGTGCGAGTATCTGATCTGACCGGTTGTATCCACTGTATCCAGGAGGCTTAGGCCCTGTCTCAGACCGGCGGTTCGTTTCATATAGCATAACCTGAGCCTTTTCTCCGAATTTGTTTGGTTCCGCATGATGCATTATGTTATGCTGCGAAGCCTAAGGGAGTTTCGCGTTGTCGTTTACCCAAAGGAGTAGATTTGCCATGTCAAAACGCTTAGTATGCTTGCTTGCGCTCTTGCTTGCACTCTTGCTGTGCGCGCCGATGTTCGCACAAGAGTTTCAAGCTGGAATCAGGGGTATCGTGAAGGACTCTCAGGGCGCCGTCGTGCCGGGAGTGCCAGTCGAGGCGCAGAACGTCGCCACCAACGAAATCAACCGCACCACCACCAATGAGGCCGGGATCTACTCGTTCCCCGTGCTGCCTATCGGAACCTATAACCTGACGGCCACGGCTTCCGGGTTCAAGAAGGCCGAGCGGGACAAGTTGGAGTTGCGCGTGGGCGACCAGGTACAGCAGGATTTCACGCTCGAAGTCGGGGCCGTGACCGAGCAGGTCACCGTTTCCGCGGGCGCCGAACTGCTGCAGGCATTGCCCTCCGAAAAGGGCCAAGTGGTGGGCGAAGAGAATGTGGCCGACCTGCCCTCGCAGGCCCGCAATCCGTTCCTGCTGGGCATCGTGGCCACCGGCGTGCAGTTCGATATCGGCTCCAACCAGTTGAGCCGCTCGGCGCGGCCGTTCGACGCCGGCAACAACGTGGCCGAGAGCATGTCCATCAATGGCGGAATCACGGGAGCCAGCGATCTGCTGCTGGATGGCGTACCCAATACGGGGACGGAAGGCAGCAACGCGGCCAACATGGGCTTCGTGCCCCCTCCCGAGGCGACGGGAGAATACAAGATTCAGAACAGCAACTACGACGCGCAGTACGGGCGCACCTCCGGCGGCACCATGACGGTCGGCCTTAAAGCCGGGACCAACCAGTTTCATGGGTCCGTCTACTGGCTGAACAAGAACACGGTCCTCACCGCCAACAGCTTCGACGGGAACCGGGCCGGCAATCCACGTCCCGCGTATCACGAGAACAATCCGGGTATCGTGTTCGACGGGCCGGTGATTCTTCCGCATTACAACGGCCGCAACCGGACCTTCTTCATGTATTCTTACGAGATCTGGCGCGACTCCATCCCGACGCCCAGCACTCAAACGTTGCCGTACCCGGCAGCGGTGGCCGGGAACTTCAATACCACGCTGCAAAGCAACGGCTCGCCCATCACCATTTACGACCCCAACACCACCACGATGACGGGGACCAACACCTACACGCGGACGCCGTTTCCCAACGACACTATTCCCTCGACCCGCATGAACCCGGTAGGGGTCAAGATTGCCAGCTACATTCCCGCGCCCAACCTGGCGGGCGCCACCAACAACTTCGTATCCACGCCCAATCCGCGCACCGACGCTTACGACTCCCACGTGATCCGCATAGACGAGCAGATCAACGAGAAGGAACATTTCTTCTCGCACTTCGTGCGCGGCTTCCGCACCGAGACCAACGGCGACTACGGCTGGCAGCAGGTGGCTGCGCCGGGGAACTCCTACTCCGACGGACGCTTGAACCAGGGCGGCAACGCCGACCTGACTTCCACCCTGTCGCCTTCCACGGTGCTGACCTCGCGCCTGGGATACTTCCGCCACGACCTGTGGATCACGCTCTACGCCAGCGGCTTCAACCCGACTACGCTGGGTTTCCCGTCGTCGTTGCTGAACACTCAACCGCCCTACTTCCCCACCATCTCAGTGAGCGGCTACCAGGGTTTTGGGGCCTCGCGCAGCGGCGGGAACCAGTTCACCGAGAGCGCCACGTGGTCGTGGGCAGAGATCGTGAACCGCACCGTCCGCCGCCACCAGGTGAAGTGGGGCGGGGAATTTCGCGTGAATCTGGACAACGTCAATTCACCCACCACCAACTTCGGCAGCTACGCCTTCACGGCCGGCTGGACGCAACAAAACGCGCTGAACTCCAGCTCCGCCGCCGGCAACGCGATTGCCTCCCTGCTGCTGGGCATGCCGAATAGCGGCAGCGTGCCCATCAACGCGGCGCTGGCTTATGGCAATCACTATTATGGCTTCTTCCTGGCGGACGACTGGCGCGTCTCCAACACCCTGACCCTCAGCTATGGGGTGCGCTGGGACTATGAATCGCCCATCACGGAGCGCAACAACCAGATCAACGCGGGCTTCGCCTTCACCCAGAACAGCCCCGTGCAGATCAACGACCCCTTGCAGCCGGGCCTGACGCTGAAAGGCGGGCTGCTGTTTGCCGGTTCCAGCGACCGGATGCCCTACCAGCGAGACCTGAACAACTTCCAGCCGCGCGTGGGCATCGCCTGGCACCCGGAGAACAAGACCGTGGTGCGCGCCGGCTATGGGTTGAGCTACGTCGCCACGTTCACCCCGTCGGGCACCCAGGGATTCAGCTATTCGACTCCCTTCAACGCCACGCCCGACGGCGGCATTACCTTCTCCGGCAACTACCTCCAGAATCCCTATCCGACAGGGATCTTGACGCCCACCGGCTCCAAGGCGGGCCTCTCCACGTTCCTGGGGCAGTCCATTTCCTTCGTCGACCAAGATCGCGTGATTCCCAGGGTGCACCAGTTCTCCGTTGGGGTGCAGCGTGAGTTGCCCGCGCGCTCGGTGCTGGAAGTTTCCTACGTGGGCAGCCGCAGCCAGGAGCTGACCGTCTCGCAAAACCTCGACGCCGTGACCCTGTCGCAATTGTTGCAATACGGCGCCAATGCCTCGCCCAACTTGACCGATACCTGCTCGACCGCGGCATCATCGACGCTATGCCCATACGCCAATCCGTTGTATGGCTTGCTCCCCGCCGGCCCCGGCCTCACCACCAGCACCACGCGGCAGCAGTTGCTGCTGCCCTATCCGCAGTTTACGGGGGTCACCGAAAGCAATCTTCCCGTGGGGAAGAGCTGGTACAACTCGATGCAGGTGCGCTTTGACAAGCGCATGTCGCACGGCTTGAACCTGCTGGTGAGCTACACCCGCGAGAAATGGCTGAGCGCCACTGGGTACCTGAACGCCCAGGAGTCCATCACCCAGACGCCGGATCGCACGCTGAACGGCCAGGATACGCCCAACCGCATCGTGATTAGCGGCAACTGGGCGATTCCGCTTTTTGGCCAGACTAAGGGGATTCTCGCCGTGTTCTTGAAGGGCTGGCAGGCCAACGGCATCTTCATGCGCGAGAACGGCTTCCCGTTGGGCGCGCCGAGCGGCTACATATCCACGGGAATTAACCCCGCGTTGTCCAGCGGAAACGACAACAAATTCTTCAATACGTGCACCCAGTTGACCAACGGCACGTTTGACAACTGCAGTTGGAACGGCACAACCTTGCCAACGGCGTTCATCCAGCAGTATTCGAACTCGTACCGCACGCTGAGCGGCGAGTTCCCGACCATCCGTCCGCCCAAGATTCCCAACGCGGACATTTCCCTGTTCAAGGCCGTCCAGGTGCACGAGCGCTTTAACGTGCAGTTCCGCGCGGAAGCGTTCAACGCCACCAATTCGCCGCAATTCGGCGGTCCGAGCACGAGTCTGACCTCGACCTCGGCCGGCGTGGTGACTCTGACGCAGGTCAACGACACGCGCAACATTCAGTTGTCGCTGCGCGTGAGGTTCTGACGAGGCTTCGCCTCGGGTAGTCTGGGCAAGCTAGAGCGGTAGGCATGCTTTAGCTTGCCCTTTTGATTTAGAGAGCCCGCGCAGAGTGCGGCCGGCGCAAAGATAGGCAAAGTACAGCCCGGCGGAGAACGCGCGCATCTTGGAATGGCCGGCGCGACGTGGGGCAAAGGCCACGGGAATCTCCACGAAGCGCAAGCCAGCGTCGGCGGCGGCAAAGAACAGATCGAAATCACCCCACCGGCAGGCGCTCGAAGGCATGTTCGACAGCACGTCTTTAGGGATGGCCTTGAAGCCGCAAAGGATGTCGCCTACTTCGCGATTGAGCAACAGCGACACCCATGCCGCGAAGAACCGATTGCCCACACGGCGCGCCAACGACATTGCCCCGCGCGCCATGTTGCCGTGCAATCGCGATCCATAGACAAACACACGGGAATTCGCGCGCAGCTTCTCGCTGGAAAGCGCCTGCAGAACTGACCGAATCGATGCGGGCGCCACGGTCATGTCGGCATCCAAAACAATTAGGAATTCCTCGGAGACGGCGGAGGCGCCGGCCCTGATGGCAGCGTTCTTCCCTACATTTTGAGGCAGCAATAAGGCTTTGACACGAGGGGCATGCCGGGCCGCGAGTGCCGTACAGATCGCGGAACTGCCGTCCCGGGAGCCATCGTCGATCAGCAGAACGGTGTTGATGCCCTCCAGTTCCAGAAGCTGTTCCACACAGAGGGCGATGGTGCCGGCTTCGTTGTAGCAGGGGACCAGCACTGCCAGGGATGTGCAGCTCCGAGGGCTCATGACTCAACCTCGCATACTGTTCGCACTCGCGCAACTTCCGCTGGTGGCCAACCGGCCGGCCCGGCATCTGCATTGATTGTGGGGCAGGATTGTATCCTGCGCGCCGGTTTGTTACCGGCGCAACCGGCGGGTTGCCAACCTGCCCCACAACTTCGGTCGAATTCCCGTTCCTGGGAACACTAAGTGGCATTGCCTATACATGCCACCGATCAATGAATCCGTAGCCGATCCACCATTTGCCGCAACTGCGGATCGGGCCTGATGCGCAGGGCCGCTTCATACTCGGCAATCGCCTCCGGCAGCCGGCCGGGCATCCGCGCTAGCGTGTTCGCCAGATTGACGTGCGCTTCCACGAAATCGGGCTCGCTCCGCAGGGCCGCCTGGTATTCGGCAATCGCCTCCGGCAGCCGGCCGGGCGTCTGCGCCAGGGCGTTCGCCAGGTTGTAGTGAACCTCCGCGCGATCGGGTTCAATCCGCAGGGCCGCCCGGTATTCGGCAATCGCCTCCGCCAGGCGGCCGGGCGTCTGCGCCAGGGCGTTCGCCAAGGCGTCGTGCGCATCCGCGTCATCGGGACGAATCTTGAGCGTTGCCTGGTATTCGGCAATCGCCTCCGGCAGCCGCCCTGACATGCGCGCCAGGGTGTTTGCCAGGTTGTAGTGAACCGCCGCCAGATCCGGTCGAATCCGCAGGGCCGCTTGGTATTCGGCAATCGCCTCCGGCAGCCGGCCGGGCGTCTGCGCCAGGGCGTTCCCCAAATTGTTGTGCGCTTCCGCGAAATCGGGTTCAATCCGCACGGCGGCCTGGTATTGGGCAATCGCCTCCGGCAGCCCGTACGGCAGCCGCTCCAGTGCCAGGCCCAGGCTGTAGTGTGCCCTGGCGCTTCCCGGACAAACCTCCACGGTACTGGCCCACAGGCTGCGTTCGTCCTGCCAATCGAAGTTGCGGGCGTAGGTTCGCGCCGTGAACGCCAGGCACACCAGCCCCAGCGCCGCCCAGCCAACCCGCGCCGCCGCCGGGCGCTTCGGGAATCGCCGCTGGCCAAGCGCGCAGACGGCCGCCACCACACAACCGGCCAGGCCCACCGAGGGCAGATACATGAACCGCTCGGCCATGGTGCTCCCGACCAGGACGATCAGGTTCGAAGTGGGCGATAGCGCCACGAAAAAGAAAACCAGGAAGAAGAGCAGCGGCTTCCCCGTGCGGCGCCAGCGCACGGCCAGCAGGACGGCCAACAGCGCGGCCCCCAGGCAAACCGCCAGCGCCACGATCGCCTTGGCATCCTCCCAATTCCACACCCGCCAGCCGAACAACGATACCGCATTGTAGGTATAATCCGCCGACAAGCGGGCCGGCCAGACAAACAGCCACAGATACTTGCCGATTACTTTAACGGCCGTGAGCCGCGCTGTCCAGAAACCCGCGCTCACCAGGGGATTCTCGGTGACTTCGATCACTGCGTGCCAGTGCAAACCACTGCGCAAATAAAGATAGGCGACAATCGGCAGCGCCGCGGCGGCATAGGCGACGGCCCGCCGGCGCCAGGTCGCGCGCTCCGGCCACGTCAGGTCGTATAGCAGCATGATACCCGGCAGGACAGCGGCGCTCTCTTTCGAAAATAGCCCGATCGCCTGGGCCGCCGCCAGGCCCGCCAGCCACGCCACCCTGCGCCGCCCCGCCGCGGAGGCGGCCTTCACGTGGCACAATAAGCCCGCGAGCACGCCGAAAGCCGCCAGCAGGTCGGCCCTCCCCACTATATTGGTGACCGCTTCGGTGAGCAGCGGATGCAATCCCCAAAGCGCGGCCAGCGCCCAAGCCGGCGCGATTTCTCCCAAAACCAGGATGCCCAGCACATACACCAGCGCCACGTTGACTTCGTGCAGCGCGAGATTCACCCAGTGATAGCCCGCCGGGCGCGGCCCATTGCCCAGCACCGCGTAATTCACCAGGTAGGAGAAAGTGGTGAGCGGCCGATACCATGGTGTAGTGGCCGCGCGCGCGCCGTTGCCGTACCAATACCGTCCCTTCAGAATGGACTCGATGTTTTCAGTCGTGGCCGCCCGGATTCGCGGATCCTCCCCAATCGCCGAGGCATTGTCGAACGTCAGGGCCGCCTGGAAGGAATTGGAGTAGGCCACCAGTACGAGGCCCCCGAGCGCCAGCAGCCGCCACGCGTGCCGCCGCCACATTCGGCCCGTTCCGCCGCCCACGATGCCTTGCGTGGCGCCCACGGGTGACGCCCCGCGCGACCTCCGCCGCCTGTCGATCTTCGCCACCGAACGTGCCAGTATAGCTCTCAACGCTCTGGCTGGGCGTAATATCCCGAACGCGTGCGCGCCGTTAATCCTGGCTTGTCGAGCTTAACGTCGAGCGCATGGTACTCGTTGGGACCGTCCCCGGGAAGACTGTCGAAGGAGAGAACGTAGAAGCCACTCGCGTCCGCCACGCACGTTGCCATCTCGCCCGCCAGATCGTTACTGGAATTGAGAACCAGTCCTCCGCTCTGAGACGCCAGAACCTGTAGTGCGAGGTTTCCATTATCCGCCTGTCTTGCCGTCTTCACTCCTTTCAGGAACTGCTTATAATCCGTCACTCGCAAACCGCCCGCGTCCGCCGTCCCCAACGGATCGATATTGTAAAGCGTAATGCGAGCCCGCCGCAGCGCGTCCGAAAGAGCCACAATGGAGTTGAAAAGCTCCTGCTTCTGCCGCTGTGAAATCAGCACTTGATCCATGCCGGAAACGAGATAGGGCCAACCCGGACTAATCCAAACCAGGAGTTTTCGTCCCGGCACGGCCGCCTCGAAGTCGGCGAACTTCTGGAGCGCGCTGAGAGACATCTGCATCCGCTCAATGCCGCCGTAAAACCCTTGCGCCCTGCCAATGGCGCGCAGACCTATTTGTTTCTGATTCAGGTCCGCAACCACGGCGTTTCCATCTCGGGAAGATATGGTCTGGGTCGCTCCCGAACTGGAAAAGAAGAGCAGCGATGTCGGCTGGGCCAGCGCTCCGCCGTTTCGCCCTAAAAACTTCACCATTTCATTCCGCTCGATGGCTACATTTGTGAATTCAGTGTTGACTCCATCCATGAGCAAAACGACTTCCACCGGCGGATCGGCCGTCGCGGCCGCACCCGCTACGGCTTGAAACGACACGATCTTCTGCGGCAGTTTGTTGTCCAGGAGCGTAAAGTCCTTCTGTTCGAGGCCGGAGACCGGCTTTCCGGACTTATCGGTCACCACCACATCCAGCGTCATTTGCCGACTCGCACTGCCAGGCGGGACAGATGCCGGAGGTCCGGATTGCCCCGCGGGTCCATTCTGCTGTGCCAACCCGGAAACCAGAGAAAAGCAAAATATATAGATCCAACCGCCGTACCGGATACTCATGCTATTCACCTCACTCGCGCCAACTCTCAATATATTAATCTATTCACCCCCTAAACTCCATGGCCTTTATGGACCCTTGGCTGGGTTATCCTCGTAGGATTGGGGGTAGGCCACCCCACGGGAGCTGCATGGGAATCGGCATTCGCATCGAGGAGCTTCGCAAGGTCTACGATACGCCGCCGCCGATGGCGGCCCGCGGCGCCGGCTTCTCCTGGGGCGGCGTGCGCGCCGGGCGCAAAGAGAAAAAGAGGAAGTTCGAAGTCCAGGCGCTCGACGGCATCTCGCTCGAGATCCTTCCCGGCGAAGTGTTTGGACTGCTGGGGCCGAACGGGGCGGGGAAGACTACCACCATTGCCGTCCTGACCACGCGCGTCGAGCCTACCAGCGGGCGCGTCTTCGTGGGCCAGCACGACGTCTGGAAGGAACAAGTGAAGGCCAAGCGCCTGATCGGCGTGGTGCCGCAGCGGCCCAACCTGGATTTCGCCCTCACCGCCCGCGAAATCCTGCTGTTCCACGGCGCCTACTTCGGCCAGAGCGCCCGCGAGCGCGAGCGGCGCACCGCCGAGCTGCTCGACAAGTTCAAGCTCACCGACCGCGCCGACCACATGGCCCGCACCTTCTCGGGAGGCATGATGCAGCGCCTCTCCATCGCCCGCGCCATGATGCACGACCCCGAAGTGCTGTTCCTGGACGAACCCAGCGCCGGCCTCGATCCGCAGACGCGCCTGCTGCTGTGGGAGATTATCCGCGATTACAACCGCCTCGGAAAAACCATCGTCATCACCACCCACTACATGGAAGAAGCCGACACCCTGTGCGACCGGCTCGCCATCATCGACCACGGCCGCATCATCGCCCAGGGAACGCCCCAGGATCTCAAGCGGTCGATCCCCGGCGGATACCTGCTGCGCCTGCGATTCGACCGCGTGCCGGACCAGTTGATGGCGGAATTACAGACACTGCCCGGCGTAACCGAGGTGCGCTCGGCGGACCGCATCGCGGCCGACGTTTACGCGGACCGCGGAGGGCCGCTCATTCCCGCCATCGTCAACGCGGCTCAGGCGGCGGGCGCCGGCCTGCGCGACGTGCACATCGAAGAGCCCAGTCTCGAGACCCTGTTCCTGCATCACACCGGAAGGAGTTTGCGCGATTGAACTGGAAAACCTTTTACGCCATGCTCGCGCGCGACGGGCATGTGGCCCGCCGCAACCTGTTGCCCATGCTGCTGCAAAACCTCTTGCAGCCGCTCCTGTTCGTCTTCGTCTTCGGCCGCATCATGACCACCAGCGGCATCATGCGGCCGGAGTACAAAACCCTGCTGTTGCCGGGCATCATGGCCATCAGCATGGTGCTCTCGGGCATCCAGGCGGTGGCCATGCCGCTCATCACCGAGTTCCAGTTCACGCGCGAGATCGAAGACCGCCTGCTGGCGCCCATTGAGATCGGCTGGCTGGCTGTCGAGAAGATTGTGGCGGGCATGATCCAGGCGCTGGTGGCGGGGTTGGTTGTGATTCCCGCCGGTTGGCTGCTGATGGGCTCGGGGGTGAACCTCAGTTTTCACCAGCCGTTGGCATTCGTGGCCGTGTGCCTGCTGGTGGCGTTCTTTTCGGCGGCCGGCGGACTGACGCTGGGCTGCAGCGTGGGCCAGACACAGATCGGCCTCATGTTCAGCCTGGTGCTGGCGCCCATGATGATGTTCGGCTGCGCCTACTATCCGTGGAGCGCGCTCAAGGCCTTTCCGGTGCTGCAAATCGCCGTGCTGGCCAATCCGCTGGTCTATGCCAGCGAAGGGTTGAGAGGCGCGCTGGCGCCGCAGGCCCCGCACATGAGCATGGCGGTGGTTCTGGGCGCGCTGCTGGTCATCGACGCCGCGCTGCTGGCGGCCGGTCTGAACCGCTTCCACCGCAAAGCCGTGAGCTGAGAGGCGCGACCGGTTCAGACCCGGCTCGTCGCCTCTTTGATTCAAGGTTGGGCTTTGTAAAACACGAACAGGAATACTGCCACACTCAGGCTTGCCAGCAATTGAATTAGCGATTTCAACAGCGTCACCGCAGCAATGGCGCCAGCCGAAAGAGCCGATACGTCGCGGATGAAGCCCACCGCCAGCATGACGGTTAGCAGAGTCATGCCGATCAACGCGAAGAACGCCGCACTTTTGAGAGTCATGGCGGGAGTATAGCACTTACCGGTGAGCTGAGAGGCCTGCCGCTTGCGCGCTACCATGAGTTTCAGCCGTGCGGACCTACTTCCACCTGGATATGGACGCCTTCTTCGTCTCCGTCGAAGAACTGTTCGATCCGTCTCTCAAGGGCAAGCCGGTGGTGGTGGGCGGGCGGCCCAACGAGCGCGGCGTGGTTTCGGCCGCATCCTACGCGGCGCGCAAGTTCGGCGTCCACTCGGCCCTGCCCCTGCGCACGGCGTACAAACTTTGCCCGCAAGCCATTTTCGTCGACGGCCATCCCGGCCGCTACCGCGATTACTCGCACAAGGTCCACGATGTGCTGCAATCGTTCTCGCCCCTGGTGGAGATGGCCTCCATCGACGAAGCCTACCTCGACATGACGGGCACCGAGCGCCTGTATGGGCCGCCCTTGCGAGCCGCGCATCTGCTGCACCAGCGCATGAAGGCGGAGACCGGCCTGAACTGCTCCATCGGGATCGCCGCCTCGCGCCTGGTGGCCAAGATCAGCTCCGATCAGGCCAAGCCCAACGGCGTGCTGTGGGTGATTCCCGGGGAGGAAGCGGCCTTTCTCGCGCCGCTCGACGTGCGCAAGGTTCCGGGCGTGGGCAAAGTAACGGAGAAGCAGCTTCACGCGCTGGGCATTCGCAAGGTCGGGGACCTGGCGCGGCTCGACGAGACCTTCCTGGAGCAGCGCTTCGGCAAGTGGGGCCTGGCGCTGGCCGGCAAATCGCGCGGCCTGGATGCCGGCGGCTGGTTCGACAGCGAAATCGGCTCCGACGATGGCCCGAAATCCATCAGCCACGAACACACCTTTTCCGAGGACACCACGGACCTGGCGCAGATCGAATCCACCCTGGCCCGCCTGTGCGAAATGGTGGGCCGCCGTTTGCGCGAGCACCGCTTGCACGCGCGCACCATTCAGCTCAAGTTGCGCTACGCCGATTTCTCGACCTTCACGCGCGCGCATTCCATCAGGTGCGCCACCGATCTCGACACCGAGCTGTTCGAGGAGATCCGCGAGCTCTTCCGCCGCAATTGGAAAACCGGAGCGGCCGTGCGCCTGCTGGGGGTGCACGTTTCCTCCTGGTCCGAGGGCGATGAGCAGTTGAACCTGATAGGCGAAGAGAAACACCAGAAATGGAGCCAGGCGCTGGCGGCCGCCGACCGCCTGCGCGACAAGTTCGGGGAGTCGGCCGTATCCCTGGCCGCCGGCCTGCGCGGCAATTTCCGCGAGCGCACGCACGAGAACCCCGCCAGTTTGCCTGGGAAGAAGAAGCAGCCCCGCTAAACCGCCCCGAATTCCTCCAGCGCCTGTCCCGCGCCGCGCAGGTTCTTGGGCTTCATCTCCAGGTACGCCCGCGATAGCAGCACCCCTTGCGCCCCCGCGCGCAGGGCCGCCAGCGTCGCCGCGCGAACGCTCTCCGGCGTCGACCGGGCGCGCGGCGTGGGTACATCGATGTCGATGCCGGGCCAGATGGCGGTCTTGGTTCCCGCTACGTCGTCCAGCGCCCGCTTGGTGTCCCGATACACGTAATCGGCGGAAAGGCCCACATCCGGCAGGCGCTCCAGCGGCGCTTCGGAGATGTCCATGATCCGCGACTCGAACTGCAGCATCTCGGCCTTGGGAACGTCCCCGAAGACATTCTGGCCCACGCTTTCCAGGTAGCTCACCATGCGCTCGCCGGCGCAGTTGTTGTACAGCACCGGCTTGATGTAATCCGAGCATTTGGCCAGCTCGGCGTAATCCTGCTCCGCCCGGTAGAACGGGCTGAAGGATATGTTGTGCCAGATGTGCCAGCCCACCTGTAGTTCGGGCCTCACCGATTTCACCCGCGCATGAATCGCCGCATAGTGCTCCCGCATGCTGCGCGTCCACAGCATCTCCCACGCCAGGATCTCGGGATACTCCAGCAGTATCCGCCAGAACGTCACGAAGTAGCCGTCCCGGGGCTTCGTCCCGCCGCGTCCGGCGCGCACGAATTTTTCCAGCGCCTGGTATCCCTGCCGCGCGCGTTCGAAATCGATGCCCTGGCGCCTGCCCTTCGCCTCGCAAAAACGGCAGAAGCAGGCCACCTGGCCCGGATCGCTGTGCGCGCCATTGTGATAAGCGCCTAAAGAGGATCCCAGCGCGCCTTGCCTTTCCGAGCCCCACATGATGCCGTCGATTTCGTAGGACCGCGCATAATCCTCCATCAGGCCCGTCACGAAGTTGCGGTAGCCCGGATTGTTGATGCACGGCCCGCCCGGGTGGCGTTCGGGAATACGGCCGTAGAGGTCGCGCTCCCAAATCTCGTCCGTCTTCCCGAAGCGCGGCCGGAAGTTGTCTTCGATCACCCAGCAGAACGTCTTCATGCCGCGCTTTTTGGCCTCGGGGATC
>Ga0181521_10002970_pt1 | contig 20153 bp, 16 predicted proteins | sample PEATcosm2014_Bin_32_FD_119764 | JGI IMG/M metagenome (GOLD analysis project Ga0181521, IMG submission 119764) | Peatland microbial communities from MTU Mesocosm Facility, Houghton, MI, USA - PEATcosm2014_Bin02_60_metaG | ecosystem: Environmental > Terrestrial > Soil > Wetlands > Peat | place...
ATGCGGAGCGCACTCCCGGATGGACGCCGTCTCCCGCCTCAAGCTGCTCCTCGATGGCGGCGAGTTCCAGCAGTTCGACGCCCGCCTGCGCTCCTCCGATCCGCTCGGTTTCGTCGACAGCAAGCCTTACGGCCAGCGCCTCGATGACATGCGGCAGGCCACCAAGCTATCCGACGCCATCGTCTCCGCCAGCGGCTCTCTCGACGGCCGCCCCATCCAGATCTGCGCCATGGACCCGCGCTTCATCGGCGGCAGCATGGGCGCCGTGGTAGGCGAGAAAATCGCCCGCGCCATCGAACGCGCCATCGAGCTCCGCCAGCCGCTGGTGATCGTTTCCGCTTCCGGCGGCGCCCGCATGCAGGAAGGCGCCATCAGCCTCATGCAGATGGCCAAAATCTCCGCCGCCCTCATGCGTCTCGACGAAGCCCGCTTGCCGTTTATCAGCGTGCTCACCGACCCCACTACCGGCGGCGTCACCGCCAGTTATGCCATGCTCGGCGATCTGAACATCGCCGAACCCGGCGCCCTCATCGGCTTTGCCGGCCCGCGCGTCATCGAGCAGACCATCCGCCAGAAGCTGCCCGAAGGTTTTCAGCGCGCCGAATTTCTCTTGAAGCACGGCATGTTGGATGCCGTGGTCCCGCGCCTGGAGCTGAAGGCTTACATCTCCACGGCGCTGAAGTTCTTTGTGGCGTGAACTACCCCGATTCCGTCCAATTCCTCTATTCGCTCGGCAACGAGATCAAGACCGCCAAACTGGGCCTGGAGCGCATCCGCGCCGTGCTCCAAGCCCTGGGCCGCCCACAAGACCGGCTCCGCTTCGTGCATGTCGCCGGAACCAATGGCAAAGGCTCGACGTGCGCCATGATCGACTCGGCGCTACGAGCCGCCGGCCACCATACGGGCCTGTTCACTTCCCCGCACCTGGCCGAACCCACCGAGCGTATCCGCATCGATGGCCGCCCCATCTCCGCCGACCGCTTCGCCCAAGCTTTCGACCGCGTCCACGCCGCCAACGCCCTCGACGATCACACCACCTATTTCGAAACCGTCACCGCCATGGCGTTGCTGGTTTTCGCCGAAGAGCGCGTGGACATGGTGGTGCTGGAGGTCGGTCTCGGCGGACGCCTGGACGCCACCAACGTGGTCTCGCCCGATCTCTCGGTCATCACGCCCGTGGATTTCGACCACGAAGCCTTCTTGGGAAAGAGCCTGGAATCCATCGCCGCGGAAAAGGCCGGAATCCTGAAGCCCGGCGTGCCCGCCGTGTTCGCGCGCCAGCGTCCCGAAGCCGCGCGGGTGCTGGACCGCCGCGCCGCGGAGCTTTCCATCCCCGTGGCCCGCACCGCCGATTGGCTGGTAAGCGATCTCGATATCGACGCCCGCGGCAGCCGCTTCCGGCTCACCGGCGAGCGCCATCTTCGCCTGGCCTGCCCGCTGGCCGGCGAGCACCAGGTGGAGAACGCCGTCACCGCCGCCGTGGCCCTGGCATGTCTGGGTATTGCGGATTCCGCCATTGAGGCCGGCATCGCGCGCGCCCGCTGGCCCGGCCGTCTGGAGCGCGTTTCCGAGCGCCCCGAGATTATTCTCGATGGCGCTCACAACCCCGCCGGCGCCCGCGCCCTGGCCGCCTACATCGATCGCTTCTACGGCCACCGCACGGTGCGCCTGATCTACGGCGCCATGCGCGATAAAGCCATCGACGAAATCAGCGGCATCCTGTTCCCGCGCGCGCAACAGGTGATCGTCACCGCTCCGCAACAGGCCCGCGCCCTCGCGCCCGAGGCTCTGCGCGATATCGGCGCTCACCCCGGCCTGCGCACCGCGCCCACCCTCCGCGACGCCCTGGCCCTGGTCGAAGAAGACGCCTCGCCCGACGACGTCGTCTTCATCACCGGATCTCTATTCCTGGTAGCCGAAGCGCGCGCCATCCTCACTTCAGCAGCGCATTGATAGCCACCTGCGAGATGGCTTCATCCACGTCGCTGGCCGCCCCGCTGCACGCAATTCCGCCGATAACCTGGTCGTCGACCTTGATCGGCAGCCCGCCTTGATTGGGAAACCCGTCGGGAAACACCAGCACCGCGAGGTTGCCGCCCTTCAACGTATCTTCAGCCACCTTCGATGGCCGCCCATATATGGCCGCATACTTGGCCTTTTTCTGCGCGAATTGGATCGTGTTCAGGGTGGCCCCATCGGCCTTTTGCAGAAACAGCAGGTTCCCGCTTTCATCCATGATGCAGATGGTCACCTGCACGTTGCGCTTCGCCGCCTCGTTTTCCGCCGCCGCCACCATGGTCTTGATGGCCGCCAGGTTCAGATACTTCCGCGAAGGCAGCTCCGCCGCCGACGCCAATAACATCGCGCTCAGGCACAACACCAGAAGTTTCAACATGGGGACATGATAACCGTCACGCCGCCCTGACGACAACTCCTATCCTGTGACGCAACAACCGACATAGAAGGCCGGCACCAGCAGAACGCACCGTTCCGACCTTGCTCACTCTCCCCGGAGAGTTCCCACCACGCGTGAGCGGGCGACCATGCTCGCGATCGACTGCAACATCCGGTCATTCATCTCGTTCGACAGCAGGATCATGCGTTCGGGCGAGCGTGCAGCGCAACCAAGGCGCAAGCCTCTATCCAGACGTTGCCCGACGAATACGTGGAACGTGATGCCGGGGATCACGAAGTTGTTGTGGCGATATCCCTGCCGGGGGTATTCGTTTGGGCCTCGCTTTCGGTTGCCTGTAGGACATTTTTGTCCGACACTTAGAGTGTGAGAGGTAGCGAGTTTGTGCGGCGCATCCAGGCCCTGGGCAGGGAGCGCGGTGTCGAAGTCTAGTGGATCGCTCATCGCGGCAAGGGCAGTCACGGACTTCTGTACTACGGTTCGGACATGACAACCGTTCGGAACCTGAAGGATGAAGTCGACAAACGCGCCTATCACAAGATGCTCAAGCAGCTTCGCTTGAGCGAGAAAGACTTCGAGTGAAGGAGAGAGCCATGCGCACGTTCGTGTATCCAGCCAAGTTCGAGCATGGGGACAAGCCGGGAGTCCTGGTGATTACGTTCCGGGATTTTTCGGAGGCGATCACGCAGGGAAAAGGAGAGAGGGACGCGCTTTGGCAGGCGGCGGATTGTCTGGAAGAGGCGATCGCCGGAAGAATAGCCGGCGGGCGGGCGATCCCCAAGGCGTCGAGGGCTGCGCGGGGCGAACGGCCGATTCCCGTCCCGGCGCCGATGGCCGCCAAAGCTGCCCTGTATCTGGCGATGGCAGAGGCCGGGATGACCAATGTGCAGTTGGCGCGAAAGCTCGGTTGCGACGAGAAGGAGGTGCGACGGATGCTGGATCCCAGGCACCCCACCAAACTGCCGCGGATCAAGGAAGCGCTGGATGTGTTTGGAAAGAGTCTGGTGGTGAGCGTGAAGGAAGCGGCGTGACCCGTGGATGCGCAATCCGTTATGACGCTCTGGTTCGTTGCTCTTACGCCCTCAGGTGGGGCTTCAGCAGCTCCAGCGCGGCCCGGACGGTCTTCTCGCCTTCCGCGTCGAACGGCTTGCTGGGGCCGCGGCGTCCGCCGCCGCCACCACCCCGCCCTTCCGGAGGCGCTTCTCCACCACGCGCCGCCGCGCCGGCAGCTCCCGTGGCGTTCGCGCCCGGCATCCCGGTGGCCATGGCCCCACGGCGCGAGCGTGTGTTCTTGAAAACTCCGCGCGCCACCAGCACGTACTTCCCCGGCGCGCCTACCGCCTGGGTGACGCTTTCGAAACACAGCACCCGGGCGAACATATCGAAGGCCTCGCTGCGCTTGCCCGCGTACCACAAATCGTACGCCTGCGCGTAGAGGTCGGCCAGGTCGACCGTGGGGCAGAAGCCTTGAGCTCCCAGCAGCAACTCGTTGATCATGTCCCGCACGCCGTTGCCGCAGAAAACCTTGACCCCGTCGCCGGTCCGTGTGCGGATCTCCGTAATGCGCGCCAAAGTGTCCCCGGCTTCGTCCTTAATCTGCCGGAACGAGGGGATCTCCTTGAACATGCGGGCGATCAGGTCCATGCTCAGCGGGATGGGCTGGCTCTGCACGAAGAGTGGAAGGTCGGTGGCCGTGCCGATCGCCTGGTAATAGTCGAACAGGGCGTTTTCGTCGGTCACGTTGGCCGGAGGCAGCGAACAGATGGCGTCGGCGCCGATCTTGTCCGCGTGCTTCGTATATTCGAGCACCGTAGCCATATCCGGCCCCTGCACTCCAATGGTGATGGCCGTCTTGCCGCCTTTGCCGGCGGCCACCATGGCTTCGGCCCCATCCAGACGCTCCTGCTTCGAGAGGGTGGTCCACTCACTGGCGATTTGCGGCCAGATGACTCCGTGCACGCCTCCTCGATTCAGAAACTTGATTTCCGCCGCCAGACACTCCAGGTCCAGTTTGTCGGAATCGGTGAATGGTGTCGACCCGATCGGGAAAAGTCCGTGTATCGGTTTTGAACCGGGCTTGGCAGCCGCGGAGAGCCGGTTGAAGACCAGCGCGGAGGCCAACGCGCCCCCGCCCAACACCTTCAAGAAATCGCGCCTGCCCCTGGCTTCCGGCGCGGTCGTAATCTGCCTGGGCATAACCCTCCTTCCGTCAACCTCGGATCTGAATCGCCAGTATACCTCAATTAGCCGGGGTTTCCGCGCCCTAGCCGCCATCCGCCGACAGGCGCGATCAGGCCGCGCGCACCTGCAGCGGCGCCTGAGAGATCACCAGCAGGCCGCCCGCGAACAGGAGAAGCATGAGGACCGCCAGCGTCTTGACGCGCACGTCGGACCCTTTGAACTCCCGCCACAGCAGAATGCCCCACAGCGCGGCGAGGAGCGCGAATCCATGCGCCAGGAAATAGCCGGCCACCGTACCCACCTGCGCCGCCGCGGGAGCGCTGGCGGCGGCGAGACTCGTCACCATGCCGATGCACCACAATGCGCCGCCCGCCAGACCCAGCAGATGCTGCTTGGGCGTGCTCTTGAAGATATCCAGCACCTCCAGCGGTTCGCCTTCCACGGGAAGATTCATCAGAAACACGTTGAACACGAACGTGGAGAGGAAAACGCCGATGGCGAAGACCGCGGCGACGGCATAGGGACCGAGACCGATATCGCCTTCTCTGGCCTTGTCCACCAGCGGGAAGAATGAACCCAAGAGCAGGCCGCTGACCAGCGCCAGGACGATCCCCTTGATCGAACTCGGGCGGCGCGTGCTGGCGGCCTTTCCCGCCCGGGCGAGTTCTTCGTGCTTCAGAACGGCGTGAAAGCGATAGGCCAGCGAGGCGGCGACGACGGCAGCCGCAATGAGCACGCAGCCCAAGAACAGCAGCGCGGGGTTCCCCGTCGAACTGGCCGCGTAGGCCAGGGTGGTCCCCGCAATGGTTGCCACCCCTATTCCCACAAGGAACGCCACCGCCATGCCCGTCACCGAGATGGCCGACATCAGGATCATGTTGCCCAGGTTGAAGATCACTCCGCCCATGAACCCGTATAGCCACTGGCGCTTACCGGCATGCATCAGGTCGTCCATAAAGGAGAAGCCATCGTAGCCCAGGTTGCCCAGCGTGAAGGCTAAGAGGAAGGCAGCCAGTGCCACCCCCGCTGCGAAATCGAAATAGTAGAGCTCATAGCGCCACTTCCCGGCGAGCTTGTAACTGTTCGCCCACGAACCCCAGCAAAACAGGCTGAGGATCGTCAGAAACAGGACTGCGGCTTGTGTTTGTGGAAGAATCATGGATCACTTCCGGAAAGGGAAGGTTACAACGCCGGGGGTGTGCGGGTCAACCGGAGAAATCGCGGCCGGCGTCGCCGCGGCGAGATTGGGCGGCTGGCCGGGAGACTGGCGCACCCGCCACGGCCTGGCCTCGACGGAGCATTCCGGCAACGGCGTGCCGGAGTAGTAATTCAGCCCGTAACGCCAGTTCCGCTCGATTTGGTCGACGCACACTTCATTCGCGCGGCCGCAAATCTCGCGCCAGAACGCCCGCGCGGAAACTGTGCGGTCCAGTTCCGGCGCAGCCACGTATTTCAGATAGACGCTCCCCGCGGTGGCGCCGGCGGCGATCAGCAGCACCGCGGCCAGCCGGCGCCCGCGGCTCTCCAGGAGCCACGCCGCGGCGGCCACTCCGCCGGCCAGCAGCCAGCTTGCTTGAAACGCGGGAAGCGGCGCCTTCGAGAGGCCCGCCGCCAGCGCCTCGGGAAGCATCCGGGCAGCCATGGGAAACGCCACCAGCAGCAGGGCGCAGCACGCCAGCCAGGGGCACGCGTGGGCGGCTTCGGCTTCATCGAGCGCAAACCCCATGAGCGCCGCGGCCGCCGGCAGCAGCGGCAGCAGATAGCCCGGCAGCTTGTTGGTGGCGGCCGTGAAGAAAACCATCCCGAACACCACCCACGCCAGCAGGAAGAGACGCCGCCGGTCGCGGTAGGCAGCGCGCCGCCCCAGCAAAAGCACGAGAGGGAACCAGGGCAGCAGCAAACCGGCCAACACCGGCAGGTAGAACCACCAGGGCTGCGCGTGCATCAGGGCATTCGAAGTGAACCGCTCGAAATTATGCACCACGAAGAAATCGTGCAGAAAAACTTTCCCATTGCGGAGATAGCAGAGCAGGTACCAGGGAAGCGCCACCACGAGGAAGGGCGCCACCACCCGCGGCCGGACCAAATCGCGCGCGTTGCGGAAGCGCAGGCATAGGGGCGCGGCCAGGACCAGCGCGACCGGCCCTTTGGCCAGCACCGCCAGCCCGAGCAGAGCCGCGGCAAGCGGTAAATACCGCGTGTCGCGCCGGCCGATCCACCCCAGCGCCAGCAGCATCGCGCCGGAAAACGCGGCGGCCACCGGCATATCCGGGACCCCCACCTGGCTGTATACGAGCCAGCCGCCGCAGCAGCCCAGGATGAGGGTGGCAAACCACGCCGCGCGCGCGCCGAATTCCCGGCGGAGAATCCACCAATAAAACACCAGGAAGCCCACGGCCATCAAGGCGACCGGCAGGCGCGGCGCCAGGTCCGGCCCGGCGCCCAGCCGGAAGGCCCCGCCGGTTATCCAATAGAGCAGCGCGGGCTTTTCGAACCACGGCTGGCCCCACAGCCGCGGCGTAATCCAATCGCCGGAGCGCACCATCTCACGCGCGATGGAAGCGTAGCGCGGCTCGTCCGGCCCCAGCAGCCCGGTCGCGCCCAGGCGATAGAAGTAGAGGAGATATGCCAGCGGCAGAACAATCCACAGCGCGCGCGGGATTTTCCGAGGCATTTCTCTCATTATAGGGGGGTGCGTGCGCCGGCAACACCGATCTACCACTCTCTTACGTTCGCGGCTCTGCCTGACCGCTGGGGAGCTGCAACACCTGGCGTTCGGAAATGGGACTAGGTTCGTCTGGTAATTCGCGTTCCCCGAGCAAGGCAGTCAGTTTAGAAGTACGCTCTCCTGCTGATGCCAGGCGCGGGACGTTTTTGGCTCACGTGGTTGGGGAGGACGAATGCCCGGATCGACCGCGGGGCGGTGCGACACTCGCCAGGCTGCCGGCTCCGGTTCGGGAACTGCGTCGACAAAGGAGTTGCCGAGCGCGAACAAGGCGAGCTCCAAGCGGTCGTGGACGCCAACTTTCTGAAACAGCCGCGTAAGATAGACCTTAACGGTTCCCTCGCTCAAGGTGCTGGCGTGTGCGATCTCCTTGTTCTTCAGGCCTTGCGCGAGAAGGCTTACCACGTGGCGTTCCCGCCGTGTCAGAATGATCCGTCTGGAGGTGAGGATCTGGTCGCACAGGGCCTGTTCCACCCAGAGGCCGCCCGCCGCGACGGTGCGTAAACACTTGATCTGAAGCTCGACAGGCAGGCTTTTGCGGAGGATGCCGCGGACGCCAACTGCCAGCGCCTGGGAAACCAACTCCACGGAAACGACGTCAACCCAGAGAACGATCGGCGCATTGCCCGCCGTGGATTCCAGCTTGGATAGCGTGGCGATGGTGACGGCGGCGGTCACCTCGACGAGAGTCACGCTTGGGCGGCTCGTCCGGACATGATCTATTAAAGGATCGAGGTCCGCAAAGATCGCCGACAACCCGATGTCTTCCAGACCGGCCATGGCGGCCTGGAGGCCGGCCGTGAGGATCGGTTGCTCGGAGTACAGCGCCACACTCGTCATTCTCTGATCGCCTTTTGGAAGTCTCTTCCCCATGAGCATGCATCAGAAGGCGCGCGGGCCGGAATCCGTGGGCCCACCGAATTCCGAAAAATCGATCCCGCACAATTGAGGCGGGGGGAGTGGAGGGACTCGGGGGCTGCCCGGGTTGGATGCAGGAACGCAGCCAGGGAGATGCTGCCTCGCACTCCGCGAAATCGGTGTTTCCGGGTATATCACTGGGCAACTCTTCCGATACAGACTTGACTGTAGAGGCAAACCAGCCCATGCAAGCTGAACTTCGACAGCACGTACCCGAGATCGAACTGACGGCCTTGTACCGGCGCCGGGAGACCGTTTCGAAACTGATCCGGTCGCTCGAACGCTATAGACGAACGCGGGTGCTCCGCATCCAAAAACGCTCGCGGTGGGCACGGCAGGCCGCTACCTAAGGCAAGACTATGCGGAATCAATATCGAGTCGGCCCGGTCTATCGCGCGAGTTTGATCGTGAGTGGGGGCATGTGCGCTGGGCTGGGAATCGCCATCCTGGTGGCGCTGTCGCTCCACCGGGCAGCCGACACCGAGGTGTTGCCGGCCAGCGTTGCCACTCCGCCCGTGGCGGCGCTGGGATTCGCGGTCTGTGGGCTGGCGTTAATCGGAATCGGCTTCTGGTTCCCGCGGATCACGTCGGTGCTGGCTATGGTGACGTTGTCGATGGCGGTCGTGCTGGTGGCCGAGAAAGTATTGGGGATGGGGCCCAGATTAGAAACCCTGATCGCTGCCAACCTGAGAGCGGGAGGCTGGGAAGACATCGCTCCCAACACGGTGGTCGTGCTGTTGCTCGGCGCGGCGGCATTGTTGCTGCGCCACGCATACCGGTGGTCTGAGAAGCGGCTGGGGGCCATCGCTGTTCTGGGGTCGATCATATTTGCCATTGGAATCGTGGGCGCCGTGGGCTACATGGCGGAGGTTCCCACCTATGTCTGGCAATGGAGAGCCCCGATGTCCTTCCTGAGCACGATCTGCGCCAGCATACTGGGGCTGGGCATCGTCATGAGCGCCTGCCGGTATAGCGAACTGGATGAATCGGGCATTCCCCGATGGTTCAGCCTGGCGACCTGCACCGGAGCCCTGTCCATCAATGCCGCCGCCGCCGTGGCATACGTCGCCCAAGACGGGTTGACGTGGACCCAGGCGTCGGTAATCCGGCTGCTGCCGATGCTGATCGCCAATGGAGTGCTAGCGTTGGTGGCTGCCCGGCAGGTCCGGCGGCAGGCGCTGGCGGGAAGAGCTGGATTTTGAGATCCGCCGGCGGCATCAGTTCGACGTTTCGTTGTGTCTCCTACGGTGCGCTTGCAGGCTCGCTGTTTCCGAATGCGGCGAGCCTGCCTTTTTTTTCGCGGGGGTAGGCATCGCTCCGGAGCTGACCGCCGCCCTGGCGGGGTGGCCGCTGACGCTGTTCAGCGCCACACTGCTGGAGTGACTGCCGAGGGACAACGCCCCAGATGTGCGGCTCCCCATGGAGCACATCGTAATAGAGCGGCTACTCAGCCTCAACGAGGCCGCGCGCGCGGCCGGTTCGCTCACCCCGCCTCTGCGGCCATTGTGAAGAGGCTCCCCGGCGAACTCCTAACGCGGTTCCTCTGGAGCCTCGCGGCGCCGTCTCAGCTCTCCACGATATTGTTACGGATGGCATAGCGTACCAACTCGGTGACGGAATGAATCCCGAGCTTCTCCATGATGTGGGCCCGGTGGGATTCCACCGTCTTGACACTGAGATGCAGGAGGTTGGAGACCTCCTTGTTGGACTTGCTCTCGGCCACCAGTTGCACAATCTGGATCTCCCGCGGACTGAGGCGGCTGAAAGGCGCGTCCGGTAGCGTTCCAGCGGCGGCGCGGCCGAGATACCCGCTCAGCACTACTTCAGACACCCGGGCGGTGAAGAACACCCTGTGCAAGCGGACGGCTTCCAGGGCCGCGATCAGCTCTGTGCCCGCATCTTGCTTGAGAATGTAGCCGCGGGCGCCGGCGGCCAGTACGTCGTGTACAATCTGGTCCGATTCATGCACGGAGAGAATCAGAACCTCAGTGCCAGGGTTGTTCTTCAGAATCTCGCGGGTGGCCTCCAGGCCGTTCATATCGGGCATGGAGATGTCCATCACCACCACGTCCGGCTTGAGACTGGCGGCGGCAGCCACCGCTTCGCGGCCCGTGGATGCTTCGCCGCACACCTCCCACTCCGGCCGTGCGTCCTCTATGACTCCGGCGACGCCCCGTCTTACAATGTGATGATCATCCACTAATAATATTCGTGTCTTTTTCATGGGAGTGAACCAGCGGTAAAATTACGGTCAGGGTTGTTCCGGCATCGTTCGAGGAGAGTTCCAACCGGCCGCCAAGCTGCTCCGCGCGCTCGCGCATGCCCATGATGCCGACGCCAAAGCGGACGAACCCCTTCGGCCGCGGGTGCAGCGCCTCGGGAAGGCCGCGGCCCCGATCCTGCAAGACCAGCCGGACTTCGCGTGGATCGCGTTCCAACAGGATGAGGACCAGGGGGCTGCCGGAATGCTTATGGACGTTGGCCAGCCCTTCCTGGACGATGCGGAACAGGGTGGTTTCCATCTCGCTGCTGAGCCGGCCGAAATCGGGCGGAATCCGGATCTCAACCTCGATCCCGGTTCGCTGGTTGAAACCCTGAGCGTAAGACTGCAACGCCTCTGCCAGCCCGACTTCGTCCAGCAGGGGAGGATGCAAGAGGTAGGTGACGGTCCGAATTTCCGCGGAGCAGGCAGCCGCCAAGTCGATGGATTCGGAGAGCACTTGCCTCCGGCGGTCCGGTTCCAGTTCGGAATCCCGCAGACGGCTGAGATTGATGCTCAAGGCAGCCAGGAGTTGCGCCGTGCTGTCATGCAGTTCCCGCGCGATTCTCCGCCTTTCGTAATCCTGGCTGCGCAATAGGTCGGAGGAAAGCTGGTGAAGCTGGCGATTCACCTTCTGGAGCGATTCCTCGATCCGTTTTCGTTCGGTGATGTCCGCGCCGATGCAGGCCACGCCGACGACTTGTCCGCCCAGATCCCGGATCATCGTGTTATTCCAGTCCACCGTGCGCCGCTCGCCCGTCCGTGTGACAATCTCGCTCTGGTAGTGAGCCGGAAGCTCACCCGCCTCCAGAGACTCGATGGAAACCTCGGGCGAGATTTCACTGAGGATCTCAGGCGAAAAGAAGACTTCAAACCAGTTGCAGCCCAACACTTCCTCGCGTTTCCAGCCAGTGAGAGCGAGCAGAAAATCATTGCAGAGCGTGATATTCCCTTCCCGGTCCAGCGTGACGCCAATCAGCGAAACCGTCTCTATTACGGTGCGCAACCGGCGCTCGCTCTCCCGCAGCGTATCTACCGCCCGCCGGTGTTCGGTGATGTCCGCGATGAAGCCTTCGTAGCAGAGGGTTCGTCCATCCTCTCCGCACACTTTTCGGCTATTGAGCAGCACCCAAATTACCGAACCGTCCTTGCGTCTAAACTGGCACTCGTACTCCCGGACGACGCCATCGGCTTCGACCAGATCCGTAAACCTCGAACGCTCACTGGGGTCCAGCCACAGGTGATGAGACGAGTCGCCGGTCGAAGCTATGACCTCCTCCGCCGAATCGTAGCCCAGCATCGAGACCAGCGTGGGGTTCACCGCTAGAAATTTGCCGTCGACCGATATCCGATAAACCCCTTCGAGCGCCCCCTCGAATAGACCCCGATACCGGGTCTCGGCGTCCCTACGATCAGTGATATCCCGCACCGTGGCGATTACCGCGGGTGCACCGTCAAGTTCGACGACATTAGTGCCAACTTCCACGGGAATACGCCGCCCGTCTCTTGCCAGGTGCACTCCCTCCCATGTCGAGGTTTGCCCGGTAAGGGTTGCCCTCGCGAGCACTGGCACATCGGGAAGGCTCTCGCGAGCAGTGACCTCATAGATTCGCTTCTGCTTCAATTCTTCTCGTGAATAGCCCAGATAGCGACAGGCGCTGTCGTTGAAATCGATGAACTCGCCCAGGACTCCGTCATCCTCGATCTTCACTACGAAGACCGGATCCGAAATGCTATTGAAGATCAGGCGATAATGACCTTCAGCCTTGGCGAGCGCATCGTTTGCCCGCCGGGCTATTTCCTCCGCCCGCTTGTGTTCGCTGATGTCGACCAGGCAGCCTTCGAAACCGATCACCCGATCGCCATCCAGTACGGGATGGGCTGAGAAGCTGTGGTAGCCGGTTGTCCCGTCCCGGCACAATCTGGAAAACTCGCTACTCTTTACCGGCTCGCCCCGCATGAGAGCCCGGACGGTTTCTTCCGCCTTGGCTGCGTCCTCGGGAACCTGAACCGCGGAAAAGTGCAGCCCGATGGCCTCCTCCCTGCTGGTGAATCCGTGCATCCGCAACCACGCCGGGTTGACGTCCTCGTAGCAGCCGTCCATTCCGATCCGGAAATACCCGGCGTCGGCATTCTCGACGATTCCTTGAAACTGCGCGGCTTGGGCCTGCAGCCGCGCTTCCGCTTCTTTCCGGCCGGTAATGTCTTCGATAAAGCCCTCGTAACAGAGCACCCCTCCGTCCACTCCGCGGAGCCTCCGGCAATTGAGCGACACCCACAGTACGGACCCGTCTTTGCGTTTGAGCCGGCACTCAAGACCAGTGACGACCTCGCGATCTTCGAGGAGTTGCAGAAGATGCAAGCGGTCATTTGGGTCCAGGTACGCTTGATGCGCCGCATCGTCGATCGCGGACAGGACTTCGGCCGGCGAGTCGTAGCCTAGCATTCTGGCGAGGGCGGGGTTCGCCGCCAGAGCCTTCCCCTCGGGCGATGTTCGATAGATTCCCTCGATCGCCCCCTCGAAGATGTTCCGATATTTGCTCTCGGCTTCTCGTAGCGTGTGCTCCGCCGCTTTACGTTCGGTAATGTCCTTTCCGAAGACCGAAATGCCGGTGGTTTCACCATCTTGGACGATTCGGTTGAAAGCCAGTTCCAAGGTCCGGCCATCGGGTAGCGAATACTCGGCCCGGAAGGGCCCTTCCGACAGCGCACGCTCGAATAGTGGAGGCCATAATGCCGCTCTGGCCGGCGGCAGCAATTCCTCCGGTCGCATCCCCACCGCTGCCCGGACGCCAGAACTGCCCTGGATCGCTTTGTAAGCCGCGCTGTTGAACGTCAGCAGCCTGTAATTCAGGTCCACCGCCCAAATCAGGTCGTCGGTACTCTCAAGCAAGGCCCGCAGGTTGGCTTCGGCGTGGAATGCCGCGGCGGGATGGGGCCCTTGCGTTTCCATGATTCAGATTGTACTCCCTAAAGAAGCATCGGGATCGGCACACGCGAACGGGAACCCGGCCGGAGCGGCCGGCCCCGGCTGGTCCCTACGGCGCTGGCACCGGGTTCTGCTGGCTGAGCCTGTCGCCTGGCGGCAACCTGACGATGGAGAGCCAGAATTCGCCGGCGGAGCGAACTGTGGCGAGAAACTCGTCCACGTCGAGCGGCTTTGAGATGAAACAATTGGCGCGGAGGTTGTAGCTTTTCAGGATGTCGCGATCGGCCTGGGAGCTGGTCAGGATCACCACTGGGACGTTGCTCAAATACCGATGGCCCTTGACCTCCTTCAGAACGTCGAACCCGTCCCTCTTGGGGATGTTCAGATCGAGCAGAATCAGGTCTGGGCGGGGGGCGTTTTCGAAGCCGCCGGCGTGATTCAGAAAGGCCAGGGCAGCTTCGCCGTCGGTCACCACGCTGATGCGGTTCAGCACTTTCCCGAACTGCAGGGCTTCATGGATCAACTCCACATCCCCAGGGTTATCTTCAACCAACAGAATCTCGGCTGGTCTGTTTGCTGCGCTCATGTGCTACTCCGCTCTCCCGGGTTTCGGGATTGTGAAACGGAAGGTGGATCCCACTCCAAGCTCGGATTCCACCCAAATTCTTCCCCCGTGGCGCTCGGCGACTTTCTGGCAGACCGCGAGCCCGATTCCGGTGCCGGGGTATTGGTCCCTGGTGTGCAGGCGCTGAAAGATCTGGAAGATGCGGGCGGAATGCCGGGGGTCGATTCCGATGCCGTTATCCCGGACGGAAAACAGCCAGTCTGGGCCCTCATCGGCGGCGGCGATGTGGATTCGGAGGGGGGCCGGCCCGCGGAACTTGATGGCGTTGCCAATGAGGTTCTGGAATAGTTGGCCGAGTTGCGCCGCGTCCGCGGTGAGAACGGGCAGCGAATCCCGTGCGATCACAGCTCCGCTTTCCTCGATGGCCGCGCTCAGGTTCAGAAGGGCCGCCTCGACCACCGCCTCGCACTCGGTCTGCCGGAGGTCGAGTTCCTCGCTGTTGACGCGGGAATACGCCAGCAAGTCGACGATCAACTGCTGCATGCGCCTGGCGCCATCCACCGCAAAGTTGATGTAGCGGTCGGCCGTCTCGTCCAGCCGGCCGGAGTAGTGCTTGGCGAGCAGTTGGGTGAAACTGGCGACCATGCGGAGCGGCTCCTGCAAATCATGCGAGGCCACATAAGCGAAGCGCTCCAGATCCGCATTCGACCGGGCGAGCTTTCCGGCGTGGCGCTCCAGGTCTTCCGCCAGACGCTTGCGCTCGGTGATGTCCAGCAGGGCGCTGCGAATGCCGGTTGTCTGGCCCGCCGCGTCGCGCACCAGGCTGTCGTGGATTTCGACCCACAACTCGCCGCCGTCGCGCCGGACGTAACGGCGTTGGGCGGGTTCCAGGGGTTGTTCCCCGGACAGTTTCCGGCGAATGGCCTCTTGGCAGGCTTCCCGGTCCACCCCGGCGACGAATTCCCATACCGGCCGGCCCAACATCTCGCCCGCCTCGTAACCCAGCAGGGCGCATTCGGCCCGGTTCACCCGGCGCAACGCGCCGTCCATGTCCAGTTCGTGATACGCCACCGGAGCGCAGTCGAACAGCTCGCGGAACTTCGCCTCGCTTTCCTGCAAAGCCTCTTCGGTCCTTCTACGGCCGGTAATGTCGTGCGCGGTGGCGTAGACTACCTGCGCATCCTTCAGAGCGCCGGCGTTGAGCAGTATCCAGCGGTACGATCCATCTTTGCACCTGGCGCGGCACTCGAAACCCAGGCGTTGCCCCGTGACGAGGAGCTTTTCGAATTCGGCCATGATAGCGGCGCGATCCTCGGGATGGATCCAGTTGAACACCGGAGTCCCTTCCGCTTCCGCGGCCGTGAATTCGAGAATCGGCTCCCAGGCGGGGTTTACCCGTTGGAGGCGGCCATCGAAGCTCGCGATGGCCATCGGCGTGGGAGATGCCGAGAAGAACTGATCGAGGGCCGTTTCAGCCCGGACGCGGCCGGTAATATCGACATTGACGCCCACCACACGCGCGGGCCTTCCGGCTTCGTCGAAGAACACCGTCCGCCGCGAGAACAGCCAGTGAATGCTCCCGTCCGGCCAGACGACTCGATATTCCGCCCCGGGCGGCTGAAGTCCGGAGAGCGCCAACTCGTGCTGGCGGTCCATGCGCTCGCGGTCTTCCGGGTGGACCAGCTTGCGCCATTCTTCAAGCGATGGCCATTGGCCGGCGGGGTCCAGGCCAAACAGGCGGAACTGCCCCTCCGACACCCTCGCTCGATCGGCGTTGAGATCCAGATCGAAGATGCCCACACCGGCTGTGTTCTGCGCGAAGCCCAGCCATTCGTCGCTCTTCCGCTGCCCCTCCTCCGCGCGCTTCCGGGCCGTGATATCGACCATACCGATCACGGAACCCCTCATGCGGCCTTCGACGGCTACCGGCTGGATGGAGTACTTCACCGCGATGGCAGTCCCGTCGCGGCGTTGGAACCGATCGTCGTCCACCTGCGCGGCAGATCCGCTCGCCAGCGCGCTCTGTACGTGGCAGGACTCCTTCGGGCAGACCCATCCGTCGCAGTGGCCCGCATGGATTCTGCACTGAATCTTCTCGCCCAGGCACTCTTCCCGTCGATAACCGAGCGTGCGGCATGCGGCCTGGTTGATGAATACGCAGCGCCCCTCCGGATCCAGCGCCCAGATACCGGTCCCCACCGAGTCGAGGGTCGCCGCCAGTTCTTCGGCGCCCCAGGAATCCACGAACGGCCGTGGGGCGTGCAGAGTGCCGCCGTTCACGCCCGTCTGGCTTGCTGGATGGCTGCTAGACCCCAGTGGTTGCACGTCGAAGGGCTCCTGCCAAGAATGAGAAACCGGGCTTCGGCGCTTGGGTATCCTTTCCTACTCTCACGCCCGCGATTCCAGCCACCAACTGCGCGATGTGGCTCTGGAACTTGCGGCTTTCGCCCAGCCGCTTTCCGTTTTGGAAACTCGCCTCAAAATCCTTGCGACACTCCGGCAGCACAGCCTCCACGGGCACTCCCAGGAACTTCTCGAACTCCAGGTTAAATGACTGGGACAACGCCGGGGCTTGGTTGAGTACGAGGGCCAGCGCATCCCGGCGGAAGCCGTTCTGAAGCAGCGCGGACGCCGCCGATCTCATCTGGTTTAGGCCCAGCAGGTCGCACGTGCCCACCATGTAGAGGCGGTCGACGTCCTCGGCGACGTGCGCCGAAAGCAGACCCATCCGGCCGAGATCGACGACAATCCACTGGTAGAGCGAGCGGAGGAAGCGTAACACCAGCCGGACCCTTTCCGCCCTCGGCTGTTTTTCTTCGCGGAATACCGGCCCCCCCGACTGGATCACGTCCAGACCCTCAGGGCCGGAGGCCTTCAACTTCGACCAGCTATTCTCATCCAGGTGAAGGAAATCATAGGCAACTTCCGTAACTCCATAGGGGGAGTTCACGTTCATGAGGTACGCGATGGTGCTGCCCGCCAGGTCGAGGTCCATCACCAGCACGCGGCCGTTGGTCTGCCGCCTCAGTTCCATCCCCAGGTGACAGGCGACAGTGGTGCTTCCTACGCCGCCTTTGGCGCCGAGAAAACCCAAGACCTTGGCCTCTTCCCGGCCAGAATCGGAACGCGAAGATTGCGCGTTGATCTTGTGCCGGGCCAGCGCGCGTAGCAGGGCGCGAGCCAGAGCCGACCCCTCCAGCGTGCCCTTCACGACGTATTCCTGCGCCCCGCTTTCTACCGCCCGCAACGCCATGGACTCGCTCTCGAACCCCGTCAGGAGTATCACCGGAAGCGAAGGCGCATGCGTACGCATGGCGTGCAGACCCTCCAAGCCGTGGCTGTCCGGGAGGTTCAGGTCGAGGAGCACAAGATCGATATCCCCGCGCGTCGCCCGGTCCAGACCGGGCAGCAGGGCTTGTGCCCAATGGACCTTAAATCCACCCGCATCCGCAAGCGCTACTTTGACCAGTTCGGCATCGCCCGGGTTGTCTTCGATGAGTAACACCTGCAGCAAGGGCGGTTGGGGCACGACGCAAGGGACTCCGGACCCTTCAACCACACTTTCGCACCGCGAATGCGGAAAGTGGATACAGCAAAACCCGCAACCTGCCTAGGGCGAGACCCTATTGGAAGGTTATCCAAAGAGAGCCTGCGCCCGGTATGAAGCGACCCGAAATGCGGGTACCAGCCCATTGCCGCAAGAAGCCCGTTGGCGCAATCTGTATTTAGAGCCGCCGCGATGCGGGGGCTCGGGGAGAACTTGCATGTTTGAGTTTCTGCTGAGTCGTCACATACCGGACAGGATACTGATCCAGTACCGGGCGGGATTGCTGGATAAGGACCGCTCGGACGAGCTTGAGGGGCACCTGTTGCTCTGCCCGACATGCCAGCTTCAGTTGGGGGACGTGCTGCCCCCGACACGGGCTCCGAGGCTTTTCGATCTGTGCCTGGAGCATTAATCCACAGCCGCCCGATGCGGCTGTTTGCCGCGCTGCTGCTGGCATGCCTGGTCAGGCTCATTGGCGCGCAGCGCACCGGAACTACGACGCTGGCAGTGCAGGTGAACCAGGAGGCTCGTCTCGACCCGCAGCAGGTCGCGCTCAACTTCCGGGTATCCGCCGACGGCGCTTCCGACGTTACCAGTCAGACCGCCAGTGTGGCGGCGTGGGTGCGCGCGTTGCCCGGCCAGCAGATTCGAGTCACCGCGCAACTCGTCAGCCTCAACGGCCCGGATGGCCCCATGCCGGTTACCCAGGTCGGCTGGGCGGGATCGGCCACCCGTGCCACCGCAGGGGGCCAGGCGGCCACCTGTTCCAGCGGCACTTTCCAGCCGGGCGCCACCCACGACCTGGTGCTGGGGTGGCAGAGTTCGGGAATCCTCACCTGCGCGGTGAACTTCGAGCTGGCCGCGCCGCGGAATCTCTCCCCCGGCCTGTACACGGGAGCTGTCAACCTGGCGCTGGACACCCACTGACCCATGGGCAACCATTTGGTGTTAACCCCGGAGAATCCCACACTACTACCTAAATTCGGCCCAGTATCGGTTCTCGGGCCACGAGATAATCGCACGAGGTAGACAGAATAGAACTGTACAGTCATATGCGCCGCGTTCTGTTGGCTCTGACCTTTGTCCTGGGCACGCCTGCCTGGGGGCTCGATCCCAAGGTGGCGATTACCCAATACGGACATGAAGTGTGGACCACCGCCAACGGTTTGCCGCACAACTCCATCCGCGCCATCGCGCAGACACCCGACGGGTACCTTTGGGTGGCCACGTCGAATGGCCTGGCGCGATTCGATGGGGTTGGCTTTACCGTGTTCACTCCGGCCAACTCGCCGGGCCTCATGGATGACCGGCTCACGACGATGGCGGCGGCGGGCGACGGAGCGCTGTGGATCGGCACCTCGGGTGCCGGAGTAATCCGCTATCGCGACGGCAAGTTTAAACAGGTTGCGGCTTCCGACTTGCCCGATCGCACCGTGCGCGCGCTGTGGGCCGACTCGGCGGGGGTGGTGTGGATCGGGACCGAGCTGGGACTTTCCAAGTATGAAGGGGGAAAGGTCAGCGTTGTTTTCAGGGGCGTCCACAGACAGTTGGGCGTGCATTGTCTCTTGGAGTATCCGGCGGGAACCATGTGGGCCGGGACGAACAGCGGTCTAAAGAAGGTCGAGCATGGCTCGATTACGTCCTATACGGAGAAGGATGGATTGCCCGGCAACCCGGTCTGGGGCTTGGCGGACGGTCCCAACGGAGAACTCTGGGTGGGCACGCGTCCGGGCGGTCTGAGCGTGCTGCGCAACGGGCAGTTCCGGAATTACACCGAGCGCGATGGCCTCACCCACAACGCCATCAACGCCCTCAAGAGAGATCGCGACGGGAACCTGTGGATCGGCACCGATGGCGGAGGCGTGAATCGCTTCTCGGACGGCAAGTTCACGTCCTATCAGACGCGCGAGGGGCTTTCCAACCAGGTGATCCGGTGCATTTATGAGGGACGGGAAGGCAGCTTGTGGCTGGGAACCGCCGGGGGCGGGCTGAACCAGCTCAAGGACTACCGGATCGTGGTGCGGTCGATGCGCGAAGATCTGCCCAGCGACATGATCCGTTCCATCTACCAGGACGCCGGCGGAGATGTCTGGTTGGGGACTAGCAACGGGCTGGCGAGAATCCCGGCAGTGGGCAAGCTGGTCCATTACACCACCAAGAACGGTTTTTCGAGCGACCTGATCTGGCCGGTGCTGCGCGACCGCGCGGGCGACTTGTGGGCCGGCTCCGAGGACGGCATGCTGCACTGGTTCCACCGGGCGGATCTGACAGACCCGGCGGCCCGCCGCGCGTGGCAGCTTTCGGGGGCTGTCCGGACGATCTTCCAGCAGAGCGACGGCACGGTATGGGTCGGCACCACCAGTGCCCTGAGGCGCTTCAGCCACGGGCGTATGAGCATGTTGGGGAAGGAAGAAGGGCTGGCCTCGGGCTCCGGCTTCGTATCGGCCATCGCGGAACGCGCCGACGGCAGCGTATGGGTGGGAACGGCGTCGGGCCTTCAGGAATTCCGGGGAGGGCGGTTCCTGCCCCCCGTCACCAAAGCGCACGGCTTGGCGGGCACCAATGTGGTGGACCTGTATGAAGACGGGGAGCGCACCCTGTGGGTTCTGACGGAG
>Ga0181521_10002971_pt1 | contig 20147 bp, 13 predicted proteins | sample PEATcosm2014_Bin_32_FD_119764 | JGI IMG/M metagenome (GOLD analysis project Ga0181521, IMG submission 119764) | Peatland microbial communities from MTU Mesocosm Facility, Houghton, MI, USA - PEATcosm2014_Bin02_60_metaG | ecosystem: Environmental > Terrestrial > Soil > Wetlands > Peat | place...
AACTCCCTATCGGGAGAGGCACCAAAGCGTTAAATCCTGGGGGTGCGGGGGCAAAGCCCCCGCAGGCTGCGCCGGCCACAAAACCCTCCTTCTGAGGCGCGGGCGCTCTCTCATAATGCATAAGTCAAGAATCGCGTGCATTATCGTCTGATGGCGAGGAGGCCACTAGGCGATGAAGCATAAGCCGCGTTCCCAGAAACAGCGTAAGCACCCAAACCTGTTTACGTTTGCCGGATCTTGAATTCTCAAAAACCGCAGTATTGAGCAGCCTGAGCAGCCTGACCAGCGTTGACGGCCGACGCGGATATGATCACGCCATAGACGAATTCGTCGATCGGGCCATCGAATCTTGCAGTAGCGCCGACGGCAGTCTTGCGCAAGAATCATTTGAACGGATGGGAGCGCGCTCGTCGCCATATTTTGCCCAATGCCAGCAGTATGCCGTGGAGAAGTGCTTCCGGGCGGGGCGGGCAACCAGGGATGTAAACGTCAACGGGAATGACCGCGTCCACTCCGCCCATCGAGGCGTAGTTGGTGCCGAAGATTCCTCCGCTGATGCCGCAGGCGCCGACGGCCACTACGACCTTCGGATCTGGCGTGGCGGCCCAGGTCTTGCGCAGCGCCAATTCCATGTTGCGAGTGACCGGACCGGTGACCAGAAGCATGTCGGCATGACGCGGCGAGGCCACGAAGTGAATGCCGAAGCGCTCGATATCGTGTACCGGGTTGTTCAATGCAACGATCTCCTGTTCACACCCGTTACACGAGCCTGCGTCCACCTGCCGGATCGCCAGCGACCGTCCCAGTAAGTTCTGAATTGCCTCTGCAATCCGTTTACCGGGCTCTTCGAGAACTGTGCCGATCGCGGCCGACTGCAGCCCAGCGTGAGTCCCGTCAGGATGGAGTGTGTATTCGGCGGTAAGCACGAGGTCGCGACGATCGGTGGCCGCAAGCTCAAAATTCCGGCTCATGCGCACCGCTCCGTCCGTGCAGGCTGCCTCACATTCGCCGCAAAAGATGCAGCGGCCGTAATCTACCGTGACCTGCCGCACGCCGTCTGAGTCGTGGAGGGCGATGGCTCCGGTGGGGCAGGCTTCGGCTGCAGGACGTGCATCGCGCCAAATTTCAAAATCAAATTCCGGGCATCCCCGAAACTGCTTGGCGAGCCGTGGCGAGATGTTCGGATAGTCGGCCGTCGCGGAGCCAACGCTGAACGATTTTTGGAGGATCTTGAACATTGTGTTACCGATCCGTTCCCGAGTAGGACAAATTGAAACTCTTGTTGATCACCGGAAAATCCGCAATGATATTGCCTTCGACAGCTTCCACAATAGCCGGCCAGTTGTTGATGGATGGATCCTTCACCTTGCAGCGTTCGATGCGATTGCCTTCGCCGGTCCGGACCCAGTGAACGATCTCGCCGCGCCACCCTTCAACGGCACTCAGCGCGCAGCGGCCCGGCGGTATGGGCTGAGTTGGAGCACGGTGCGGGCCTCCAGGAAGAAGTGCGACCGCCGCGCGAATCATTTGGATCGACTCGCCGACTTCATCGATGCGAACCTGCATGCGGTGGCGCACATCACCCGTGCGGTACACGGGGACTTTGAAGGGAAGTTGGCTGTAGGCCTCGTAGGGATGATCGCGCCGGATATCGCAATCGACGCCGGATGCGCGCCCCGCCACGCCGACAATTCCCAGGGTTAGCGCTTTCTCCGGGCGCAGGATTCCTGTGTGCTCCAGGCGGTCGCGGGTGGAATCGGAGGATTGAATAATCGCCACCAGATCGCGGAACTCGCGCTCCACGACTTTAATTGTTTTCTCGATGGCTTCGACCTGATCCGTATCCCAGTCTCTGCGCACGCCGCCAATGGCGATCATTCCGCGCAGGACGCGGCTTCCGGTGAGAGTCTCGTTCAAGCCCAGCACGAACTCTCGCATTCGTCCTGCATGGGCGTTGGCAATCACAAATCCTACGTCAGTGGCGATGGCTCCGACATCGGCGATGTGATTTGCAATTCGTTCGAGTTCGAGCAGGATGATGCGCAGAATTTGTGCACGCGCCGGGACTTCGATCTCCGCTGCCTTCTCGACGGCCTGACAGAACGCTGCGCCGTGGGAAAAGGCCGAGTCGCCCGAGATGCTCTCGGCCAGAAAGACAGCGCGGTTAATAGGGAGCTTCTCGAAGAGCTTTTCGGTGCCCTTGTGCGTATAGAACATGCGCAGTTGCAGGTACAGGATCGGCTCACCAGCGACGGCGAAGTTGAAGTGGCCTGGCTCGATGATGCCAGCATGAACAGGGCCGACGGGAATCTGGAAGACGCCCTCTCCGTAAGTAGGCCGGTAGACGTGCCGTTCTCCTTCAAATGGGGGCAGCACAGTGTCGAGCGGAAAACTCTTGCGCAGCGGATGCACGTCGGGCCAGTTATCGTGGAGCGCGACGCGACGCGGATTCGGATGGCCGACGGCTTCAAGGCCGAACCAATCCTGAATCTCGCGCTCCTGCCAGTTGATAGCCGGAAGTTCCGCTGCCAGCGAAGGAAAGGAGGGAAATCGCTCGGGGATAGGAGCCTTCAGAATCACCCAGCTTGGATCGCCAGGCCGGTCGAAAACGTAGTAATTATAGAAAACACCTTCAGTATTCACACGATCCTCGGCGAAGACGGTTACGATTCTTGCCTGATGCACAGTGAGGAGGTGGCGGACTATCGCCGGGACGTCGGGGCCGTTCAACAGAATCACAACCTGATCGAAGACAGTTTCTTCCACGGAGCGGACCAGATCCGGGAAGCGATCGCGAAGTTCATCAAAGAAGGTCGTCATTGTCCGCTCACCACCCTCGCGGCTCCGCGGATCAGTTCGAGCAGTGGAGCCGGCACCCAGAATCCGATGACCACTAGCGCCGCCGCTAAAGCAAGCAACGAACCGTTCCGCCACGGACGACGCGGCGCAACATGCGTGGCGCCGCGCGGGCCGAGGATCATTCCGCCGACATGCAGCAGCGCGCCCGCGAAGACGCCGGTCCCGAAGAGGACGAAGAGAACGCCCGTAAGAAGATGCCCGCCATCGAAGGCGGCACGCACAATCAAGAACTCGCTCTGAAAGAGACTGAACGGCGGCATGCCGATGATAGCCAGCATGGCCATGAGAAAGACCACGCCAGTCAGTGGCATGACCCGGATTACGCTGCCTTTGATATCAGAGAAAAGATCGGTTTTAAAGTGTTGCCGCACGTTTCCCGCGCAGAGGAAGAGCAGCGATTTCGCGATGGTGTGGAATGTCATGTGCAGCATCAGACCCAAGATGCCAAGCACCCCTCCGAGTCCCAACGCCGTGACCATGATACCGGCATGATCGATGGTGTGATAAGCCAGCAGGCGGCGATAGTTCCTCTGTACCAGGATGAACGGAACGGAGATGCCCATCGAGAGTAATCCGAAGAGCAGCAGCAGGTGGCCAGGATACGCCGGGCCAAGAGACCGGCTGGCAAGGATGTAGAAACGGATGAGGCCGTAGAGGGCGCAGTTGAGCATCGCCGTAGAGAGAATCGCGGCGGAAGGCACCGGGGCCTCGCTGTAGGCATCGGGCTTCCACGTATGCATAGGTGCAAGGCCCGCCTTGGTTCCATAGCCCATGAGAATAAGAACGAAGGCCAGCCTCATCGAGGTCTTATCGAGTGACCCGGCGTGTTGCGCCAGCACGGACCAGTTCAACCCCGCCAGCGCATCGGAGCCGGCAAGCCGGTGGCCCGCATAGTAAGTCACCAGGGTGCCGAAGAGCGCCATCGACAAACCCACACCGCCGATGATGGCATACTTCCATGCGGCCTCGAGAGAAGTGACCTTGCCATAGAAGGTGACCAGGAAGACCGAGACCAGCGTCGTGGCTTCGATCGCCGCCCACATCACTCCCAGATTGTTGGCCACCGCCATGAACATCATGGAAAACACGAACAACGGCGTGAGCGTTGAGTACATGCGAAGCTGTGCGAGCTGCTCTTTTCCGCTGGGGTCGTCGCCGAGTTCTCCGCTCTGCTGGTCGTCGCGCAAATAACCGATCGAGTAAGTTGCGCAAACCAGCGCCACCAAAGCGGTGAGAAGAATCACCAGCGCGCTCAGCGCATCGGCATAGAAGAAGCCGTCTGCCAACGAAACCGTGCCGCGGGCAAGTACCTGCGCGGCGAGTCCGACGGCAATGAGAAAGACCAAGCCGAAGCCGGCCAAGTTGAATCTTTCCATTTCCTCGCGGCGGCGCGCTAAATAGGATGCGGCGGAGGTGACAACGGGGACCAGCAATAGCGCAAGCAGCAGCATCCTATCCTCGCAACCTCCGCAACCGGCTCACATCCATCGACTCGAAGGTTTCGCGGATACGGTAGATAAGAATGCCCAGCACCATCGCCGCCACCAGCACATCGAACAAGATTCCCAGTTCCACAATCAGCGGCATTCCATAGGTGAGCGAAATGGCTGCGAGAAAGAGGCCGTTCTCCAACGAAAGCAGCGCCAGCACCTGCGTTAGCGCCTTGCGCCGGTTGATCATGGTGAAGAAGCCGATGAGGAACAGAGAGATGGCTACGGCAAGTTCATTATGGCCCAGGCCCGGCTCGTCCGGTTTATAAAACGACTCCGCCACAACATAGCCCAGCAGCGTCAGCCCTCCGGAGATCACCACGGAGAGCGGCACGTTGATGATCGGCTTGATCTCTTCGCGGATATCCATGCGCACCACGAGGCGCTCAAAGAGGATGGGCACCAGAATCCCCTTCACAACGAGAGTGAGCGCGGCGGCGATGTAAATATGCGGCGCGTGGTTGAACCAGGCGATGGTTGCGGCAATCATGGCGAGAAGAAACGATTGAATCGCGAAGATGCGGATGTGGGTGACGATCCAGCGCTGGGCCACCACGGCGATCTGCAGAACCAGCACCAGCGCCGCCATCAGCGTGATAATTCGTTCGCCGAATTGCATATCCAGAAACGGTCTCATAATCGTCAAAAGAGAAACGTGGAAACGAGCGCAAGCGAACCTAAAGTGAAAGCTACAGCGAGCAACTCCGGTACACGGAAGAGCCGCATCTTGGCGTTTACGGTTTCGAGCAGAACAATGGCACAACTTAAGAGAAGCAACTTCGCAATTAGCCAGCCGATACCGATGAGAGCGCCGAAACCGAACCAAGTTGGCTGCAGGCCTATCGGCCAGAAGCAGTTGATCAACAGGGTCATCAAGACCAGTTGCTTGATGGAGGCTGCCCATTCAACGAGCGCGAGGTAGGGGCCTGAGTACTCGAGGATCATGGCCTCGTGAATCATCGTCAGCTCGAGGTGGGTGGCTGGGTTGTCCACCGGAATCCGGCCCGTCTCCGCAATCAGCACCAGCGCGAACGCGGCGAAGGCAAACATCTGCGCGGGGGCAAGAAAGCGCCAGGTTTGTCCGATCGCGGCTCCGGCAATCTGCGTCAGGCCTGTAGATCCGGCGCCGATGGCCACAGTGAAAATGGCCAGCATCATGGCCGGTTCTGCCAGAGCCGAGATGGTCATCTCACGGCTGCTGCCGAGACCGCCGAATGAACTGCCGGTATCGAGTCCAGAGAGCGCCAGAAAGAAGCGCCCCAGCCCGAGCAGATAGATCACAGCCAGCGCGCCACCAAACAAACCGAGCGGTGCATCGGCGGCGACCATGGGGATCATCAAGCCCGCCAGAATTGTGCTGAAGAAGAGGAACCAGGGCGTTGCCGCGAAGATCCACGATGCGGTCTCTGGGATGACCATGCCCTTGCGAAAGAGCTTGAAAAGATTCCGGTACGGCTGAAATATGCCGGGGCCGCGCCGCGTTTGCAGCCGCGCCTTCAGCGTTCGAATGACTCCCGTGACCAGCGGCGCCAGCGCCAGCAGCAGGAAGAGTTGCGCTGCGGATTCGATGATACGGGTCATAACTCGCTCCATCATCCGCGCACCCCAAACAACAGCAGCAAGATCAGAGTGATGAAGATGTAAGCGAGATAGGCGTTGATGCTGCCCGCCTGAATGGCCCTCATGCGCTCTGCCGCGGCCTTAATTCGCTGCCACAATGGCTCGTAGAGGTGTTTTTCAAACGTAGGTTCGATCTCGCTCTCGAAACGGATCGCGCTGGGGTAGTAAGGAGAGACTTCGTACTCGGCCTGGATCTCGCGGCGAGGGCGATAGAGGGCGGAGAAAATCAGGCGCAGCGGCTTTGAGAAAGCCGTGGCCGTGTATTCGTTGTCGGCGGTGAGCCCTGGGAGGCCGCAATCCCAGGCCGGCCCTTTGACACTGCGACGCCTCCAGCGAATCGCCAGCGGAAGTGCAAATGCCGCGCCGGCAAACAAGAAGAGCAACGCCATCCCAACGGTCGATATGGTGCCGCCGTGTGGCGTTCCCGGCGAGAGCGCCAGGCCGCGAGCCGCTACCATCGCCGAACTCGCGCTAACGCCAAGCGTCTGCTGCGTGATGGGATCGAAGACTCGCACGAGCCAAGTGGCGCCCAGGCCAAGCGCCACGCATCCCACCGCAAGGACCGACATGCCAGCAAGCATCGAAGGCGAGGCTTCCCTGGCATCCGCAGCTTGTTCGCTGCGCGGAAGCGCGAGAAACGGAATCGCGAAGGCCTTGACGAAACAGGCCGCCGCCAGCGCCGCGGTCAGCGCCAGTAGCGAGCCGGCGATGGGGAACATCAACCGTGTCAGGCTCTGCGTTGTGCCGAAGCCGGCCAGCAGCGCCTGGTAAGTAAGCCACTCGCTCACAAATCCGTTCAGCGGAGGCAAACCAGAGATGGCCACAGCCCCCACCAGGAAGCAAATGGCTGTCACCGGCATAAGCCGGATCAGCCCGCCCATCTTCTCCATGTTGCGCGTGTGCGTGGAGTGCACCACGGAGCCGGCGCCCAGAAAGAGCAGCCCCTTGAATGTGGCATGGTTGAAGGTGTGATAGAGTCCGGCGATCAGGGCAAGAGCAGCGAGATTCGGCTGGCCCAGCGCGCGAAACATGAGCGCAGCGCCGAAGCCCATGAGAATGATGCCAATGTTCTCGATGCTGTGCCAGGCGAGCAGACGCTTCAGGTCGTGCTCCATCAGCGCGTAGAGCACTCCGAGTAGAGCGGAGACCACTCCTAGCGCCAGCACAACGGTTCCCATCCATATAGGAGGTGCCCCGTAAAAATCGAAGAAGACCCTCGCCATGCCGTAGATGCCGGTCTTGATCACGATGCCCGACATGAGAGCTGAAACGTTGCTGGGCGCAACCGGGTGAGCCTCAGGAAGCCAGATGTGAACCGGAACCAGTCCCGCCTTGACGCCGAAGCCGCAAAGAAAAAGCAGAAAGATCGCGCCCTGCTGGAGCGGCGACAGGCTCGAAGCCAGCAGGTGAAAGCTCGAGAAATCCAGACTTCCGCTTGCAGATGCGAGAAGCAAAAACGCAATCAACAATAGACCAGTGCCCGCGTGCGACATGACAAGGAAGAGCACTCCGGCGTTGCGCGCCTCTTTCTTTTCGTGCTCAAAACTGACCAGGCAGAAGGCTGAGAGCGCCATAACCTCCCACGCCACCAGAAAGAAGAAGACGTTGGACGCGGTGAAGACCAGCGCCAGGCTCATCAGCAGCACATTGAAAAAGAATCCAAAAGCACCCAGGTTGCGGCGACCTTCCATCTCACGCAGGTAGCCGAACGAATAGAGCGACACGGCGGCGGCCAGCACGCCGAGGGTCACATTGAAGTATGCCGATAGTGGATCAATTCTGAGGGACCAGGAAAAGACCGGGTTGCCGAACGGAAGGCAGATCACTGTAGAGCTGCTGCCGAAGATTGCGAACACCGAAGCTGAGAGATCGAGAAGCGAACCTGCCAAGGCCGCCGCACAGGCCACCCGGCGTGCGGCAACCGGTTTGCGCCATAAGACCAGGCTGGCCATGGCGCCTGCAAGCCAAATGACGATTCCGCTCAGGAAAAACTGAGAGATCATTCCGGAGGGGCCTCAATTTCCACTTCCCCGAGCATTTGAACGGCGTCGGCGAGGCTACTTTGAATGTATTGGCGCATGATGTCCAGAACCTGCACCAGCACCGGATTTCGTATGGAATAGAAGACCTGGTTGCCGTCTTTGCGGTTCAAGACAATCTGGTTGCTCCGCAGGATTGTCAGATGCTGCGAGAGATTCGCTTGTTCGATGCCGAGCTTCTCCTGGATTGTCCCCGCGGAGAGCTCGCGGTCGCGCAAGACCTCAAGGATGGCGATGCGGGTGGGATGCGAGAGGGCGCGAAAGATATTGGCCTTGAATGTGCGCAACGCCTCCTGCATATTGTTCAGTATATTCGATAATCTGAATATTCGCAATGAGTATCATTCAAATGCCGCGGGCCGAGGCGCGAATTGAGCGGCTTGGAGATAATCCCGGGGTTCCGGGCGGGTCACGGCTACCCGGCAATTACTCTGCAGCAAGATTATTCACTTGACAAAGGGTAACGATTCCGTTAAGATGCTCATAAGTTGATCGTTATTCCTTTCCTTTCTGTGGCTTCAATTCATCTTTCGGGAGAGGAATACGACGCAACTCTCGCTTTATGCTGGCAACCAGCTTTCGAGTGGGTACACGCTGCAAAGGCGATTTCGGTTTACGAGGTTCAGCCATGACACTCCCTGAAGTGAATACGATGTTTTCGACTGCCGATAAGTGCCGCGAGTTGCTTGAGCGGCTGCGTTGGCCGGAAGGCGTCACTTGCCCTCGCTGCAAAGACCGCCGCGTTTCTCGGATGAAGGACTACGCGCGGTTTGAGTGCGTTGGATGCCAGTACCAGTTTACGGTGATGAGCGGAACGATCTTTCATGACTCCCACTTGCCTTTGCCGATGTGGTTTCTTGCTGTCCTGCTGCTCTGTGAGGCCAAGAAGGGCATGAGCGCCATGCAACTCAAGCGGACGCTCTGGGGGCAGCACAAAGGTTCCTACAAGACGGCATGGTATTTGTGCCATCGGATTCGTGCGGCAATGGCGACGGCGGAAAAGTCGATGCTCTACGGAACCGTCGAGATGGATGAAACCTATGTTGGCGGGAAGCGCAAAGGCAGACAGTTCCAAGGCCGTAGAGATCACAAAGAATGTGTCATTGGAATCAAGCAGCGCAACGGCGACCTCAGATTCTTCCGGGCCGAGGACGCGAAAAAAGGAACACTGGCGAAGTACATCAAAGAGAACGTTAGCCAAGATGTGGAAGTCATCATGACTGACGACCTTCCGGCCTACCCAAATGCAATCCAATTGGCCGGGCACGATGAAGAAAAGCACAAATCGGTCAACCACACTGCCAAGGTTTACGTGGACGGCGACATTACCACGAACGGAATCGAATCCGCCTTCTCGCTCTTGAAGCGCGGCATCCTGGGCTCGTGGCATAAGGTCTCTGCAAAACATCTTCCCGCCTACCTTGAGGAAATGCAGTTCCGGTTCAATCGCCGGGGTCGTTCTGATCTGTTCGTGGACACTCTTCGTCACATGGTGACTGCTGATCCTCTGACGTTTGAGAACCTGACAGCGTAGCTTGTGCCTTTTCTCTTGCCTGCTTCCACATTTCATCGACATCGTTGACAAGACTAACCTTCATTCGCCCTGACGGATCAGGAAATAACCCGAACCTAGTTCCTAAAGGAATTTTTGAATAGGCCCAATTGATCTTGTTTAAGCTGCCCGAGTCGGCCAGAAATTGAAGATATTTCAGAACGTGTTCGGATGCCGCCTCCCGCTGTATCTGGAGAAGATCAACGAATTTATGAAGTTTATTTTCAAACTCGAATCTTGAGAGACCAGTGTCCGAGAGATGTAGAAACAGGAGATCGGTCACCGAAAGAAAGTCCTTGATTCGCGCCTCGATTGACTCAATGTACTCTTTGTCTTCTATCTTCGCGGAAAACTGACTTACCATCCCGACCCGCGTGTCTCCGTCAACGTCCGCGTCGGTTAGTTTGGATTGAGAAACTAAATAAACCGCCAAAATGACCGCTTGAGACATCGGCATCTTGTCATCATGAAAACGCTTTAACAGCGCTTGGTTTGTGGCAGTGGCGTAGCCGATAATTCCTCTCTCCAACTTAAACACTCTTCGACCTTTGATGTGAAAGAGATAGAATTCCGTGTCGCCCGAGCGGGAATTAGCAGCCACTAAAAGTTCGGCGGTCCTGAGTTGCGTCTTGAGGGCCATCACTGGAACATCGTTGGTGTAAACATCCTTAACCGCAGATTTGATTTCTGTGGCGAGCGCCTCGCATCCCTGAGGTCTAACTCTCAAAATGCGTTCAGAAATTTCCTGAGTAAGTGCATCAATGATTTCGCCTGTCCCTGCTCCGCCTATGCAGAATGGATATTCCCCGTCTCCATACGCGGCTAGTTTCTCGACATACTGCTTTTCCTCACCCCTATTTTCCAGCGTGTCGGCGCAGCAAACGTAACCTTCCTTGCAAGGGAACGCGGCGATGTAAGTCATACGGCGGTCTCCAAAACTCTGAATCCGCTCTAGTACACTACGATCCAGCGGCTTAGGAATCATTCGACACCGCCGCCGCACCCTTCGTCAAGGGAATAATCTTGCTCTGCAGTAACTGAAGGGTAGGCGACGTCCATGTAAGTAATTGTCAAGGGAAAAGCACAAGATTTCTGGGCGCGCTCAAGAGAGCGCGCGTTGAACGTCTGACTTTCCTCAGCCACGAACTCGCACAGCGGCCCGGCTGCGCTGCGCCGGAGCCGGAGCGAAGCCATGCTGAGCGTAGCGGAGGCGCAGGTGCAGCGCAGGCCCCAGTGCGATCACATTGCTCAAGCAGTCCTTGGCTCGTTCATCGATCGGGATCTTTTTCACGCATTTGTGCCTCTCGGCTGGTGGTTCCTGCCCATGCAGAACCGGACATCCATTTGCTGTCTAAGACCCCGAGACACCCACCGCCGACGAGGTCCTCAGCGCCCTCGGACGGGAAGACCCCGCGGTACGTTCACTTCGACGGACGGCGTGATTGTAACGGAAATCACAGAGGCAAGGATTCTGACGAGAGGGTAAATGCCAAGCATCACGAGAACAACAAACGGAGGAGTGGTCTTTATCCGAGCTAGCATGTTCCGGCTTGCTCATGCCGGTGCCGGGTTCGACTCCAACGTGCGTGTGACCGAGATGACTCTGATCTCATCTCCCTGGGGAGAGAGCCGACAGTTTTTCCGCTCCAGGAGTCCCGTGATCCTTGTTTTGGGGTCTTCGGGAGTGGCAATTTACGGTAAATGAGTCTGGAGCTTCTTAGATTTACCCGTAAATTTCAGAGGTTCTTTGCCCCGCGGGCTTTTCGAAGCCACAAAAAGCTGCCATCCTCGAACCACTTGAGCTTTTACACTTTTGCGCGAAGTTGCTGCAGGCCCGCGGCAAAGGGCATGCGATTGGGTTTGCTTGCTTTACCTCATTACCATGCGATGCACCCGTAAATGTATCGATGGCTTACCTATTCAATTCCCGTGAGCTTGGAGTTGAATGGGCTTGTTTTTGGGGAGCCTGTGCGGAACTCTTCTACTGACCGGCCAGCACGAACGACCAAGACAAGCAGCGGAGGAGAAAACGCGCCGGCACATCGAATGTGCCAATTTACGGAGGAACTACCATGGCAATGAAAAAGCTCCTGGCCCTTGCGGCACTCGTGGCATGCGGTCTGGTCCTACCCCTGTTCGCCCAGTCGGATCGGGCAACGATCACGGGTACGGTCAAGGATCCATCGTCGGCCGTGCTGCCCGCAGTGCGCGTGCAGGTGATCAACACAGGCACGGACGCGATGGAAACCACGGCGACCGATGCGCAAGGCTTTTACCGCGTCGAAAACCTGCCCGTGGGCACCTATACGGTCAACTTTTCCGCGGCCGGATTTAAGACGCTGGAGCGTAAGGGCATCACATTGTTGATCAGCCAGGTGGCGGAGATCGATGTGTCCCTTGCAATCGGCTCGACGACGCAAACTATCGAAGTCTCCAGCGCGCCGCCCATTCTGCAAACCGAGGACACCGTCGTCTCGAACAACCTGAACAGCGAAGCGGTGAGCGAGTTGCCTTTGAATGTGCAAGGCAGCCGCAATCTTTCGAACTTCATCTTTGCCTACGTGCCCGGTGCGGAGGGCAGCGACTACAGCTCTCATATTGATGGCGGCATGGCCATGACCAAAGAGGTGCTCATCGACGGCACGTCGGCGGTTTCGCAGCTCGGCGGCTACATCAGCGAGTCGCAGCCTCCCATGGAAGCTATCCAGGAGTTTGAAGCCGACACCGCTGGCATCAGTGCAGACGCAGGCCGCAGCGGCGGCGGCGTTTTCCGCTACGAGATGAAATCGGGAACCAACCAGATTCACGGCTCGCTTTTCGGCTTCATGCACTCTACCGATCTGGACGCGCTGAGCGCCAGCAATAAGCTTGCGGCCATTACGGATCCGGCGAACGCCAAGGCGTACCTGAAGATCAGCGACTCGCTCTCCGACTGGGGCGGCAGTGAAGGCGGAGCGATCAAGAAGAACAAGCTGTTTTACTTTGTCGCCTTCGAGCGCTACATGCAGTCGATGTGGAGCACCGGCCCCAACAGCCGCACTGTGCCCACAGACGCGATGATGGGTTTGAATTCGAATGGTTCCGTAGCATCGTACGCCGACCTGAGTCCCATGCTCTCGCCTGGCGTTGCCGTGGACACGTACGGCGGTTCCCCGGCTATCGACAACTGCGGCAACCCCGTGTACAAGGGCGCGATCATCGATCCTGCGACGACGGGCGTCACACCCGTCGGCACGTCGAACACGCCTGCCGGGTTTGGCTGCGTCTTCGTCAACAACCACATTCCCACCGCCCGGATCAGCAAAGTCACTTCGCAAATCCTGCAGTTGTATCACCAGTACTACCAGCCTGAGTCGGCCTTGACGTCCAACGACGCCGGCCCCGCGTACCAGCCCGATCCGTGGTTCCACAATACCCAGACCAGCTTCAAGATGGACTACAACCTGAGCGCCCGGCAGCATCTCGCCGGATCATTCTACTGGGACGATTATCCGCGCATCAACGCCGATCAGGGAGGCGCGTGGTCGGCGACTGCACAGTACGGCGGACCCTTGGCCAACTCTTACTGGCACAACACGACCGCGCCGGGCGCGCGCCTGAGCGACACCATCACCATCTCGCCAAATCTGCTCGACACCGTCTACGCCACCTTCAACCGCTTCCGCAATCCCAGCATCGCGGTTTCGCAGACCGGCAAATGGGACGAAAAGCTGCTGGGCTACAACGGCGCCGGCAACTTCCCGCTCATGTACTTCGATTCAGGCATGTACTTTGGTGGCGCGAATTATCAGAACGGCTGGAACTTCTCGCCCATTGGCAGCCAGTACAACGACTACTACGCCGGCAATACGTTCATCTACAACGACGAGCTGGTATGGAACCACGGCCGCAACAATGTGAAGGCCGGCGTGGAATTCCGCGCCATGCAGTTCAACTACACCACGGACAATGGCACGTTCATGGGCGGCTATCCCATCATTTTCGATCCCACGAACACCGCGCCCGCGTGGTACGACATTAATGCCTACGACCAGGTCGGCAACGCCTTCGGCAGCTTCCTGCTGGGCGATGTGTACAACGCCGAAACCAACAATCCCGACAACGAATATGGACGGCGCAAGGCCTTCTCCTGGTACGGCAGCGACACCCTGCGCGTGAACTCGAAGCTCACGCTCAACCTGAGCCTGCGCTGGGATTTCAACCATCCCTACCACGAGAAGTACGGCCACTGGTCGAACTTCGTCCTCAACGCGCTCAATCCGGTCACCGGCGAATATGGCGAATACCAATACCTGACCAGCGGCAGCCAATCGTTCGAGACCCGCCAGGACTACTACAACTACTCGCCGCACGTCGGCGTCTCCTACCAGATCACCAACAAGACCGTGGCGCGCGCCAACTTCGGCGTGTTCTTCACTCCGCTCAACATGAATCAGTGGGGCGGTGTTCCCTATCAGCAGGCCGGCGACGTCGGCTTCCATCCGACTACGCAGGAAGGCAACTTCGAGTGGGATAACGGATATGCCCCGACCTCAACCCAGGTGAAGACGCCGCAGTACACGCAGTCCGACGTGATCAGCGTCGATCCGCGCTCGCTCACGCCGGGCAACGTGCAACAGTACAGCGTCGGCGTGCAGCGCGAACTTGATCAGCTCACCAAGCTGGATGTGAACTGGATCCAGAGCCACAGCTATCACCTGCAGAGCGGCATCTTCCAGACCAACCAGCCGACTTTTGCCAACTACCAAAAATACGTGACGACCGGGAATTTCCCCTCGACGTACAACGGCTACTGGGGCGGCGCGGGTCCGGGGTGGGAAGGCTTGACTCCGTATCCGCAGGCCGAAGCCGGCTACGGCCCGATGCTTTCGGTGGGCGTACCGCTGGGCAACTCAGATTACAAGAGCCTGCAATTCAGCGTGACGCGGCGTGCGGCGCATGGGCTCTCGCTGATGGGCAGCTACAACTGGTCGCGCACTCACGGCGACATCGACAGCGACTTCCAGGAATTGTGGGGAACCGGGTCGTTGCAGAATATCTACGACCTGAAAGACGAAGCCAAGGATATTTCTGACTTCGACGAAACCCACATCGTGAAGGGTTACATCATCTACAACCTTCCCATCGGGCGGGGCAAGTGGGTGATGGGCAACGATAGCGCGCTGGCCGATGCATTCGTGGGCGGCTGGAGCCTGGACGGCGACTTCCACTACAACACCGGCACGCCGATCTCCGTGCACTCGACCAACTACTACCAGGGCTTCAACTCGGTTTACGCCAACCTGGTTTCCGGCTGCAAACTAACCACTGGCACACGCAAACTCTTTCAGCCGTTCCTGAACACCAGCTGCTTCCAGAATCCGAATCCAGGCGCATACGGAGGAGCTGCACCGCAACTCGGCAACGGCGGCAATTATCAGTCGCAAGTGCGGAACCCGGGCCTGGCTACGGAAGATCTGGGCCTGCACAAGAGCGTGGCGATGGGTCCGGAAGGACGCTACAACCTGACGTTCCGGCTGGAGTTCTTCAACGTATTCAACCGCGATGCACTGGCCGGACCCGACACCAACATGGCCGATGGCACCTTCGGCCAAATCATTAATTACGGCGGAATCGGTGGGCGCGTGGGCCAGTTCGGCGCGCGGTTCACGTTCTGAATCACCCAATATCTCAGGGCAGCCGCACTCCGGCTGTCCTGAGTCTTGATCCACTTGTCCTTCTTCAAATCTGTTCCCAGCCCGCATCTCTATGCGGGGACGGGCAGGGATGAAGCAAGCCAAAGGAGCGATTGATTGTATGGCGAACCCAGGAATTTCAGTTTTTCGCTCCACTTTTTTGGCGGGCATGGTTCTGCTTTTTGGCTGCGGCGGAGGAGGTGGAACAACCACTGGAGGTGGGGGAGGAACAACCCCGGCAACAGCGCCCACGATCTCTACAACCGCGGCGCAAAACGGCGCGGTGGTGGTCACGCTGACATCTGCAACGTCGGGCGCCACCATTTATTACACCGTGGACGGCTCCACGCCGACCACGTCCTCACAAATCTACGAGGCGCCGTTTCTGGTGGCCTCGAACCTGACGGTCAATGCGATGGCCGCGGCTTCCGGGGACTCGAACAGTTCCGTCACAAGCCAGACGTTTTCCCCGAACATTCCTTCGGGCACGCTGGTGTGGAGCGACGAGTTTTCAAATTCGACCGGCGCGAACGCCGAACCCAATTCCACGGTGTGGACTTACGACACCGGCGCGGGCGGCTGGGGCAACGAGGAACTGGAAGACTACTGCGGATGGAATTCAGCAGTCTCGCCGTGCACGACTTCGGCTCCCAACGTTTATGTGGGCACTGACGGTTATCTGCACATTGTGGCCGAGCAGCCATCGGCCGGCGTCTACACCTCGGCGCGGATCAAAAGCGAGGGCCTGTTCAGCTTTCAGTACGGCCGCATCGAATTTCGCGCTGAAGTGCCGGAGGCGCAGGGCTTTTGGCCGGCGGCGTGGCTGATGGGCGATAACATCGCCACCGCCAACTGGCCGGCATGCGGCGAGATGGACGTGCTGGAGCGCGTGAATGCAGTCGAAACGCCGGACTGGAATGAAGGCTCGATTCACGGCACCGGTTTTACCGGCAGCAATCTGGGCACGGTATTTGACTTTCCCTCGGGCCAGACTGCGGCCACATGGCATACCTACGGCATGATCTGGAGCAAGGGCAGTGTGTCGTATTACATCGACAATCCCGCAACACCATACGTCACCTACACAACTTCAAGCCTGAGCGGCCTGAGCGGCGCAGTGTGGCCGTTCGATTCGGGCCAGGCCAACTTCATCATTCTCAACCTGGCCGTGGGTGGTTCCTGGCCGGGGTCACCCAACAACAGCACCCCGTTTCCTGAAGAAATGCTTATGGACTACGTGCGGATTTATACCGACTGAGTTTTTCGCCTTTATCGGGCTCCGCTTTTTGAGCATGGGTTCATGCAGTGCAGAGTTTCTTAAGTGAGCCGCCCGAGAGCCGAATTGGCGCATTTTGCCGGCGCGGAAGAGAAGGAATAGGAACGATGTTGCGATTGATGCGCTGCCTGGTATGCGCAATTTCGATGCTGAACCTGATGGCGGCTGCAGCTGCGCAAAGCGCGGCCATGCAACAGCCACCGAGCGGCGATACCCCCGCCAACGGCCGCACGCTGATCTGGAGCGATGAGTTCAACGGTCCGGATGGAAGCGGTCCCGACCCGGCAAAATGGGCGGTCGTGACGAACGATTCGGGGTACGGCAATAACGAACTCGAGTACTACACGGATCGTCCCTCCAATATTCACGAGCAAGATGGCTCACTGGTGATCACCGCCCGGCACGAATCCTACGTGGGAAAGGATGGGCAGGCGCGCGACTACACTTCAGGGCGTATCGAGTCGCGCGGCCGCTTTGCGCTGAAGTATGGACGCATTGAGGCCCGCATCAAGCTGCCCAAAGGGCAGGGACTGTGGCCCGCCTTCTGGATGCTCGGCAGCGACTTCAACCATCTGGGCTGGCCGGCCTGCGGCGAGATCGACATTATGGAGAACATCGGCTCAGAGCCCTCGAAGGTGCACGGCAGTTTGCACGGGCCGGGCTACTCCGGCGGCCAGCCGCTGAGCGGTATATTCACTTTACCCAATCAAGCCCGCTTCGCAGACGACTACCATGTCTTCGCCATCGAGTGGGAACCGCGCGGCATCCGCTTCTACGTTGACGGCACACTATATGAGACGCAAACCCCGGACAATGTCCCTGCCGGCCATCGCTGGGTCTTCGACCATCCCTTCTATCTGGTTCTGAACGTCGCTGTCGGCGGCTACTGGCCCGGCAATCCCGATGCCACGACGAAATTCCCCGGGAGCATGCTGGTGGATTACGTCCGTGTCTATCGGCTCGGCGATGAGCGCGCTGGCAACGCCAAACCCTGATGCCGTGGTTTGCTGCAAATAGCTGACTCTAATACATTTTCGCGGCCGGCTGGCGCCCTTTAGCCGCCGGCCTGCTCGCCCTCGTGCCCTGCGGTCGCACCTGCCTATCTTCGCGCCTCTCAAAATGCTATGATTCCTGCTTGAAAAAACCCAGGCGGAACGCCGCGCCCTCAGCACAATCAGGCATTGTTGGCGGCAAGGCCGGGCGTGCGATCGTCGTGTGTTGCGGGGATGGTGCGGTAAGTGAAAATGCAACTTGGCGCATCGTGGGAAGGACTTGAGAACCCTGAGGTATCTGTGCCTCCTGAACCGAATGCGACCCCACCGGCAGCTGAAGACTTCCACGAAGAGCGCGAGGAACTCAAGCGTGTCCTAAGCGATCCTGAATTCAGCCGCTCTGCCAACCTGGTTCGATTTCTTTCCTACATTTGCAACAAATATTTCGAAGGCCAGACCGACGACATTCGTGAATATTCGATTGCTGTCGAAGCCCTCGGCCGCCGAGAATCCAATTTCGATTCTCATGTCGATCCCATCGTTCGCGTTACCGCCCGTTCTCTCCGCAAGAAGCTCCGCGAACTGTACAAGACCGACTGGCGCGATCATCCACTGCAAATTGTGCTTCCGCTGGGACACTACGTTCCGCAGTTCCTGCAACGCGATGTAGCTGCGCAGATGGCGGAAGATGCGTCGCTTGACTTAGCGGAGAACGAGAACTCACATACTGCAGCGCAGAGCTCCGCGGACCTGGCGCCGGAGTCGACCGCCGCGCACAGAGGTATTGCGGGCGTCAGGCGCGGTTCGCTCCTGAAGTCTGCACTCGGTCTTGTCGCAGCGGGCGGTGTCTTTGTTGCTGGCTATTTCCTGGGCACGCACGCCGCCCACCCTGCGCAGCCGGTCACGCAAGCCTTCCAATGGGGCGAGCCGGTGTGGGGCGATGAATTCAATGGCGCCGCGCAACAACTGCCCGATCCATCCAAGTGGACCTACGACACGGGCAGCCGTGATGAAGTGGGAAACCAGGGTTGGGGCAATGGCGAGACGGAAACCTATTGCTCACCGCGTGGCGGCAACCCATCCGGCTGCGATCCGCGCCATCTCAATGCATTTCTCGATGGCAGCGGCCACCTGGTGCTGCGCGCCGAGCGCAAACCCGACGGCACCTGGACGTCGGCTCGCATCACGACCCGCGGACTGAAGGAATTTCAATACGGCCGCATTGAAGCACGCATGAGACTGCCGGTGGGGACCGGCTTGTGGCCTGCATTCTGGATGCTGGGTTCAGACTATCTCACATCCGGATGGCCGGCCTCGGGTTCCGTCACCATCGTTGAAAATGTTTCGCTCACCCAGCGCAGTAACGGCCTTGGCCCCACCATCGTTCGGTCGACCCTGCACGGCCCCCGCTACTTTGGGGCCAATGGCCTGTGGCACGACTTCAAGCTGCCAGACGGCGGCCGCGTGGACGACGGCAATTTTCACACCTACGGCATTATCTGGTCGCCGAGCATGATCCAGTTCTATGTGGACGATCCCGCCAACATCTTCTTTGTGCGCGACGCCAACGATCTGCCCGAGGGCGGCGAGTGGGTCTTCGACCATCCGTTCTTTCTGGTGTTGAATCTCGCCGTCGGCGGCGACTGGCCCGGCAATCCTGACGCCACAACCCCGAGTCCCGCTGACTTTGTTGTCGACTACATCCGGGCCTATAAGATCCCCAAGGTTCCTGCGCCTGCCATTCAGTGGCAGCCTGTGGAAGTGAACGCCGGCTCCTCCGTGCCCAGCGTCATCACCCTGCATGCGCAGGACTACTCGGGCCGCGTACATCTTTCATGCTCGGTTGAGCCAGCCACCGCGGCCTGTGCGTTGGCCACTTCCGTCGTGGATCTTTCTCGCACGCTTTCACAAGACGACAGCCTGACCATCTCCACAAATCTCTTCACGGAGAAGGGTCTCGTAGTTGCGCCGGCCGGCCGCTACAAGCTGACGATTACGGCCACCACCATCAGCGGCGATCACTCGCAATTAACCGTACCCTTCCAAGTGAAGGGAAGTGAATGAGCGGGCCTGGAGGCCGGCTCTGCGCAGTGCGCTGACGGAAAGGCCTCACCGATTCCTCAACACACTGATACGACCTCTTGGCAAAGGTATCCACATCTGATTCTTTGAAGAGGCCAGCATCTCTTCACGAATAATGCGGCCAGCACCGGTGGCTGTCAGTTTCTCTGCGTTGTCCTGTATCTGAAGGTACAGGTTCTTAAACGGCTCTTTTCGTCCCGAATTGCCTTTTTTCAGTGAGATAGAAGATACAATTTGCGAAGGCTTTGCGAACGGGAATGGCAGCTATTCCAGGGTTTTGGCCATTTCAAAAGGCCGCCGCGACGGTTCGATTTTCGACACCCCTTTTGAAACACGACATGTGAAGGCCTCGCCGAAGTTTGAATTCCGCGAGTATCATCGGCTACCGCGCCAGTCCTCGACCCGACCGGCCAGTGTTTACAAATCCAATCCACCTGGACGTAAAACGTCAGGGCTCTATCGGAGCTGCTCCGCGCGATCAGTCGCAATGAGGTGGACGGAGACCGCGCGGAGCAGGTCGGATAGAGCGGTTTGAAGGAAGTCGCTGGCGCGATCGGGGCAG
>Ga0181521_10002972_pt1 | contig 20145 bp, 17 predicted proteins | sample PEATcosm2014_Bin_32_FD_119764 | JGI IMG/M metagenome (GOLD analysis project Ga0181521, IMG submission 119764) | Peatland microbial communities from MTU Mesocosm Facility, Houghton, MI, USA - PEATcosm2014_Bin02_60_metaG | ecosystem: Environmental > Terrestrial > Soil > Wetlands > Peat | place...
AAGCCGCCCCAACCCCTGCCCGCGCCGAAGGAGGTCTGGATCAACAAACCACAACCAACTCCAGAGAATAAAACTCAGTAAATTATGCTTCGAGGTGTCTCAAACACGTTGACACGCGCCGACCCGTCAGGCGCAAAGTGCTGAATGAATCCATCAGGTCCGACACCCCGGCCGTAAAGTCATCCTGCGGTCCCATGTCGAACTGTCCAAATTGCGCCAGTCCGAGATAACGACCGAGCAATTCATCGGGCAAGTCCGCCAGCGGCGGCAGACCGAACACCTCGTCGACAAACTTCACCACCGATGCCTGGCTTCCCTGCGCATGCGAAATATAACCGAGCTGCGAGTAGGGAGATATCAGAATCAGCGGCACGCGCGGGCCGAAGCTGAGCGCCGTGCCGTCGGGTCCAATGTTGACGATCGGAGGCTGCACGTGATCATAATCCCCCTCTGAATCGTCCCACGTGATAATGATCGCGCTCTGCGCCCAATAAGGGCTGTTTGCGATGGCATTGATGGTGGTAGCCACCATGGCCTCACTGATCTGCGCGTCGGAATAGGCAGGATGGTCGTCGTCGCCCAGGAAGTTCTTCTGGACGGTTGGATCGGGATCGGCCGGAAGGATGCCCATGTTGTTCGTAAAGCCGCCCTTCACGTAGAATACGCCGCCGGATTTAGGAAGGCTTTGACTGGAAATGGCGGTGTAAAAATCGCCCAGGCCATGGAGTTCCGACCGAAGGGCGGGAGTGTTGGCCACATAGCCGAAGTACTGTGGGCCATTGTGGTGTGTGACATAGGACGCATGCGATCCGTTTGCAGTCACTGGCCCCGCAGTGTCCGTCGATTCTTTATCGAATCCCTCCTGATACCAACCGAAGCCGATTGCCGATTTTGCCAACTTGCTGAGAAAAGTCACGTCATCCGTAACGTCCACCAGATCCGTGGCAGCGCTCGGATCGGTCGCGGTAACGGTGCCCGCAGTACCGAGCAGCATCGAGAGCGGAAGGGTGGCAAACGTCAGATTCGAAGCCGCAGTGGAGCCAGGAAAATCGGTCGGGTTCACCGGGAGCGGACTGGCCGACTTATCCGAAGGCGATCCCCAGAACGGATCGTCGTCGACGAGCAACGGCACAGTAGCGGTCGTTAGGGTAGGGTGCAGAGCATACTGCGTTTGGCCCGCTTGCGCACCGATGATCGAGAGATTGCCAGGCGTGGACGGCCCGGTCATCGATTCGAATATGTTGTCGTAAAGAGCAAACCGATCGGCATAGGCCCACAGCAGCGGAACGGTGTCGCAATCCTCGTGAGCCATCGACAGTTCGCCCATCTGCTTGGCCTCGAGAGACGGGTTACCGGTAGGACTGTATTTCAACTCTTCGGTCGTCGCAAACTTATCCATCTGAGCAATGCCGTTCTGGACATCCATTTTTGCGATGGTGAGGGTATGCGAGTGATCCATGTCATCCGTGTCGGCGGCGAACTGCGTGGGACCGATCAGGAATGGCGAGATCGTTCCCGTCGATCCATCTGTGTTCACAATCGTTTGCACAAAGCCGGGGGTTAGCGCAGCCGCCTGGCTGTAAAGTCCGTTAGCACCAGGGAAGGTGCCAAAGTAAGAATCGAACGACCGGTTCTCCTGATAGATGACAAACACGTACTTGATTTTCTGTTGAACCAAAGTCAACAGCTGATCCTGGCTAAGCACTGGTTCGGGCCGGAGCAGGTCTCGGCGCTCCCTGGCCTCGCTCGCGGCTTGCTTGTGCGCTTCCAGAAAGTGCGCAAGCCCGGCGTTTTTCTCGCTGGCAGCTTCTCTTTCCTGAGCCAACCCCATACCCAGTGGCTGCAGGGCCATTAATATCGATATCGCAATGGGCAACACTCGTACGTTGTGATGTGCCACTTCCGGCTCCTTTTACTCTCAAAAGTTAGGCGTGCGATTGTAAACGTATCAAGGCAGAATTTCAAACTACTTACGCGCGGATGATAAATCGATGTCAGAAACGTTCGAAGACGGATTCATTCCCTCTGGGATTGGTAAGTGTCAAGCGATCTCCGGAGACGGTGAAACTGCCCTCCACCACGGGGCGTCCGGTAATTTCCAGGCGGACTCTATTGCTCTGCACGGAGTAGCTCCCGCGTTCCGCGCGCAATGTGGTGATCCATACAACTTTTCCGTCGGCGAAAAACAAAGCGCGTGCAGGATAACTCCTGCCGTTCCACTCCCGTGTCGTACTCCATTCCCCGGCCAACGGATGTTTGCTGTCGAGGCTCTTGCCGACGCGCGCTAACTCGATGGATTTACCCGCGGCCTCATCGTCGATGCGCACCCGATCCTGGCTGTCCCACTCCAGCTCCTGTTTCTCCTCGCCGCTCCCCGACTGAAGGATAATTGTGTCGGTTCCGACCAAACGGTATTTCCCGTCCGAGATGACAGCTGAGGAAGAATCCAGTTGGTTATCTTTTTGAAACTCGAAGATAGTGCGCAACCCGGCGGGCGAAACCTCGGCTGAGCGCCATCGGCCTGCTAGCTGATCCTGCTGCCGCTGTCCGGATGCCACGACAACCGAAACAGCCAATAATATAAACGTTAGTGTCGACTTTACCGGTTTGCGCATACTAAGTCAGCATCGCAGCTTAACGAACAAACGTTGCTTTGACGTTACGAATCAGATGCAGTTTGAAGAATAGTGTAACTGCACAGTGGGCGGAAGGTGAGTACTGGCTTCACTGAAGCCTGCGGGCGCGTTTACAGTCTGACGATCTTCGCCGACTCGACGCCCTTCAGCGCATTGCGGGTATCGACGATCAGCTTAGCCTTCTTCACCAGGTCCTTGTAATCGAAGGCCGCATGGTCCGTTACGATCACGACGCAATCGGCTGCTTCCAGCGCGCCGCCATCCTGCGCCAGCAGCGTATTGTCCTCGAGACGGATCTCCGGCACATATGGATCGGAGTAGGAAACCTTCGCCCCTCGCTTGCCGAGGAGATGGATGATGTCGAGCGCCGGAGATTCCCGCACGTCATCGATATCGCGCTTATAAGAAACGCCGTAGATATGTATCTTCGATCCCTTCACCGCTTTGCTGACATCATTCAGGGCGTTCTGCACCTTTTCGACCACGAAGTGCGGCATCTGACCGTTGATCTGGCCCGCCAGCTCAATGAACCTGGCCTCAATCCCCGATTGTTTGCTCTTCCATGAGAGATAAAACGGATCGATCGGAATGCAATGACCGCCCAGGCCAGGCCCGGGATAAAACGGCATGAAACCGAACGGCTTGGTCGCCGCGGCGTCAATCACTTCCCAAACGTTGATTCCCATCCCGTCGCACATAATGGCGATTTCATTGACCAGGCCGATGTTGATCATGCGGAACGTGTTTTCGAGCAGCTTCACCATCTCGGCCACGCGCGTGGAACTCACCGGAACCACCTTCTCCAGTGCCTGAGAGTAAAACAAACTGCCGAGTTCCGTGCATGCCGGCGTCACCCCGCCCACGACTTTGGGAATGTTCTTCGTCTGAAATTTCGGGTTACCCGGATCGACCCGCTCAGGTGAAAAGCAGAGAAAGAAGTCCTGACCTACTTTGAGTCCCGATTTTTCCAGCATTGGCAGGACCAGCTCGTCGGTCGTGCCCGGATACGTTGTCGATTCGAGAATGACTAAAAGTCCCGGATGAAAATACTGCGCGATCTCCTGACAGGCCGCCACAATGTAGCTCATGTCGGGATCCTTCGTTTTGCGCAGGGGCGTCGGCACGCAGATGTTAATCGTGTCCAGTTCGCGGATCGCCGCGAAATCGGTCGTGGCCACCAGCCTGCCGGCCTTGACGAGCGGAGCAAGCATCGACGACGGCACGTCGCCAACATACGAGTCCCCGGCGTTCACGCGCGAGGTTTTTGGTTCACTGAGATCGATGCCAGTGACGTGGAAGCCGGCCTCGGCGTACTCGACGGCCAAAGGCAAGCCGACATAGCCCAGCCCCACGACCCCGACACGGGCGCTTTTCGAGCGGATTTTCTCGGCAAGCGTCTTTTGGGTAAGCATCGATGCCGCGGAATTCGCGGCGGAATCCTGAACGCTAGTCACTGCCATTCATTTTCCCATAGTGAAAAATGCCGTCCGCTACATACTCCGCGGGGCCGGTGAGATAAACCGCCCGGTCTTCCAAACGCACGGCCAGCGGACCGGCGGGTGTGATCACGGAAACGGGACTCTCCGCCAATCCCCGCGCCACTGCGGCCACCGCCGCTCCGGCCGCACCCGTGCCGGAACTGTTGGTCTCGCCCGCACCACGCTCCCAGAATCGCGCGTCGATCGTATGCGGATCCGCCCGCCGGATGAATGAAACGTTCGTGCGATTCGGAAAGCGCGGATCGCGTTCGACGGCTGCGCCCACCGCCCTCCAGTCAAAGTTGAAATTTTCCACCGGCACTGCGCACTGCGGATTGCCCGCGTTGACGAGAACGGCGTCCAACCTCAGTTCCGTCAGCCCCTGCACCGTCGCCCGCAGCTCGGTCACGCTGACGTTGCCCATATTCATTTCGAACTTGTACTCGCGCTCTCCGCGCGAAATCAGCTTCAGGTGCTTGAGGCCGGCGCCCGTCCAGATGTGAAAGTCCGACTTCTCCGGCTGCTTCCGCGCCAGCAGAGCCGCCGCACAGCGCGTGCCATTGCCGGAAAGCTCGGGTTCGCTCCCGTCGGAATTGAAGAGTCGAATCATCGCGTCGCAGTTCTGTTCCGCGGCGGGCGGACCACCGGTCGGGTCGAGAATCATCCAGCCGTCGGCGCCCACCCCGGTGTAGCGGTCGCAGATCGCAATGGCGAGCTCCTGCAGGTCTGTGATGGGTACATCCGCCGCCATGGTGATAAGAAAGTCGTTTTTTGCGCCGTGCAGTTTAATGAAGGGGATTTTCATAAATTCGCCGATAAATCTCGACCACCGGAGCGCCTTTTACCGTAATACGGCGATCCAATTCGTATCGCGGCCCGCGCAGGCGGGCTTTATCCAGCACGGTCTGGACCGGGTCGCCGCCCGTCACAACGGCCCAGTCTTCATGCAGGAACAGATCGGGCCGCGCCACTGCTCCCGCCCACTCCACATCATTGTCGCCTGTCAGGGTGTCTCGCAGCGGTACGCCCAGAATCCGGTAAATCGGCGTGAGGTCGCCGAAACTGGTGAAGTACGTTTGGTGCGGGCGCGCGGCGGCGCGCAGATACTCGACCGCCTGCGAGGTCCATTGCCGGCGGGCCCGCGAATTGACATCCGCCTCGTTCCATGTGACCGAATGCTCGCTCGGGTGCAGAAGAAATGGAATCAGTGCAGCCACCGCCACTGCGGCCGCCATGGGCTTCGAGATGCGCGCCACGGCGGCCGCGCCGAAAGCTGCCAGAGGAAGAAGAGCCAGACCGTACCGGGTGTTGTACCAGCTATGCGGATAAAGCGTGGGGACGAAAATCGGCGTACCCGCCGAGTGAATGCTCCAGAGATAAAACACCGGCGGCAAGGCCAGCAGCGCCAGCGGCCAGATCACGCGCCGGGCCCCAGCCAGCAACAGACCGGCGCCACCGATCGCGATGGCGTGCCATCCCGCCACTAAACGTCCCGCTTCGAACAAATATTGCGCCGCCGCACGCCAGTCGCCCCGGCCCGGATAAGCCGTCTTTCCCTGAATGACCAGCGCCGAATACGGCCCTCGGTAAAAATACAAAGGGTCGCCGAAGTAATACCGGTTGTGCGCCAGCCAAAGCAGCGGACCCGCTCCCGCCACGAGGCAGAAAAACGCCGCCGCGATCCATCGATTTCCCCGCGCGGCGCTCCAGATGAAGGCCGCGACGAATGGCAGCAGAAACCATGCTTCGTAACGCGTGAGCGCCCCCGCCAGGGCGCAGATCGAGGCGCCGGCGAGCGATCCCCACCCGCCCGTCTCGCGGAATCGAAGGGTGAAATACAACAGGCCGAACAGCGATGCGAAGAACACCGGCTCTGTCATGGGAATCGATCCCAGATAAAGCGTGTTGGGATTCAGCAGGAACACAGCCCAGGCCGCGCCCGCAGCTGTCGCGCTCTCAAAAACCCGGCGCGCGGTGGCGAACAGAAACGTCGCTGCGACGGCCATCGAAAAACCTGAGGTTATCGCGCCCGCCAGCCCGGTATGCCACAGCCAGTCGTTCCGCACCAGGGGAACGGTAAGCAGATGCGGAAGCGGCAGCCAGGTCGTCCCGATCTGCGCCCAGCCTGGCGTTCGCGAGTCTACGATGCGCCGCGCGATATTCAGATGCGCCTCGGCATCGCCGAAATTGAGAAGGCTACCGGTCCGGTAAAACCAGGCGACAGCCGCCGTCATGACAGCCGCGCTCGCGAGCGCGACAGCTATGTGGGGCAGGCGGTTCCGCCTGCCCGCCGCGCTAGAACGCCGTGAACTCTTTGAACTCTTCAAACCGGCCATCAATCTCGCTGCGCGTCAGCGTATGAAAGCGTTCCACGCCAAAACGCTCGCAGCAAAAACTGCCCATCACCGAGCCGTAGATGACAGCGCGCCGGAGCGCATTCGGCTCCACGTCGCCGCTTCTCAGGTCGATCCCCTCCCCGGCCAGATAGCCCATGAATCCGCCGGCGAAGCAATCGCCCGCACCCGTGGGATCGAAGACGTCCTCCAGCAGGTATCCGGGCACCATGAAATGGCGGTCGCCATGCCACAGAATCGCGCCATGCTCGCCTCGTTTGATCACAAGAATGCTGGGCCCCATTTCGATAATCCTGGCCGCTGCCTTCTTCAGATTGGCTTCGCCGGAAAGCATGCGCGCCTCCGAATCGTTGATCAGGAGGAAATCCCATTCGGCGATCGTCTTGAGCAGATCCTCGCGAAAATCGCGGATCCAGTAATTCATTGTGTCGCCGCCCACCAGACGCAGCGACCCGTTCATCTGCGCTTTGACAGACCGCTGCAGCGCGGGTTGGATATTACCCAGCAGCAGATAGGGCGCGCTCTTGTACGGCTCCGGAAGTTTGGGATCGAAATCCGCGAAGACGTTTAACTCCGTGGTCAGCGTCTCGCGGTCGTTCATATCGTGCGAGTAAACGCCCGACCAGAAGAACGTCTTGCCGGGCACGCGCTGCAGGCCCGTCAGATCGATGCCGCGCGCGGCGAGCAAATCGTAGTCTTTCGCCTCGAAGTCGTCGCCCACCACCGCCACGATTCTCGGCTCAGTGAAAAAACTGGCCGACAGCGCGATGTAAGTGCACGCGCCGCCGAGCATCCGGTCGACTTTCCCGTGGGGAGTTTCCACTCCGTCATATGCAACCGACCCAACCACCACCATGGACATTCGTTTGATTGTACCTGCACGCCTCAAAATTCCACGCGTTCCAATCGCGTGACAATTTCGTGAAATCACTGTGACGGGCGTTTCCACGCGTATCGCCGCAGTCCTGCTTCGCGCTACAATTCCGGGGATGGATCAAATGGAAATCGCGCCCGGCCTCGGCGCGACAGGCACAACGCATATTCTCCGGCTCAAGGGACCGCTCACCATCTCCACGCTTTTCAGCCTTCAGGCGGCGCTTCGCGAATGCGGCAACGCAGACACGGTGATCGATGTTACCGATGTCCCTTACATGGATTCCGCAGGCCTCGGAACGCTTCTCAGCCACTGGGCCCACACGCAGCGCGTTGCCGCGAAATTCGCGGTCACCGGAGTCAGCCCGCGCATTGCGGTTCTGCTGGAAGTGACCAAAGTGAATACCGTGCTGCCGATGTTCGGGACCGCGGAGGAAGCCGACCTGAGTTTTACGGGCGGCAAGACCGCCGCCAAAGCTTAGCTGGTGGGGCGGGCTTCAGCCTGCCGTTAACTCGACGCCCGAGCCCGAATCCATCGGTTCGCCGGTGATTCCACCAGTTCGAACACCGCAATCGATGCGGCGATCACGACCGCCAGATAGACCAGGGCCGTGGCCGTATAGGGCGGCGTTCCCATCCGATGGAAGGCATACCGCGTGTACCACCAAAGCAACGGCACATGCAGGACGTACATCGAGTAGCTCGTCTTACCCAGATACTCCGCAGCGCCCGTGGCGAGACCGCGCGCCACAATACCACCCTCCAGCGCCAGACCGATCAGCAGGATCACGTTGAGAGGACGCAGCGCAGTATTCAGATCCACCATCGTGCCCCGCAGCACCGCCGGATGAACGATCAGAGCGGCGCCCAGCGCCAGGGCCGGAAAATACAGCAGGAATCCGCGCCCGCGCATTTTTCGTCCGGACCTGATGAGATCGTACAGGCCCGCCGCCGCGATGCCCGCCAGAAAATCCGAGAGGTGATGGATGGGCTTCCAGACCGCGGGTACGCCGGCATGCGCCAGAGTAATCGGAACGGCCAAAGATATCGCCATCGCTCCGGCCAGCTTCGGCCATTTTGCGTCGCGCATCCAGAGAAACAGCAACGGGAAACACAAGTAGAAAAAAAATTCGCACGAAAGCGACCACGCCGGCGTGTTCCAGCCTACTCCGAGAGCGCCCGTCCAGCCCTGCAGCAGCAGGCCATAATCGCTCAGCAGGACCGCCTTCTGCCCTGCCGTCCGCCCAGGCCGCGACAGCGATTCCAGCATGAAGCGCGATACCACCAGCAGGCTGAACAGATAGGCCGGATAAATTCGCGCAAACCTTGCCAGGCCGAACCGGAAAAGACTTCGGCGGTTCCACTGCGCCGAGGCGTAACTTCGCGCCAGCACAAAACCCGACAGAATGAAGAAGGTCTGAACGGCAAGATAGCCGCCGCGGAGCAGGCTCTGCGCAGCATGCGGCAACTGCGCTTCCCACTGTTCCAGCATCATGCCTTTGCCGGTCAGATGATGCAGAATCACCCATAAGGCAAGGAAAAATCGCAGGCCGGTGAGGGCGGGAAGATAGGTCTTGTCGCGTGAAGCCGCGACGCGAACGGGTGTCTCGCGTTCCGAGTATTCCGCTGTCGCGGGGGTATCCGGCTGAAGAAGTAAGGTTATGTGCTTTAGTGTACACTTTGCCGCTTGATTACTGCCTGACGCGCTAAGCTAACCTGAATTTCTGCCGCTGCATAGTCCAATTGGTTTCCTCGCCGGCGATTTCATCGAACTCGCGCTGACGGCAATTCTCGTTTTGCTCGCCGTCTTCGGACGCGCCTTCTTCGCGGCCCGCGGCACGAAACTCGCCGCGCGCACGGGCTGGTGCATGCTGGTGCTCGCGATTCTGCCCGTCGCGCTCCGGCTCGCGTTGCTCCCGAACCATCCTGTCCCGTCTCCGGACCTCTACGATGAGTTCGGCCACCTGTTCGTCGCCGATACTCTGCGCCATTTTCGGCTGGCGAATCCGCCCCACGCCTTCTCCCGGTTCTTCGAGACGTTCTTCATTCTGCAGCAGCCGACTTACAGTTCTATTTATCCGATTGGACAAGGTTTCGCGCTCGCCGTCGGATGGGCGATCTTCGGAACGCCCTGGGCGGGCGTCTTGCTGTCCGTCGCGGCATTGTGTTCACTCTGTTATTGGATGCTGCGCGGATGGACGACACCAGGCTGGGCGCTTCTCGGCGGCTTACTCGCTGTCTTCGAGTTCGGCCCGCTCAATCAATGGACGAACACTTACTGGGGCGGCGCATTCTCCGCCGCAGCCGGATGTCTCGTCTTCGGAGCCCTGCCCCGCTTGCGAAACGGCTACCGCACAAGTGCCGCCGTCGCGCTCGGATTCGGGCTTGCGATGCACCTTCTCAGCCGTCCGTATGAATCGATCTTTCTCGTGCTGAGCATGCTTCTGTTCTGGCTGCCGGAGTGGCGCAAATTCATCAAACCCGCTCTGATCGCGGCTCTGATCGTTCTGCCGGCCATCGGCGTCACGCTGCTGCAGAACAAACGAGTCACAGGCAACTGGACCACGCTGCCCTATTCCCTCAGCCAATATCAATATGGCGTGCCCGCGTCGCTTACATTTCAAGCGCGCCCCGTGCCGCACCGCGAACTGACTCGGGAACAGGACCTCGATTACAAGATGCAGCGCGGCTTTCGTTCCACCGAGACCGACACGCTCCGCGCTTACTTCGAACGGCTGCTGTACCGCGCGCGCTTTTATCGGTTCTACTTCTACCCGCCGCTCTACCTCGCGTTACTCGCGTTTCTGGTAACGATTCGCACCTGGCTGGACGCGTGGGTCACGCTAACGACGCTGATCTTCGCGCTGGGTGTCAATTTCTTTCCCGAATTCCAGTTCCACTACATGGCGGCTGTCGTGTGTCTGTTCGTCCTGATGAGCGTCACCGGTCTGCGGCGCATCAGTGAATGGACTGGCGGCGCCGCGGCCACGAGCGTTCTGATCTATCTCTGCATCGCGCAGTTTGTCTTCTGGTACGGCGTCCACTTACTGGACCGCCATGACTTCGCAGCGGCGACAGAACGCTACGACATGTGGGACTCAATCAACCAACGCAATCCGGCACGGCGCATCGAGATCAACCGTCAGATTGCTGCGATGCCCGGCAAGCTGCTGGTATTCGTTCGCTACTGGCCGCAGCACATGTTTCAGGACGAGTGGGTTTATAACGAAGCGGATATCGACAGCGCACGCGTAGTATGGGCGCGCGATCTGGGCGACACGGAAGACGAGAAACTGCGGAAGTATTATCCGGACCGCCAGGCGCTGCTGCTGGAACCCGACGCCAGCCCTCCGCGCCTGACTCCATATCAGCCGGAGCCACCCGCGCCTCCGCCCGAGAAGCCCGGCAGGCAAGACGTCCCGAAGCTGCAGTTGTTACCCGTTGTATGAAACACTAATGCGGCTTCCTGATCCGGTAAGATGATCCATTTCGCGGAATCGTGTAGACTTGAGAATTCGCCCAGGCTGAAAGGACCAACCCAGTGTCGTCAACACCCTATCGGATGCCCGAAACAGAGTCGCGGAATGCCACGACAATCGGAAAGGCGGTGAAAATCGTCGGCCAGATCTTCACCAAAGAAGATCTCGACATCGACGGCGACGTTGAAGGGACGATCGAATCGCAGGATAACAAGATCACAATCGGGCAGACTGGCCGCGTTCAGGCCGACATACGCGCCTGTAACGTCGTCATTCTCGGACAAGTGCAGGGTAACGTCACAGCCAGCAACAAGGTCGATATCCGGAAGCATGCGAAGCTGGTCGGCGATATCGCTACATCGCGCATCAGCATCGAAGACGGCGCCATTTTCAAGGGGAGTATTGACATCGTCAAGACGGAACCCAAGTCCGCCGCCACCCCCGGCCTGAAGTTCGCACTCGTCGAATCAGCCGAGTCCGACGCCAATAAAAAATGAGAATCCGGCGGAACCGAAATTCCGCCTGAACCCTGGCAGCCCGTGGCAGAAGTTCCGACAGGCTGAATGCCTGTCCCACCGTGTTGGTAGACTGCTGATCTTTCGTGGTGGGACAGGCGGTTTCGCCTGTCGTCCCAGAGCCACGGGCCTTCTACCACGGGCTGCTAGCGGAAATCTTCCTGCATCCGCGACAGCTCCGCCGCCCCCGGACACAGTTTTTCAAACGGCACGTTCACCAGAGCCTCGCGCGGCGTCTGATTCGCCTCGTGCAGGTCTTCGACGCTTTCGTCCGCGTACAGAATTCCCGTCACCACCTCGCCGGGATGCTCCTTCAGATACGCGAAAGCCTTCTGCCGGTCCGAGACGTCGTAATCCTCCGGCAACCTGGTAAACCGCAGCACGCTGCCGTCGTGCATCGTCACGCTGGTCGAGCCATTGCGTGAAATCTCCGCCACGATCTCGCTCGCAGCCGGCACGAAGTCGGCTTCGATCGCGTTCAGCAGATGCTGGCGCGTGTGCAGATAGCTTTTGGTCGAGCCTTCGTGATCGTTGAACGTAACGCACGGCGAGATCACGTCCACCAGCGCGAAACCCCTGTGCGACAGCGCAGCTTTCAGAATCGGCACCAGATGCTCTTTGTCGCCTGAGAATGCCCGCGCCACGAACGTCGCTCCGATACTGAGGCCGAGCAGCACGGGATCGATCGGCGTCATCCGGTTCGCCTCGCCCTTCTTGCTCTTCGAACCCACGTCCGAGGACGCCGAAAACTGGCCCTTGGTCAGCCCATAGACGCCGTTGTTTTCGATCACGTAGAGCATGCGGACGTTCCGCCGTATCGCGTGACAAAGATGGCCGAGGCCGATCGACAGCGAATCGCCGTCACCCGAAACTCCGATATAAGTCAGTTCCCGGTTGGCTGCGTTCGCGCCCGTCGCGATCGGCGGCATGCGCCCGTGCGCCGAGTTAAAACCGTGCGCGCCGCTTACGAAATACGTCGGCGTTTTTGACGAACATCCGATGCCGCTCAGCTTGGCGATGCGGTGCGGCGGCGTGGAAAGTTCCCACAGCGCCCGGATCAGCGCGGCCGTAATCGAATCGTGCCCGCATCCCGCGCACAGCGTCGACATCGAGCCTTCGTAGTCGCGAATGGTCAGGCCCACTTCGTTGCGCACCAGACTGGGATGCGCTACGAGCGGCTTAGCGATAGATGGCATCGAGCTCCTCCACCTGCGTTCCGATGAAATCCAGCACGTTCTTCGCGCTCAGCGGGAAACCGCCGTACACGGTCACAGGTCTCAACTTTTCCTTCGGCGCGGACGTTTCCAGAATCAGCAGCGAGCGCAGTTGCGCATCGCGATTCTGTTCGATCACATAGCAGAATTCATGCTCGGCGATGAACTTCTCCACTGGCTCGTCGAAGGGGAACCCGCGGAGACGCATGAAGTCCATCGGCGAACCCTGTTCCTCAAGAATGTCGAGCGCCTCGCGCACGGCCGGATCACACCCGCCCAGCGTGATCACTCCCACGCGCGCGCCGGCACGGCGCCGGATCACGGGAGCCGGCACGAATGCCGCCGCTTCTTTGTGCTTACGCAGCAGACGGTCCATGACTTCCTGATATTCGTCGGGAATCTCGGTATAGCCGCCGAACTTGTTGTGTCCCGATCCTCGCGTGAAGAACGCGCCCTTGGCGGACACACCTGGCAGCGTACGCGGCGCCACCGCGCTGCCGTTCTCCGGCGTGTAGCGCAGAAACTTTGGAATCGTTTCGAGATCGGCTGCGCTCAGCACGCGCCCGCGGTCGGGCCGGTAGGAATCGTCCCACGTGAGCTTCGGCGTCACCCAGTCGTTCATGCCGATATCGAGGTCAGACATCAGGAACACCGGCGTCTGGAAACGTTCCGCCAGATCGAAAGCCTTCGCCGCGAATTCGAAACACTCCGCCGGATTGGCGGGAAACAGGAGAATGTGTTTGGTGTCCCCGTGCGAAGCATACGCGCATTCGAACAGGTCGCCCTGCTGTGTCCGCGTGGGCATTCCAGTCGACGGACCGACACGCTGTACATCGACGATCACCGCCGGAATTTCCGCGTAGTAAGCGAGCCCGAGCAGTTCGTTCATCAGCGAGATCCCCGGACCCGCCGTCGACGTGAACGCCCGCGCGCCATTCCACGACGCGCCGATCACCATACCGATCGCCGCCAGCTCGTCTTCCGCCTGCAGGATCAGATAATTGCTTTCGCCGGTCTGCTTGTCTTTCCGGTAGCGATCGCAGAAAACCTTGAACGCGTCCATCGTCGAGGTTGACGGTGTAATCGGATACCAGGCCGCTACCGTAGCGCCCGCATACACGCAGCCCAGCGCCGTCGCGGAGTTCCCGTCGATCAGGATCTTGTCGTCGTTCTCGTGCATCGTCTGCAGGTGGAACGGCAGCGGACACGAATAATGTTTCTTCACGTAATCGGCGCCCAGCCCGAGGGCCTTGCGGTTCGATTCCCGCAGCGCCTTCTTGCGTCCGTACTTCTCTTCCACCAGCTTCTCGACGATAGCGCCGTCGATGTTCAGCAGCTCGATCAGCACGCCCGCCGTCGCGATGTTCTTCATCAGCACGCGTTCGCGCGGTTCGCGGAAGCTCTCGTTGCACATCTGGGCCAGCGGCACGCCGATGAACGTGACGTCGTCGCGATACAACTCGGGATCGAGCGGCCAGGACGAGTCGTAGAGCAAATACCCGCCCGAGCGCACCTCGCTCACATCGCGCGCGTACGTCTGCGAGTTCATGGCGACCATGAGATCGTAGTCGAGCGCGCGGGCTGTGTACCCCTTCCGGTTGACCCGAATCTCATACCAGGTTGGCAGCCCCTGGATGTTCGACGGGAACAGGTTCTTTCCCGATACGGGTACCCCCATACGGAAGATCGCCTGCATGATGAGGCTGTTCGCGCTGGCCGAACCGCTTCCGTTTACGTTCGCCAGCTTGACTGCGAAGTCGTTTATGCCGCTGAGCATGATTCGATGGGTGACGTTTGACCTGCGTAGCCGATCAGCAACTGGAACTTCTGCATGTCCCAGGCTGCCGTCGGACATCTTTCCGCGCAAAGACCGCAGTGCACGCAGAGATCCTCGTCCTTTAGCATAAGACGCCCGGTCTGCGGAAGCGGTTTGGAGGCGTAAAGCGCCTGGTCGGTATTGACCGCGGGCGCCGACAGGTTGTGCCGCAGGGTCTCTTCCGGCGCGTCGCGCGCAATGGTGAGGCAAGAGAGCGGACAGATATCGATGCAGGCGTCGCACTCGATGCATTTCGCCGCCGCGAACTCCGTTTCCACGTCGCAGTTCAGACAACGCTGCACTTCGCGCGCCGTCTGCTCCGCGTTGAAGCCGAGCTCAACCTCGATGTTGAGTTCCTGAAACCGGCGCGTCAGATCGACGTGCTGCATTTTCTGCCGAGGCGACGGGTTGTAATCGTTGTGATAGCTCCACTCGCTGATCCCCATCTTCTGGCTGATCAGATTCTTGCCCCACGCCGGACGTTCCGTCACCGGGATTCCCTGGCAGTGATTATGAATTGAGATCGCCGCCTGGTGCGCGTGCTCCACGGCCCAGATGATGTTCTTCGGTCCCCACGCCGCATCGCCGCCGAAGAAAACACCCGGACGCGACGATTCGAACGTCACCTTATTTACTGCGGGCATTTCCCACTTGTCGAACTCGATGCCGAGGTCGCGCTCGATCCACGGGAAAGCGTTGTCCTGCCCGATGGCCAGAATCACGTCGTCGCACGGAAGGATAACGGTATCGATCAGGCGCGATTTCTTCGCTTCCTCGTCCCATTCGAGTCGCTCGAATTCCATGCCGGTCAAACGGCCGTTCTCGATCACAAACCGTTTTGGCGCGTGATTGATAACGATCTCGACTCCTTCTTCTTCGGAGTCCTCCAGTTCCCACGGCGAGGCTTTAAAGAATCCGCGCGGCCGCCGCGCCATCACTTTGATATCCGTTCCGCCCAGCCGCCGCGACGTCCGGCAGCAGTCCATCGCAGTATTACCGACGCCGATGATCAGCACCTTTTCACCGATCTTCGTGGTGTGCCCGAACGCAACTGAACCGAGCCAGTCGATACCGATATGGATGCGATCCGTCTCGTAGCGCCCGGGGATTTCGAGGTTCTTGCCGCGCGGCGCGCCGCTCCCGACGAAGATCGCGTCGAAGCCCTGGCCCAGCAGCGCTTTCATGCTCTCGACCGGCGAGTTGTAGTGAATCTTCACGCCCATGTCGAGGATGCTGTCGATCTCCTCGCTCAGCACGCGCTCGGGCAGGCGGAAAGACGGAATGTTCGTCCGCATCAGGCCGCCGGGCTTATCGAATTTCTCGTAGATCGTCACGTCGTAGCCAAGCGGCATCAGATCGTTTGCCACCGCCAGCGACGCCGGACCCGCGCCGATAAGCGCCACGCGTTTTCCGTTCTTCTTCTCCGGTGCACGCGGCAGAAGATCCTGAATGTCGCCGCGCAGGTCGGCCGCAACGCGCTTCAGACGGCAGATCGCCACCGGCTTGCCATCGAGCCGTCCACGGCGGCACGCGGGTTCGCATGGCCTGTCGCATGTTCTTCCCAGAATGCCCGGGAACACATTCGACTCGCGATTGAGCATGTATGCGTCGGTATATCGGCCCTGCGCAATGAGGCGAATGTACTCCGGCACGTTCGTGTGCGCGGGACAAGCCCATTGGCAGTCGACAACTTTGTGGAAGTAGTCCGGATTGTTGGTGTCGGTCGGCTGCATGTAAGTTTTCAGGATCCGCTCTTCGGCGAGCAGCCGGCACCGGCTCCAGTGGGTTATTTTACCGCTACGCCTTTGTTAAAAACAAATGACACCCACCGAACGGCTCTTTTTGAGCGGCGAGCCGGAGAGCAAAAAAGGTCGGCTGCTATGATGATCAGTTTCACGGGAGGTATCTCATCGCACTCATTATTGGTGTGCCGCGCGAGACGTTCTCGGGCGAACGGCGCGTAGCGCTGACGCCTCGCGCCTGCGAAGCCCTGATAAAACTGAAGCTCGATGTCGTCGTCGAGTCCTCGGCGGGCCTTGACGCCGGATTCCCCGACGAAGAGTACGCGCGCCGCGGCGTCCGGCTCGGTTCGCGCGAGGATGTCTTTCGCGATGCCGCCATCGTCGTGCAGTCCCGCGCCGTCGGAGCCAATCCCGATCGCGGACGCGACGATCTGCCGCTGCTCCGGCAAGGCCAGATGCTCATTGGCTTTGGAGAGCCGCTCACGGCGCTGAAGGAATGCGCGGAACTGGCGGAACGCGGAGTGTCGTTCTTCGCCATGGAGCTTGTGCCCCGCATCACGCGCGCGCAGGCGATGGATGCGCTCTCATCCATGGCCAGCATCGCGGGTTACGAAGCCGTGCTGATCGCCGCTGTAACGCTGCCCAAGATGTTCCCCATGATGATGACTGCGGCGGGCACGCTGACGCCTGCCAAGGTTCTTGTTCTGGGCGCGGGCGTGGCGGGTCTGCAGGCTATCGCTACCGCGAAACGGCTCGGCGCCGTGGTTTCGGCCTACGACGTACGTTCCGCTGTGAAGGAGCAGATCGAGAGCCTCGGCGCGAAGTTCGTCGTTCTCGATATGGGCGGAGCCAGCGCGGAAGGTGAAGGCGGCTACGCGAAGGCGATGGACGAAGCTTTCTACCAGCGCCAGCGCGAACAGCTCGCTCTCGTAATCAAAGAGCAGGACGTCGTGATCACCACGGCTGCGGTACCCGGCCGGAAGGCGCCGATCCTGATCACCGCTGAAATGGCGGAGGTGATGGCGTCCGGTTCGGTGATTGTCGATATCGCCGCTGAGCGCGGTGGAAACTGCGCATTGACTCGCGCCGGAGAGACCGTCGTGCATCGCGGCATCTCCATCGTGGGGCCTGTGAATCTTGCGTCCAAAGCCCCCTTTCATTCCAGTCAGATGTACGCCACAAACGTGGTCAACCTTCTCAAACTGATGATCGACAAAGAAGGCGCGCTCAAAATCAATCTGGGCGACGAAATTATTCGCGAAACGCTGGTAACGCACGAGGGAAAAATTGTGAACGCAAAGGTGAATCAACTGCTGGCCGGGCCTGCTACCGTCGCCGCCGGCGAAGGGAAGGCAAGCTGATGGCTAATTGGGAGTTTGGCTCATACGTTTTCATGCTCGCCGCGTTTCTCGGCTTCGAACTGATTCGAAAAGTCTCCCCGCTCCTGCATACTCCGCTGATGTCGCTGACCAACGCGATCGCCTCGATTTCCGTGGTGGGCGCCATTCTGGTGAGCGGCGATAAGGACGCCACGACGCTGTCGCACGTTCTCGGATTCATCGCCGTCGTTTCGGCGACGACCAACCTGGTCAGCGGCTATCTCATCACCGATCGCATGCTGAAGATGTTCAAAAAGCGGGAGCCGGCGCAGAAATGAATTTCGAGATTTATCAGCCCCTCTACATTCTCGCCGCATTCTGTTTCATCTTCGGCCTGAAAAACATGTCGTCGCCTGCCACGGCGCGGCGCGGCGTTATCTCCGCCGAAATCGGCATGCTAATCGCGGTCGTCTCCACGCTGATGCGGCATGAGGTGGTCACTTACGAGTGGATCATTATTGGGCTTCTCATCGGAACGGTCATAGGCATCCCCCTCGCCATCTTGATGCCGATGACGGCGGTGCCCCAGAGAACCGCTGTCTCGCAGGCGTGCGGCGCACTCGCATCCGCTTTGATCGGTACCGCCGAATACTATCGCCGAATGCCCCACGGTTTCACCATGGTGGCGCTGATTCTCGAAACTCTGCTTGGCTTCCTGACCGTTACCGCCAGCCTGATGGCGTGGGGCAAACTTCAGGAAGTACTGCCGGGACGTCCCGTCACTTTCAAGGGCCAGCTTTTTTTCAATCTCGGCATCCTGGGCCTCGCCATCGCCATCGGCATAGCGATCATCGTGAGCCCTGAGAGCACTTACCTCTATCCGTACTTCGTGACGCTGGCGCTCATCTTCGGCGTGCTCCTCATCATCCCGATCGGCGGCGCCGACATGCCCACCGTTATCGCGCTGCTCAATTCTTACGCCGGCCTTTCCGCCTGCGCCATGGGATTCGCGCTCGACAACAAACTGCTGATCATTGCCGGCGCGCTGGACGGGTCATCCGGCTTCATTCTGTCCATCATCATGTGCCGCGCAATGAACCGGTCGTTCAGTAACGTTCTGTTCGGCGGATTCGGACAAGTCGTGGCCGCAGTAGCAGGCAAGGAAGCCCGGCCCGTGCGCTCGGCGACTCCCGAAGAAGCCGCGGGCATTCTCAGCGACGCGCGCACGGTGGTCATCATTCCGGGTTATGGAATGGCGGTCGCCCAGGCTCAGCACAAGATCCGCGAGTTACACGATGCATTGATCAAACGCGGTGTCGATGTGAAGTTCGCTATTCACCCCGTTGCAGGCCGCATGCCGGGCCACATGAACGTGCTGCTTGCGGAAGCGGATGTTCCTTACGACAAGCTCATCGAGATGGACGATATCAATGGCGAGATGGCGATGACCGACGTGACGCTGATCGTGGGCGCGAACGACATTGTCAATCCGGCGGCGATGAACGACCCGACCAGTCCGATCGCGGGCATGCCGATCCTCGAAGCGTATAAGTCGCGAACGGTGATGATCATCAAGCGCGGCATGAGTCCGGGCTTCGCAGGCATCGACAACGAGCTTTATTACATGGACAAGACGCTGATGTTATTCGGCGACGCGAAGTCCTTCGTAGCGAGTTTGGTGAAAGAAGTCGCCGCTAACCACAACTAACGAAGTTCATTGCGGCGCATGAACTCGCCGAACCCGCTGACCAGATTCGCGATTCGCTCGTCGAGTATCTTCATCGCCTTGTCGTGCTCTTTCATCCGCTCGTTGTGTTCTTTCATCGCCTGTTCGTGGGATGCGAGCCATTCACCGTGGTCCTTCAGCACTCTGCCCTGGCGCGCTTCGAGCTCGGCCGTCACCGTGACTGCGTCGCGCAACTCACGCATCAGATCGGATTGCGTGCCGTAGGCGGCTTCCATTTTCTGCATGCGCTCTTCGAGTGTCATAGCTGCGTCACGTCACGATTGTATCCAGACGAGATGCGCTCAGCGCGACAGCCGGGAGCGCCTGCGGTCTCTTGCCGCCGGTTCTTTTTTGTATCAACCGCGCGCATAACGCTTTTGAGCGTAGCGCCGGATGCCTTCTTTGAGTTCGTCGACACTTCGCTTTTTCGGAGTCCGCACCCCGAACAGCGCGCGATGGACATCCTCTGAACGGACGCCGAGCTTTCGGCGTACGTCAGCCGGAACCGCAATCTTCGCTTGCGCCGCTACCTTTGAGCGCACGTTTGCCATATATCTGTTCCATTATCTCGCAGAATGAAGTCAGAGCCGGGTGATCTGCCAGAGCCTGTTCGCAGCGCACGCTCGGGAGCGGTGAGTTAAACTTGGCAGGCGTGACGTTTGAGTGGGACGCCCGCAAAGCATCGGTGAATCTGAAGAAGCATCGCGTAGCCTTTGAGGATGCGACAACGGTTTTCCTTGACCCGCTTGCGATCACGTTCGCAGACCCCGATCATTCACTGGACGAACGCCGGGAGATCACCATCGGCTATACAATGAAAAAGCATCTGGTGTTCGTTTCGCACAGCGAGCGCAAGGAACGAGTCCGGATCATTAGCGCGCGCCCCCCTCTGTGCCAACATGACTGAGACATCTTGTGTGACCGCAATTAGTGAGCAGGGCGGGAAAGAGACTCAGCATGGCAACGATGAACGGCACTGCTCGCCCGGCGTCA
>Ga0181521_10002975_pt1 | contig 20139 bp, 24 predicted proteins | sample PEATcosm2014_Bin_32_FD_119764 | JGI IMG/M metagenome (GOLD analysis project Ga0181521, IMG submission 119764) | Peatland microbial communities from MTU Mesocosm Facility, Houghton, MI, USA - PEATcosm2014_Bin02_60_metaG | ecosystem: Environmental > Terrestrial > Soil > Wetlands > Peat | place...
CGCGGACGCAGGCGCGGAGGAAGTCGACCATCTCGGCCGTGGCGGTGCCGTTCTTCACCAGGTCGTCGACCTCGAGCCCGGTGTCGGCGAAGCGGCGGATGGTCAGGGTCACGCTCACGGTCGGGATCCTCGGCGCGGCGCTTAAGCGCCACGGCGTGGTGAAGAAGACGATGGAGTTCAAGAAGAACGGCCGGCGAACCATCACCGCGTACGCGCTGTTCCGCGCCGATCACTGGCGCGCGAAAGACGATAAGGCGTGGCGCGAGCACCTTCGGGCGCATAACCCGGAGCTGGAACAATGAGCCTTTTTTCGGTACGTACGGACGGACGGTTGGGTACCCCCCCTCCCTTATATCTCTCCGAATTTTCTTTACTGAAAGGGGGGGTATCCGACCACCTGTACGTACGTACCGGCTCCGGTGGCTGTGAAGCCCGGGGGAATCCTGTATGAGCGCCGCGAAGCGCCGGAAAGTTACGCCGCGGCAGGCGTCTACAGGCGCCCCTCCCCCCGGGGGTGTCGTGGGCGAGTTCATCCGCCCGCCGCGCATCGGTCCGCTGGACACGACTCGTAACTGTCTAATCGAGGCGGGCATCGTCTACCGGAAGATGAGGCGCGGCGAGGTCCCGACGCACGTCGGCACGCGCCTGATCTACGCGCTCGACGTCTGCGCCCGGATGGCCCGCGCCGTCGAGGAGGTCGAGGAGATCCGTCAACTAAAGGCGAAACTCGACCTCATCAAAGCCCAGCCGTCGAACGCGCTCGCGGTGTGGAGCGACGCGGCGACGATCGACCTTGCCGCGACGGCCGTCGAGGCGGAAGGGGGTGCGGCATGACGCCGTTATCATTCCCCGACCTCGGACGGGAGGCGTGTACACATCCAGGTCTTGGCGGTATCGTCGGCCTTTCTCGCGTAGGAGGGCAGGGCGATGAAGGCGGCAGTAGCGTACGTACGCGTCTCGACGACGCGGCAGCAGCGGTCCGGACTCGGCCTGGAAGCGCAGAAGGCGGCCATCGAGGCGTTCGCGAAGGCGGAGAGCTTCAAGGTCGCGCGGTGGTTCACGGAGGCGGAGAGCGGCAAGGGCGCGGACGCGCTCGACCGGCGGCCGCAGCTCGCGGCGGCGCTCGCAGCGGCGCGGGCGGCGAAGGGGCCGGTGCTCGTGGCGAAGCTGGATCGCCTGAGCCGGGACGTGCACTTCGTCTCGGGCCTAATGGCGCACCGGGTCGAGTTCATCGTGACGGAACTCGGCCGGCAGGACGACCCGTTCGTGCTGCATCTTTACGCTGCGCTGGCGCAGAAGGAACGGGCGATGATTTCGTCGCGGACGAAGTCGGCGCTCCAAGCGGCGAAGGCCCGCGGCACCAAGCTCGGGATGCACGCGCGTTCCAAGCGCGAGGTGCGCAGGCTATCGGCCGCAGGCTGCCGGGCGCTCACCGCCGCGGCGACGGAGCGCGTCGAGCGGGTGCGGTGGCAGATCGAGGCCGCGCTGCGCGACGGGCAATCGCTGCGCAAGGCGGCCGAGCTTCTAAACCGGCGGAACGTACCGAGCCCGGCCGGCCGTCGGTGGTACGCGCCGTCGGTCCTCAAGGCCGCGCGGCGCCTCGGGCTCCGGTAGCGGTCGACGTCCGCCGCGCTCCGGGGCGCTTGAGGCGCCTCCCGGACGCCGAAGCGGGTCGGTATACGGCCCCGGGCGCCGCCCGGGCCGCTCAGGCGCCCTCATGCGCTCTCGGCGCCGATCGGAGGGCGGCATGAACCCCCGCGACGCGTACCGCCCGGACGATCCCGCGGCCCTCGATCTTGAAATTTTGAGGTTGCGCGCGACGGGACTGAAGCCGCGCGACCTCGCGAACCATCTCGGCCTGCCGCTCCAGCGAGTGATCGGCGCGCTACGCAGCGAACCGATCCCCGGCCCGAAGCCGTGGGTGCCGCACTCGTCGTCCACGTGGCGGCCGACCGCCATGTCCGAGGTCGGCGACCTCATCCGCTCTCGCCACGCCGCGGGCGACGCGCCGATCGTCATCGCTCGCGAGCTGCGCGTCAGCCTGCCGACGGTGCTCGAAGCGCTCCGCGGCCACGACTCGGGAGGCGCGTGATGGAACCGCACGACCCATGCCTACCGCGCGAGGTCCGCAGCCTCCACCGCACCGGGATGCCCGCGGACCAGATCGCGCGCCTGCTCGCCGTGCCGCTGTGGGCCGCGCTCCGAGCGATCCGCGAATCCAAAACTTCACGACTTAAGAGGTGACGACCATGGGCATTCTGAACCTGATCAAGTCCGCGCCCGAGCGCTCGGCCGGCGATGCGCTCGCCGCTCACGACGAGCGCCACGCCGCCGTACACACGGAGCTGACGCGCCTCAGCGAGCTCGATTCCGCGGCGCACGCGGGGGTCGAGGCCGAGCGCGTCGCCGCCGAGATGCTCGCCGTCGCCGAGCGCCGCGTGTACGCGGTCGAGGCGTCGAAGAACCTCGGCACCGCGACCGCGGCGGACGTCGCCGCGGCCGAGGCGGACCGGGACACGGTGGCCGCCGAGCACGCGAAGCTCGTTCGCCGCGCTCACGTCGCCGCTCAGGAGCGGGCGCAGCTCGCGCCGGGCCTCAAGAAGCAGCGCACCGAACTCGAAGCGCTCGACGCCGCGCGACCGGACCTCGAACGCGCCGCGGAGCACGAGGCGGCGATCGCGGAACTCGCGGAGTACCGGCGCACGCAAGGCGCGTTCATCGAGTGCTGGCTGCGGCTCCACTCCCGCGCGCTGCGGATGGACCAGGTGCGCGTGGTCGGCGCGCCGCTCGGCAGCGCGGTCGCGGTCCGCGACTTGGTCCTGCCGCTCCCGCGCCTGCCCGAGGTCAAGGTCGCCGAGCTCGACCGGCAGGACCTGTTCGCCCGGCTCACGGACCTCGCCAAGATCCCGGCCGAGGCGCTGCGCACCAAGTGAGCCTCCGCCCCAACCCGTCGACCGTGGTCCGCGAGGCGCAGGCGCTCGTCGAGCGCGCCCGCTCGGCGCGGTGCACGCCTGCCCAAGCGGCCGCGCGCCAGTGGTCGCTCGCGGAGTTCACGCGGCAGGCGTGGCGGGTGATCGAGCCGGGCACGCCGCTGGTCTGGAACTGGACGCTGGAGGCGATCTGCCGGCACACCGAAGCCGCGCTGACCGGAGCGCTCCCGCAGCAGAACCTAGCGGTCACGGTGCCGCCCGGCTTCGCCAAGAGTTCGATCACGAGCGTGATGGCCCCGAGTTGGGACCTCGTCACGCGGCCGTGGCGCCGGTGGATCTGCGCGTCGGCCACGCCCAACGTCTCCATCCGCGACTCGCTCCGCTGCCGCGAACTGGTCGACAGCGGCTGGTACCGCTCGACCTTCGGCACGACGTGGCGGCTGGCGGACGACAACAACCTGAAAACCAACTTCTCCACGTCGAGCGGCGGCTTCCGGCTCGCGCTCGGCACGGGCGCCAACATCACCGGCACCCGCGGCGACGTGCTGCTGTTAGACGACCCGCTCGATGCCGCCGACGCGTTTAGCAAGGCGGAGCGCGAGCGGGTCAAGTTCTGGTTCGATCACGGCTTCTCGAACCGGCTGGCCGACATGCGCCGCGGCGTCCGCATCGTGATCGGCCAGCGGCTGCACGTAGACGACCCCATCGGTCACGCGGTGGCGACGGAGCCCACGGCGTGGTGTCAGCTCAGCATCAAGCAGTGCTTCGTGCCGGAGCAGCGGTGCGTCACGCCGATCTGGCAGGACCCGCGCACCACGGAAGGCGAACTCGCGTTCCCCGAGCGCTTCCCGCGATCGGTGATCGACGGCGAGCGCCTGCGCCTCGGCCGCGCCGGGTTCGCGGCGCAGCACCAGCAGGAGCCGTTCGTGGAAGGCGGCGAGCTGTTTCTGCGCACGGCGCTCCAGCTCTGGGACCCGCGCACGGCGCTGCCCGCGTTCGCCCGCACCATCATCTCCGCCGACACCGCGTTCCAGACGTCCGAGCAGGCGGACTACAGCGCGCTCGCCGTCATCGGCCAGTTCCCCCAAGGCTACTTCGTCCTCGACGTGGTCCGGCGTCGGCTCGCGTACCCGGCGCTCAAGGCCACGCTGACGGAGCTGACCGCCAAGTGGACCCCGGACGCGGTGGTGATCGAGGACGCGGCGAGCGGGCAGTCGCTGCTGCAGGACCTGCGGCAGTCGACCGTGCTGCCGATCGTCGGCGTCAAGCCGGCCGGCGATAAGCTCACGCGCGCCCATACGGTGATCCCGACGTGGGAAGCGGGCCGCTGCTTCGCGCTCGCTTCAGCGCCGTGGCTGCCGGACTTCCTCGACGAGCTCGCCGCGTTCCCGAAGGCGCCGCACGACGACCAAGTCGACGCGCTCACGATGGGGCTCAAGTACCTGATCGGAGGCGGCGCGAACTCGTTCCTGACGTGGCTCGCCGCGGCGAACGCCAAAGACGCGACGCGCCCGGCCGCGCTTCTCGACCGACCGGGCGTCCGGGTCGTCGACCTCACTGCGGAGGGCAACCATTGAGCACGCCTTTGAACTTCGACCGTGCGTCGTGGCCGGTCGAGTGCCTGGCGGCAACGGCGGGGCGGGATCGTGTCCTTTCTCGCCGCGCCCGCGACGCCAGCGTCGGCGGCGGCGGCGTGGGGATTCGGTCCCCTCACGTGGCCGCGCGGCCGACACTTATTTCAGCCTCGCGCCACCTCGGCGCTTTAAGGAGTTCCCATGACTGACGAACACGATGTCGAAGGTTACGGCGCGGTGGTCGACGAGATCAGGAAGGCGCAGCGCCGCCCGGTGAAGCTCGCCACGCCCGATGACATGATCAAGATGCTCATCGGCGCTGATTTCACGAAGGCCGCGCGCTTGCCCCCGCAGTCGGACGACTCCGAGGACGACGACGAGGACACCGGCGAGGCGGGGCAGCGCCGCGGCGACCCCGAGATGCAGGCCGTGCCGAAGAAGCGCAAGCGCCGGGCCGCTCGCGGCCTCGACGTCCCGAACCAGGCGCGCCGGACGCGCGCCGACCTCGACGACGCCGACGAAGATGAAGACGACGACGAGTGCCGCGACGACGCCGACGAGGGGTCGTGGCCGCCGCGCAAGGGCCGGGCCGACCGGGACGAAGCCGGGCGCTTCGCCGCGCGGCAGCGCCGGGCGACGAAGGTGATCAAGGCGCTCCACGCCGCCGGTCCGCGGTCGCTCACCGCGGACGAGCTTCTCGACCCGCAGCGGCTCGCGAAGGTCGAGCCGAGCCGCGTCGCCCAGCGGCGCGATCTCCTTGCCAAACTCGACGAGGCGACCGACACGCTGCGAGCGGGCGGGCGCATCGATCCCGTGGCGCTGGCGAAGGCCGTCGGCGCGATCGTCGGGGGGCATCAGCATTGAGGAAGCTCGCGGAGACGGCCACACCGCGGGCCGCGGGCCACGCCAGCGCGTGGCGACGTCGGTCCGCCCGCGTCCTTGCTGGTGCGCGGCACCCGGCGACCTCTAGGAGTCCAGCATGACCGATACGACGATCTCACCAAACAGCGGCGCCGCCAGATTCACCGGCATAGGAGTGCGCATGGGAACGCTATACATCTCTGAGTACAGAGCCGCCGTGGCGTATCCGTTCGCCACCGGCGCCGTGATCCTAAACGAGCCGCCCGAGGCGGTGCAGTCCGTCGCGATCGGCGGCGCCTCGGCCCCGTCGGCCGCGTTCGGGCCGACCACGCGGATGATCCGGGTCCAGGCCGACATCAACTGTTCGATCATGGTAAGTCCGTCCCCGGGCGCGACGCCGGTGGCGGACACGACGCAGCACCGGCTCGCGGCCGGGCAGACGGAGGTCCTGGCGGTCAAGCCGGGCGACCTGATCGCCGTCATCAGCAACGCGTGAGGGAGTCGCTATGACCAACGTCGACGCGCTGATCGAGCACATGGCGGAGACCGGCGGGGCCTCCGTCCGCGGCGACTCGCCGGTGGAGGCGGTGTTCTTCCGTCAGGTGGTGCACGACGGGGACTCCCGTGTCGTGAAGCTCCGCGCCGCGGCGGCCGACCTCGACCCGCGCGCATTCGCGCGCTGGCGCCCAACGCTCCTCGACGAGACGGGCGTCGTGGTCGGGATGTGCGTCGGCGCCGATCCCGACGCCCTCGACCTCGACTTCCTCGTCGAGGACGTCAACGCCGCGGCCAAGCTCGCGGACGGGGTGCTCTCAGGCGCCGTGATCGGTACCCGCCGCGCGACGCCGCGCACGGCGAAGCTCGTCGATCGCTACGTGCCGTCGGACGCGACGTTCAAGTACCTCGCGGGCGGCGAGCTTACGAAGCGCGCGTTCGCCTCCGCGCGAGCATCGGGCGATCCGACGCTCGACGCGCTCCGGAAGATCCATGCCGCAGGTCCGTCCCGCTATGGGCCGTGAGTCGGTGCATCACTCTCGATATCCTTCACGGCGCGGGTGGTAGTGGCGCAGGAGGCGGGGCGCGCCGCTCCCGAGCTAGAACGCCCTCCATCGCTCCGGCCGGAAGATGCAGCAGTTCGGGGTGGCTTCGCAGATGGTGCCACGCCCAATCCGCGACGCTGTAGATCGAGCCCAGATTCCTACCCATAGCGTTGGAAACCCCCGGTCCCACCAGATGCAACACGCCACGATTTACGAGCGTGCAAACGTCGGGGTCGGTGAGCGAGAGAACGTTTGTTCTGCGGCCGTTGATGATGAATGGTACGAGCACTTGCTGCTCGTGCACTGTTAATTGACTGAGGAACTCGATTTGTTGGGCCAGCGCTCGTTCGTACCTCGTCGCGTCGACATGGGCCTGCTGGGTCCTATCGCGCGCCGCCTGAGTCGAGTTCCGACGCGATGTCCAGGAGTCGACGAACGCTCCCACGGCAAAGAAAGCGAGCCCGCCGACGAAGCCCAGCGCGAGCCACGGCCGCCACACCTGTAAGGCGGTGCCTATCACGAACGACGCGGGGAGCAGCGTCAGCGCATACAGAACGGCGCTGGTTACCGCAATTGATAGGGATACCTGCGGGGAGACCCGAAGATCTCGAAGCGCGTGGACGAACGCGATAAACGGGTTCGCGCTGCCGGAAGTCTCATCCGCCATCTAAAACTCCCCTGCAGCGCGCTTACACCGTTTTCAGCCAGGTCACACCGTCCGAGCCGTCTTTAACGCCGAGCTGCCAGTGCGGGAACGCCGGAAACGATCGCTCGGAGGCCGTACTTATAGTCCCGGAGCTGAGATCAAGCATGCGCCACTCTCGGCTACCACCAATGGTCACAACGGCGATCGGAGCGACACCGTTCAGAAAGAGCGTGAGACCGGAGTTGGCCGCTGGAGGGGTCGGTGTGATCGCCGCATCGATGACCGGAGCGATGACGATGTCCGGGCCGAGCGCTAGGACGTCGATGTCAACGCTGAAGAACCAAAGCGCGAATTGGGGAGTCGCTACATCGACTGCCGCAAGACGTAGATGCTTATCCGGATCCGTTGCTGATACGCATACGAAGCAGAACGCCTTGTCGTAAATGACGAGGTCGCCTGGCTGGGTGTTCGACAGTCGGACGACCTTGACGGTCGGCGCAAGGTGCAGCGTCATTTCGGCTTGTCCGCGTAGCCGTCCACGACCCATACGCAGTCCTGGGTCTGAGGCAAGGTCGTGTGCGGGTTGTCCCAGCACGCCTTCTCCTCGGCCGCTACCTGCGCGATCTGGCTGTCGCTGAATCGGTCGCAACGCAAGGCGGCGAGCCGCGGCACCTTGGCCTCGGGGGCGTCGGTGCTCTTGAGTATGCGCAAGCAGCCGGCGATCTCGGCCCGATCCACGCGGCTGAGAGCAGGAGCGAACCAACCGCTCATGCGAGCTTTCAGCTCCGGCCCGTAACTCGTCACGACGAAGGCGATGCCAGTGACCACCAGTGTGGCGATCAACAGCTGCATGGCTGAATCGGCGGTTCGCTTGAGCACCGGGCGCATCGCGTGGACCTCACGCCTGCCGCTCGGCAGGCAACAGCGCGGGGTACTCGCGCTCGAAGTCGGCAGCGAACCGCCGGACGAGCGTGAGAATATCCCGGCAGACGTCGCTGATCTTCCGATCGGGGTACGCCGCGAACCGCTTCCCGCCCTTGGTCGACCGCGTGATGTTATCCGTGGCTGAAATGTCGCCGCGCAGTACGAAAATGGCGCCGTGGCCTCCGGCTACGACACCACTCGGCAGCTCGATGTCTACGCCGATCAGATCGAGGCCGCGCCCGTGGTCGTGTCGGTCGCGCTGATCGCGCAGGTGCTTCCAAAGCGCTTTGTCGTCGACCGATAGGGATGCGGACCCTTCCCAGCCGTGCCGCCACCCGCGGAAGTTCAGCTTACCGTCGGAGAAGGTCTCGCACGACTGGTGGACGCCGCGGGCGGCGTATAGGAACGCGCTTGCAACCCCTTCCGCGTCCAGCAGGCCGCCACCGGTGAACGCCGGTGCGTCGAGTTTCTGAAGTTCAAACAGCTGCCCCAGCGCCGCGCCCAGCTTCTGCTGAATGACGCCCGGCAGCTCGGCCTCGGTGATCGTGTCCCACTCTGTCTCGTCGCTCATGGCCTCAATCTTACGCCGCCGGGCGTCGGTGGGGCATCGGGCGCGCCCGGGCCCATATCGCGCGGGACCGCCGCGTCCGCGAGAAGCGTTAGGTTCAGTCGTGTCTCGAGATGGCGCGCGGTGCTACGATTCGCGGCATGACAAACGGATCGACGACCCCGCCACCGGCCCCCGCGGTACGCAGCCGCGATCTCACTGCGTTCTTCGAAGAAACGCCCGTGCTGGAGCTGCGAGACGTTGAAGTGGTCATCCGCGACCGCCGTTCCTACCCGCCGCGCGAGATCGTCTGTCCGCCGGTGACGCTCTACTGCCCCGCTCCATCCTGCCGGCGGACGGGCGCGTTCGACTGCCGGACAACATGGGGCCTGAGTGACAGACAAGACGCGCCCGAGTGGGACAACAGGTTCATCGAGTACCTGTGCCGGAACTGCCAAACGACCCTCACAATCTACGCTGTCCAGTTTCGAGTACCGACGGTCGGTCTATCCGGTAAGTCGCTCATCAGAGTCCTAAAGGTGGGCGAGTACCCGCGTTTTGGTGAGATGCGCGCAAATCCGATAGGCGACGTATTAAAAGATGAGATCGAGTACTTTGAGCGCGGATACCGTTCCGAGACCGACGGGCTTGGAATCGGCGCGTTTGCCTACTACCGGCGCTTCGTCGAGAGCCATAAGGATAAGATCATCCAGTCGATCAAGGACGTCGCCAAAGCGCAAGGTGCGAAGCCGGACGTCATCGCGGCGCTCGATCGCGCCCTCGCGACGAACAGCTTCGAGCGTGCGGTGGAAGCCGTTAAGGACGCGATCCCCGAGAGCTTGCGTTACTCCGGTGGCCACAATCCGCTGACGCTTCTCCACTCGGCGCTCAGCAGCGGTCTGCACAGCGACGATGATGTGGAATGTTTGGCGCTCGCGCGGGACATACGCTTGCTGCTCACAGACCTCGCGGAACGCACCACGGCGGCCCTGAAGAACCAAGACGAGCTCGGGCAGGCTGTGAATCGGCTGTTAGCGAAGACCGCAGCCAAGGCGCCAAAGCAAAATCCGTAGGCGCCAGCGGTTCCCCGTGGGACCAAAGACGGGACCAACGAGTCAAACGTCGATGCGCTGAATCTACTGGTGGGCGCGACAGGGATCGAACCTGTGACCCCTTCCATGTCAAGGAAGTGCTCTACCGCTGAGCTACGCGCCCGTCCGCTGCGGAGGCGCGCAGAATACTGGAGCCACCATACCTCAGCAACCGGACGCGCGCGCGATGCGCCGAGGTGCCCGGTCGGTCAATTCGCTGTCGGCGCGCGCATCGCAGGCAACCAGTCGAGCAACCTGCCGCTCGAGCCGAACAGCACCAGAACCCCGAGCCCCGCAAAGATCAGCGCGGCGATCGCGTGCACGAGCCGGGTGGGGGTCCGGCCCGCGAGTCGATCGCCGATCAGTACCGCCGGCACGTTGGCGAGCATCATGCCGGTCGTCGTTCCGGCGACGACCGCGTAGAAGGACGCGTACTTGGCGGCCAGCGCCATGGTCGCGATCTGCGTCTTGTCGCCCATCTCGGCAAGAAAGAACGCCAGGATCGTGGTGCCGACGATGCCCAGGCGTGCGGACATGCGCGGCTCTCGCTCGGCCGGCCGGTCGGGAATCAGGATCCACACCGCCATCACGAAGAACGAAGCGGCGAGCAGCCAGCGCAGGGCCTGCGGCCCGATCAGGCGCAGCAGCCACGTGCCGATCGCGCCCGCGATCGCGTGACTGACCAGCGTCGCGACCAGAATGCCGGCGATGATCGGCCATGGCCGCCGGTAGCGGCTGGCCAGCACAAAGGCCAGCAGCTGGGTCTTGTCGCCGATCTCGGCCAGGGCGATGGTGGCGGTCGAGACGAGGAATGCTTCCATTCACGCAGGATAAGGATTCTTAAGAGGGTCTTCACCTCGGGATCGCTATCATGGACGACAGTGCACCAGGTCGAGAGCGATGACCGAGCCCACCCGCGCGCCGCCGGCCACAGTGATCGCGCTCGTCGCAATCACGCTGCTCGCGTGCGGGCTCGCGGCTTCGACCTGGTCGGTGTTTGGCCATACCTGGGACGAGCCCGAGCACCTTGCGGCGGGTATGGCGCTGCTCGACCGCGGCCGCTACGACTATGACATCCAGCACCCGCCGCTCGCGCGCCTGGCGCTGGCACTGGGGCCCTATCTCGCCGGCGCCCGCTCCCAGGGCAGTCCGCCGCCCGACGGCAGACCGGAAGGCGTTGCGATCCTGTACCGCGGCGGCCACTACGACCGCTATCTGACGCTCGCGCGAGCCGGTGCGCTGCCGTTTCTGGCGCTGCTCGTCATCACGACCTACGTGTTCGCGCGGCCGGTCGTGTCGCGGGGAGGTGCGCTGCTCGCGACGGCCTTCGTCGCGACGACACCGGTGGTTCTAGGCCACGGAGCGCTCGCGACGCTCGATGTGCCGGGCGCCGCCACCTGCCTACTTGCGCTGTGCGCGGCGCGGCGCTGGCTCCGCACCGGCCGCTTCCGCGATGCGTTGTGGCTCGGCCTCGCGGTCGGGCTCGCCGTGGGAACCAAGCTCTCGGCCATTCCGTTCGTCGCCCTCGGCGGGCTCGCGCTCGCGGGCGTTTCGACGCTCGAGCGTGGCTCAGGCGCGGCGGCGCCGGCGCCCCGGCCGTCGCAGTGGGCGGGCGGCCTGCTGATCGCCGGACTCGTCACGGCCGCGGTCCTGACCGCCGCGTACGGTGGACGTTTCGTGTATCTGACCGACGAGACGGGACGCTACAACCAGGCGCTCAGCTACCTGTTCGGCTACGCGGGCCCGGTGCACGATGCCGCCTACGCGGTCGCGGCGCGGGTCAAAGTCCCGGAGGCGTTCCAGCTGATCGTGGGCGGGATCGAGGCGCTGTCGGTTCACAACCGCGCCGGCCACGCCTCATACCTGTTCGGCGAGATCCGCAACCTCGGCTGGTGGTACTTCTACCTGGTCGCGCTTGCCGTCAAGACACCACTGCCGTTGCTGCTGCTCGGCCTTCCCGGGCTCGCGCTCCTCGCCCGCGACGGCATCACGACTCCCAACGCGGCGCGGCTCGCGGCGCCGGCCCTGTTCATCGTGCTGCTCGCGTTCTGCAGCCTCTACAGTCACATCAACATCGGCGTGCGCCACGTGCTGGTGCTGTACCCGCTGCTCGCGGTCGGCGCCGCGGCATCCGTCGTGCGCCTGTGGGCGTGGATCCGGGCGCAGCGCGCCTGGGCGGCGCGCAGCGCCATGGGCGCGGCGCTCGGCGCGCTGCTGCTCTGGCAGGCTGCTGCGATCGTGCGCAGCTGGCCGGACTACCTGCCGTATTTCAACGAGCTGGTCACCGAGCCGCGCGCGGTGCTCGTCGATTCCGACCTCGACTGGGGCCAGGACTTGAAGCGCCTCACGCTGCGGCTGGCGGCCCTGCGCGTGCCGTCGGTATCGCTCGCGTATCTCGGCACGGCGGACCTGACGCGCGAGCCATTGCCGCCGTACGTACTGCTGAAGCCGGACGAGCAGGCCACCGGCTGGATCGCGGTCAGCGCACTCGCGCGCGTGCGCGCACCGCAGCGCTTCGCGTGGCTCGACGCCTACCGGCCGCGCGAGCGCGTCGGAACCAGCATCGATCTGTATTTCGTGCCGCCACCGCCGCAAGCCCCATGACGCCGCTCCTCGAGCTGCGGGGCGTCGTGCGCCGCTACCAGCTGGACCGGCCGGCGGTGCTCGACGCACTCAGCTTCGTGCTCGGTGCGGGCGAGTACGTGGCCATCATGGGCGAGTCCGGGGTCGGCAAGTCGACGCTCCTCAACGTCATCGCCGGCCTCGACCGGCCGGACGCGGGCAGCGTGACGCTCGATGGCCGCGAGCTCACCGCGCTCGACGACGATGCGCTGACGCTCGAGCGGCGCAGGTCCATGGGCTTCGTGTTCCAGGCATTCCACGTGCTGCCGTATCTGACGGCCGCCCGCAACGTCGGACTGCCGCTCGAGCTCCTCGGCTGGCCCGCGACGCAGCGCGCGGCGCGGGTGACAGCGATGCTTCAGCAGGTCGGGCTCGAGGCGGCTGCCGAGCGGTTGCCGCGCGAGCTGTCGGGCGGCGAGCTGCAGCGGATCGCGATCGCGCGCGCGCTCGCGCATCGGCCGCGGCTGCTGTTGGCCGATGAGCCGACCGGCAATCTCGATCCGCGCACGGCGGCCCAGGTGCTCGCGCTGCTGCGGGAGCAGGTCAAGGTGCATGGCGGCGCGGGGATCCTGATCACCCACTCGCGGGCGGCGGCCGCCACCGCCGACCGGGCGTTCGAATTCGACGGCCGGGAACTCAAGCCCCTGCCGGTCGGCTGATGGCAGGCCACGGGCGCACCCGGGTCGCATTCGCGGTGCTCACGGCGCAGCTCCGCGACCGGCCGCTGCGCCTGCTGGTGACGATTGGCGCGATTGCGCTCGGTATCGCGCTGACCGCCGGCGTGTACCTCGTCAATGCCAGCGCGCTCGCCGAGTTTGCCCGCGCCACTCGCGCGCTCACGGGCGCTGCCGATCTCGTGATCGACGGCGGGCGGACAGGGTTTGGCGACCAGCTGTACGGCTCGCTGGCGTCTCGCCCGGAGGTGGCGATCGCGAGCCCGGTGCTCGAGGTGGACGTGGCGCTCGCAGCAGGCGGGACATTGCCGGTGCTGGGCGTCGACCCGTTGATCGCCGGCCGGCTGCAGCCGGCGCTGTACGCCGATCTTGTTGGCGGCTTCGTCGACCTGCTGGCGCCGAGGGCCATTGCCCTCAGTGCCGTCGCGGCGCGCGCGCTCGGCGTCGGCCGCGGTGGGACGCTCAAGGTCCGGATCGGCACCGAGGACGTGCTGCTGGACGTCGTGGCGGTGCTGCCCGAGACCGCCTACGGCCGCCGGCTCGGGGTCATGGACATCGGCTCCGCGCAGTGGACGCTCGGGCGCCTCGGGCGGCTGAGCCGCATCGAGCTCAGGCTCGCGAGCGGCGTCGAGGCACAGCGCTTCGCGACCTCGCTCCGGCTGCCGCCCGGCGTGCTCGCCGCGACACCGGCGGTCGCGGAGTCGCGCGCGACGACGCTGACGCGCGCCTACCGCGTCAACCTCAACATGCTGGCGCTCGTGGCGCTGCTGACCGGGGCGTTCCTGGTGTTTGCAACCCAGGCGCTCGGCACGCTCAGGCGCCGTGCGCAGTTTGCACTGCTGCGAGCCCTCGGCGTGCGGCGCGGCGAGATCGAGGCGGCGGTGCTGCTCGAGGGCGCGCTCGTCGGGGCAGCCGGGGGCGCGCTCGGCACCGCGCTCGGCTGGCTGGTCGCCGCGCTGGTACTCGCGCATTTCGGTGGAGATCTGGGCGCGGGGTTTTTCGACGGTGCGCAAATCGCGGTCGAGGCCGCGCCCTCCGCACTTGCGGCCTTCGTGTGCCTGGGCGTCGTGGTCGCGGTTGCGGGGTCGTGGCTGCCGGCGCGACGCGTGGCGGCGATCGCACCGGCCACGGCGCTCAAGGGGGGCGACCCCGAGCTCGGCAGTGCCGCGCGGCGTGGTGGGACGATCGGCCTGTGGCTGCTGCTGGCTGGCACCGTTGTCGCGTTCCTGCCGCCGGTCGGGGGGCTGCCGGTCGCCGGCTATGTCGCCGTGGCGCTGCTGCTGTTCGGCGCCGTGCTGCTCGTGCCCGCATTCGCCGCCGCGGCGCTGGCCGCCGTGCCGGCAGAGCGGGGCGCGATTGCCAGGCTTGCGCTCGCGCGTCTCAGGGGCACGGTCGTGCAGTCGGCAGTCAGCCTGGCGGCGATCGTCGTGAGCTTCAGCCTGATGGTCGCGATGGCGATCATGGTGCACTCGTTCCGCGACTCGTTCGAGCGCTGGCTCGGGCAGGTGCTGCCGGCGGACCTGTACCTGCGGATCGCACCGGGCAGCGACACGACCTTCCTGGGCCCCGCCGAGACTGCTGCGGTGGCGGCGCTGCCGGGCGTCGCGCGCAGCGAGTTCCGGCGGCTGACGCAGCTCTCGCTCGCGCCTGACCGCCCGCCGGTGACGCTGATCGCCCGACCGCTCGGTGAGGCGGTGGTGGCGCAGCTGCCGTTCGTCGCGCGCACCGACCGGCCTAGGGCCGGGCGCCCGGTCGTGTACGTTTCGGAGGCGATCGGCGACCTGTATGGCCTCGCGCCAGGCTCGACGCTCGCGCTGCCGGTCGGAGGGCGGATCCGCCAGGTCCTGGTCGGCGGCATCTGGCGCGACTATGCGCGCTCGACCGGCACCATTCTTGTCGACCGCGCGACCTATCAGGGCTGGACCGGCGATGCGACGGTGACCGAGGGTCTGGTGTGGCTGGCTCCGGGCTCTGCGGCACGGGACGTCGGAGCGGCGCTGCGCGAACGCCTCGGAATGGGCGAGAGCCTGCAGATCGTCGAGTCGACGGCGCTCAAGGAGCGCTCGCTCAGGGCCTTCGACCGTGCCTTTGCGATCACCTACGCGCTCGAGGCGATTGCCGTCGGCATTGGGCTCGCCGGCGTCGCCGTCGCGTTCGGCTCACAGGCGCTCGCGCGGCGCGCGGAGTTCGGCATGCTGAGGCACGTCGGCTGCTCGCGCCAGCAGATCCGCACACTCCTGGCCCTCGAAGGCGGGCTGCTCGGCGTACTCGGCGCGGCCTACGGACTGCTGGTCGGCGTGGCGCTGAGTCTCGTGCTCGTCTACGTCGTCAACCGGCAGTCGTTCCATTGGAGTCTCGACTTCGTGGTCCCGGTGGGGCAGCTCGCGATAGTGTCGGCGGCGCTGGTGCTCGCGGCGGCCACGACCGCACGCATCGCCGCGCGCGCGGCCCTGGGTGAAGCGGCTGTGCGGGCCGTGCGGGAGGACTGGTGAGCCGCGGGGCGGTCGTTGCGGGCCTCGCGCTCGCGCTGTTCGCGGGCCCGATGGCGCTGCGCGCCGCGGACTTTCCCGACGTGCATCCGGGCGCCACGGTCCGCTTTCCCGACGACGAGGGCGCGCACCCCGACTTTCGCACTGAGTGGTGGTATGTGACCGGGTGGCTCGAGACGCGCGCCGGCGCGCCACTCGGGTTCCAGCTCACGTTCTTCCGGACCCGACCGACGCTCGAGCAGGCGAATCCGAGCGCGTTTGCCGCGCACCAGGTTCTGATCGCGCACGCGGCGCTGAGCGACCCGGCCCGTGGCCGTTCGCTGCACGGCGAGCGCATCGCCCGGCAGGGATTCGGGCTGGCTGCGGCAGCGACCGGCCGCACCGACGTGGTGCTCGGCGACTGGCGGCTCGTGGCCGCGGACGGCGCGTTCGAGGCGGTCGTGAACGCCGAGGACTTCACGCTCACGCTCTCGCTCGCGCGGCGCGCAGCGCCAATGCTGAACGGCCTGGGCGGCTACAGTCAGAAGGGCCCGGCGGCGACCTCTGCCAGCTGGTACTACAGCATTCCGGGATTGCGGGTCACGGGCCGGGTCCGGCGCGCTGGGGTGAGCGAGCCGGTCACGGGCGAGGCCTGGCTCGATCACGAGTGGTCGAGCGCCTACCTCGATGCCGACAGCGTCGGCTGGGACTGGGTGGGACTCAACCTTTCGGACGGCGGAGCGCTGATGGCGTTTCGGATCCGCGACGCGGCAGGCCGGTCCCGCTGGGCGGGCGGGACGTGGCGGGCACCGGACGGCACGGTGCGCGTGCTCGCGCCCTCCGAGCTCGAGTTCCGGCCCGGGCGGCGCTGGCGCTCGCCGCGCACGGCGATCGCCTGGCCGGTCGAATGGCGGATCAGCGCCGGACCCTTCGATGTCACGCTGACGCCGCTCATCGACGACCAGGAAAGCGACTCGCGCCTGACGACCGGCGCCGTCTACTGGGAGGGCGCGGTCACGGCGCGCACGCCTGCCGGGCTGCTCGGCCGCGGCTACCTCGAGCTCACAGGCTACGGCGAACCCTTGAAACTTCGCTGAACGGCCGGGTGCGCGGGTTTGCTAAACTGCCGGGCTTTTCGCATAAGGCCACTTTGATGCCGGTGATCACGCTCCCCGACGGCAGCCAGCGCAACTTCGAGCGACCGGTGACGGTTGCCGAGGTGGCGGCCAACATCGGTCCGGGACTCGCCAAGGCCGCACTCGCCGGGCGCGTCGACGGGCGGCTCGTCGACACCTCATTTCCGATCGACCGCGACGTGACGCTCGCCATCGTCACCGACAAGGATCCGGCCGCGCTCGAGGTCATCCGCCATTCGACAGCGCACCTGCTGGCGCAGGCCGTGCAGGCGATCTACCCGACGGCGCAGGTCACGATCGGCCCGGTCATCGAGAACGGCTTCTACTACGACTTCGCCTTCGAGCGCCCGTTCACGCCGGAGGATCTGGAGAAGTTCGAGGCCAAGATGAAGGAGCTCGCGGCGGCGAACCTGCCCGTCACCCGGCGCGTCATGCCGCGCGACGAGGCGATCGCGCTTTTCAAGAGCATGGGCGAGCATTACAAGGCCGAGATCATCGCCGGCATCCCGGCGGGCGAGGACATCAGCCTGTACGGACAGGGCGACTGGTTCGACCTGTGCCGCGGTCCGCACGTACCGTCGACCGGCAAGCTCAAGGCCTTCAAGCTGATGAAGCTGGCCGGCGCCTACTGGCGTGGTGATTCCAGGAACGAGATGCTGCAGCGGATCTACGGCACGGCCTGGACCAGCGAGAAGGAGCTCAACGAGTACCTGACCCGGCTCGAGCAGGCCGAGAAGCGCGACCACCGCCGCATCGGCCGCGAGCTCGACCTGTTCCACCAGCAGGACGAGGCGGTTGGCAGCGTGTTCTGGCATTCGCCGGGCTGGACGCTGTGGCGCGAGGTCGAGAGCTACATGCGCATCCGCCAGGCCGCGGCCGGCTACCGCGAGGTTCGCACCCCGCAGCTGATCGACCGGAGCCTGTGGGAGCAGACCGGCCACTGGGACAACTACCGCGATCTGATGTTCATCGCCGAGTCCGAGAACCGCACGCTGGCGGTCAAGCCGATGAACTGTCCCGGGCACGTGCTGATCTTCAAGCAGGGCATGAAGAGCTACCGCGACCTGCCGCTCAGGCTCGCCGAGTTCGGGTCCTGCCACCGCAACGAGCCGTCGGGCGCGCTCCACGGCCTGATGCGGGTGCGGGCGTTCACGCAGGACGATGCGCACATCTTCTGCACCGAGGAGCAGATCAACTCCGAGACGGTGGCGTTCTGCTCGCTGCTGAGGAGCGTCTACGAGGAGTTCGGCTTCACCGACGTGCGCGTCAAGTTCTCCGACCGGCCGCCGAAGCGCGCCGGGTCGGACGAGATCTGGGACCGGGCGGAGCGCGCGTTGAAGGCCGCGGTCGAGGCCGCCGGGCTCGGCTACACGCTGAACCCGGGCGAGGGGGCGTTCTACGGCCCCAAGCTCGAGTTCGTGCTGCGCGATGCGATCGGTCGCGACTGGCAATGCGGCACGCTGCAGCTCGATTTCGTCGTGCCGGCGCGCCTCGGTGCCGAGTACGTGGCCGAGGACGGTAGCCGCAAGACCCCGGTCATGCTGCACCGGGTGATTCTCGGCTCGTTCGAGCGCTTCCTGGCGATTCTGATCGAGCACTACGCCGGGAAATTCCCCGTGTGGCTGTCACCGACCCAGGCGGTCGTGCTCTGCATCACCGAGCGCCAGGCGGGCTACGTGCAGGAATGCAGTGATTTCCTGAAAAATCAGGGGGTTCGGGTCGAGTCCGACTTGCGTAACGAAAAGGTGGGCTTTAAGATCCGCGACCATACGCTCCGGCGGGTCCCGTACCTGCTGGTGGCGGGGGACCGGGAAGTCGAGTCCCACACGTTGGCCGTGCGCACGCGATCTGGCAAGGATCTCGGCGCCATGTCACTTGAAAAGGTGGCGGCGCTGCTGCGATCCGAGATCGCGAGCCGCGGCCGTAATTGTTTGGAGGATTGACCTATCTCAACTACCAAGCGCGTACGGCGCAACGAAGAGATCCTCGCGCCGCAGCTGCGGGTGATCGCAGCCGACGGCAGCCAGGCAGGTGTGATGACGCGGGCCGAGGCGCTGGCGCTCGCGCTCTCTCAGGCACTGGATCTCGTCGAGGTGTCGCCGACCGCGGAGCCGCCGGTCTGCCGGGTCATGGACTTCGGCAAGTTTTTGTTCGAGCAGAACAAGAAGGCGCACGCGGCCAAGCGCAAGCAGAAGCAGATTCAGGTCAAGGAAGTGAAGTTCCGCCCGGGTACCGACGAGAACGATTACCAGATCAAGCTGCGCAACATCATTCGGTTCCTCACGGAGGGCGACAAGGCCAAGGTGACGCTGCGGTACCGCGGCCGGGAACTCGCCCACCAGGAAGTAGGGCGCCGGATGCTGGACCGGCTGGTTCAGGACCTCGCGGCGCACGCCGTCATCGAGCAGAACCCGCTGATGGAAGGCAAGCAGCTCGTGATGATGTTCGCGGCGAAGAAGAAGTAGCTCTCGCCGCAGCTGGATTTGCGGGGCAGCGGGTTTTTAGCGCCGCCCCTCGATGACGTTCGCGCTCTGGCGCGCAACAAGTGACCGGCCGGTCATCGCGAGCAGCGGTGCCGGCCGAGCCCGCCCCGAGCCCGCGCGGCCCCGTGCCGAGCGGTGCGACAGGGTTACAAAGCGCCGGCGGGAGACCGTCCGGCAGGAGACCGACGATGCCCAAGTTGAAGACCAACCGGGCCGCGGCGAAGCGTTTTCGCAAGACTGCGAAAGGCTTCAAGCGTGGCCAGTCCCACAAGCGTCACATCCTGACGAAAAAGCCCTCGAAGCGTAAGCGCCAGCTGCGCTCCGGGAAGATGGTTGACGAGTCCGACTTCAACCGGGTCGCGCAGCTGCTGCCGAACCATTGAACGACGCCACCGTTTAGGAGAGTGACATGGCACGAGTCAAGCGTGGCGTCGTCGCAGGACGCCGGCACAAGAAGGTCCTCGGCAAGGCCAAGGGCTATTTCAACGCACGGCGCAAGGTATTCCGCGCCGCGAAGCAGGCGGTCATCAAGGCCGGGCAGTACGCGTACACGGGGCGCAAGCTCAAAAAGCGCGACTACCGCTCGCTGTGGATCCAGCGCCTCAACGCCGCCGCCCGGGCCCACGGGCTCAGCTACAGCCGCCTGATCGCGGGCGTGAAGCTCGCGGGGCTAGGGATCGACCGCAAGTCGCTTGCCGACCTGGCCGTCAACGAGCCGGCGGCGTTCGCGGCCATCGTCGAGCAGGTCAAGGCAGCGGAGCCGAAGAAGGCGGGCGCGGCCGCCTGACGCGGACGGAGCGGACTTGGGTCGTCTGGCCGCGGGCGCAAGGGTGCCGCGGCCGGACGACTCCTTCAGCGGAGCCCACCCTTGGATCTCAAGAGCCTCGTCGCGAGTGGTCTCGCCGAGATCGCGGCAGCGTCGGACGCCGCCGCGCTCAACGACGTGCGGGTGCGGCTGCTCGGCAAGAAAGGCGCGATCACCGAGCAGCTCAAGCAGCTCGGCTCGCTCGCGGCCGCCGACCGCCCCGCCGCGGGTGCCCAGATTAACGAGGCCAAGCTCAGCCTCACCGCTGCCATCGACCAGCGCGCGACGGTCCTCGAGCGCCAAGCGGTCGCCGCCGAGCTCGCGCGCGGCGCGCTCGA
>Ga0181521_10002978_pt1 | contig 20103 bp, 13 predicted proteins | sample PEATcosm2014_Bin_32_FD_119764 | JGI IMG/M metagenome (GOLD analysis project Ga0181521, IMG submission 119764) | Peatland microbial communities from MTU Mesocosm Facility, Houghton, MI, USA - PEATcosm2014_Bin02_60_metaG | ecosystem: Environmental > Terrestrial > Soil > Wetlands > Peat | place...
CGAGACGGCGTCCGCCCGCTTTACCGACAGCGTCGGCGAAGCCGCGGGCCGCGTCACCGCTTCGGTCAACGCGAAAGGCGAGGAGATCAGGCTGGCGCTGAGCCGCGGCCGCGACGAACTTGTCGATCATCTGTCGAGCCACGGCAACGAGCTCGTCTCGCGGCTGAGCCAGACCGGCAGCGACGCCGCCGCCAATCTCACGCAGGCCAGCGCCGGAATCGCGCAAACGCTCGATCAGCAGCTGGCCGACCTCGAAGGGCGGCTGACCAATGCACGGGAGCTTCTTTCGGCCGACCTCGGCATGCGCGGCGACGCCCTCGCGGAACGTCTCGACGCCGCCGGCGGCCGGATCGCCGAGACGATTTCGGCGCGGGGCGAGAGCGTGGCGGCGCGTCTTTCCGAAACGCACGATCGCCTGCATGAAGTCGTCACCGTGCACGGCGGCGCGCTGGCCGACCGCATCGCGGAGACCGGCGAGCGTTTCGGCAATCTGATCGAGGCGCGCACCGCCGCGGCCCGCGATTCGCTCGACCAGTCGAGCCGGAGCATCATCGCCTCGTTCGAGGACGGCCATGCGCGGCTCCAGAACGAATTCGAGCGTCACGGCGGCGAGCTGCAACGCAGCTTCGCGGCCGCAGCCGACTCGACGGCGACGACCCTTGCACAGCAAACCGAAACGCTGCAGGAGCGGCTCGCGAACTCGCTCGAACAGACCGTCGCGGCGCTGAACAGCCATTCCGAGCATGTGCATGGGCATCTCGACCTCGCGTCGCAGGACATGCTCGCCGCCTTCACCGGCCGCACCGAAGCGCTGAGCGACCAGCTTGCCGCCGCGGTGCACGGAACCTTCGCGGCCCTCGACGATCATTCCGCGATCATGAGCGAACGTCTCGAAGCCGCGGCCGACCGGACAGCGAGCGATTTCGCTGGCCGGTCCGAGGCGCTGCACGAGCGCCTGACGGCGACATTCGGCGAGTCGCTCGAAGCATTGACGGACCGCTCGGAAGCGGTCGCAGACCGGCTCGAGAGTTCCGCCGGTCAATCCGTCGCTTCGCTCGCCGGCTATGCTGAAGGGTTGCAGCAGCGGCTTTCCTCGACGCTTCAGGCCTTGAGCCGACACGCGGCGGAAATCAGCGAAGGTCTCGGCTCCGCCAGCGAGCAATCGCTCGGCGCCTTCACCACGCAAACCGAGGCTCTGCGCGAACGGCTCGACGCCGCCGTGCACGGGACGTTCGCAGCGCTCAACGATCATTCCGCGATCATGAGTGAAGGTTTCGAAGCCGCCGCCGAACGGACGGCGACCGATTTCGCCGGACGGTCCGAGGCACTCCAAGAGCGCCTGAGGGCGACTTTCGGCGAGGCGCTGGAGGCTTTGACGAACCGCGCCGAGATGGTTGCGGGCCGACTCGAGAGCTCCGCCAATCAATCCGTCGCCTCGCTCGCCGGCTATGCCGAAGGGCTGGAGCAGCGGCTTTCCGCGACGCTTCAAGCCCTGAGCCGCCATGCGGCGGAAATCAGCGAAGGTCTGGGCTCCGCCGGAGAGCAATCGCTCGGCGCCTTCACCGCACAGTCAGAGGCTCTGCGCGAACGGCTCGACGCCGCAATCAGCGGCCTTAACGAACACTCGGACGAAATGAGCCGCCGCCTCGCGGCGAGCGCGCAACAGTCCGCCGGCGCCCTCGCCAGCCAGACCGAGGCGCTGCAAAACCGCCTCGACGCCGCGATCGGCGCCCTCGACGACCATTCGAACGAGATGAGCGAGCGGCTGGAGGCGACCGCGCATTACGCGGTCGGCGCTTTCGGCGACCACACGCAGGCGCTGCACGAACGCCTGAACGCGACGCTCGCCGAAACGCTCGCCGCCCTGACACATCATACCGAAACCATGAACGCACGCCTCGAATCAACGGCCGGGCTCACGGTCGACGCGTTCACCGGACACGCGGACGCCGTGCATCGGCGCCTCGAGGCGACGCTTGGCCAAACCGTCGCCGCTCTGACGCGCCATTCCGATGAAGTCGGCGCGCGGCTGGACGCGAGCGCGCGGCAGGCGGCCGAAGCCCTCACCTTGCCTGTCGAGGCGCTGCATGAGCGCCTGACCGGGACGATCAGCGCGACGCTCGCCGCGTTGAGCGACCACGCCGCCGATATCAACCAGCGTCTCGCGGCGATGGCGGCGACCTCCGCCGGCGCTCTGACGACCGAGACCGAGGCGCTGCGCGAACGCCTGCAAGCGACGCTCAGCGAGGCGCTTGGCGCGCTGAGCGCGCATTCCGTCGAGATGAGCGAGCGCCTGCGGGCGAGCGGCGAGCAGTCGGCGGGCGCCCTCGCCGATCGCGTGGACGCGCTCAACGCGGGGCTTTCCGCCACGATCCGCGAGACGTTCGACGCTCTTGCAAACCACTCGAACGATGTCAGCCAGCGCCTAAATTCGACTGTCGGGGAGACGCTCGGCGCGCTATCGGGCTATTCCGAGGCGATGCGCGAAACCCTCGATACCGCCGGGCGCGGCGCGCTTTCCGCCTTCGCGGGCCACACCGCGAGCCTCGAGGAGCGCCTCACCCTGATGCTTGGCGAGGCCTTCAACACGCTCGCGAGCCACACCCATGAGCTGCACGAGCATCTCGCCACGCGCACGCAGGAGGCCCTGATAGCTTTCGCCAGCCAGACCGATGCGCTGCAGGCCGGATTCGATGCAACCACACAGCAGGCGGTCGCCGCGATCGGCTATCACGCCAACGACCTCAACGACCGCTTCACCGACACCGCCTCCGAGGCCATCAATGCGATCGCCATGCATGGCGACCGGATCAACGAAACGCTCGCCGACCGGCTCTCGATGTTCGAGCAGACTTTCGTCGGACAGGGCGGCGCGGTCGCCAACAGCATCGGCGATCAGGCCGAACGCTTCACTGCGACACTGGCCGATCGCCTCGGCGCCATCGAGAGCACGCTCACCTTGCGCGGCGGCGATCTCAACGACAGGCTCGCCTTGCGCGCCGGCGAAACCACGCAAGCCCTCGAAGCGCAGATCGACGCCTTCGAGGCGCGCGCATCGCAGCGCACGCGCGAGATTGGGCAGGCGCTCGACGCGCTCATATCGCACCTTGATCAGGGTCTCGACTCGCATGCGGCGGCGCTCAACGAAAGCCTCAGCGCGCAGGCCAGCGCCATCGCCCAGGCGTTGAGCCAAGGCGGCGAGGAGGTGGTCCGGGCGCTTGACGACAAGGCTGGCGCCATCGCGGCGACGCTCGACGGGCGCATCGTGGAATTCGAGGAGCGGGTGGTCGGACGTCTCGACGCGGTTTCGGGCGAACTCGACGCGCGGGGGCGCACCGTCGCCGCCAATATCGCGACGCGGACGCGGGAAATCGACCAGACGCTTGGTCTGCACGCCGGCAACATCTATGCGGCGCTCGATCGCGAGGCGGGTCAACTCGCCGCTGTGCTCGCCGGGCGCACCGCCGAGATCCGGGATCTCGTGTCCCAGGCGACCGAAGACCTCGACGCGACGCTCGCGGGGCGAGCCGGCGAAATCGGCGACGCGCTCGCCGGCCGCGTCAACGAGATCAGCCTCACGCTGGCGAACCGCCTGTCCGAGATCGAAGGCGCGCTCGGCGGTCGCGGCGTCGATCTCCAAAACGCGCTGGCGGAACGCGCCAAGGAGTTGCGCGAGCTCTTCGAAACGCGCGGCCGCAGCCTTGTCGCGAACCTGTCGCAGCGCGGCGGCGAGATCGCCGAGGAAATGACCAACGTCGGCGCGCTCGTATCGCAATCCATCGAGGGCCGCGGCATGGCCATCGTGCAGCGTCTCGGCGACACGCAGAACGAGCTGACCGACGCGATCGAGCGCTCCGCCGCCCATGTGCGCGAGGCCTTCGAAGTCGGCGCCGCCGAATCGATCGGCGCGCTGATCGACGCCAACGCCAAACTCGGGGGCGAGATGACCGAGGTTGCCAGCCGCCTCGTCAGCGGCAGCGCCGCGCTGCAGAATTCGATTGGCGTCGCGGGCGCCAATTTTGCCGCCGTCGAGCAATCCCTGGGCGACCGCATGGACGATTTCAGGCGCCTCCTCGGCGCCGTCTCGAGCGAACTCGAACGCGTCAATCAAGCCGCCGGGCAGACCGTCTTCGAGGCCAGCGGGCTCGCCGAGACGATTGCCGGCCATGGCGAAACCCTTTCGGCCGCCGCCGGCGATCTCGTCAGATCGCAAAGCGAACTCGACCAGATGCTCAACGCCCGCCGGGCTTCGCTCGACGCGCTTCTACGCGCCGTCAACGAGCGCCGCGACGACTTCGAGAATGTCATGGCCTCTTTCGCCACGCTGATCGAAGACGCGTTCCAGAACGCCGAAGGCCGGGCGCGCGAGATCGGCTCCATGATAGCGGAAACCTCGCAATCGGCGGCCGGAACGATCGACCAACAGTTCTCCGACATCCGCGCCAATATCGCGACGGAGCGCGAGCGAACCGCCGCGGCGATGCGGGCGGCCTATGAGCAGGCCAATGCCGAAATCGACGGCATTTTCAGCCAGGGCGCGCAGCGTTTCCAGACCGCAGCTTCGGAGCTGCGCGCGATGTCGCGGGAAATTCAGGCCGAACTCGCGGCGACCCGGGAAGCCTTGAGCGCCAGCGTCACGGATCTGCCGCAGGAGACCGCGCAGCAGGCGGCCTCGATGCGGAAAGTCGTCGCCGACGAGATCAAGGCGCTGAAGGAGCTTAGCGACATCGTGACCCGCTCCGGGCGGTCCCTTGACATCGCGACGGCGACTCACGGCGACCGCGCGGCGCCGCCGGCCGCGGCCCGCACGCCGGGCGTACCCGCAGCTGCGCCGGCATGGCGCGGATCGCCGGCCGAAGCCACGCCGCCGCCCGCGCCTGCTTCCACGCCCGAACCGCGCCGCGGCCAGACGACCCCGCCGCGGCCGGGCCAGGGCGCTCCTTCGACGGAGCGCGGCGGCTGGCTGTCCGATCTCCTGGCGCGCGCCTCGACCGAGGAGCCGCCCGCGCCGGCGCGGACCATTAGGGACATCGCGCCGAAAGGCGTTGCGCCGAAGCCGGCGTCAGCCGGCCAGCCGCTCGACGCCCTGTCTCTCGACGTCGCCCGCATGATCGACCCCGAGGCCGCCGCCGAGGCCTGGGAGCGCTATCGTCGCGGCGAGCCGAACGCCTTCTCGCACCGGATCTACATCGGCCGCGGCGCCCAGACCGCCGAAGAAGTGCGGCGCCGCTACCGGCTTAACCCCGAATTTCATGCGACGGTCGACCGCTATGTTCAGGAGTTCGAGCGCCTGCTCGCGGAGCTGAACCGCGACAACGCGGATCAGTCGGTCCTGCGCAATTATCTGATCTCGGAGACGGGCCTCGTCTACACCATGCTCGCCCACGCGTCGGGAAGACTCGGGTAACACGAGGCGGGGCGGACTGAAGGGCGGCGGCCGCGCTGACAAAAAAAGAGGGCATGAACGAATCCATGCCCTCTTCGCATCTTCCTTGGCGGAGATCTGCCGCCAGCCGGCCTGTAAGCCGGGTTCTGTACGGCGCCGCGGGAACCGCGACGCGTGATGGCCATTCCTCTGGGACGGCCGTCGCCGGCCGCCTCAAGCAACCAACCCGGGCGATGATCCAGAGACGGATCTAAGGTCCTGGAACCTCGCATCGCCCCTATTCGGTCTTGCTCCCGGTGGGGCTTGCCGTGCCGCTCATGTCGCCATGCGCGCGGTGCGCTCTTACCGCACCGTTTCACCCTTGCCGCTGGCGCGAGGCCGGGCGGCGGTTTGTTTTCTGTGGCGCTTTCCCTGGGGTCGCCCCCGCCGGACGTTATCCGGCACCGTTTCTCCGTGGAGCCCGGACTTTCCTCCGCCCTAAAGCGGCGGCCATCCGGCCGACTGGCCTTCGCGGCATAGAGCATTTTCGGGCCTGATGAAATCGGAAATGCGCGTCGCGGTGCGGCGCGTGTCGAAAAGATCGCATCGGAAGGAAATTCTTAACGAAATAAGGTTCTGACTTGACCCCCGCGCCGCAATGCCGGCTGTTTGGAGCCAACGCAAACCCGATGCTAGGATCAGGCATGAAAACATTGTTTCCTCTGGCGGCCATCGTCGCAGCTTCGATCGCACTCGCCGGATGCGGCTATACGCCCGAGCAGCGGGCCGTGAGCGGCGGGGCGATCGGCGGCGCGACGGGAGCGGCCATCGGCGCGGCGACAGGCGGCGGCGTCGGCGCGGCGCTCGTCGGCGGCGCGCTTGGCGCGGCGACCGGCGCGATCGTCGGCGCCAACACGCGTCCGGTCAATCCGCCGCCGCCGCCGCCCGGCTATTATCCGCCGCCGCCGCCGCCGGTAGCTTGCGCTCGCGTCGTTTACGATCCCTATGGGAACGCCTTCTGCCAGGGGTATTACCGCTATTAAGCTCGACACTGACTTGATCGCAACGCCGTTCGCCTCGCCGAACCACGGCGAGCGCAAACGAGGCCGCACGCCAGATTCGCTGATTCTGCACTATACTGGGGTCCCGACCGGCGAGGCCGCGATCGAGCTCCTGTGCGATCCGGTCATGCAGGTCTCCGCCCATTACGTCGTGATGCCGGACGGGGCGCTGCTGCAGCTCGTCCCCGAAACGCGCCGGGCCTGGCACGCCGGCCGCGGCGTGTGGGACGGCGAGACCGACATGAACGACGTGTCGATCGGTATCGAAATCGCCCATCAGGGCCACAAAAACGGCGCCGCGGCCTATCCCTATCCCCCTGAGCAGATCGCCACCGTCATCGCGCTCAGCCAGGACATCATCGCGCGGTGGAAGATCGCGCCGCACAGGGTGCTCGCTCATTCGGACATCGCGCCCGACCGGAAGATCGATCCAGGCGAGTTCTTTCCCTGGCGGCAACTGGCCAAGGCCGGGGTCGGCCATTACGTCGCGCCCTTCCCGATCACGAACGGACCGCGCCTCGAGCCCGGCGCGGAGGGCGCCGAGGTCGAAGAACTGCAGGCGATGCTGGCGCGTTACGGCTATGGGCTTGAGGTCAGCGCGCGCTACGACGCAAGGACGCAGGCCGTCATTCGCGCCTTCCAGCGCCACTTCCGGCCGGCGCTGGTCGACGGCGCAGCGGACGCCTCGACGGTCGCGACTTTGCGGAAATTGCTGTCCGCGCGAGGCGACGGGTGAAACCGCGCACGATCGGCGAATTCCACGCGCCGCGCCTTGAGGCATGTGACCTCTAAACGGAAACGCCGATGGCTTGCGACAAGATCATGCTGATCCGCCACGCCGAGCGGCCGAACGCCGATAAGTCTCTGCGCGGCGTCGGCTTCGATGGGCGCAAGGACAAGGAATTGCTGACCGTGCGCGGTTGGCAACGCGCCGGCGCCCTGGCGCGGTTTTTCGCGCCCGTTGACGATCATTTCGTGCAACAGGGCCTCGCACGGCCTGCATCTCTCTACGCCTGCAAGTCCGCGCCGGAGGATCCGAGCCTTCGGCCGCAGCACACCCTCGTCCCGCTCGCCGAGCTTCTTGAGGTCGAACTCAATCGCGATCATTTCAGCGGCGACGAGATCGCGCTCGTCAAGGATATGCAGTCCGGCGAGGGACCGGCGCTCGCCGCCTGGAAACACGACGGCATGCATCTCATCGCTAATGCGATCCTTCGCGACACAACCACCGCGCCGCAGCATTGGCCCTATGGCCGTTACGATCTCGTCTGGGTTTTCGACCGGCGCGGAGAGCGCTGGACGTTTTCGCAGCTCCCGCAGCTTCTGCTTGCCGGCGACAGCGCCGAGCCAATCATATGAGGCCCGTTGATTTCCCATTTTGACGACTGATTTTTGTGGCGTAGAGGAGAGGCGCCGAGGCTTCGCTTTACGCGCGCGGCTTGCGGCTGGAGCGTTGTCCGATCCGATGGAACCTCAAAAACAGCGCCAAATTTTTATTTTGCCGGATTTTGTTCCCGCGAAACCGCGGCGGCCGCTTTTCGATTCCAACGGTCTAGCGCGGGTTGCGGGCGGAAAACCGGCTCCCGCTGTACCTTATCCCGCTCTTGCGCTGGAGCGATAGATCATGGCCGCTGGCCCGAAGGCAGGGATTCGCTTTGAGAGAATCGCCTTCCTCTCCAACGAATCGGCGGAAGGGATCGCGGCGCGGGACGCGCTCATCGCGCGTTACGGGCATGTCGACGCGGAGCAGGCCGACATCATCGTCGCGCTTGGCGGCGACGGCTTCATGCTGCAGACGCTGCATCGATTCATGGGAAGCAACAAGCTGATCTACGGCATGAATCGCGGCTCGATCGGCTTCCTCATGAATGATTTTTCGGTGTTCAACCTCGAGGGCCGGCTCAACGCGGCCGAAGCCAAGACCGTGCACCCCCTGCTGATGGAGGCGACCGACCGGGAGGGCGCCGTTTCAAAAGCGCGCGCCATCAACGAAGTGTCGCTCCTGCGGCAGTCCTACCAGGCGGCCAAGATGCGAATTTCAATCGACGGCAAGGAGCGGCTGGACGAGCTTGCGGGCGACGGCGTCATGGTCGCGACGCCCGTCGGCTCGACCGCCTACAATCTCGCGGCGCACGGCCCCATTCTGCCGCTCGACGCCAAGATCATGGCGTTGACGCCGATCTCCGCTTTCCGCCCGCGCGGCTGGCGCGGCGCGCTGCTGCCGGACAAGGCCAAAGTCACAATCGAGATCCTCGAAGCCGAGAAGCGCCCGGTCTCCGCCGTCGCCGATCATTTCGAGCTGCGCAATGTCCGCGAGGTCACCGTTGAGATGGATCACGACACCGATCTCGTACTTCTGCACGATCCCGGGCATTCGCTGAACGAGCGGATCCTGCGCGAGCAATTTGGATATTGAGGCGTGAAGGAACGGATTCGAATCCTCGGCCGCAAGCTCGTCTCGCGCGGCTTTGGCCTGCTCGAACGGCTGGGCGTCGAATTGAGACGTCTCGACGGACGCCTGCAGGCGCACGAGTTCGAAATCTACGACACCGGCGACGGCGCCGCGATCCTGCTTTACGATCCTACGCGCTCGACCGTCGTCCTCGTGCGCCAGTTCCGGCTGCCGCCCTATCTGAAAGAGGGACGCGACAGCCTGATCGAGGTCTGCGCCGGCCGCCTTGAGGGAAGCGACCCGCAAACGCGGATCGCACATGAGGCGGAGGAAGAGACAGGCTTTAGAGTGCGCCATCCGCGCCGCCTGTTCGAAGGCTATACCAGCCCCGGCGCCTTTTGCGAGAAGCTCACCTTCTTCGTCGCCGAATACGCCGAGGCGGACCGGATCGGCGCCGGCGGCGGCCTCGAACACGAGGGCGAAGACATCGAAATTCTGGAGCCGACGCTGGACGAGGCTTTGACGATGATCGAGCGCGGTGAAATCATCGACGCCAAGACGATTTTACTGTTGCACTACGCCAAGCTCGCAGGCCTGATGCGGAACAAAGCAGGCGGCGCATGAAGAAGGCCAACCAATGCGCGGTGTCTCCGCATCCAGAAGCCCCGCGGCCGAGACGGCCAAAACGGAGAAGAGGGTCTCGCGCGCTCCATCCGACGGCTTCGATGCGGCCGACGTTCGAAGGCGAACCAAAGCGGTCCTGATCGGCTCGGCCGGCAATCTGATCGAATGGTACGACATTTACGCCTATTCCGCGTTTTCGCTCTATTTCGCCAGCGCCTTCTTTCCCCAGACCGATCCGCTCGCGCAACAACTGGCGGCTGCCTCCCTTTTCGCCGCGGCGTTTTTCGTGCGCCCGCTCGGCAGCGCGCTGTTTGGCTATTTCGCGGACCGGCGTGGACGGCGCAACGCGCTGACCGGCGCCGTGCTGCTGATGTGCTTCGGCTCGCTCCTGATCGCTGTGACCCCGGCCTACGCCAGCATCGGGGTCGCGGCGCCGATCATTCTCGCCGCCGCGCGCCTGCTACAAAGCCTCAGCCAGGGTGGCGAATATGGGTCGGGTGCGACCTATCTCAGCGAAGTCGCGCATCCAGACCGGCGCGGATTCTACTCGGGCATCTGGTATGTGACGCTGATCGGCGGCCAGCTCGCCGCCATCCTCGTGCTTCTGGCGCTGCAAAAGCTGTTCCTGACGCCGGACCAGCTGCGCGCGTGGGGCTGGCGCATTCCCTTCGTCGTCGGCGCGCTTTTGTCGATCTTCGCCTATATCCTGCGCCGCGACATGCCCGAAACGGAACTTTTCATCGCCGCGAAACCCGTGATCGAGCGCGAAAATCCCTGGCGGATTCTCGTGCGCGACTGGAAGAGCATGGCGCTCGTCGTCGGCATCACGATCGGCGGCACCTCGGCCTTCTACACCTATACGACCTATATGCAGAAATTCCTCAAACTGTCGGTTGGCCTCGACGACGGGCAGACGACGCTGATCACCGCGGGATCGCTCATCTTCGCGCTCATTCTGCAGCCGCTCTATGGCGCCCTTTCCGACAGGATCGGCCGCAAGCCGCTGCTGATCGGCTTCGGCGTTCTTGGAACGCTCGGGACCGTTCCCCTGCTGACGACGCTGCAGCACACCAAAAGCCCGTTCGCCGCCTTCCTGCTGATTTGCGCCGCCTGGGCCATCGTCAGCGGCTACACCTCGATCGCGGCGATCGTCAAAGCCGAACTTTTCCCAACGGCGATCCGCGCCATGGGCGTCGGCATCCCCTACGCGCTGACCGTCGCCATTTTCGGCGGATCGATCGACTGGGTCGCGCTGGCCTTCAAGAACGCGGGCTTCGAGTCGGGCTTCTTCTGGTACGCCACCGCCCTCATCTTCATCTCCCTGCTGACCTACGTCTCTATGCGCGACATGAAGGCGCATTCGAAAATGGAGCAGGCCCTGTGACTCTACCGCGGGTCTGATCCCATGCGCTCACTCCTGTTGGTTTCCACCGCCGACGAAGCCAAACTCATTGAGGCTCTGGACAGCGGGGCGGATGGGCTGTGTCTCGATCTCGCGGACCGAGCTCCAGCGGCGGACAAAGCGCGCGCGCGCAAAAACGCCGGCGATTTGCTGTGCGCCGCCAAGGCGAAGGCGCAGCGCCCGAGGCTTTATGTGCGGGTTAACAGTCTCGATACCGCGCCGATCGACGACGACCTCGACGCCGTCATGCCTTACGCGCCCGATGGCGTCGTGCTGCCGAAGTGCCTCAATGGGCAGGCGCTGCAGCATCTTGGCGCCAAACTCGCGGTGAAAGAAGCGCAATGCGGGCTTCCCGACGGTTCTACGCGCATCGTCGCCATGGCCACCGCGACGGCGGCCTCGATCTTCGACATGGGAAGTTTCGCCGGCGCGAGCCGCCGCTTGATGGCGCTTTCCTGGAGCGCCGACGAACTGTCCGCCGCTCTCGGCGCGGAAAGGAGCCGTGATTCGGACGGCGTTTACACCGCGCCTTATGTTCTCGCGCGCAGCCTGACGTTATGCGCCGCGCGCGCGGCCGATGCGCTGGCGATCGACAGCGCCTCTTTGAAGGCGCCAGACGGCGCCGGATTGCGGCTGGACTGCGAGGTGGCGCGCCGCGACGGCTTTGACGGCAAGCTGGCGATCGATCGCAGTCAGGTCGAAATCATCAACGCGGTTTTCACGCCGACGGAAGCGGCGGTTGCGCGGGCGAGAGCCGTCATCGCCGCATTCGCGGCTGAGCCTTTCGCGGCGACGCTCGATCTCGATGGGGCCATTTTGAGTTCGTCCGACCTTTCTCAAGCCAGGCGGCTGCTTCGCCGCCTGCCTGAGGCCTGACGCATCCCGACGACATTGAAAACAGATTCGCGGCGCCGCCGTTCGGATCCAATCGCGCGCGTTCGCTCGGTGGAAGCTCCGCCGATGCAATGAAAGGTTGACTTAATCGGCGATTATCTGAACGTCACAAGTTACAAAGTCTTACTCTACGTAGATTTATTCATGACATAAGTACAAACTATCTTACAGCAGCTATTTCTCTGTCACATAAGCGCAACGCCAGCCTCGTTTCTTCTGCTACATTCATATTTATTGTTGCTCCCCACGCCGTGGATCATACCTTTCTTCGCATGCGGCCAAGACACGCATCTGAAACGGGCCGTTGACCGGCGAAAGCGCCTTGCGGAGAAATCTCATGAAAACTCGAAAGGCTCGGTCATTTTTGGCCGCCACTGCGCTTGGAACCGCCGCGCTTGTCCAGACCGCGCTGGCGCAGGACGTCACCAATCTCGTCGCGCTCCCCGAGGTCGACGTCATTGCGCCGACGCCGGTTCCTGGCGCGAACGGCCTCGAGAAGGACAAGGTTCCGGCCTTCGTCTCGACCGTCACGGGACAGGAGTTCGAGGACAAGAAGTCGCCGGCCGTGGCGGACGCCATAACGGCCCACGTTCCCGCGGCGATCGCAATCAGCGTGGATGGCTCTGATCTCTCCCCAGACATTCTCTACCGCGGGTTCGACACCTCGCGCATTTCGGGAACGGCGCAGGGGCTCGCGGTCTATCAGAACGGCGTGCGCATCAACGAGGCGTTCGGCGACGCCACCAATCTCGATCTTATCTCGCCGATCGCGATCGATCGCGTGGACGTCTACACAAACAACCCGATCTTCGGTTTGAACGCGCTCGGCGGCGCGCTCAACTTCACGATGAAGAACGGATTCACCTATCAAGGCGGCGAAGCCCAGATCTACGGCGGATCCTACGGCCGCGTCTACGGCAGCCTGCAATATGGCAAGCAATATGGCGATTACAGCTTCTATTTTGCGACCGACGCGGAGCGCGACGACGGATATCGGCCTTTCGGAGCCCAAAATCTCCAGCGCGCCTATGCGGACCTCGGCTACCGCACGCCAGACTCCGAATTCCATGCGATTGGCTCGTTCGGCCGCTCGCTCCTCGGCGTTCAGGGCGTGACGCCTCAGGTTCTCGTCAACCAGGATTATACCGCCGCCTTCACCACGCCGCAGACGACGAACAACCAGGCCGGTCTGGCCCAGATCACAGGCCGCTTCGACCTTTGGCCGAAATGGTCGCTGGCGAGCAACTTCTATTTCCGTCAGTTCGATCAGTATCATTACGATGGCAACGACGCCAGCATCCAGGATTGCGGCGATATCGTGAATCCGGACGGGACCACGGGAACGCCGGGCGCGTCCTGTCTACCCCCCAGCGGTACGTTCAGCGGCAATCCTGCGAGCGATTACCAGTTCACCAATCACGGGCTGCCTATCCCCTTCCTCGGCTACAACTTTCCATACGGAACGACGGCCTATACGGCGACGCACTCGCAGCAGTTCGGAACGCAGGAGCAGCTCACGAGAACGGACAAAATTCTGGACCATGACAATTATTTCGTCGTTGGGGGCAGCGTGGACCAAAGTTACACGCATTATTCCTCAACGACGACGCTGGGCGTGCTCGATCCGAACTTCCAGAATATTTTCATCGGCATTCCCGGGTCGGGCGCGCTCCTGCAAACGCAGGGCAATGTCGGCTTCAGCCCTGTCTGGGTGCATTCGACCTCGACCTATTTCGGCGTATTCACGCTCGATACATTGAACATCACAAAACAGTTCGCGCTGACAGCTGGCGCGCGCTATAATGTTGCGAACATCAACCTGACCGACGCGAGCGGCGAAGCGCCAAATAATAACACGAGCAACTCCTACAGCCGGATCAATCCGGTCGTCGGCCTCACTTATAATGTTCTGCCAACCGCCTTGACCGTCTATGGCGGATACTCCGAAGCGAACAGGGCGCCGACGCCATCCGAAAACAACTGCTCAAATCCTCAACAGCCCTGCCTTCTCGAGTACAATCTCGTTTCCGACCCGCCGCTCAAGCAAGTCGTCTCGCATACGATCGAGGCCGGCGCTCGGGGTCTTGTCACTATTCCGGACAACTACGGCGCGCTGTCCTATAAGGTCGGATTCTTCCATATCACCAGCACCAACGATATCCTCACCGAGTCGAGCACGATCACTGGAACAGGCTATTACGTCAACGTTCCCGAGACCCTGCGACAGGGCGTCGAGGCCGGGCTGCAATACAACAATGGTCCGGTTCAGGCTTACGTCAATTACGCGTATGTCAACGCGACCTATCAATTCAACGGAACGTTTTCCTCGCCCAGCAATCCCTTCGCCGACGCGAACGGGAACGTCTATGTCCGTCCTGGCGATAACATTACCGGAATTCCGCGCAATCTCGCCAAGCTTGGCGTCACTTACGCTGTGACGCCGCAATTCAAAGTGAACGCGGAGGGCGTCTTCGTCGGCAGCCAGTACTATGTCGGCGACCCATCCAACCAGTTTCCCCAGTTGCCGGCCTATTATTTCGTGAACCTCCGCGGGACGTATCAGGTCAACGACAATGTCCAGATTTTTGGCATGATCAATAATGTCACTAACAACCATTATGCGACCTATGGAACGTTCTACGACACCGGCACGACCGCTCAGTTCGTCAATCAAACGCTGGTCAACAACGTAAACGCCGCGAACCCCAACCCGCGATCCGTTACCGTGGCTCAGCCGATATCGTTCTATGCCGGCGTAAAGGTGACCTTCTAGCCTGCAACGCTGCGTTGATGGCTGGCGCGCGTACGGCGAGGAACGCCATCGATTGAGTAATCAGCATTTTGCAGGCTTTTTCTCTGAAATATCGGAGTATTTCACAATTGTTCGGGAGTTTTTCTTGCTTGTTAGAGTTGCCTGAGATGTCGCAAGATTGCCCGGCGCTGTCGCCGCCACACACAGTAGATTCGCGGGCGCGAGGATCGGAGAATATGGACACCCAGGTCAAGGTGCTGGTGATCGAAGACCATCCTATCGTGTCGGACGGCTGTCAGCGCATTCTTAGTCGTCGTGCGGATATCATCGTCAAGGAGGCGACGTCCGCGACAGCGGGTCTCGCGCTGAACCGCGTGTTCATTCCTGCTGTCATCCTTTTGGATTTGGGACTGCCCGACGCAAACGGCTTCGACATTATCCAACAACTGATGGACGACAATCTCTCGGCCAGGGTCATCATATTCAGCATGTATGAGGCGCCCAGCTTTGTGACCCTCGCACTGGAAAAGGGAGCGAGGGGCTATATCACCAAGAATGACGATCCCAACACGATCCTTCTCGCGATCGACAAGGTGCGCTCGGGATCCATTTATCTCGGTCAAGCCGTTGCCCAAACTCTTGCCATGATCAATGTGGCGCCGATCAACGATCCTCTGCATGATTTGAACGACAGGGAACGGCAGATCGTCAAGCTTCTCGGCGACGGCAAGAGCCTGACCGAGATCTCCGTCCAACTCGCGCTCGGCTACAAGACAGTCGCGAATGCCGTCACGGTGATCAAGCAGAAACTCGCAATTGTAACGACGCCGGCTTTGATCAAGTTCGCGGTGGAGCTGAGATCAAGCACTGTGATCGTCAAGACGGCGACGTAGTCGCTGCGAGGACAATCCGACTCTCGGGAGCAGCCACACGCCGCGGTTTCCTGAGCAAACGGCTTGTCGCGAAAGTCGCGATCATCGACTTTCGGCCGTCGACGTGGCTCGCATCAATGCTAAACTCTTCCGCGCAGGCCGCGGAGGCGACAACGGCTGCGAGGAACAGGGCGAGGCGAAGCGCATGATGGCGATCCCTGGAACGAAGCGCTTGACACGTAAAATAGAAGAAGCTAAATTAGCAAGGATGAAATTAATAGATTTCGCATCGCGGGCCGGCAATGCCGAGGCGTTTCTGAAGGCGCTCGCCAATCGGCATCGGCTGATGATCCTTTGCGAGCTGCACAAGGGCGAACAGTCGGTCGGCGTTCTTCATGAGGCGATCGGGCTCAGTCAGTCCGCTTTGTCACAGCATCTCGCCCGGCTGCGCGAGGATGCGCTCGTCAAGACGCGGCGCGAATCACAGACGATCTATTATTCGCTGGCGAGCAAGGAGGCGAGTAGGATGATCGCACTGTTGTACGATTTGTTCTGCTCGCCGGATTGTACGCGCTGATTGGATAAAATCATGTTCATTGATCGCGCTATCATGAACTTTGCAGCAACCGTATCTAATCGTCTGGCGGTTCCCTGCATGTTCGCACTCTGCCTTGCGCAGGCGGGAGCGGCGCGGGCGCAAGACATGATGAACCAGGTCGATCTCTCGAGCCCCATGTTTACAACCGCCGAAATGACGCGCGCCGACATCGAAGCCGCGCTGAAGGCTGCTCAAGGAGGTCCAGCTGACTTTGCGGGGAAAAGTCTCAATGGCCTCGACCTCTCGAACCTTGATCTCTCCGGCGTCGATTTCCGCGCGGCGCGAATGAACAAGACGAATTTCTCGAACAGCAATCTCACCGGCGCGGTGCTGGATCAGATCTTCGCGCTCGGCGCGGATTTTTCCGGCGCAAGCCTCAAGAACGCGCATCTCTTCGCGAGCCAGATGCGCAACGCCAAATTCGACGGCGCTGATCTTTCCGGCGCGCGCGTCACCGCCGATATGACGCATGCGAGCCTGCGCGGGGCCAAGTTCAAAGGGGCCGATCTGTCCGCCGACATGAAGAATCAGTCGATGGGGCTGATGCGCGCAATTCTGAAATCGGCCGATCTCGCCGGCGCTGATTTCGAAGACGCCAATCTCGGGCGCGACGATCTGCAATACGCCGATCTCACGGGCGCCAATTTCACCGGGGCTTCGCTCGCGGGCGCCGACGCCAGCGGCGCAGATTTGCGCGGCGCGATCCTCGATCATGCCGATCTGAGGGGATTGGACGTCGCCTCGGCCCGGATCGACAAGGCGCAGGAAGAGGCCCTCGCCAACGCCAAAAATCTGCCCCGCGCGATCACTGAATAGTCTGCGCTTTTCTGTGTGGTTTTGACAACCATTTCAAAAGCGAGCGCTGAGGGCGGCCGGCCGTCAGCCCAAGGGTCATAATCACTTTTTCCACGGTACTGGTGGATACGCGCCGGCCCGGCGTCAGGCGATTGACCTGGCTGGAAAGAACGATAGCCTGCGCTCGTGTTCTCCTCAGGAAGCGGCGAGGTCAAGTTCCTGCTCAACGCACTCCTCGTTCCGATTGCCGTCGGCCTGTCCATTTTCGGGATTGCGGCGGCTACGGCGCAATCCGCAGCGACCGGAGACTTCAATGGTCGCGTCGACGTGGGCGGACGGAAGATCCACCTCGAATGCGAGGGCGCCGGCGCGCCCGCGGTCATCCTCGTCTCAGGCTATCGCAACAATGCCGAAATCTGGACGGTCGAGCCCGGGCCGGGGCTAACGCCCGTTTTCGTGGCCGTCGCTCAATTCACGCGGGTCTGCGCCTACGACCGGCCCGGCACGATCCTCGATGCCGATCACCTGAGTCGGAGCGACCGGGCGCCGACGCCGCGCACGGCGGAGGCGATCACAGCCGAGCTCCATGCAACGCTCGACCCGCCAACTGCTTTCTGGCCCGATGCGTTCGAGGCGGCATGGCGCGAGGGTCAGCGCCGGCTCGCCGCGCTCCGTCCTGACGCGCGATATCAGATCGCAGCGGAAAGCGACCACTATATCCAGATCGAGCAGCCGGTTCTGGTCGTCGACGCGATCCGCGCCGTGGTCGATGCCGCGCGCGATCCGGCCTCGTGGACCCGCGAACGCCAGCTACAACCCGCCAAGACCGCGGGCGGCTCGCCGGCGCCGTCGGCCAATGTGGCCGACGCAGATCCGGGAAGCGGAGAGTTCGCCGGTCTCATCGATGTCGGCGGCGGGCGCAAGATGTACCTCGAATGCCGCGGCGCCGGGTCGCCGACGGTCGTGCTGGTGGCCGGCCTCAAGGCGTTCGCCGGCGATTGGAACAGCGCCTCGGGAACGGCTCCGACGGTCTTCTCCGGCGTCGCCAATGTCACGCGGGTATGCGCCTATGATCGCCCGGGAACTCCGGTCGGAGAGCTGCCGAGCCGCAGCGACCCGGTGCGGCAACCGACGACGGCGGCGGACGCGGTCGCAGACCTGCATGCCCTGCTCGGCGCTGCGCGCGAACCGGCACCTTACGTGCTCGTCGGCCACTCCTATGGCGGCCTGATCGCCACGCTCTACGCGCGGACTTATCCGCGCGATGCCGGCGGTCTTGTTCTCGTCGACGCTCTCGCCGAAGGGCTTCAAGAGGCGGAAACGCCGGAGCAGTGGGCGACGCAACGCGTTCTGATGGAAGGCGACATAAGAGAGAGCCTGGCCCTCTATCCGGCGCTGGAAAGGATCGACCCGGACCGCAGCTTCGATCAGGTCCGGGCCGCGCCGCCCCTGAGCCCGCTTCCCCTCATTGTTCTCTCTGCGGACCGGCCCTGGGGCCCTCAAATCCCGGCGCTGATTGCCGATGGGACGCTGCCAGCGGATGTTCCAGCTGATTTCGGCTACATCACCGACGCCGCGCAAAAAAAGGCCCAGGATCGCTTGGCGGCGCTCGTTCCGGGCGCGAGGCACATCACAAATACGAACAGCGGCCACGAGGTCCACAAGGAGCAGCCCAGACTCGTGACCGACGCGATCATCGAGGTCGTCGATGCGGTCCGCGCCGGCACGACAAGCCTCGCCCAATGATGGCCTATGACGCCGAAAGCCCGACCCAAATGCCGCGCGCCCCAACCTCCTTCATCCGGCGGCGCGTGAAGCCCCCGGACCTCAGCAGAGCCGCACTCGCCGTCCTTGCCAAGATCAGAGCCGCAGACAGATATGTCGAGATCGCCGCCGCGGATATAAATGACGCATCGTTCGACAGGGTATGGAACCGGTGCCGGCCTCGTTTTCCTCGGTCTCGTCGCCCTGATCATCGTCGTTTCCCTGGTTACGGGCGCGACCGCAGGATCGCATGCGCACCTGGAATCCCGACGCCGCGGCGTTTCCGAAGGAGCAGAGCCAAGACGGAGGTCGGTCGCTTGTCTATCCGGGGAGGCGGTCTTGAGCCCGCTGCATGAAGGCGCCGGGAGGGCGCCGCCTCCGACCCCAGGAGCCTCCCAGTCTGATCGTCGGCCGTGATGATGAAAATCGTTGGACGGTTCCGCGGCGATAGCGAAAGCGGCATCCTGCGCGGGCCGCATCGTGGCGTTCATGGCGGGCGCCGAAGCCAGAAGGCGATCCTTGGCGATTGCCCGGCCGGCGATGACGCTGGCCGCAGTAAAGCCATGCTGATGGGGTCGTTCCCAACGCTGGCGACATATGCCAAAAAGCAAGAAAGCCGCCCGAGGGGCGGCTTTCGAAAAGTCCTGCGTATTCAGGTACTTGAACTGGTTGCGGGGGCAGGATTTGAACCTGCGGCCTTCAGGTTATGAGCCTGACGAGCTACCGGGCTGCTCCACCCCGCGGCGAATTGTTGAAGGCGAATTGTTGAACGAGACGCGAACGGCGGCCCGTCTTGCGCGGGCCGCCGTGCTTGTCTGGCCGCATCATCTGGTCCGAAAAGCGCCGCTTTTCGGGATGTTGCGTGTTGTTTTATGAGGACTTTCTTGTGCTTTGCAGGCCTGGCGACGACCTACTCTCCCAGGTCTTGAGACATAGTACCATTGGCGCGAGAGCGTTTGACGGCCGAGTTCGGGATGGGATCGGGTCTGATCGCTCCGCAAAAGCCACCAGGCCGGCGAAGCACAAGAAAAGAAGCAAACTGGGTTTTAAAAAGATCGGGATGTTTCAATGCATCATCTGATCCGAAAGGTACGGGACTTTTCGGGATGATGCTTTGTTTCGCCGCATCATCTGATCCGAAAAGCGTAGAGGCTTTTCGGGATGATGCTGTTTTCTCGCCGCATCATCTCATGATGCTTTGGATGGGCATTGATTAATGAGAGCGTTCAAGCCGAACGAGCTATTAGTACCGGTAAGCTGCACGCGTTGCCGCGCTTCCACACCCGGCCTATCGACGTGGTCGTCTTCCACGGCTCTTCAGGGAGAACTCGTTTTGAGGCCGGTTTCCCGCTTAGATGCCTTCAGCGGTTATCCGTTCCGTACATAGCTACCCTGCACTGCGGCTGGCGCCACAACAGGTCCACCAGAGGTACGTTCACCCCGGTCCTCTCGTACTAGGGGCAAATCCTCTCAATTCTCCGACACCCACGGCAGATAGGGACCGAACTGTCTCACGACGTTCTGAACCCAGCTCACGTACCACTTTAATCGGCGAACAGCCGAACCCTTGGGACCTTCTCCAGC
>Ga0181521_10002979_pt1 | contig 20102 bp, 19 predicted proteins | sample PEATcosm2014_Bin_32_FD_119764 | JGI IMG/M metagenome (GOLD analysis project Ga0181521, IMG submission 119764) | Peatland microbial communities from MTU Mesocosm Facility, Houghton, MI, USA - PEATcosm2014_Bin02_60_metaG | ecosystem: Environmental > Terrestrial > Soil > Wetlands > Peat | place...
ACGCGGGGCTCTCCTCGCGTCCCGCCACGTCGCCCGAGACGTATACGACGCGCTTGAGATTCTTGTGATAAATCGAAGTCTCGATGACTCCGGTCTTAACATGGGTCAATTCGCTGATTGGCACGAGCGCTCCCGAGGCCGACGCCACACGAATTGCGCCTAGTCCGGCGAGGCTGCTGCGATCGGCCCGGGGGACTTCCAGCACGATGTCGACGTCTTCTTTCTCTTTCGGCTGATGCGCCAGGCCGACAATCGCGCCGCTGACCGCCAGGCGCAAGGTTTGCGCAATCTGGTCGGCCGAAACACCCGCCAGCGCCGCTTTTTCTTTATCCACCACCAAACGATATTGCGGCTCGGGGGCTTCCACGGTCCAATCGACGTCCACCACGCCGGGAGTCTTCTTGAATTCGTCGCGAATCTGCCTGGCGACGTCAATCTGCTGGCCGTAATCAGGCCCATAGACCTCCGCCACAAGCGTCTGATAAACCGGCGGGCCGGGCGGAATTTCCGCCACTTTCAGTTTGGCGCCATATTTTTCCCCGATGCGCTGAATGGCGTCGCGCACGCGCTTGGAGATATCGTGGCTTTGCGCGGAGCGATCGTCTTTGGGAAGCAGGTTTACCTGAATGTCGGCCTCGTTCGCGCCTTGCCGCAAGAAGTAGTGACGCACCAGCCCATTGAAGTTATAAGGACTGGCCGTGCCGGCGTACACCTGGTAATTGACCACCTCCGGTTCCTGGGCCACGCGGCGAGCCACCTCGCGCGCTACCCGCGTGGTCTGCTCCAGCGTCGTCCCTTCCGGCATGTCGATAATCACCTGAAATTCGCTCTTGTTGTCGAAGGGAAGCATTTTTACGCGGACGATCTTAAGAAGTGGGAGGGTGAACACTAAAAGAAGCAGGAGCACCACGCCCACTAGGAACAGGGTGCGCTTGCGCGAATCAAGGAGCAGGGGCATCATCAGCCGCCGGTAAACACGGGTTGTCCAGCCTTCCTGCCCCTCTTCGCCATCCCCGTGACCGGCTTTGGCGTTCGCGAGCATTCGCAACGCCGCCCAGGGAGAAATCACGAAGGCAATGAAGAGCGAGAACACCATGGCAAGTGACGCACCAATGGGGATGGGCCGCATGTAAGGACCCATCAGTCCGCCTACAAACGCCATGGGAAGGATGGCGGCAATGACGGTCCAGGTGGCGAGGGTAGTGGGGTTGCCAACTTCATCCACCGCCTCCACAGCCACGTCCGCCAGGGGGCGGCCCTTGTTTTCAGGGAGGTGAAAGTGCCGGGTAATGTTCTCCACCACCACAATGGCATCGTCCACTAGAATGCCGATGGAGAAGATCAGGGCGAACAGGGTGACACGATTGAGCGTGTAGCCATAGATGAAGTAGATGAATAAGGTCAGGGCCAGGGTGACGGGCACGGCAGCGAGCACCACCATCGACGACCGCCAGCCGAGCGCCAGAGCGATGAGCAGGGTTACGGAGAGAGTTGCCAGCAGCAGGTGCTTCAACAATTCGTTCGATTTTTCCTGGGCCGTCGCGCCGTAATTACGCGTAACCGCGACCTCAACTCCGGCCGGGATCAAGGTCCCTTTCAAACTTTGCACTTTTTCGATGGCGTGCTCGGCAACTACCACAGCGTTCTTACCCTTGCGCTTGGAAACAGTGAGCGTGACGGCTGGAGACTCTCCAAGGGAGCCCACTGATTTCATCTTGGATCCAGCGCCTGTGCCGAAGAGGACGTAGTTGGTAGGCTCCTCTGGGCCATCACGAATCTCGGCCACATCCCGCAGATAGACCGGGCGGCCGGAGGATGCACCCACCACCACGCCCCCCACGTCGTCGGCGTTGCGGAGGAAGTCGCCGGTCTCGACGTCGTACTCCTCATTGGCCGCCGCAAACTCACCGACCTGAAGGCGCTGGTTGGCTCGGCCGATCGTACCGATGAGCGCAGCGGGAGCAACGCCATAACCTGCCATCCGACTGGTATTGAGCAGCACGCGAATCTGCCGCCGTTCGCCGCCGATCACCTTTGTTTCCGAGACATCATCAATGCTCTTGATCTCGCGATCCACTTCGCTGGCCACGCGGCGCAGCGTGTAGCTGTCGTAGCGGTTGCTCCAGAAAGTGAGCGCCAGAACGGGAACGTCATCGATGGACCGGGGCTTGATGATCGGCTTCGATGCGCCGGGCGGAATCAGGTCGAAGTGTGAATAGAGTTTGTTGTAGAGCTTGAGGATGGAGTCTTCTTCTTTTTCGCCCACCTTGAACCGCACGATGGCCATGCTGAGCCCTGGCCGCGTGGTGGAGTAGACGTACTCGACGCCGGGGATTTCCCAAATGAGCTTTTCCATCGGCGTGGTGACGCGCTGCTCCACTTCCTGCGCGGTCGAGCCCGGCATCTCGACGAAGACGTCCATCATGGGAACGACGATTTGTGGCTCTTCCTCGCGGGGCGTCTGAAGCACGGCAAACGCTCCCAGCAAGATCGAAAACACCATGATGAGCGGGGTGAGCTTGGAGTTGATGAAGTAGTGGGCGATGCGCCCGGCGAAGCCGAGCTTGCGCGTGCTCATAGGCCCTCCACCCGCGCGCCGTCACGCAAGCGATCAATCTGAGAAATAGCAACCTTTTCCCCCGCGGCGACGCCGGAGAGAATGTCCACGCGGTTGCCGAAAGTCTTCCCCGTTTTCACCAAACGGTATTCCACATTGCCATCCGCTGCCACGACGAAAATCCCCTGCAACTCGCCGTGGTCTACTACTGCCGAACTGGGCACCGCCAAGCCTTTTGTTTCCCCAATGGGGAAGCTTGCCTGCCCGTATTCGCCGGAGCGGCAATTGCAATCGGGGGGAAGATTGATCTTCACCAGGAACGTGTGGCTGCTTACCTCCGCGACCGGGACGACCTCGGCAACGCGCCCTTCGAATTGGCCATGCTCGGTCGAGACGGAGACGTTATCGCCGGCTTTAGCGTAGGGGACATACTCCTCCGGAAGGCTTGCTTCCAGACGATATCGTGCTGTGTCCTCTACCGTCAGCACCGGCGTGCCGGGCATCACCACTGTCCCCGCATCTACCGATTTCGCGGTCACGATGCCGTCGAGGGGTGAAACGATGCGCGAGTAGCTGAGGTAGGTTTGCGCGGAATCCCGTTGCGAGCGGGCCTGCTGCTGGCGAGCCTTAATCTGCTGCGTCTTTGCTTCCATGGAGAGTTCGTTGGCGAGTGCCGACTGGTAGCGTGCCTCTGCTCCATCGAATTCCTGGCGGCTCAATGAGTTCTTGGCGAGCAAAGCCTTGTAGCGGTTAAGAGTTGCTTCCGCAAACTGCCGGTCGGCGGTAGCGGCCTTGAGGGCCTGATCGACTTCCGCCCCTCCCTGGATCGCTTCATCCACGCCCGCCTCCGCCCCTTGTACCTCCGCCTGCGGCCCGCGGTCGTCGAGCACGGCGAGAAGTTGGCCGCGCTTCACGCGATCTCCGGCTTGCACGCGGACCTCGCGGACGGTGCCGGCCAATTGCGCTGCCAGGATGGCGGTGTTGGCGGAACGGATTGCGCCGACTGCCTGGTAAAGCTGAGGGGCGGACTCGAGATGCACGATTTCTGTCTGCACCCCGCTGACCACCGGTCCGGGCTCTGCCAGACGTTTTTCATTGGAACTACAAGCGGCAAGAAGCCCCGCTGCGGTGGTGATGATAAGTACGGAAAAGATTCTCTTTCGATGCATAAGTATTTCGTCCTTTGTAGACCGTGGCTGACGCCCTAGTGGGTGACAGCCGGTGAATCGGGTGCAAGCTCGCCTGTAGCCAATTCCAACGCTGCGTAGCTGAGGCGATAATCGAACAACGCGTTCAAGTAATTCTTCTGGGCCCTGGTGTGCGCAGTTTCGACTTGCAACAAGTCCGTGATGGTTGCCAAGCTCGCTTCATAGCGATTCTGGATGATGCGCAGGCTTTCCTCGGCCTCCGACTGCGCCTGGCGTGAGACTTCCACGCTCTGCTGCGCGGTTGTCAGGTTCAGGTAGGCCTCACGCACCTGAAGCTTGACGGCGGCGGCCATTTGCTCCGCCTGCGCCTGTGCCTGGCTCTGCCGATAATGGGCGGCCGCCAGGCGAGCCCGATTCGCTCCGCCATCGAAAACATTGATGTTCAGGCTGACGCCGGCCGTCCAGTTGTTGCCACCCCGCGTGAGAAATGTCTGGTTATCCTCTTCCCACGAGCCAAACACGTTCACCTTGGGCAGAAACTCAGCGCGGGCCATGCGTTGGGCGTTGGCGGCGCGCTCAACTCCCAAGTCGGCTTCGCGAAGATCGGGCCGGCTCTTGATTGCAAGTTGTTGGCGCTCTGCCAACGCGCCGGCTTCAAAGTTGGATTCCTTGAGCCCCGACTCAATGGTGGTAGTGGAGTCTTCAGGTAACCCCATGGCCACGTTGAGCGCGGCGTGAGCGAGATCAACGGCATTCTGCGCTTGTAATAAATCCTCCTGGGCCTGGGCCAGTTGCACCTGCGCACTCAGGAGGTCGGAAGGCACCGCTTGGCCTTCCTCCTGCCGCGACTGGGCGCGATGGAGGTCCGACTGTGCTGACTTCAATCCCGCTTCTGCCACGCGTGCGTTCTCCCGGGCCAGGAGTTCATCCGTGTAGGCTTTCACGACATTGAAAATCACTTCCTGCCGCGTGCGCTGGCCATTTTCACCGGCCCCTTGCGCGCTCAGTTTTGCGTCCTTGATTCGGCGGCCGGTCTGGCCGGCATCGTACAAGGGCACGGCAGCGGTGAACTGCGTGCGGAAATTGTCGAGGGGCGGAGGCGTGTTGAGAAAATCCAGGGCAAAATTCTCAGCGGTGAATTGCCGTTGGGTCAGCAATGCGCCGAAAACGTAAACGGGATTGTTTCCGCGCGTGAATCCTTCGGAAAAATCCACCCGCGGCAATCGTGCTGCCTTGGCCTCGGCAATTCCCTCATGCACTGCCTGGGCATAGGCAACAGCAGCTCGCACCGTCGGGTTCTTCTCCAATGCTATGCGGACAGCCTCTGGGAGCGTCAAGTTCTGTGGCGTCGGTGCAGGTGACTGGGCGCTGGCCAGCAGGGAAGAGCAAATGATTGCCATGAACGTTCGAGTTAAATTCGTGCGTACCATCAGGCTGCCTCAAGTTGGTTTTCCGGGCTCTCTTCCGGGAGGATTTCAAACCTGGTTTCGAGTTTGGCGGTCTTGGCAATCATGGCGCCGACCGCGCAATACTTCGTTTCCGACAAGTGGATGGCCGCTTTCACCGCCTCCGGATCGATGTGACCGCAGAGCTTGTGCTTGATTTCGACGCGGGTGAAATAGGCGGGCGGTTCGGGGTTCTGGTCCGCGCGTAACTCGATTTCGTAACCGGTTACTTTCTGCCGTTTCTTCCGCAGAATGCCAATTACGTCGAAGGCTGTGCAGCCTCCAAGAGCCAGCAGCGCGAGTTCGATCGGTTTGGGGCCACTGTGGCCGTCCGCGTCGTCTACGACGAGCGCATGGCCCGTGCCCGATTGCGCCACAAACTGGCGGCCGGTGCCTTCGACAGTAGTTAGACGTAATTTGCCTTCAATCATGGGTCACCTCGATTCTCTGTGTTGCTCTGCTCGCAGCAATCCGACGCGAAAGGAGGAAGCCAGTCTTCTGGCGGCGTGGCAAGCAAAATTTCAAACTCTTTCATGGCTTGCTCAAAAATCTCGGCCGCATCGTGGGCATTGCGGTTAGACACCTGCCAGTAATCCCAACCCGCGCCCAGACGTGAGCAGTCCGGACAAACCGTGAAGTATCGATCGAGGACCGCTGGCCGGTATTGGGCAAAACGCTCCTTGAAGCGTGCGAACAACTGGGCATCCAACAAGAAGCGCTCGTCAAGCTCGGCCTTCAGTGACAGGGAAGCCTCCGCAAAGGCGCTGCGCGAAAGAACCATTTGCACGATGGTGCGCAGCAGGTTAACGTTCTCCGTAAACCGCCCCTCGATCACCCGGAGGCTGTCTTCCACATGTTCCACTTTCCAACCCGACACTCGGAAGGTGGCGGAGACTTCCCGGGCAAAAATCTCCGCGTCCACGACAGCGAAAGCGTGGCGGGCCCCGTGCTCAACTGGTTTCCCGAGGTGGCCCGCCCAATCACGCAGACTTGCAATCTTCATTAGCCCGTAAGCGCGTTCCTGATTCAGGTAAACGGCGCGGGTGCGGGCAAGATGGGGAATGAAGGGCTTAACCGCCCGAAAATCCTCATGCTCGGGTGAAACATGGCATTTTGCCCGTATGGCGGCCTCGCGCACCACCGCGTAGTAGCCCTCTTCAACTCTCTCGATACACGCCGTTTGGGAAGAATCGGCTGCGCCGAGCAGCCGCAACCAAATTTCTTGAACATGCGAGTTCACTTGCATTTCCCTTGCCTCATACCCATAAATGCAATTTATAAGGAAAGGTGACAGAAAAAGTTGGAGGGGACCTGTAACAGGTGCGTGTCAAACCGCGTGCGGAAGAAAGGGGGTGCAGTCATCGCGCAGTGGAGTCGCGGGGCCGACATTGATTTCATTGGAGCTGTGACGATGGTAGAGCGAGGTGAGAGCGATGGAATCGCATTCCCAGTCGGGAGGTGCGATACTACGAATGGTTCGTGATTTCCGTGAGTTTCCTTGAGGGGGGACGGACTGGATGAATACTCAAATCGAGGAAGCGCTCAAGACTCTGCAGTCCGGGAATCGCCAGGATGTCGAGCGTGCCATCGAAGCGCTGCAAGGGGTGGTCTACGGATTTGGAATGAAGGTTTGTGGAAGCCACGAGGATGCTCAAGACACCGCCCAGGAAACACTGATCCGCTTGGCACGACAGCTCAGAGAGTTTCCTGACGCGCGGGCGCTGGCGGTATGGCTTTACAAAGTGGCCAAGACCCAGTGCATGATGAGCCGCCGGAAGAGCAAGTTCGCCCCTGCGCAAATGCTTTCACTGGATGCCTTGATGCCAACGGATCCCGCACTGTCACCTGCGGGGACAAGATCATGGCAGGTTACGCCGGAGGAGACTGTCCTAAAAGAGGAATTGCGTGGCAGGCTGGAAGACGCCATCTTGGCCCTCCCCAAGCATTACCGTCTGGTCTTGATCCTTCGCGATATGGAACAACTCGACACCCGGGAAGTGGCGGAGGTGATGGGCATTTCCGAAGATACGACGAAGAAGCGCCTTCACAGGGCGCGCGTCTTCGTTCGCAATGCGCTGGCTGGTTATGTTCAGGATCTCAGGGAAGGGGAAAGTAAGAGCCATGCCTGACCGGCGTTGCAAACACATCTTCACCATGCTCTCAGACTACCTGAACGCCGAGCTTCCGGTAAAGAATTGCCGCGATCTGGAGCGTCACCTGAAAGGCTGCGAGTCCTGCATCGCCTACCTTGAAAGCCTGAAAAACACGGTAGAGGCATGCCACCGATATCAACTGCGCAGCAATATCCCTGCTCCCTCAAAGAAAGTGCGGGAAGCTCTGTTACTGGCTCTTCGGTGAGATTTCCTTACACTTGCGTAATCGCGCGCCGTTTAATGGTGGCCTCGTTCTCGAACGCGAGTTGGACGAACGTTTGGGCCCAGGCTAACTGGCCGCACTGCAGCGGAACGACTCACGGCGCGGAAAGAACATGCAGCTTCCGCTGGCGGATCGACCCACGCCATACGTGAGGTGCGAAATACAACGTCGGTAGAGCACTTTGCGCGTGGTCCTTTCACATGAGAACTTCACGTTAAGGAACGCGTAGCTTGCCTGTGGGCGTTAAAAATTGTACGGACTCTCATTTCTTACCTGTACATAATGAAAGTGGAGAAACCTCCTGCCGCTCATCGATATCTCGAATTGACGGCACAGGTGATTCCCCGTACGGCCTCTATGTCAAATCTGGCTTAGAACGAACTACAGCCTGATTATAGGGGGTAAAAGCTGCCCTGTGGACGCCGGGCGGGAGGAGCGATGCAGTTTGAACGGCGACCCGGAAATGGATCATATGAACGGCGGTGCCAGGGCAGGCGTCCGACCTGGCGGAGAGGGAGATGTGATGACAACTTACTCTAATACGCCGGACCCTGAAGGAGAAAAGCCACCCTCGTTCGGAATCGGAAAGTTCCTGTTTGTAGTCCTTTTGGCAGTCGTCTTTTTTCTCCTTGTCAATAGCATGGTGCATCACCGCTTCTTTAAAGGCGGCCGGGTCAACCGGCACGGCACCATCGTCCCATAGCAGGCACTGAAAAAAGCCTTAGTCGCTGTCCCGAGTGATGCCAAGCTACGCGTTCCTGAACGTGAAGATCTCATGGGAAAGGCTCACCCCTCATTCCCGCACAGAGGTGGCCCAGAAGTTTGCGAAGGCGAGCGCGTGAATCCCACACTGCTTATTAGCGGAAACCCCAGGAAATCCGAGTAGGGCGCCACTTGCCCGTCTTGCGCGCAGCACCGTGTTCGCTCTTGGTTTAGTCTTGCCCGGGATTTGATGTTGCCAACAAAACGGCATGACTGGTCGTACTTCGAAGGACTGGCTCCCGCTTGCAAATGACGCGGAGAGCATTCATACTCCCACCATGAGCCTCAAGAATGCGGCACTCCTGGCATTGATCGGGACAATCCTGCTAACGGTTTTGGTACTGGCACATTTCATTACCACGATATTGGGGGTCATCCGTGATCTGATTCCAGCGATGGCGCTGCTGACGTCGCTGGTTCATCTGTTCGCGAGCCTCAGTGTGTTGGTGTTCTTTTACGTCTTCTACCGAAAGCAATCCTGATAACTACCACGGTGGGCTCAACACGCCGGCGTCGGCAAACGTGATTGGGCGAGGTCACCACGCAAGCGCGTTGCGAACAAAACGCGACCTGTGCCTCAGTCCGGCAGTGTCAGAGCCCTCCATGCCGGATACCGCAGCAACTTGCCTTCGCAGACGTTTGCGACATAGCGACCTTTACAGCGGAACTGCATAATTCGATTCCCCTCTCGCGCTGAGGCGGCCCACCGCGAGCTCGTCGCGGGATTCTGTTCAATGCCGATGATGCGCAGATCGCCGTAACGGAACTCTAAGCTCCGTCGTTTCTTGGCGCGGAACACCGTGACCGGGTAAGATTCCTGCCCCAGATCAACTTCTTCCTTGCCATCGGCAAGCGACTGTTGCCAGACCAAAATCAGTGTCTCTCCAAGCGTCATAGATAAGTCCTCGGACCTATGTCGATGAGGACGTTGAGCCTGCGGAGCAGTTTCCTTGCATCCGGCCTTTTCGGGTGTCAGAGTAGGTCGGCATCCTGGAGGTTAACATGGATAAAAGAGGCGACGCCATACGGGTTCTCATCACGGACCCGGCTCCGCAGAAACGACTAGCAAAGTACCTCGTGCATCGGTGCTTTCGCAATTCCGTTCTCGAGGACTTGCACGCAGGTATGGCGCCCGATTCCAAGGCTGGAGATTACTCGGATGCTCCTCTCCGCAACTGCCTTGACAGCCATTCGTGCGTTACGTACAGTGGGGGCTGAACGACGATTTCAAGATCGCAGTCCTTACAATCCAACGGAGAGAGGAAGAGCAGAAGAAATGATGACAAAATCTCAGATCGTCGCGCATTTGGCCGAGAAGGTGGGGATCCCAAAGAAGACTGCCGCTGCGGTTCTCGTAGAACTCGTCACTGTGGCCACGAAGGAAGCCAAGAGCAGCGGGCAGTTTGTGGTTCCCGGGCTGGGCAAAGCGGTGAAGGCAAATCGCAAGGCTCGCATGGGACGCAATCCTCAGACCGGCGAGGCCATCAAGATTCCGGCCAAGACGGTCGTGAAGTTTCGTCTTGCGAAAGCGTTCAAGGACGCCGTCGTGCCTCCTAAGAAGAAGTAGCTAGGTGAAGTCGATCTAACATCGGCCAGTCCGAGCCCGCCTGAGGGCAGTCTGGTAGTCGGGTTATCCTGTCTCGTCGTACTCCTGGAGCCGCATGGGCGCCGCCTCGAGAGCGCACCGAAAAACCGTTGCCCCGCTACCGGCCCTGGGAAGAAGGAAGCTGTTGAGAGTCAGACCACAGCGCTACAAATGTCCCCATTGCAAGTGGGACTTCGCCTACAGAAAGAAGAGGTGTTGTCCCGGTTGCGGGACGCTGCTCCTGATCGCCTCCGACATGCTCTCCGACAGCGAGCTCACCGAGTTCCGGAGTTTTTGGATGTGGGAACCTTTGAAGGAAAGATGGGACTACATCCATGATTGGGAGGAGCACAAGCGTGAAGCGATGCAAAGGTTCCAGGAGTACTCGAAGGCGCGAATCGGTGGCCTAGCGGAAAATGAACGGACGCGCCAACCACTGACGAAGTGGATCCAGTGACGCTCTGCGGCTAATCTGCGTCCACGATGCCCAGCATGAAGCGACGGAATGCAAGGGGCTAAGCGAGATCCTAGCGTTTGTTAAGATCCCTCTCGTAGCGAATGCGCATCCAGTCTAGGTCGACCCTGGGATCGGCTTTCTCTGCACTTTGGAGGGCTTCTGCTTTGTCAGCGGCTTGCCCTTCCCAGACCATCCACTCGTGAGCTCCCGGCCGGTCTTGAGCAGCCGGGCCTGAAACAGCTTCGATATCGCCGTTGATGAGCGCAATGACTTTCCAGTTGGCCATGTGGTTGTCAATGTTCCTTACGAGGTACTTTATCAGAGCCGGGAATGCGCCGCTGCTGATTAACGATTGACCGGTTGAGTTCGCCTTTGGATTCGAAAGGGCGAATTTGAGGAAGAACTCCTGGTTCGGGAGGGGGTGGGCGAGGAGGCTGACTTCCGCCCTGCTGAATGAGCGCAATGAATCGTTGCTCCATCCTTTCAATTATGGTAACTATTGATTCCGACTGGACCGCTTCAAATGACACCGCTCGAAACCTATCTCCGTGAACTCCGGGATATCCGATCTTCGGGCGCCGCCGTCAAGGAAACTTCCTACTATCCCGCGCTTTCGAATCTCTTCAACGAAGTCGGGAAGCGCCTCAAGCCTCGTGTTCGTTGCATCATCAACCTCGCCAACCATGGTGCCGGACTTCCGGATGGAGGCTTATTCACCGCGGAGCAATTCCAGAAACCCTCTGAGGCCGAACCCCTTCCAGGTCAGCCGCCCGTGCGGGGGGTCATTGAAGTGAAGTCCACCAAGGACGATGCGTGGGTTACGGCTGACGGCGAACAGGTTTCGCGCTACTGGGGCAAATACCGGCAAGTGCTGGTGACGAACTACCGCGACTTCGTTTTAGTGGGGCAGGACGCGGAGGGCAAGTTTGCCAAACTGGAATCATTCCATCTTGCCGACAGCGAGAAAGCATTCTGGGCCGGCGCCGTGCATCCGCGCAGCCTTGCGGAAAACATTGGCGCACGGTTCGAGGAATATCTCTTGCGCGTCATGCGGCACGCTGCCCAGTTAGCCGCGCCGGAAGATGTTGCGTGGTTTCTGGCATCTTACGCTCGGGACGCTCGGGCGCGCATTGAGGGTGTAGAACTCGCCGCACTGCTAACGGTCCGCTCAGCGCTTGAAGAAGCCCTGGGCCTGAAGTTCGAGGGCAAGAGGGGCGAGCACTTCTTTCGTTCCAGTCTGGTTCAAACCCTCTTTTATGGTGTCTTCTCGGCCTGGGTGTTGTGGGCCAAGCATAACCCACCAGCTTCCGAGGCGCGATTCGATTGGTACACCACAGCGCGCTATCTGCGCGTGCCGATGATCTCCAGACTTTTCCATCTGGTTGCCGACCCGCAAGAACTCGAGGCCCTGAAGCTCACGGAAGTTTTGGACTGGGCGACCTTGGTTTTGAACCGGGTTGACCGCCGTTCGTTCTTTGATAAGTTTCAGGAATCGCGCGCGGTGCAGTATTTCTACGAGCCGTTCCTGGAAGCCTTTGACCCGGAACTGCGCAAGGAATTGGGAGTTTGGTACACACCCCCGGAAATTGTGAAGTACATGGTGGAGCGCGTGGACACTGTTCTACGTGAGGAATTGAATCTACCGGACGGCTTAGCCAATAGGAATGTTTATGTGCTCGATCCCTGTTGCGGTACAGGTTCTTATCTCGTGGAAGTCCTCGACCGAATTCACCGCTCACTCAAAGAGCGTGGTGAGGATGCGCTGACCGCAAGCGACCTCAAGGAAGCCGCTCAAAAACGTGTTTTCGGATTCGAGATTTTGCCCGCGCCTTTTGTCGTCTCACACTTGCAGCTTGGCTTGCTCTTGCAGAACTTAGGCGCGCCGCTCTCCGAAAAGCCTAGAGAGCGTGTTGGAGTTTACCTCACAAACGCTCTCACCGGCTGGGAGCCGCCCAGAGGCCCAAAGCAGCGCCTCATTTTTCCCGAGTTAGAGGAAGAACGTGACGCCGCCGAGCACGTGAAGCGCGATGTACCCATCCTTGTAATTCTCGGCAACCCGCCCTACAACAGTTTCGCGGGAATTGCCAAGATGGAAGAAGAGCGCGACCTTTCCGAAGCCTATCGCACCACCCGGCAAGCGCCCGCCCCGCAGGGCCAAGGCTTGAATGATCTTTACGTGCGCTTCTTCCGCATGGCTGAAAGGCGCATTGTGCAAATGACCGGCAGGGGTGTGGTGTGTCTGATTTCCAATTACTCGTGGCTCGATGGCCTTTCCTTCACGGGCATGAGGGAGCGGTATCTGGAAGCGTATGACGCCATCTGGATCGACAACCTGCACGGCGACCGTATCATTTCCGAGTACGCACCGGACGGCCGAACCAGCGAGACGGTATTTGCGGTGCAAGGTAAGTCGCCCGGTATAAAAATCGGGACCGCTATAAGCCTGCTCGTCTCAAAACAACCCGCCTTTAAGTCGAAGGATGGCCGAGTTTTCTATCGGGATATGAACCAAGCCAGAGCAGACGACCGTAGGCAAGCTCTGGTGGGCAGCCTCACCGATGATCAGGTAGGGGAAAGATATACAATATTGGAGCCAGTCGTCGGGATCGGCCTTCCGTTCAAACCCCGGACTCTCGCCGCGGCTTACCTGCAATGGCCGTTGCTGCCCGACCTGTTCCCGGTTTCTTTTCCGGGAGTTCAAAGCAGTCGTGACGATCTTGTCGTTGACATCGACCGTGAGCGACTAGAAGAACGCATGCGGCAATATTTCAACCCGAAGATCAGCCATGACGAGATGTGTAGGATCTCACCAATCGCGATGAAACCTACAGCACGGTTTAAGGCGCAAGAGGTACGGGAGTATCTTCAGAAACGCGGGTTCCTGCGAGCGAATGTTTTTAGGCATTGCTATCGGCCTTTCGATTCCCGATGGCTCTATTGGGAACCTGAAACGAAACTCCTGGATGAGAAAAGGGCAGAGTATTTCGCGGAGATTTTCGACGGAAACATTTGGATGGCCGCAGCACAGCGAAACCGCAGAGAATTTGACCCTCCGCTTGCAGCTACGCTTCTTTCTGCGCGTCACGTGGTTGAACGTGGAGCGAACTTCTTTCCTCTATACCTGAAAGCTTCCGGGGCCTCAGAACCTCTTCTCGCCAGCCATGAGGCCAAAGGTCCGCATGTGTTGGCGAATGGCACGTGTTTTAATATCAGCGATCCCCTTGTAGCATACCTGACATCTATCGCCACAATGGAGGACACTCCGCGCGTCTTCTATCACACGTTTGCCATCCTGCATGCTCCCGCCTACCGATCCGAGAATTCCGGCGCACTACGCCAGGACTGGCCGCGCATTCCGCTGCCGGACACGAAGGAAGCCTTGCTCGCATCATCGGCGCTGGGTAAACAGATTTCCGCCTTGCTCGACACCGAACATGACCTAGGTGCGATTCACGAATCGACTCTACAGAAGATTGCCGTGTTCACCCTACCAGATGGGACGCAGATCAAAGAGGCGGAACACCTTGCTGTTACCGCCGGTTGGGGACATGCAGGCCAGGGCGGCATCACGATGCCGGGCAAGGGAAAGGTGATCGACCGTGATTACACCGAGAAGGAGCGGGCGAGTTTAGGCGAGGTGATTAAACTGCTGGGGGAGCGCACTTGCGACGTTTACCTGAATGATGTGGCTTACTGGTCCAATATTCCGCTTAGGGTTTGGGAATATACCATCGGCGGCTACCAAGTCATGAAGAAGTGGCTCTCCTACCGTGAAGATGAACTCTTGGGCCGCTCCTTGACGAAAGACGAAGTTCGCTACGTTCAGGAAATGGCCCGCCGCATCGCCGCCATAATTCTTCTCGAACCGACGCTCGACTCAAATTATCGAAACGTGAAGGAACACACTTTCCCCTGGAAGGGATGACTGCCGTGCGGCAGTGCTATTATTGCAACATTGGCCTTTCTTTTACCCTTCAAGCCGCCACTGAACGGGGGCCGACTACATGGGCGTAAACCTGCTAGCTCTGGAAAGCGAAAAGAAGTTCGAAGAGTTTTGCCAAGCGCTGTTGAAAGAGGAGTTCCGACGTTTCCAGGCTTTCTCTGCGCCGGATCTTGGAATGGACGGCTACGATTCCGACTCTGAGACGATCTTCCAGGTCTATTTCCCCGAGCAAGCACCCCGCCGGGACAAAATATGCAGCGATCTTGACAAAGCGAAAGGCAACTCGTGGGCTTGCAAACGGTGGGTCTTGCTACTGCCTAAGAATCCCACGCCGCTATTTCTGCAATGGTTCTACCGCGATCAACAGCCCTCTTTCCCATTCAAGCTCGAAGTTTGGGGGAAGACTGAGATGCTGGCGCTTTTGCGGAAACATCCGGGGGTAAAAGAGGAGTACTTTCCCAGTGAATTGCGCGAAGAGCTTCGACGGCTGGGGAAAGGGAAGCGGCCAGGCACTGGAGACGCTAATCCTGGGGAAGAGATAAGCCCGGAAGAGGCCGCTGCATTGCACCAGCTTATTACGGAGCTTGTGGAGGAGGAAGCTACCCGCAAACGGAGAAAGCCCCGCCCCGCCGACTTTGGGCGAGAGTACGGGGAGTTCAACGCCCATTTTCATCTATCATCCTACGACAGACTTCCGTCAAGGGGGTTCCTTGATGCACGCCGCTATTTGGAAAAGAAGCAATATGGCCGACGCCGAAGCGACAGGCAAGAGGTAGAGCGTCATCGGTGCGTCAGCGGGATCAAAGCTATCCAAAGCAAGCTGAAAATTAGAGACCAACAATACCGAGGAATTCTGTTAGAGATAACTGGCAAGAGTTCCACCACGCAGATGGATATCGAAGAACTGGATCGAGTTTTCAAGCGATTCAGATACTTCCAAGGTCTTGCCGAGACGCGGCCTTGAGCCATGAGGACATTGGACGCTACCGCAAGGTCCTGACCGCCTTGACCGAAGCCATCCGACTCACGGCGGAACCCAGGCGGCCATCCCCAAGTGGTTGATTGAGTGATTGAAGTTGTCGGCAAGTATGCGGGGGGTTTAATGAAGCGAGACATGGATTTGATTCGTGAGGTTCTGATTGAGGTTGAGAAACTCCCATTTGATTCGGGTTTTCACGATATCTCCGTGCCGGGGTACACCGATGAAGAGATCACATACCATGTGCGGCTGGCTCACGAAGCTGGCTTAATTGAAGCCACTGATTTGACAACTATGGATGGCGTCTGTTGGAAACCGAAGCGATTGACCTACGAAGGGCATGAGTTCCTTGACGCGGCCCGCAGCAACACGGTGTGGAACAAGGCCAAGGAAACGCTTCTGAGCACAAGCGGTACAATCACGCTTGAGGCGTTGAAGGCCCTACTACCGCAGATTGTCAGAATGCTTGCTGGCGGATAGCCTTCGACCTGCCTGACGGTGGGGACGCGGCCATCCTCGAGTGGTCGACTTATTAAGCAGGCGGAGCGGAAGGAAGGCGAACCTTGGAAGGAAACGCAAACCCTGACCTGTTGGAACGAGCTTGGTCTGACCCACAATATCATTTCTATGTTGAAATCACCGATCCGGTGACGGAGATTCCAGAGAACGTTTTGCTCGGAGTCCTCGTGCTCGACGAAGAGGATATGGAAAGACGCGGACTTGCACGGGCTGACCTTATGGGCGGCCTTTCTAAGAAAGGAAGGCGAACCGTCCTTTGGTTCTTCGAGCAGGCCATGAACCTTAGATTCAAAAGAGCATTCGCGATTCGGGATTGGAACACTCTGCCTGCGTTGACGGTGCAACTGATGCACGGCATGGGTGAAGCCGCAAGGAGGACTTTGGCCCGACTGAAGGACTTTAGCAGAGACCTGAAGGCGATGAACCTACCTCATCATCCAGTAATCGAGGAGTCCCCATTACAGAAACTTCTTGATGACGCTATCGCAGCTCTGGGGAAGTTTGCGCAGAGAGCCCTTTGCCAGCCCAGCCATCAAGCGCGAGGATCTGCACCTGATTTGCTTCGACTACATATGTTCCTGACGATCAGTTCCGCAGACTTTCGACCAGGACCGCACAGGTTTGCATCCATCGTGCCCGATCTGGTAAAGCACAACGCAGCTGGTTCGAGCCACACACAGTCAACCTCCTACAGGATAACGAACGTCGGGTTGTTTAGGAATTCGAAGAACCATTGTTCTCCGCCATTCCGCAAGAGACCCAGCAACTTCTCCATGCCTTCCGCGTCTACGACTCTAACGCTCCCTGCAGGCCCTTCGCTCGCCGCACTTGAGCCATATCTAGCTCCAGTGAACAAAACAGGGAGAATGCGATAAGTCGTTTCCGGCAGCAGTTCATCGGCCAGGATTGCCTGCATGTTAACAAGATTTGCGAAGTCCTCCTCTTTGGGAACACCCAGAGTACAGGAGACAAGCAGCAATGTTTCCCCGCTAGGTACTTTCGCCAAGATGTCCACGCTACCCAGCCTCACCTTACGCCCTGGCGCAGAAAGGTATTCGAACTCTCCGAGACTAATCGTCGAATAGCCGAATAGCCCCAGAAGCCATGCCACGGTACGCTCGAACGCAGCGCTCTCTTTGAGGTTCGACGGTTCGATTGTGTGAGGCGAGCAGACAAGCTGTTCAAATTTGTCCTCAGGACAGAACCGTTTCAAGGCTTCGAGAAGAAGGTTTCGTTGGGCAGGCGGAACCAGGCGGCTCACCCAGTCTGACGTTGACCAGAGCTCGCCAACGGCCGAGCTGAGTAACGCGGCCTGGACGTTGTCGTCGGGAAGCAAATCTGGTATTTCGGCGTCAACTGTCTCCTCGAAAACGGAAGCGTCTGACATGGGTGAACCAAATCGATCAAGGACGTGGCGACCTTTCGGCGTGAGGCCGTGTGCGGAATCCCGCCCATGAAACGACAGGGCAATCCGCAGCCCTTTAACCTCATTGTGCCGGACGACGGAGACATAGATTCTCTTTCGGCTTTGGCTAATCCAGATCTTCGAGATGAACGCAAACACGGGGACGAAGAGAAAGAAATCGCAATTGAACGCATCCTGATGAATGTTAGCCGCTTCGAATATATGGTCAATCGCCTCGTTAGGCGACGAATAGCCGATAGCACTTAGCTCCTTGTTGACCGTTGAGTCATAGAACTTCGCCCGGTCTTGGGTTGTCCGCGAGGGCGTGAGCGACGGCCAGGGATGGGAATCGGCGTATTTGAAACCGGTGGCATGCCGGCTCACGCAACCCTTCTGCTCCCTCAGAACAATTGGAGAAAGAAGGCGGATTGATTCCTCGTTTGTGTGAACAACGCCACTTGAAACATCCGAGCAAAAGGTCTCCCACTGCGAAAAAGGAAGAGTGACGAGGTCAATCCGAAAGTGCTCTGTCCGAATGCGTGGGAATCGCTGCTCTAAAAGTTCAAGCCTGGCCGCCGTCGCGTTGTGTCCTTCGTGGGAAAGTCGAACCACCGTAAACAGATTGACCCAGGAGTCTTTCTCCTTCATTGCCGCTATGCGGACGTCAATTGACTTGTACGTCCTGCCGAACGCCTCAATTAGCTCCGCAACCGAAACCTGAAGATTCATGGCTATAAGGAGAAGATACCACTATCCGGTCGTTCGCGGTGCCCCTTAGAGTTTTCCTTCATTGGCGGGTTTTCTCACAATGCCATCCCGCTCGCCGATGATGTAATCCCCCAAGGCCAAAGTACGTCACAAGGGAGATACTCATCTCCAAAGCGTCGGAACTCACCCATGGTGTCCCAGGCCGTCGATACAGAGAAGACTTCAATGTTCCGCGTCATTCTGATCCTCAACTACCGTGAAAGCTGCGCCTTTTGGATCTGAAACTTGCCCACTCAAGACCAAATAATCTCCTCGAACATATTCTGTATTGGGCTATTCATTCCGGCGAAACCTGGCTCCCAAGTGGCACGCTCGATTCTCTGGATTAGGCGAAAACAGCGAGTTCTAGGGGCGCGCCGGCTGGGGGTATTCAGTGGTAACAGCCACTTCCCGGTCGCCCATAACCACGCAGCCACCACCGACGGAAAGGATATTGTCCGCCAACTCCCAAACGAGTGGCGAATGGCAGATAAAGATAACTTGGTGAAAGCCGCCAAGATCCATAGCCCGGCGCAGCATGCGCACGTACTCCTTAGCGTTCGTGGCGTCCAGGGCGCCCACCGTTTCATCCCGGAAAAGAGTCTTGTAACGAATGCCTTCTCCCTGCCGCATGTTGTAGATCGCGATGCCTAGGTTCACGGCTTCGTTGACCAACACAAATTGCCCGCCTGAGAGTTCGTCCACCAAACAAGTGCGGTCCAGATTCTTGTTGCGGACCTCGACATCAAAATCGTCTACCATCCCCCTGCCGTCTGCCTTAGGGCGTTGCGTCCTGAATCGGATTTCGAACTTGTTGTCGAAGCACCCCTCAAGCAAAGAGTTCACCAAGATTGAGACTTGTGGTCCGGCCGCCTGGATTTCGCAGAGTTGGATCTCGTCCGGCCCGAAGACCTTAGCGAGATAGGTGTAGTCTTCCTGTTCAGTCCTTGCTGCCTCGAGTTCAGCCTCTACCTGGGCCAGGCGGGTCCGCGCGGCCTCCATCTGCTCCTGGCGCTGTTTGATTTGTGCTTGGCGCGCAATGATGCTGTCCCGTTCACGGCGGCAGGAGACAATCAACCGATCCGCGTTTTCAATCTCCCGCCGTGAAGCCTGCATCTTGCCGTCGAGGTCAGAGAATGCAGAGAGTGCGGATTCCTTCCTCGATAGTTCCTCGCCGACTTCAGTCCGAGCCTGATTGAGTCGGTCCAAGCCCTTCAGCCGCTCCTCCCGGCGTACCTCAACGACCCGCAATTCCTCATATCGCTGTCGTTCCCCATCGACTACCCTGCGCTGCCGCTCGCAGCCTTCAAGTGTCCGAGTGAGCTCGGACGAGGGCGTGGCAATCTGAACCAGCGAGCCGCGCTGGACCTCGGCTTCGAGTGAGAGTGTTGCAACCTCTCCCTCCAGCGCTGGCAACTTCTGACCTGCCTCGACAGCGCGTCGAATCTTCGGGCACGAGGCATAGGGTCCCTCGCCCCGGCAGGGCACTACCGCGAGCTCTTCACGCTCCACCCGCAGACGTTCAAGTTCGGCCAGGTTCGCTCTAAGCTCGGCATCCAGAGTTTGGACCGTGCGTTCAGTCTCACGATTGGACGTCTCCAGACCCTGTATCTCCCGGATCTGCCGATGGAGTTCGTCAATGCGAGTGGCGAGTGTGGCGCCTCGTTTGGTCAAATCGGCGAGGTCCCTCTTTCCCGTCAGAAGGCTTTCATCCCTCCCTATCTGGCGTTTGGTGTCTGTGATCTCAGTATCAGTCTTGCGCAGGCGCTGTTTCAGAGTCTCAACCTCGGCCAGGAGCGGCTTCCGACTGGCCTCCGCTGCCTGAAGCTCCAGCAGCCGCTGTTGCGCCATTCGCTTCTCGGCTTCTAGGGTCTCAGAACGGGATGATACCTCTCGAAGCCGGGCCTCAACTTCCGCAGGATCTTCAACCCCGGCCTCCATCAACTCCTTCAGGCTTCTCACCTGCCCTTCCAGGCCAAGTGTGGTCCTGGCCACTACCTCGCCCTTCCCTTTAGCCGCGGCCGCAATCAGTCTCAGTCGGTCCAGCCCGAGCAACTCTCGGATGAACAGCTCCTTCCGCTCGCTCCTTTCAAGTGAGAGAAAGTTACCCGTGCGCTTCTGGCTGGAGAAGATGCTGCTGAGGAAGAAGTCGGGCGTGCCAGCGCATTTGCGGACAAGC
>Ga0181521_10002980_pt1 | contig 20101 bp, 18 predicted proteins | sample PEATcosm2014_Bin_32_FD_119764 | JGI IMG/M metagenome (GOLD analysis project Ga0181521, IMG submission 119764) | Peatland microbial communities from MTU Mesocosm Facility, Houghton, MI, USA - PEATcosm2014_Bin02_60_metaG | ecosystem: Environmental > Terrestrial > Soil > Wetlands > Peat | place...
CTCTGTTGTGGTATCGTCAGCCAAGCGAAAGCCTCCTTTGGTCATTCAAACAACGTCTCGACAACGTGTTTGTACCATAGGAGGCTTTCCGTGTCTTTAGGAAACGCGAATTATTCGGATTAAGGCATCATCGGAAGGTTGCTGCGCCCCCCGAGGGAGCAGGCAATAAGACCCAAAAGTGTGCCTAGTGAAAGCACTCGTGTCATTGCCGTACGAAATCTTTTTGCCCCGAGGAACTTCGCTCTATTTCGGGCACTTCGTCAAGCCTGATTCCGTCCCGCGGAACAAACTTGCGCCAGTAGGCAACGGACTCCTCCAGAAAACTGGCGATATCGAACGGCAGCGCCGTGGTCTCTGGAAATATTTCAAGTGTGAGGAAGATCTTTTCGCATCTGGGAGGCATTCCCGCTTCCGGATCCTGTGCATACGCGGCTCGAATGGCGTGCAGGACCTTGTCGGCGCGAACGATGCCACGTTCATTCATTTCCCTTGTGAACGGCAGATGCGAGGAGGATGTTCCGTTCGTTTGTTGCAGATGGATAATAGGAGAGTAGCATCCAAGCTGCCGCAGCCAGGCCTCCAGGTCTGCGTCTTCGGGTTCGGCAAAGAGGTAAGCACACCGGTCCATCTCCGCCTCAATCTGCCTGATATAAGCGTCCTCGTCTTCCGGCGAAGCGCAAACAGCGCGACGAAACAGCGCGTATGCAGAATCCGGTCCCAGCCACTTTCCCCTTAGACTCTTATCATTCAAACGCACTGCTCGCAGAAGCTCCAGTAGCTCAGGCGGCCCCGGGCGCAGGAATTTGCGCTGCCCTGTCTGGTGGCCGGTATCGATCGTGATGTAGAAGGGCTTTCCGTCCCGCTCCCACACTTCGCGCAGGAGGTTCCGTGCTCCTTGAATCGTCCACGGTATCTGATGGGGCGAATACATTTGTTCGATGGCGGCTGTCGTCGTGCCGCAATCTGCAGAGTAGACCGCCACTTCCGCCAGTTGGTCGTATAGGGACAGTCTGGCTTTTCGAAAGGAATCAGGATGCTGCAACGTCTGATGATCGAAAGCGTGGCAGAAAAATCCTACGCCCGCTTGCAGTTGCGCAGCATTTCGAATCAATACCTTGAGCCACTGCTCGACCATTCGACGACGATTCCGGCTGTCGGAACTGGTGATTCCGAGCGAGGCATAGGTGCCATGTCCCGAATACAGATTTACGACCCTCACTCCGGTCCTCTGCCGAGCTATCTTGACCGCTTGAAGCCAGTCTTTCAAGTAGTCTGGATCGGCGTACAGAGGGTCGCATTCGTTGTCGGCACTGGCCTCGACACAATCAAGACCCAGGTTCTTGATCGCCTGTGCCCATTCGAGCGGCTCCGTCCAGCGTTTGGCGGCGAAGCAGTTGTCGATGGCCAAATAGAGCCTCGGACCACTCATCGCAAAAGGACCTCTGGTCTACGCACTCTTAACCATTCCGTCAGCGCCATAGTATAGGACTTGATCTCGTCGATACGCCAGAACCACTCGGCGGTCTGCCAACTTAAATTCCCTGGCCGTGGACTCACGTGCCAGAAGCTTCGTGGGATTCAGAATGACTTTCGGCTCGCAACGGCCTGAAGGATTCGATCCTTTGATTCTCGACGTGTTCATATACCATTCGGCGTAAGGGTCATTCCTGAACCATTCAGACATGTCCGGGCAGAATTTGCTCCAGTCGATTTCTCCCCTTTTTGTGAGCTCGAGCGTCGGGGCCCAGCCGGGCACGGAGTACAGGCCATAATGGATGAAGGTTCCCAGCTTGGCGTCTTCACACCACTTCGGGCAGGCATGCCGTTTCAGACTCGCCCAATCAGGCTGATACCGGCGAAGAGAAGCGTTGGAGGCCTGACTCGCGGCGGGAGACTCGGCCTTGTTTGCCATTGCCGTCCGTGCCCATGCGGACGCCGCGAACGATCCTCCTAGAGTAGCCACGAACCTTCTGCGATTCATGACTGTTCTTTCTCCTCTTCTGGTCGTTTCCGGAATCGTTGCAGCTCGATCTTCCTCGGAACGGTGAGAGGTTGCGTATAACCGCCGTCTCCTCCGAAGTCTCGTGAATCGAGCAGAGAGTAGGAACCAAGAGCACGATCACCTGCACGCGAAGCGGAACGCGGACCAAGGCCCAGGCCCCAAGCGGTCTTGGGACCTGAGCCTCGAGAATACCCGACGCTCGCAGCAAGGCTAAAACAAAAACTTCAAGGCAAATTGAATCTCGCGGGAATCATTCTGAGTACCGAAGATCCGCCCGAAGTTGGGATCACACGTCGCGATGGGCTGGCAGAAGCCGGCGCCAGGACTGCCCAAGTTGACGTTGTTAAACCCGTTGAAGAATTCGGTACGAAACTGGATCATCCGCTGTTCTCCGGGCAGGGGGAAATTCTTAAAGATACTGAAGTCCCAGTTCCCAAACCCCGGGCCTCTCTCTGTGTCGCGCCCCAAGTTGCCATAGGTGTACTGGGTGGGAATGCTAAATTCCGCAGGGTCGAGCCAGCCTTGCGTCTTGTCTCCAGGAACCGAGACCCTCTCGCTCGGAACCCCACCGGGAGCGCGATCCGGCCTCTCAACCCAGGTGCCCGTATTCGCATTGTCGAAGGTAAGGGTAACGTTGACCGGCATGCCTGAGTTGTAGTGAGTAATACCGGTGATTTCCCAGCCTCCTACGATCTGGTTTGCGGCACCACTCACTCCCGAGAGAAAATGCTTGCCCCGACCGAAAGGCAGCTCGTACACATAGCCGGCGGTGAAGATGTTGCGGTAGTCTATGGCTCCGGGCGCCCTGTCGGCCTGGATGTCGTTCTCGTCCTGCGGAAAACTCTCGGTCGAGCTAGTGCCGCCGTTGATGTCAATCTCATGGCCCCAGGCATAGGTGGCGAGCAATTGCAACCCGTTGGAAAACCTCTTTTCGAGTTTAGCCTGCAGCCCGTGGTAGAGCGAGGACCCCCTGTCTTGTGACGCGATAAGATTGTTGGTCAAGAGGGGGTAGGGGCGGGGATGCTGTGGTGATCCGATCGTGCCCGGACCAGGGAGAGGATTGTTAAGGATATCGTTAGTCATTAGCTTCACGCCGGCATTACCGACGTAGTTAACCTCCAACAAGACGTTCCGCGCCAACTCCCTTTGTATGCCGAGGTTCCAATCTTGAACATAGCCGACTCGGTCCGTGCGCGAGATGGAATAAGCGGCGCTGGGCGGTGTACCCGGGGTCGGAATAAAGATGTTTGGAAACGCCGTCTCGATCGGAGTGAGTGTTTGGTACCTGTTGAGGCCTTGAAAGGTCTGGGCCTCTGCATATGGCCACTGCCCGCGCTGTTGTTGGATTTCCCATAGGACATTGGGCGCATAAAAAATCCCGAAGCCACTCCGCACGGTGGTTTTCGAGTTGAGCAGATACGCCAATCCGACACGCGGGGCAAAATTGTTCCAGTCGGGATCCCTAATGGACCGGCGCACGTTCGGTCCCTGACCTGTCACTGGGTTGTACCCAGTCCAGACATACGTATCTGACTCGAGGCTGAAGTCACTCTCATGGTTATATTTGTCATATGGAACTTGGTCATACTCGTAGCGAAGGCCAAGGTTGAGTGTTAACCGCCTAGTTACCTTGATATCATCCTGGACATAGAATTGGTAAAAGCCAAAGAGCGGCCATATCGTATTGGGGCCTACCCAACGGGAGCCAGTGTCGGGGAGACCCAGGAGAAATGACGCTACCGATGACCCAGTCGCGACAGGATTCTGCGGGTCAGCGGTGGCGAAGTGGCTAAAGCCGTAACCCCCGTCGTCTGGCGCGCCGGCTACGCCGCGGTCGTTGAGGACCATAAAACCTGTCTTGAGCGAATGCTTACCCATTATTTTCGAAACACTCCCGATATACTCGAGTTCAGTATTGGGTAGATAAGTTCCGCTTTGGCTCGGCCCCGTGTAATTCTCCAAACTAATTGCGGGGAACAAGGGGACGGACGGATTTTGGACCCCAATCCCGCCCAACGGGTAGGATGCCAGGAAGGAGGCAACTCCCGGAGCCGGGTTATTATCGTTCTGATGGTTTACAGTCCGATCCAATCCGACCTTAAAGTCAACCACTGTCGTGGGGGTCGGCACATAGGTCCAACTGGCCTCGGCGGTAGGGAACGGGTTGAAATATGTAGTCGTCAGACCCGTTATCGCCTGTGGAGTCACTTGGGTTGCATTCGAAGGCGAATAGCGTGCGAAGAATGAGAGATTATTTGTGATCTTGTAATCGGCGCGGATGTTGACCTGGTAGCGATCCAACCTGAAGGGAGCGAGGTTCACTTCGTTCGCGGCTCCTGTCGTGTTCGTCCGTGCATAAAAGATTTTGGCGTACTCCGCCATCGCCGGATCGATTCGATTGGAACAAATGACATTCAGAGTGCCATTACAGCTTATTTGGGTGCGAGAGTAAATCGGATTACCTTGCGAATCCGTTCCAATCTGTGTTGTGGTTGCGGGGTCATACACGGGCGGCAGGTTAGTGAGGTCGCCCGACAACTCATTCATAGTCGGCAGCGTGGCATAACTTGTCTCAGGTTCACGGATTTTAAATCCCTCGTAGTTGACCATGAAGAAGAACTTGTCGCGTCCGTCGTAGATCTTGGGAATGTAAACGGGCCCTCCGAGTACGAATCCCCACTGGTTCTGCCGGAACGCGGGTTTCGACAGGTTCGAGTAGTTCCTGAAGAATTCGTTGGCGTCAAATAGGTCGTTGCGTACGAATTCAAAAGCTGAACCATGCAATTGATTTGTCCCGGCCTTCAAGGCCACACTCACATTCGCTCCGCCGCTTTGGCCATACTCTGCGGAGGTCATGTTGGTTTGAACCTTGAACTCCTGAATGGCGTCGATCGAGGGCTGACTGGCGAATGATCTAAAGAAGACCTCATTGTTGTTTGTGCCGTCGAGCGTGAAGTTCGTTTGGTCAGGCATGTTACCGCTCACGGCCCAATCGTGTCCGCCAGAGATGGCAAACGTCGCCGCTCGAGGAACCGCCCCAGGAGTCAGCAAGACCAGATCGGTGTAACTTCTGCCGTTCAGGGGAAGCGTAACCACGCTGGTGTTGTTGACATCCGTGCCCACGGTGGCCGTTGCCGTATCCAGCAGCGGCGCCGTGGCGGTGACTTTAACCGTCTGCGAAACCGCCCCGATCGTCAACTGCACATTGACCGTGGCAATTTGATTGACCTGCAGGACCACGCCAGTAACCTCGGTAGGCTGAAAGCCCTGGCTTTCCGCTTTGATGTTGTAGACTCCGGGCAGAAGCGAATCGAACCGATAGTCCCCGGATGCACTTGTGACCATCTCGCGCCCGACCCCAGTTTGCGCGTTAGTTATAGTGACTTTCGCTTCGGGCACTGCAGCTTGCGTCGGGTCGCTGACGCTACCGAGGATTGTGCCGAACGAAGTCTGAGCCCACAGCAGGTGTGGATCTGCGTGGAGCAGAACCACGACGACTGCTGACATGAATAGCAGCATAATGAGCCTGCGTGACATCGATTCCTCCTTATATTGTTTCGACTCGAGCGAAATCGTTAACTTTTGCGAAAACTCAGCATATATACTATGCTCTCCACCGGTTGTCAAGAAATTTGTTCCGGCGTTGACACTTATTTTCCTCGCTCTCAGTGCGACTTTTTGCCTCTTCTACGGTCTGCGGTCTGGGTACTCCGTAGATTCACGGGAAGTGATGGTCACTCTTTCAATGTGCTTGACATTACACTAATTAATCCAATAAGCTAGAGCGGCTTTTTCGGTAACTGTATCGGAAATCAATCTTACGGGAGTGCTACGCGGACGAGGCACCACGCCAGACGAGGCGGTGGAACTGAGCAGCAGCCGCCAACCCCGCGGAAAGGACTAAAGATGCAGACAATCATATTTGCGAATGGACTGGCCCAAGCCATAAAGCTACATGCGGTCTCGTCTGGCTTCCGCAGGCACCTCTTAGTAACGCTTCTTACGGTTGGATGCCTGGGGGCCGTTGCCGTTGCGGCGGATGAACCTGCTACCACCACGAGTTCTGTCGACATGGACAAGCGGATGAGGGAGTTCAGGGACCTCAAATGGGGCATGTACCTGTGCTGGTCATTCTGCTGTTTTTCAGGAAAACAATGGACACCGAATGTGAAAGATATTTCCCTCTTTAACCCCAGCGGCTGCGACACGGATCAGTGGGCACGGACAGCGAAGGAAGCAGGGATGGGAGTGATATGTTTTTTGACAAAACACCACGACGGCTTCTGCCTATGGGACACCGACACGTCGGATCGCAAGGTCACCAAGAGTCCTTTGGGCGTTGATGTCTTGGCAAAGATGCGGAAATCCTGCGATAAATACGGCATCAAACTGGCGTTGTATTATTCGGAAAGCGAATGGCGCTGGCCGGGGGCAATTGAGGGACAAGCGTACCACAACGGCATCAATCCCCAGATGAAGAAGGCACAATTGAAGGAATTGCTCACTCGTTACGGTCCCATCGAGTACATGTGGATAGACAACGCCATTGGCGACGGCGGGTTGAGCCACCAAGAGACCGTGAAGTGGATCAAGAGGTTTCAGCCCAGATGCTTGGTCGGCTTCAATTGCGGGCAAGCTGCAGGGGACCTGCAGATCGGCGAGGACGGGCGCCCCGCTCCGATGGATCGCCATAAGGTCGTGTGTCCGTACATGGGCAATAACCCAATCCCCGCCGAAAAATGGGACCCCTCGTATAAAGGGTACCTCATAGCCGAGATTTTGCAGCCGATGATAGCCGAACCGGAACCCCTGTGGTTCTATGATCCAGCGGCCGGAGACAATTGCCGCTCGGCGCAGGATCTCTATGCGACTTATCTCGGGGCCATGAAGTACGGCCTATTCTTCGAGTTAGGTATCTCGCCAAATCGCGCCGGGCAATTGCGGAAGGTCGATGTAGCGACGTTGCGGCGTGTCGGGGAGATGATCCAGAATCCTCCGAAGCCGCGCCCCCCATCCTTGTCCACAGGAAAGCCTGCTACAGCCTCGAGTGTCTGGCGAAGTGAATACGATGCAAGCAAAGCAGTGGACAACGACGACACGAGTTTCTGGGCCGCGACTCCCGGCGCGCGCAGCGGCTGGCTGGAAGTGGATCTTGGCCGGGAGGAGAAAATCGGGGTTGCCGAGATTTGCGAGCGGTTTTCTTTCCCTTCTTTCCCGATCAAGCAGTTCGCCATCGAATACAAATACGGAAATGAGTGGAAGGTGGCGCTGCGCGGAACTACCATCGGCATTCAAAAAACGGTCGTTTTTTCACCCGTAATAGCGCGTTATGTGCGACTGAACGTTCTTAAGGCTGATCCTGTTAACAACCTATTGGTGATCGAGGAATTCCGCCTCTGGCCCCCCAGGAAATAGTACGGAGATGTTTAGCATGGCATTCGGTGACAGGCTCGAATCGCTGATTGAAAAGGCTGTGGGCATCTTGAACACGGAGGAAAACGTCATCCGCGACGAGTTCACCCGGTTCAATACCATTTACGTCGACAACATTAAGCCGGGCCGCGCCGTGGCATTTGAGCTTCAACCGACACTTCCCGCCATTGCGAAAGCGCTGGAATACGATCTGGAGCGGTTCTTCCAGGACCGGGATTTTAACTTCGAGAAGACCCTTGAGTATCGCCTATGGCACCGCGAACATATCCCGGACGATTCACCGTTCATCGGCGTCTACGAAATGGACTATGCTTGCCATTCGCTGGAGTATTCAATGTTCGGGATCATGCCGCGCTGGACTCCGGGCGAGACCCCCTCGTACGGCCTGCCGATCGTTCAGACGCGCGATGACCTAAAGAAATTAGCCATACCGGATTTCTCCAAGGACGGTTTCATGCCTCGCCTGATTGATGATTACCACCGAATCAGGGGAGAGCTGAAAGGCCGTCTGGAGGTTGGTATTCGCAAATCCGTGCAGGGGCCATACCAGACTGCCACCGGGTTGCGTGGCCAGGAAAACGTATTCATGGAGCAGATGACGGACCCTGATTTCGTCAAGGAATTAATGGAAATTGCTTTCGAATTCCATAAAGCATGGGCTAAGGGTTGGGAGAAACTCCACAGCAAAAAATACGGTCGCTTCAATATCGGCGACGACGACATTGATACGAGATTCACAGTGCCGCCGAAGGTGTACCGAAGCCTCATCCTACCGATGCACAAGCGCTACGGGGAACAATTCAAATCTATCCACTGGCACAGTTGCGGCGACACCAACGCCATCTATACGGATATCGCGACTATTCCAGGACTTGAATTACTGGAGGTAGGACCCAAGGACGACATTGTGGCCGCGGCCAAGCTTTTCGCCGGGAGCGGGGTGAAGTTTTACAAGTGTCCGGATGTTTCCACCGAGCTGGATACGAGCGACAGGAAGGCACAGGTCGCTTTCTGCGAAGCCGTTTTGAAGGCTGGTGAACTGGTGCCGCTTAAGGTAGTCTGTGAGGCGGACAACATCGAGCGTGGCATGGTGCTGTTAAGCGTTTTCCGCGAGATTGCGGGGTAGAAACAGGCGTAGTCTCCCAACGCTGGTGGATCTCACACGGTCAGCAACCAGCACGGTCGGCATCGTGGCGCGCTTCTTGTCCGCACCTCGGGAGATAATCCTAGAGGCAAGAGGAAGAATCAATCATGCAACTAAGTAAACAATCTTGGTTGTCGGTTCTCGCAACCGGGCTCCTGCTCGGCGCGTGCTCTAGTATGTTATTCCGCCATTTCCATTCTGCCAACCTCGTGCAGCCACAGCACACTGTATACGCGGCGGATACCCAGGGCATTGTCCCTCCGGTCAGCGTGAAACGAGTCCAGCAAGTAAAAAACCTACGCTTTGGCATGTGGATCTGCTGGTCATTCAGCACCTTCTCGGGCAAGGAATGGACGCCCGAACCGCATGGTCCGGATTTCTTTAAGGCCACCGGTTGCGACACAGACCAGTGGTGCGAGGTTGCGAAGGACGCGGGGATGAAATACATCCTGTTCCTCACCAAGCACCACGATGGGTTTTGTCTGTGGAACACGAAGACCACGAACCTGCAGGTGACCAACAGCCCGCTGGGAATCGATGTGCTCGCCAAACTCCACCAGTCGTGCGACAAATACGGCCTCAAACTGGCGCTCTATTATTCTGAGGGTGATTGGACCTGGCCTGGCTCGGTCCCGGGGCATAGCTCGGGGCCGAACCCCGAAGTTAAGAAGGCCCAACTGAAAGAACTGCTGACCCACTATGGCCCTGTTGAGTTCCTCTGGTTGGATCATGCGCAGGGCGACGGCGGCCTGAGTCACGCCGACACGGATCGGTTCGTCTACCAGTTCCAGCCTGAGTGCTTTCCAGGCTACAACCACGGCGACGCCGCCGGCCGCATCCGTCTTGGCGAACCCCGATTGCAATTGGGCCTCGGCCATGCGTCGGGCCTATATGATACATCAGGCGCGGGGTACAACATCGATAATGTCGGGTACACGGGATACTTGCTTGCTGAGTTCTGTTATCCCATCCTGCCCTACCCGCACGAAGGTGGCGCCATATGGTTCTACTCGTTGCCCAAATATGACAATCTTTGCCTTCCTGCGGAGAAGATCTACGCGGACTACCTGGATGCCGTGAAATACGGCAATCTGTTTGACCTGGATGTGAGCCCGAACTATGTCGGCCGACTCCGCGACATAGATGTGAAGACACTACGGAAGCTCGGCCAATACATACGTGGCGAACTTTCTCTGTCGACCAAAACCTCGTCACCATGAGATAATGAGATCAGGGTCACGTGGGAAGTCTGTATCTGATGCCAAGAAACAGAGCGAGCGGGACTGTGTTGGGGAAGGTCATAAACGTAAGCGAGTACGCGGCCACAGTTCGGTAGAGGGGAGTGGAAATCCATGTCTCGACGAGCGGGGGTCGTCAAGCCGGTTCGAATGAAAGACATCGCCAAAGATCTGGGCGTGTCCGCCGTCACTGTTTCGAAGGTCTTGCGGGGGCATGCCGACATTAGCCGGGCGACAAGAAGACGGGTGATGAAACGAGTTAAAGAGCTGAACTATCGGCCCAATTGGATCGCTCAAAGTCTGGTTACGAAGCGCACCTGGATTATTGGACTGGTGATCCCCGATCTTATGCACTCGTTTTTCGCGGAAATAGCTAAGGGAGTCGCGCTGGCCATTCGCCCAAAGGGCTACCATCTGTTGATATCGAATACCGATGGCGATGAGGCGGTCGAAAAGGAGGAGATTGAGACCCTGGTCGCTCGCAGAGTGGACGGTCTCATCATCGCCTCGCGCCAGCGAACCGGAGAAACGGAGCTCTTCGAGCGAGTAAGAGGTAGTGGAGTTCCGTTCGTCATGGTGGAAAGGAGAATTCGAGATATAGATGCCCCCTACGTCGGGTGGAAACAGACGGATCTCGGAGTCATGGCAACCGAGCACCTGATCGAGCGTGGTTGCCGAATGATTGCGCACATCCGCGGCCCCGAGATTGAGACCGGGATTGGCCGGCTGGAGGGCTACCAGAAAGCTTTGGAGCGTCGAGGGATCCAGGTGCCGAGTAGCTATATCGTCAGCGGCTCCTATGGCGATGGCACCGGCTACGATGCGATGAAAAAACTACTAAGCCTGAGTCCTCGCCCAGACAGTGTTTTTTGTTACAAAGACCCCGTCGGGGCATACGCTATTAAGGCCATACTGGACGCGGGGTTAAGGGTGCCGGAAGACATAGCCGTCATGGGCATTGGTAATGTCCAGTATTCCGACTTTCTCCGAGTTCCCCTCTCCACCATTGATCAGAGCAGCCGCTCGATGGGACAGCAATCTGCGGAATTGTTGATGAGACTCATGGACTCTTCCGGCCGTCGTGAGCCGAAGGTGATTCTGATCCCCCCGAAGCTTCTGGCCCGCGAGTCAACGGCCAGAGAACTTCAGTTGACAAACACGCCAGTGGCTCCAGTAGATCGACAAGAGCAGGTTTTAGACACCACCCCTGCAAGAGGGCGTATTCTCGAGGTCCCTTTGCGATGAGTGGTCCATTCGAGCCGCATATGCTCAGGATCCGGCACCCGGAATACCTCCGAAATGCCGGGAGATCTGCCTGACTCGTATACTCGAATGACACGATTGCTGTTGCTCAGCACGCTTCTGGCCCTTGCTTCCTGCTCCTGCGGATGGGCAGAGCAACATCCCGCTGACGCCATAAGCCACCAACAGTTGGGCCATCGCTACCTGGAATCTTACCAGCTCGACCGAGCCATTGAGGAGTTGAACGCGGCGCTCCGCCTGGACCCGAATGTGGCAGAGACTCACGATGATCTCGGCCTGGCTTGGGTGGGAAAGGGCAATCTTGAGGCGGCGCGTGAAGAGTTCGAAGCCGCCTTGCGCTTGGCTCCCCGCTACGCGGAAGCGCGCTCTAACTTGGGGCTAGTCTTGCTCAAACAGGGCCATGCGGACGACGCGGTCAGCGAACTCCGGGCCGCCGTCGAGTTGAATCCATCGTCGAGCCAGACCCAATTCCGCTTGGGCCTGGCACTCGCTGCCAACAACCAGCAGGAGCCTGCGGTAGCTGCTTTCCGCAAGGTTGTGGACCTCAGTCCCGAGTTTGCGGAGGCCTGGAATAACCTCGGCGTGGCGCTCGCCCGCTCCGGGAAGCTGGACGATGCGGTGGCCGCATTCCAGCGCGCACTACGCCTCAGGCCGGATTATGCGGAAGCACGCTATAATCTGGGTCGTGGTCTTGTGGGCAAAGGCGAAGCAACAGAGGGCATGGAAGAGCTGAGGAAGGCCGTCAAACTGAGACCGGACTATGCCGAGGCGCACACAGAATTGGGCTTGGCACTTCTATCCGAGAACGAGACGAGTGCCGGAATCGAGGAGCTCCGAGCCGCAGTTCGTTGGGCTCCGAATGCGTCCGAGGCCCACTTTCATCTCGGCCTGGCACTCCTGAACAACGACAATCGGCAAAACGCTCTGGCTGAATTTCAAAAAACTATCAAGCTCAGTGCGGATATGCCGGAGGCGTACAACGGCTTAGGCGCTGCTCTGGCTGAAGGCGGGCGACTGGAAGAGGCGGTCCCGCAATTTCAAAAAGCGCTGCGGTTGAACCCCACCTATGTGGACGCCCATTACAACCTCGGGATCATTTACTTGATGATGTCGGAGTTCGACCGTGCGATTCCGGAGTTGGAGGCGGCCGTGCACGCCAGGCCTGGCGAGGCGAAGTACCATTACCGGTTAGGTTCAGCTTTGGTAAAGGCAGGTGAACTGGACCGGGGGATTGCCGAAGTGGAAAAGAGTGTTGAGCTCGAACCTGCTTCCCCGGAGACGCACTATGCTCTCGCCCGGCTGTTAATGAAAAAGGGAGATCCTAAGGCGGCCGCGCAACAGTTCCAGATCCAAGCGAGACTGGAAGAAGCCGTACGCACGCAAAGACTCAGCCATTCCCAAACCGTCCTGCATATAGGTCAAGGGTTGGAGGCGATGAATTCAGGGAAGCTGGAAGTGGCTATCCGCGAGTTTCAGCAAGCCGTAATGTACCAGCCGGACTCGGTTGAAGCGCACAACCACCTCGGTGTGGCGCTGGCGAAAGCGGGAAACCCAGAGGCCGCACTAAAGGAATTTGAAAAAGCCACGGCACTCGAACCTAACAATCCCACCGCCTACAACAATATAGGAAGCTTGTTAGCAGGCAAAGGCGGTTTGGAGGCAGCCATTGGTAACTTCGAGGAAGCGATTAGATTAAAAGGCGACTTCGCCGAAGCACATTATAATCTCGGACTGATGTTGTTGCGCCAAGGCTTGCGCGAACGTGCAAAGTCCGAGTTCAAGAAGGCGCACCAACTTGACCCCAGATTGCGGGCGCCGCAGAGCTAAATCCTGATTGATCAAGTGATGGCGAAACACGCCTTCGGCAGTCAGGACCCTATTGTGAAGTACCTCTGGATGCCGGATATGCCATGCATTGGCCTTCAGGGCGAGGCTTTCTATGATTGCATCAACCCCTACGAAGTCGTGGCGTGGTGGGCCATGTGCGGTACTGGGGGCTTGCCGGCGATGATCAAGCCCATGTGCGCAATCAGTTCTATTATCCCTCCGCCCAGGTCCCCGACGACTTTCTGCCTCGCTGGTCCGAGTTCATGTCGATCGTCGTCCAGGCCAAAATCCCTTTCCTGAATCTGCTCGAGCCGCTGCAGCGGGAAGCGGGCGGCGCGACGGACGATCAAGTTCTCTACGAGATTTGCACCCTGCAGCAGCCCGCCAGCCGGTCGCTCTCCGAGCAGCGATTCCTTTTGCTTCTGTTCGGCCTCTTCGCCGGATTGGCGCTATTGCTCGCTTGCATCAGCATTTGTGGCGTCATGGCTTACGTCACCAGCGGGCGAGTGCCCGACATCGGCGTGCGCACGGCATTCGGCTCCGGCCGCCCCACGTCTTGCGGCTGGTGCTGCGGCAGCGTTCCCTGAAATCGTCCCCGAACCGCGCGGCTAGAACGGACTCTTCTTTGGTTCCCTTGATCCAGTACGCAAGGATGATGGGAGCGACTCCCGCAACACGTCGCCACTTGTCAATCGCCAAAGCTCCGCCTACCGCGGCGAGAATAATCCCGGCATAAATCGGGTGCCGGAAATGAGCGTAGAGGCCAGTGCGGATGAGTTTGTGTTCCTGTTTGAGGATGATTCCGCCGCTCTAATACTGTCCGAGGTGCCAGCGGGCCCACAGGGCAAGACCGATGCCTATCCAAGTGAGTGCGACTCCCGTGACCGCGGTCGCGTAGGTGCGATAGAAAACGCGCTCACCAAGCGCACCCACGTCGATGAAGCCGCCGAAGAGCAGGACGAAGCCGGGGATTACCAGAAAAACGTGGCGCGCACGCGTGTCAAAGGACTCTGTGGACACCGCCTTGCGCGTCTTCAGCGTGCCCGCCGCCCAGTACCCGCAGAAGACGATCCAGCGGCCTTCGATGAAATAATGCCAAATCAATGCGACTCAGCCCCTCTCCGGAGACCTTCACCCGGCTATGTCGGAAACAACGCCTCGAGATTCTGAAAGCCCGAAGCCCGCCATTGCCGGAGCCGGTTGCGGCCTGCTTCGATCAACCCGATGACGGTCTCTTTTTCCAGTTTATCCGGAGAGGCCATTTGCCACAATGGGTCCAGCGAGTTTGCCACCGGGAGATTATTCTCAAGAGTATTACGATCGAGCATAGCCAGCGCAGCCGCGGCGCCAAATGCATAGCGGGGCGGGCTGATTCCCTGCTGCAACGCCACTCGGACGGTTCCCACAAGCCGGTCGTCCCAGCCGAGTTTTCGCTGCGGATCGCGCCCCACCCTCTCGACGCTATATCGTTAAGGAAAGGATTAACCATGCGCGCAAGAAGGTCATCCGCGTATTGGCGATACCCTTCGTGAGTGAAGAGCCGGTCCTGGCCTCCGTGCTTGCGAACCAAGGCTTCTCCGGATTCTTGGATGAAGGCGGAGCGGAGGAAGGAAAGGATATCAGGGTATCTCCTAAGATCCGCAATGCGCTGCACGCCGCGCATAGCGCCGAGGTAGGCGGCGAGCGCATGGGTGGAGTTGTGCCCGTAGAGCTTGGCCTCCTCGAAAGGCAACAGATCGTCCTTCTCTTCAAAGACCGTTATGCCGCGCTGAAAAGGCGGCGCGCCGCCTGCCGGAAATCGAATCCGTGAGATGAGGATGTGGTTAAACGCTTCGACCAGAAAGGCACACTGGCTGCCGGGAGTTACCGGGGCCAGGCCTTGCCGCTGGATCGCGACTGGGTCGGAGACCACGCCACTCATTTTTCCGATCACTGTGTTCAGGAATCGAACACGACGCGAGACACGCTCTTTCTCGTTTTCTGGAACCTCCTCGAGAACTCTCGCCTCCAAAATCTCTGCTGCGTGATTGTGGTTTTCAGCCGCGTACACGATTGCCGTGTGGCCCTGCGTAGCTGCCTTGCGCCGCAGGCCACGGGCCAGGAGCCGATGGATGCTGCCCGGACTGGGCGAAGCGTAGAATTCCACGCTGGGAACCGCAGTGGCAATCTCCTCCGCTTCTGCGATCGCTGCCAACAATCGGTCCTGGTCAGATCGAGAGGAAGGATCTTCGATTTCAACACCTGCAATTTCCTCGCGCTCGATGCGATCCGGATGGGCGATGTTCACCGAAAAACGGCGTCGCGCCCTCCGCACAGCGTCCACGATATCCGGTGCCACTTCGGCAGCTACTAGGTGGCCGAAACTCCCGGACCGGAAAGCCTCGAAAAGAAACAGTCCTGCTTGGATGGGGCCGAAGCCGAAGCCAACGAAGGTGCGTCGTCTGTGCTCAGTCTCGCGAGGTCCGTTGCCGGTCATCGGTCTTCCATTGTCGGTTCTAATGCGTTATTGACCTTATCTGTCACTGCGGTTGGCGCGCGGCCGTTGTTCCTGCCTTGCCTCTCTTCCGTCGGGCGACAACAACCCAATCCATACCTATTTCACCCGCCCAAAAGCGATGCCGACAAGTATCTGGAGCACATTGTTCCGTACGTGCCCACGCCTCGGGCGGTGGTGCGGAAGATGTTGGAAGTTGCCAAAGTCCAACCCGAGGACGTGGACTATGACCTGGGTTCGGGAGACGGCCATATCGTCACCATGGCGGCGCAGAAATTCAGCGCCCACGCCGTGGGCGTCGAGCTTGATTCCGACCTCAATCAAAAATCTTCGGAACGCGTCCGAAAACTCGGCTTGCAGGGCCGCGCCCAGATCATCCACGAGAACATGTTAGAGGCCAATGTCCGCCCGGCCACTGTGGTGACTCTCTACCTCCTGACAGCCGTCAATGAACGCCTACGCCCTACGCTCAAGCGGGAGCTTTGTTCGGGAGCGCGCATCGTCTCACACGACTTTCAAGTTCCCGGCTGGCGGCCGGCCGAAGTTGTGGAAGTCACCATAGAGAACTAGCTCATCAGCGAGATTTACCTCTACATTCGGCCCGGAACAACGGACCGGGTGATCAGGAGATCGGTTGACCGCGTGAACAAAAAACAGGAACATCCTAATCTGGCAACCTCATCGATGACCCCCACCGAACAGCCATGCGCATCGCGCGAATCGCTTGCTGAGAGCTGATAGCCGACGGCTGACAGCATGATGTTCACCCGATCTCCCTGGCCGCCTCGAACATGGCCACGACGTTTTCCGGGGGGACGTAGCTAAGGATATTGTGAACCTGCTGAAAGACGAATCCGCCGCCTGGGCTTAGGACTCGCACCTGTTCCCTGACGTGGCGGCGCACTTCCTCGGGCGTGGCGTTGGGCAGGATGGTTTGGGTATCGCAACCGCCGCCCCAGAAAACCATTTCCTTCCCGAACTCAGCCTTGAGTTCTGCCGCATTCATGCCCGCACACGAAATCTGAACGGGATTGATGGCGTCCAGCCCGGCATCGATCAAATCCGGCAGCAGTTCCCTCACCCCGCCGCAACAATGCAGCATGACGATGACGTTGGCTAGCTGCTTGGCGCGAGTCCACATCAGCTTGTGGCGCGGCTTGAAGAACTCGCGATACATCTTGGGCGAAACTTGAGGGCCGCTCTGCATTCCTAAGTCGTCGCCAAACTTGATGATGTCGATAGAGTCTCCGACCGAGGCCAGGTATTTGTTCAGGTTGGCGAGATGAATTTCCACAAGATCGTCCAGGAACTTGTGCGCCTTGGCGGGTTCGCCCGCCAGGAGCATAAAGAAGTTGTCGTTGCGATACAGGAACTGCCCGGTCTCGAGCAGATTGCCGCCGAAGCCGCCCAGAATGGCCCTATCCGTCTTTTGTCGCAGCCGTTTCGCGCCCTCGCCCAACTGTTCCTGATTCACCCAGGGGCCGGGTGGACCTCCGACGGCGTTCCACATCGATTCTTGCATTGCCTCGCGGATGGTGGCCGGCCCTTTCTCGTCGGAGAACGGAAAGTACGTTTGTTCGAAATAAAGCGCGCCCTCGGGCATGTGAGCAATCACCCGGCCGTTCTTCGAGCGAAACACCCATCGTTCCTCTGCCTTTTCAGGCAACGCCCACGTCGGCATCTTGCAGGGAGTACCGTCCGGTAGAATCCAATCCGCCCAGGATGAATCGTCGAGGGCGAAGCCGCGCCCGAGATCCAGGACATCGATTCCGAATCTCTCAAGAACGTCCTCATCGACAATCGCCAGTTGTTGAATCGGATCGTAGACGCGAATTGTTCGCTTGGGTAGGCCCAGATAGTCTCGCAGCTTGGCGTAGGCGATGGCCGCAATACCTGAGGACGGATGGCCCGAAAAATCAATCGCCACTCGATCAGGCTGGCGATGTGCGCAGGCGTTGAGAACTCTTTCACGCGAAGTCATGGCTCATCTCCATAATCGTAGGTGCTTCGGCAGACTCTCTCAACCGGTCCGGTCAGGGTGACTTCTCCAGCCTCCAGCCAAGCCACCTCGAGCGCCCCGGCTTCGGTGCGCACGCGAACGCGCCTCTCGGTCAGGCCGTTGAAGGTGCTCGCCACGCTCGCAGCGCAGGAGCGGGTGCCTGAGGACAAAGTATGGCTCCCCCGCGTTCCCAGAAAGGCACCGCGATGTCGCTTTGCGAGATCACCATCACAAACTCTACATTGGTGCGATTCGGGAAAGGCGGATTCATCTCGATTTCGCGCCCCAACTCCTCCCAATCGTTCAACGGGCTATCCCCGAAAGTCAAGCAGTGCGAATTGCCCATTGAGGTCATCGTTACGAATAGCGGGCCTTGCTGAGTGTGCAGTTCGTAAGCCGTGACAGGCGCGGACGCGGACTCCCTTTGAATGGTATCTTGGCAGGCTCCAAAATGGGCGCTCCCACCCCAGCGCGAATCAGCCACGTCCCCTTGGCCTCTTTCACCTTCTCGAGGGACTTCAAACCTTCCGGCGTCTCGATCAGAAGAGTATTCTTGATCGGCAGCAGGTCCGCTAGAAACGCTCCAGCGCAACGAAGGCCGTTCCCGGGGGTCTCCGCTTCGCTGCCATCCTCATCAAAGATCGGCAGTTGGGCCGTGTGGCTCGAGTCCCGGGGTGGCCTTATCACCAGAAGTCCATCCGCGCCGATGCCCGTGTGTCGGCCGAGAATCGCCCGCGAGAACTTCCTAATCGAGCGCGGCAGGCCGCCCTCTTCCGCGACCAGTCGGTGGTTGCCCAGGCCGTGCAACTTTGCAAACGGGAAGTTCATATTCTTTCTCAACGGCGCGCAAGCCCTGACCAATGTATCAGCGCCGCACGAAATCCTAAATTATATATTGCAAATCTGCGCTGTCCCAAAAAAAATGGGGCAGTGGTTTTAAGTGCCTGAGGCACTCTAGATTAGGGCCAAGATGAGTTTCTTCGATTTCAATTTCTTTCTCGGTTTTTGGCACGATTCGGCTGTTTTCCACCCTCTTCTGGAGACAGCCGATGAATCTTGGCCGAACCGTTTTTTCTGAATTGCTCGATTTCATCCCGACCTATCAGTTTCAGCATTGTGTCGACCGCTATCAGGGCAATCGTTATGTCAAAGGCTTCTTTTGTTGGGACCAGTTCCTCTGTTTGGCCTTTGCTCAGCTCACTTATCGCGGGAGCTTGCGCGCTATCGAAGCTTGTCTCCGGTCTCAACAACCCAAACTCTATCACATGGGTTTCCGAGCACAGGTCTCTCGCAATACGCTGGCTCACGCCAACGAGGTTCGCGACTGGCGGATTTATGCCGACTTTGCTCAAGTGTTGATTGGCATCGCCCGCAACCTCTATCGCAACGAATCGTTCGGAGTGGAGCCGGGCGAGAGTGTGTATGCCTTCGATTCCACGACCATCGATTTGTGCCTCTCGCTCTTCCCCAGGGGCCAGTTTCGTCGCCGCAAAAGTGCCGTCAAACTGCACACCTTGCTCGATCTGCGCGGCAGCATTCCGACCAGTGTTTATGTGACCGGCGGGCAGATTCACGACGTCAACCTTTTGGACCAACTGGTCCTCGAACCGGGAGCCTTCTACTTGATGGATCGCGGCTACGTGGACTTCGCTCGCCTCTATTTGTTCACCCAAGCGTGTGCCTTTTTCGTTGCCCGCGCCAAAAAGAACCTGCAGTTCTACCTTCGCACCTCGCGTCCTGTGGATCGCTCCACGGGCCTGCGCTGCGATCAAACCATTCGCCTCACCGGAATTCGCACGGCGCAACGCTACCCCGAGGCCCTGCGCCGTATCGTGTATTTCGACGCCGAGAAGGAGTCGCGGCTGACCTTCCTGCGCAACAGCTTTCTCTTTGTCCTTCTCCCTGCACCATCACGGAACTGTATCGAGCGCGCTGGCAGATGGAATTGTTTTTCCGGTGGATCAAACAGCACCCGCGCATCAAGGCTTTCTATGGTACTTCCGAGAATGCGGTGAAGACGCAGGTTCGGGTCGCCCTCTCGGTTTATGTCCTGGTGGCCATCGTCAAAAAGCAACTCGGTTTGGATAAGAGTCTGTATCAAATTCTGGGAATTTTCAGCGTTACGATTTTCGAAAAAACCCCGATTTTAGAGGGTTTTTCCAGTTTCAACGATCTGTCTCCCTTCGTCGATCTAGGCATCCAATTGAGCCTGTTCGACTTTTAATGGGACAGCACTGACTTACAATTTATAATCAACTACTCACTATTTAGACTAGCTTCCAGGAATTTCCATTCTGGACTCCCGCCCGACCAACAACATACACTCGGCTGCTCCCGAATGCAATCGGCCGTATCGCGCCATCTAAAATGTAACCCTGGGAGGAGTGATCGCGCCATTTAAGATGTAACCCGAGCTAGCGAGAAGGTGGAGGAGGGTTACCGTGGGTTACAAGTCACGATGGGAGTATTTTCGTGCGATCTATGGGCGCTATCAGAAGGGCGATCGGAAAGCACGCGAAGCTATTTTGAACGAGTTCTGTTTGAACACCGGTTATCACCGCAAGTACGCCATACGGCTGTTGAACGGAGCGAGTCCGGGCCCACGGGCCAGCCCCTCGGGGGTTCGGCGAAAACGCGCCCTGAGCTACGGGCCCCGAACGCTGGCGGTTTTGACCGCCGTGTGGGAAGCAGCGGGATACCC
>Ga0181521_10002981_pt1 | contig 20099 bp, 22 predicted proteins | sample PEATcosm2014_Bin_32_FD_119764 | JGI IMG/M metagenome (GOLD analysis project Ga0181521, IMG submission 119764) | Peatland microbial communities from MTU Mesocosm Facility, Houghton, MI, USA - PEATcosm2014_Bin02_60_metaG | ecosystem: Environmental > Terrestrial > Soil > Wetlands > Peat | place...
CGGGCCATGCCCATCGATGCCCTGGTGGCGGCGCGGCAGCAGAAGTTCCGCGACGTTGCACAGTTCTACACGCAAAGCTGATTTCCCGGCTGGAAAGTCCAAACGATTGTCATGTGTGCAGGGGCAATTAGATTTGTCCAGAGGGCATATTATTTGTCCAGTAATGCTGTCGGAGACAATTTATTTGTCCAAATGCGCCGCGCTGCACTCGTTTATTGCTTCGAACGAATCTCCTCGTCCGCCAGGCTCCATTGTCATTGTTCACTGTCACAATCGCGTGTTCCGCCCCAAATTGAGCTATCGCGATCACGTCGCCCCTGCTAGTCCCGCGACCATAAAGACGAGCAGGGGCGCTCTAAAGACCGTCCGTCAACCTTCGCAGGCCCTCCTTCCAACGGGTTAAGGCAATCAACTCCCTAAGCATGAGATCGAGCCGTCAGGGCTGGGCAGTCGTTGACATTGTGAGTTCAAGGAGCGAGCGCGCAACGTGCATCGAAGGACAAATCCAGTTCAGTTGCGAACTCAACGACATAGGCTCGATTCTCAATCAGTCGACGGGGTTTAAGGTGGGCCACTCGACACAGCTGAGTCATTGAAATGGCCATAGGTTGCCTAGCCAATTCTTTCAGCGCCCAACGTATCGTTCTTCGAATGAATTGCTCCTTGGTTTCGGCTACGCGTTCTGCTTCGGCCACGGTCAAGGGGTACCGATCTCTTCCTCGGCCTGAAAGAGCGGCCGATGCACCTGCTGCCGCAAGCAAACGGGTCCGCGTAAGCCTCTTTGGCCGATCAGGTCTTTCAAGTTCCTGACGTGCCATTAGCCTCACAGTCACGGATGCCGCTTGATCGAGTGGATGGCGGTCTCTAAGAACCTTCCGTTTCCCTTTCCAATGTCCCCAGCGAGGTGCAGGAAGATGGCTCTGGAGCCACGCTCGGTCGTACTTCCGCAGCCAAAAGTAGGATCCCGCATGGCATTTGGCAAACTCACTTCGCGACTTGCCCGGGCGAATGCGTAGAAATGATAAGAGCGCATCGCGGTGCTTCTTTCCCTGTCGGATAACGCTTGCCTCGCGATGGGAGTCGCAAAGTTCAGGCCGATCAAGTTCGATCAGAAGAATCGACCAGGCCGAAACGTCGTACTGTCGCTGAACTTTACTTTTTGGGATTCCATGCTTTTGGGGCATCCCGTATCGCAGCGATGCGCTTGGCCCCGAGTAGCTTCGATGTGACTGTCGGTAGGGACAGGCGAATGTGATGATGCCGAAGATCGGCTGCCAGCGTGCAGAAACTTACACCAAGGCGTTCTGCAGCGACTGTGAGCCTTCCTTTTGCGGCATCGAGAGCTGATTCAATTGCGTCTTTTTCGATCCGCTTTCGTTTCAAGCTAAAGCTTGTCCGGTAACCTGAGGGCAGACCAGCTTTCTGCTGTGCAGGATTGGGTGCCACTGGGCTGCAAAGCGAGCTAATGTCACCCGTCACGAGTCGTGCGAGTAGCAGCATGCGCAGGAGAGCTGGGATACGCCGGCCGTCGATCACGTTGCGAGACAGAGTCCGACCTGCCCAGTAATCACGGGAGTTGCGCCAGTGCCCGACGCCTAATTGGCTGAGAACCGGTTCGCTAAACCGATCGAGGATAGATTCGGAGATCAAATTCTGATTCAGACCACCGTGCAAAGACCCAAAGCCTTCACGCCTCAACGCAGTGAGAAGGTTGGCAGCAATGTGCACCTTCGGCATGAGGTTTCGATTTTCGAGGATCGTTGTGACCTGCAGCGACAACCATAGCCAGTTCTCTTCCGATTTGGCATCGAGATCCGCTTCTAGCAGTTCCGGCGTGCGCGGCTCACTGCACCCGCAACGGCCGGCCATCTGCCACCTGCCAACTGCCTGACGGGAACCTCGACCACACAAGCAATTGGAACAAAGGCGGCGGGCATGTGTGGCACACATGGTCACGAATAGTGGTTGATGCTGTCGGTACAAAACGGGAAACCCATAGGTCCTAAGGTCATGTGCGATGCAGTCTGGGCAGAATCTCGTCGTATGCCAAAAGTCTCTGGATACCGTAGCAGAGATTCCCAACGAGGCAGAGGGGTTTCCACTGCTTCCGGAGATGATGGTTCTGAGAACTGCTGCCGCACGTTCAGGGTGAGCAAAATGCAACAACAATGGTAGGAGCGTGTGGTCTTTGGCGATCACTTCCGGTGCGCCTTCCCAGGGATGGCTTGGCGGCAGGATTGATGCGAGTTGACGCAGGTCATGAGGGATCACGGAATTGGGCGAGGCGAAGTACAATCCGAACAATTCCAGGAGTCGAAGCCTCGCTCCGGCGCTGCGCTCCAGATAACGCGCAATGACCGAAGCGAGCGTCTCGCCACGTTGTGCAACAGGGAAACCAGGCAGATTCATATTCTATTCACCTTTTGAACTTTGGATTTCGCTACAGAAGAGAAACCTCTACTTGTTTGCCGGAAGGCGCTGACCAGAGTAACGCCGAGCGAAATCGCTCCGGCGCTGACAATTCGGGCATGTCTGCTAAGCTGGCTGGGCAGAGAATGGGCTGTTGAAGCTGATTCCACAGGCCGATGATTACTCGACCGGTTCAGCTTTTTCGGACGTCTCAAGGCAGGGAATTCCAACTCCAATCGTCCGGTTGTTGGTTAAAATGCAATCCCACTCCGTGTGAATCCTGTCCCAGGCGATCAGCAACTTGCCGAGCAAGTGGTGCAGCAGATAGAGAGGAAATGAGCTTCGAGGGGCGCATGGCGCGGAGAATCATGCGAAGCCGGTTCTACCACGTTTATTCTCGCCATGATCAAAGGCGTTTTGCTTGGAACGGGCATTGCAGCATTGCAGGCGGGATCTGCCTTTTCGGCACTGAAGTGTGGCCGCGGTGAGGCCGCTCACTCAGTCCGCCCTTATTGACGAAAGTGATGGTTCCGGCTATCCGCTGAATGAGTTCTACATGGACGAGAAACGAGGATTAATTTCAACCACCCGGCGGTCAGGAAATAACAATGCAGATCCATTCACGCAGGCGGGGCTGAGCATGCCTACAAAAAGACCGACGAACACTATTGGGAGGGAAAAACTCGATGGCCACTCGCAAGGACACGAAGCCACTTGCAAACCCAAAGCCGAAACAGATTAAGGGAAGCAAACAAAAAACCGTTCTCGATCTAGCGCGGCTCAGCGCTCGCGAACGGCTCCCAGTTCATGTTGCGGAGTGCTATCAGGTGGCGACAGGCACGAGTTGGGAAATCTTAAACTGGTTGAAAGGCGTTCCGGAGAATGAGCGGCAAATTCTGATTCAATTTCCGAATGAGGCTAGTTACCAAAAATACGGCCCGATCTTCTGGCAATTGGCGCAAAGGCTGCCAGAGATCGTCGAGAAAATTCAGCACCGCAGGTTCGAACAAATTGTCGACGCTCTGACTCTGGAATTGCCGACAAAGCCGTGAGCCAGGTGGGCTAATGGGTTGGCTAAACCGGGCAGTTCGCCCAGAATTTTGGAAGGTTAAGCAAAACGTCCGCAGGAAAAGGGGAATGGTGGGAGTGCGCGGAAAGGCTCTCTGCAACAACGATGTGTTTCGCAAGCATAAAGGCGAAAAGCACCTTACGCAAAAGTCTAGGTCCAGTTTTCTTGGCTTCGAGTATGAGATCACCCGGCAGACGTCTGCAATTCCTGGAATTCACTTGCGAGGACCACAGCGATCCTGACGCTCGGGGACTGGAGCGATTCTTTGGAATGATGATGTCTGTCCTGACGGGGGGAACGCCGTGACATGAGTTTTCGCGGTTGGGTATCGGAAGTTGGCGCGGGAAGGAAAAGAGACAGAGACATAGATCCTCCTCAACAGGTTTACTACTCGTAATCAGAGGGCAGCGATAGTTACCCACTGAACAAGGCAGTTTGCGACGACACTCATTGCGTTCCAGCCGCCCGACCCTTAAGTGTCTCAATCGTCACCAAAATCCGGGTCGTCAGGACGTATTCCCCTTGATCTAAGGAACAAAGCATAGACAACAATGGGCCAGATAATAAGCAGGGCCGGCGACACCAGCAGAGCCAGGAATCTCGTTTCCGGGCGCCAGCGGAAGAAGAAACAGTTCTTCCGCGGCGCGGCAAGAATCATCACAAACAGGCAAGATGCGCATGCAACAAAGCAAACGACGGCTGCCTGTGCAATGATGGGCAGCTGAAAAAACAGGTCGATGCCGTTCATCGGTGCTCCTTCGTAAAGACTGAAGTCAACGGATGCTGAGCCAACAGGGCGGGAAGATTTGAGAGGGTATTCACGGGCCCGCGCTCGTAGGGAGGAGATTCGAGCCAGGCCGGGAGTCGTCCCGGCCCGTTCACTTTTGCCTCTTGTACTCGATCTGGCCGAAGAATCCCGGCGCCAGAATGGTGTCAGTCCGCTTGACGTAGGTGAGGTCCGCGGACAGGAGCGCTCCCTTCACCTCAAGAGCTCCATCTTTGTAGATAGCTCCCACGCCCGGCTTCTGTTCCTGGCCGATAATGAGGTATTCGTCGCCATTCCGTGTGACTTGGAACGTATCGTTCGGATTCTTCGTGTTGACCCATTTGCCAAGGTACTCCGATCCCTTGGATGCGCACCCAGTGAGGGTGACGGCACTGAGCAGGAAGATAGATATGAAGCGTAGGATTAAAGTTCTCATTGGGTGTCTCCAGTAGTTGTTTTCGAAGATAATTGCGGCATTGCGGGTGCAGGATCACCTGCTGCCGAAGTCATTGAGGCGAGATGCCCATTTCATTCGTTTCTGTCCGGTCCGGCTTCGAGTTGCGGTGTCCTACATTATGTAGGAGTTCTCGAAGATCAGCTCCATCTCGCCAGGCGGCAGAGTTTCTTCGTCTGGGTCATAAAGTTCCGGATCAAGGTATTCGCATTGTTCGTCCTCGAGATAAGCCTCGAAGTCCTCAGAGGGATGGGCATCTGCCGGAGTGTAGGCCCTCCCCTCGTCCGCCATCTCGTTGAAGCGCCTGGCACCCTCGTCACTCCAGAAGTCGAAAGCCGGTTCGACACTCTCCTCTCTGGTTTCTTCGTCCGGCGCGCTGTCGCAGTTTGTTTCCACTCGATGATTCCGTTCCGGGCCGTGAATCTCGACGAACCGGCCCGCTTTTTCGATTGTCGGAGAGAAACGCCGGTCCGGAATGCGAATGGGTACTTTGGATTGTTCATGATGAGCACATCTTTGGATAAAAGGCCGTCGGGGTTAACCACGGCAACTCGATTTCGGAACTGGCCGGGGCTTGGGCACCTCGAACCGCAGGATCACGGCGGTCAGTCCAAGGGACCGAGCGAGGGGCAGAAGTCTGCCTAAGGGTAGAAGTGCAAGCCCGCATTCTGTCTTGGATAGGTAACTTCGGTCGATTCCGGGTGGCATCGATGCCAGCTGGGATTGGCGAAGACCGCGCCGCTTGCGTAAGCTCCGGAGCAGAACGCCGATCCAGCGAGCGAGTTGCGTGGAGTAAGTTTCCGGATGCGGATCGAGCAAAGTGCCGACTTGAAAAAATAAGTACTCGACACCTAGAGAGCAATGGCAGCGGACACAGTTGCCATCCTTTGGGTATTGGCGCGTTTTGCAGCGCCGGCAGGTAACGGTTTCGCTTTCGCGAATCGAGGGCAGAAATTGAAGAATGGGCATGGAGTTCCTTTGCGCATGCTGTAGGTGAGGTTGTCGGGATGGAGGGGGACCAACTGCTCAGGGTTGGGCGGGAAGCGTTGAGTGGTGCTTGCTCGGGGACGGTGAGTCCGGCTGCTCGGAATAACTTGTCGTCTTCGCATCCTGACCGCTGATCGTCAATTCGTGGGGATCTCTCCGCGCTCTTCGAGGATGGCTTCCAGATCGAAGTCACGCGCATCGGGGACATGTGCAGACCAGGACGACGCGCAGGTGAAGATTGACGGCGGCACGTATGGCCTATAGTTCCCAAATTGGATCGATTCTGGCGTATGGACTCGGTGCCCCCCGATCCACAGGCGGTCACTGAGTGAAACCGCGTAGCCGAATGCGGCCAACTCGCTCTCGATTTCGTCGTTTATTGATCCAGGCGGAACATCTGCGTAGCCGTGCTCACTTCGCTCTGCGACGGCTATCAAGTTAATTACTGAGCGATTCATTTCGTTCCTTTCTGCGGATTTCCGGCGGCGACGACTGCACTCAGGGGTGCGCCCGCAGTCGCCAAATTGGTCCGAGCCCCGGGAATTCGCTCGGCGCAACGGAGGTGACTCCTCCGGCTGAGTTTGAGTTCTGTGGTATGAAGCCTCCGCTGTCTGGTTTGGGCAGCCAGTGGAAGAATTGAGGAAGGTTGTGACCTCTGCGAAGAGGAGATTTCCCAGGACCAGAGAATCTGCGCACAGGCTCAGACTCGCGTTCTCGCGGGACAGCCCGCTCTGGCAGATGTACCGCCACGAAACGTGCCGCGATCAGCGGCGCGTAGTTTTAGCGATGGAACGCTCGGAAGATCCGTTCAACGCTGCATGCGTCGCCATGCCGGCCCCGACGCTGTGGCCAGCGATGTTGGTTGCATCAAGACCTGCCGTGGCGGCAGTATTCTTGAGAATCGCCGCGATCGAATCGCGATGCAATCCGTGAGCGCTACCGGAGAGTTTCTCATAGCGCGTTACGGCCCGAAAGACGGCGCCTTCACTGACGTGTGAGGCGGTCACCGGCCTTCTCTCTGGAGATCATCGCCGGCGGATGGCACCGATGTGCAAGACTTTCGGCGCTGCCTCGCTTACGTGCGCAGCTTGTCCGAGACGATCAGTTAGCTGCCCGGTAAATGGTACAGCAGACGCAGAAAAAATGAACTTCGGGGAGCGCACGGCGCCAAGAACCAAGCGAGGCCACTTCCACCACGTTTATTCCTGCCATGATCAAAAGCGTTTTGCAGTGGAAGTGGGATTGCTGCATTGCAGGCCGGCGTCTGCCTTTTCGGCACTGAAGTGTGGCAGCGGTGAGGCCGCTCGTTCAGTCGGCCCTAGTCGATGAAAGTGATGCTTCCGGCGTTCTTATCGGGCTTTTAAGTCAGGCGATGGCATTGATTCCGCGAATCGACGCAAGCGTGAGCAGTTTCGCCGCCGGGCCGCTCGGGATCTTTTCGCCGCGTTCCCATTTGCTGACAATGCCGACTGTGACATTCAAGTGCGCTGCGAAAACGGCCTGGCTGACGTCCGCCTCGGCACGGATGCGACGGATGGCCGCAGGGCTCAGCTTTTTGACCGGAGTCAGGCAGTTGCGGTCGAATCTCTTCATCGTCTTTTTGTCGATCAGACCAAGGCGGTAAAGATCGCTGGCGTTCTCGTGTGCTTCTGCAAGGGCTCTGCTTGGGTAGGTCTTTGCCATTTTGTCCTCCGTCTATCGTGGTTGGTGGATTTCTTGCAGGATCCCGCCGCTTACTGCGATGCTGACTTCGTCGTTACTGAGTTCCATGTAACGCTTAGCAAGATTCCGGTAGACTTTGAGTTCCCTGGGGCCAATATTTTCCATATCCTTCTTTTCCCATCCGAACATCAAGATCGCGCGGCATCCGACTTTCAGTGCAACAAGCGCCCGGCCGCCCCCGCGGGCGCCTTCTCCCGGCCTGGCGATTCGAAACTTGTATAGCCCTCCACCGAGATCTGCATTTGGTGGGGAACGTACCGTCTCCCAAAGAGTCGCCTCCGAAACGTGCATCCGACGGGCGAACCGGACGAAGCCCTTAAGCGCGAAGACTCGGATCTGCGGAGACGGCGTATTCGAAATTGTCTTTACTATAGCACTAGGAACCATATCTACAAAGCCTCCTGAATGGCGTGCTGTGACTGAAAAACGGGTTGGAATGAAAGATTCCGTGTCTGTGACGCGGAGTCTGGAGAAGTCGAGCAGATACCTGTTATGTATTTTTAAGCAGAGTGGAAAAGACAGGGGTGAACAGATAGAACGGATTAATGAGCCTCGCGACTTGTTGTCGCGGGTTAGCGGTGATTGCCATAAGTACTTTCAGGTCCTTCGATGGTGAGCGTTGCGCAGTCGTTCCGATCATCACTCTAAGGTGCGAGCGGAGAACGGGCGTCAAAGGTCAACTCCAACTCGGCTGCCACCTCGATGATGCAGTTGAGATGTTCCTTAGGAGCGTGTGGTCTTTGGCGATCACTTCCGGTGCGCCTTCCCAGGGATGGCTTGGCGGCAGGATTGATGCGAGTTGACGCAGGTCATGAGGGATCACGGAATTGGGCGAGGCGAAGTACAGTCCGAACAATTCCAGGAGTCGAAGCCTCGCTCCGGCGCTGCGCTCCAGACAACGCGCAATGACCGAAGCGAGCGTCTCGCCAGGTTGTGCAACAGGGAAACCGCGTAGCCGAATGCGGCCAACTCGCTCTCGATTTCGTCGTTTATTGATCCAGGCGGAACATCTGCGTAGCCGTGCTCACTTCGCTCTGCAACGGCTATCAAGTTAATTACTGAGCGGTTCATTTCGTTCCTTTCGTGCGCGGATTCCCGGCGGCGACGACTGCACTCAGGGTTGCGCCGTTAGTCGCCAAATTGGCCCGAACCCAAGGGGAATTCGCTCGGCGCACCGGAGATGAGTCCTCCGGCTGACTTTGAGTTCTGTGGTATGAAGGCTCCGCTGTCTGATTTGGGCAGGCAGTCGAAGAGTTGAGGAAGGTTGTGACCTTTGCGAAAGAGGAGATTTCCCAGGACCAGAAAATCTGCACACAGGCCCAGGCTCGCATTCTCGAGGAACAGCTTGCCCGGGCAGATGTAACGCCGCAAGGCGCGATCAGCGGCGCGTAGTTTTAGCGATGGAACACTTGGAAGATCCGTTCAAAGCTATCGTTCCTGGCCCCTGCCCGTGACCCTCGGAGCACTCATGAGTCAAGAGACGACGCCCCCGCGAGGGGCGCGTAGCAGGACTCAATCGATAGTCGCACCTTTAGTCTGCGGAAGCGTTGCCCGTGGGTGGCTCTTCATCAATCGTGTGCGAGACTTGGCGCTCGACATTTCGAGTAGACGATCGATGGCATCAATCCCAGTCCTGAACAGGTCAGCGACGATGCGGGGATCTGCGTCGTATTTAAGCATGTGAATTCCGCAGGCATCGCGCAGCTTGCTCGGGGTGAAGCGGGGATCGATGCGCTTCAGAATTACGCCGAGATTGTGCGGACCCAATCGGCGTTCTGCTGTCCACGCCGCTCGTTTACTGATAAAGAGCGCCGGGGTGGCCTTTGGATCGATTTTATGGCGAGCGAGCTGCGCGTCGCGTTCGGCGAGATAGATGTGGAGCGCATTGACTAGGGTCTCTTCCATCGGAAGCCACTTTCCTCCGACCGAAAGCGCCGACCGTTTCCAATCAATGTCTGCGACATTCAGAGCGCAGACTTCCTTGGGGATCAACGCATCCTCATAAATTATCTCGAAGATCGCCCTGCCGCGAGCAGGCCAATCGCGGTTCTTATTATCGATCGAGGCGAAGGTGCTCTGCACTTGCTCTTCTGTCAGTGGCCGGTAGAGATGCTTAGTCAGTTTTTGGTTTTTGATTCGGGAGGCGGGGTTGCTCTTGATGTGTCCGTTACGTCCCAGAAACTTAAACCAACTGCGAATTGCCACAAGGGCCTGTCTTCTCATCGTCAGGGGCACCTTCCCGTCGTAGAGCTCGTTGAGATATTCTTCGATGTTCTGGACCGTTGGGGTGTGGAATTGATCGTCTGCAGTGAATCCTCGGTCCCTGAGCCATTCCAAAAACTTGTAGAGCTGAGGACGATACTGCAGGACAGTCTGGGCGGATTGCTTTGTCGAAAGGAAGTCTTCAATCCACTGTTCGACACGCGTTGTCGGTATCCGATTCATGGGTGCACCTCGGGAGAAGGGTGATCGAACCCCCGACCTTCGCCTGGAGGGAGAAGGGTGATCGAACCCCCGACCTTCGCCTGGAGGAGGATTCGCATTGCGTCGGTCCAAAAGCTTCGCGCAATTCCGACCTCGAGGATGGCACCGCCGATGCTCGCTCTGAAGCTGATCGAAGGACACTTTAGGGGTGTACAGCATAGTCGTCCGGAGTTTGGCATGACCTAGGTCTTTTTGGATGTTCTCGATGCGTTCGCCGGCGTCCGCACGGTGTTGGGCGAAAGAGTGCCGAAGTATATGAGGACTCAAATTGGGGTGGGCTTTCTTTACGATTCTCCGCATCTCTCTCAGGCTGAGGTGTCTACCTAGCTGCGACAGGAAAAGTGCTTTATCCCGCTGGCCCTTGTTCCGGCCTTCTAATGTGGGTCGAGCATTTCTCAAGTAGAAATCCACCGCGACGCGAGCTGCGTCGGTAATCGGGGGGATACGGTCCTTCGACCCTTTCCCATGGATTAGAACATCGCCCTGCTCGAGCGACAGATCGTCGACTTCCAACCGAGCCATTTCTGACACCCGCGCTCCACAACCGTAGAAAAGCTCATCGATCGCCCAATCACGAATGTCCAAAAGAGAAGCTCCTTTCACTTTCGCGCTCGCGCGAGCCTCCTCGAGGATTTCCTTCAGCTTCTCTTTAGACATGGAGCGGGGCTCGTTCGTCCAGGTTTTGGGAACGTGCGAGAACACAGTCGGATCGAAGGCAACTCCCTTGGTTGTGATAAGCCATTCGTAGAAGACGTGAAGCAACGACAACTTTGAGGACTTCGAACGATCAACAGTACCCTTGGCCGTGAGGCTTTTAAGCCAATCTTCGCAGTCTGGAGATTCCGCTGTGAACAGGCTCTTTGACCGAGCCGCCAGAAACTTCGAGAATTGAATCACAGGTCTGCAGAGGCAAGAGGCGTTGTCCTTCGACTTGCCTTCCTGCCTTCTCTTCCTGCGATAGGCCTCGATCAATTTGGCGTCGTTCTCGTGCAAGGGGCACGTTCCGATAAAACGTCTTTGTGCTTAGGGGCACAGTTGTGCAGCATCGTCGTTGGGCAGCGACACACGCACACAGGTTCTCGGCTCCGGGAGAAAGTGCGCACCGGTTCATGGACAGCATGGACAACCTCGTCTCCGCGTGCGAAGCCGCCCAAGCTCCACGCACACGTCGGCGCAAACCTGTGAAAAGCTGGCGCCAAAAATCTGTATCATTTGGGATTTCGAAGGTCGCGGCGGGATCGCACACGGACGTGCGGCGCCTCGGGTAGAGTCAACCCACCAGGACCTTCTTCTATTCAGGCTCGGCGACCACGCGGACCAACGCACCGGCAAAGAGCCCGGAGGCACACGTTGAATCGGCGAGTGCTGCACGGGATTCGGCTGCACTCGCAAGAATGCGGCTGACCCTCAGGCAGACCTCGCCCGCAATCGCGGGGCAGACGGAATAAATCCGGAGCTACCCCTTTCGAGTTCTCGAACACTCCATGGGCACTGACTACTCACGAGCCCAACGTCCGGTTTTGGCAGTGCCACCGACCGGTTGGAGCAGTTCGTTATATCATCTCAGCGAAGTGCCGTAGGCACTCTCGCCTTTCAATTGATTGCAACCCAACAATCGGGCCGGCTGACGACGCGGGGTCATTGATCCGAACCCCGAGGCATGCAGGCAACATATGGCGGGCGGCGAGACGCAATGCCCGCAACAAACCATACGCCAACCCATGCATCGCAATGTGCACGGTATAACCCTTGAAAATCCAGCTACTTAGCCTTGGATTCCAAAGTTATTAGTTAACTAATATTAGCTCGGCTGGTTTTCGGAATACAAGCCCAGAAAAACATTTTCGGTAGGCCGGCTCCACTTTTTTTCGCTCGCCTGAGTCGGGTCGCCCGCAATGCCTGGAAAAGCGGAGCAGACTTGGTGCCGGACGCGGGCTCGCCCCGTCCGCAAGGTCTCGAAGAACTCTGGGGGAAGATGGTAATCGCGATTCGTCATAGCACTGAGACGGCATATGCCGGTTTTCTAAAGAAGCTTGAATTGGATGACCGGCAGATGCGTGCTCTGAGTCAGCTTCGGCTCAATGAGGATTTCGATCTCAAGCACACAATGCAAATCACTGACAAGACGAATCTATCCGCCCATCTAGCTCGGCAAAGTGAACGGATAGCTAGCCATCTTCTCCAGTTGCCTGGAATTTTGCTAACCGTGACGCCGAGTTCGGACTGGGATTTGTTAGGACACGCGATTTGCTGGATCAGCTACGAGGACCCGGGCTGGCTTACTGCCATTGAGGGGACGCCCGAGCCAATGTAGCATGGAGGAATGTCTGAAAGCGGTTCAATTTCCGTTCTCCCGCGCACAAATCGGGCCGCTCGGAACTCGATTCCAAGGCGAACTAGTTTAGCTCATGGAAAAATAAATTGTTGGTCCGACGAAATTGGACAAAATGTTCTGTCTCAACATCTCGATAATCGGACAAGAATGATTGCCTCTGGACACATGATGCAACCCCGAGCGAATCTCTGCGGCATAAGGCGCACTTCCCATCGCGCTGCAATTTGCGCAACACGCCGGAGGCAGTCATGACCGAGCCCGTTTACTCCGGCGGCCGTCTGCGCGCCTACCTTGAGTTTCTCGCCGCGTTTCTCTATTTCTTTTTCGCGCGGCATCTCGCCTTTCGCGGTGCGCAAGGGCTAGCCGGCGAAGCCTGGTCTCCGCTTGTGGCGCAGGCCATGCTGGTCTTTCTTCTGCTCGTGGGCTACGCCGCTATGGGCTTCTGGTTAAACCGGCAGGCGCACCCCATCAACGATCAGGGATTGCCCCGGCGTTCCGGCTGGCTGCGCGAGACCGGGCTGGGACTGGCAACCGGTTGGGCTATAGCCCTGCTCTGCGTTCTGCCTCTCACTCTCGGGGGTGGCATCGCCATCTCATTTTCTCCGCAGGCCGCATCGTGGGGCTGGTTTGTGGCCGATGCCGCCTTCTTCGCATTGGCCGCCATGGCTGAAGAGATCGCCTTCCGCGGCTACGCCTTCCAGCGCTTTGCCCAGGCAGTCGGACCCATTGGAGCCGCACTCGGCTTTGCCGCTATATACGCCATTTTGCAGGCGCTCGTGCTGGGCGCAAGCCATTCGAGTTTCGCCGTCTCCATCGCGCTCACGCTCGTCCTTTCCGCTTGCTATGTGCGGACCCGCGCCCTGTGGGTCAGTTGGGGTCTCAACTTCGCCTGGAAAGCCAGCCGCGCTTTGCTCATCGGTCTCGCCGTCAGCGGCGACACCAGCCATTCGCCAGTAGTGCAGGGAGATCCCATGGGGCCGTTCTGGCTCACCGGCGGAGCCTTCGGGCTTGATGGCAGCTGGCTCACATTTTTTGTGCTTCTTGCGGCGCTGCCTGTAGTCTTCCAGCTCACACGCGACCTCAACTACCGCTACAACGCTCCCGTGATCGTTCCGGGTGGAATTCCCGTCGATCTCGATGCCATCTCGCGCGCGCAGCATGAGGCAGCCATGGGACCGGCCGCGCCCGCCGCGCCTGCGCTGGTGCAGATCGGGAACGCAGGGACTGAAGCATTCAAAGACCAGCCCAACCAACAAACCGCGAGCAGCCAACCGCCGCCGCCTGAAGATTAATAGCTAAGAGCTCGTCCCTGTCTGCGGGCGCTCAGATCCGCGACTTGCCCCGTATTCCACACCTCGGACGAAGCACTCGTATCCGGATATCGCGGAGCGATCTGGGTCTCCGTAGAACGTCAGCGATGAATTACCTGCGGTGCTCTCTACTGCGGAGCAGGGCCGCGCACCACCTGAACAAAGTCGTCGGGACGCACATATTTTTGGAATGCGACCTTCACCTGATCTGCATTCATTTCCGCGTAACGTTTTGCTGCCTGGATCGGCTCGTTTAATGGAAGGCCGATGACTGCCCGGCCGAGAATCCCACCCGCAACTGCTTCCTCACTCGATTCACTCAGGGGAATCTGCCGCAGAAGCAGAGCTTTTGCCTGTTGCAGCTCGGCGGGAGTCACGTCCTGAGTCCGCATCTGCTCCAGATCGCGCTGAATCAGCGCTCTCGCTTTGGAGACATTCTCCGGATTGCAGCCATATTCAACCGAATATGTGGACCTGCTCTCCGTCGCCGCGAGACTTACGTCCACTGTATAGACATAGCCCGCCACCTGCCGCAAGTCGTGATACAAGCGCGTGGCATAAAAACCACCGCCCAGCACGTGATTGCCGAGTTGCAGCGGGTAGTAGTCCGGATCGAAACGATTGAGATTCAGTTGCTCTGAGAGAGTGACCGAGTCCTGCACAGCCTGCCTGTCAGCCACATTTGCCGCGGACGGTTTGTTGAGCGGTACAGGTGGCAACTCGGTGTTCGGTTTGGGGCCTGTTGCCTTCCAGTCACCGAACCATTTCCCGATCACTGCCTGGGCTTCTTCCGGCGTCACGTCTCCTATCACAATGATCGTGGTCAGGTCCGGGCGAAAAGCTGCGGCATGAAACTGCTTCACGGCGTCAAGAGTGATTTTTCCAACCGTCGCCGGAGTCACCTCGCGCAAGACGGGATCGCCCTCTGGTAGCAACGCCAGATCGAGGGCGCGCGATGTTCGATACCCTGGGCTCCGCAACTGCCCTGTGACGTATTGCGCAATTTGCTGCTGAACCACGGTGAACGCCTGAGCCGGCAACGCGGGATGAAGTTCGTTATCGGCCAGCAGTTCAACGCCACGAGAGAAATGCTCTTTCAACACATCCACAGAAAAACCAAAACCAGCATTCTCGTTCGCGGCAATGTCGTCCAGCGCCTTTTGGAATGCCAGACGATCCAGCGTCTGCGTACCGTAGGAAAAGAGGCCGTCCAGAAGTTCGGAGACGCCCTCCAGTCCGGTCGGTGTCTCCAGATTGGAGTCATGCTTTACCTCGCCGGCGACCGACACCGTCGGACTTGTGCGATCGGTCTTCACGATCAAGCGCAGCCCGTTGGGCAGCTTCGTGTCGGATACCTCAATGAAATTCTCAGGGACCTTCAGCTCCGCCAGCGCACCAGCCGCCCATGCGGGCAGTGTCACAGGCTTGGTGGGAGCAGATGTCACTTCTTCGGCGCCTCCGTACCCTTTGCCCGACACTGGCTGCCCGGTCGGGACTGGTTTCAAAGTTGCGGAAATCGAGTTTTGATCGGCGAGGTACAGTTTGGCGACGCGGTTTACATCGGCAACCGTGACGTGCTTGATGGCTTCGATATCCTCATCGGGAGACGTGCGGCCTTCGGCAGCCAGCGCATTTGACCACACGTTCGCCAAGCCCGGGATGGAGTTCCGCTGAAACTCGGCCTGGGCAACCTCACTGCGAATGGCCGCCGCGACCAGATCGTCGGGCACGCCCTTCCCGGCATAGGTCGCAAGAATCCCGCGCATCTCGCTGATGCCGCTGTTGGGGTCCGCGTCAGCGGGAAGAACCACTACGCCGTAACCAACACTGGCCTTGGGATAGGTCTCGGCCATTCCGAACTCAGCCGCGAGGGCTTTGCCGGCCGGCACCATTCCGTAGAGATCGGCGCGTTGGCTGGACAGCACATCGGCGAGAATCTGGCTGGCCGCGTAATCCGGTGAGTCGGTTCCAGGGAACCGGTAAGCAATGAAGCCCAGCGTGTACGGAAGGTTGCTGTCGAGCGTGAAGGCCTCTGACTTTACCGGCTTCAAATCGACCGCAGGCCGCGCCGGCAAGGGATGGCTGGCCACGTCGCCGAACCACTGCTGCACCTTTTTCATCGTGGCAGCAGGATCGACATCGCCGACGATGGCCAAAATGCAATTGCTGGGCGTGTACCACTTGGTATAGAAATCCTTGAGCATCTCGCCCGTGGTCGCGTCGAAGGAATCCTTGGTGCCGAGGGGATCGTGCGCATAGGGAGTGCCCGCGAACATGTCCTGATTGAGCCGGTCGATGAACTTATATGTTGGATTGGATAGATCGCGGGCCACCTCCTGCTCGATTGCCCCGCGTTCTTCCGACCATTCCTGCTGGGAATCGTCGATCCCGTGAAGACAGGCGGCCTGCGCCTGAAGTGTAACATCGAGATCCGCAGCCGGCACCGTGGCAAAATACTGAGTGATGTTCTGCTGAGTGTCGGCGTTGTTCCTGCCACCGAGCTGCGCATAAATCGCAGATGTTTGATCGGCCGTCATCCCCGCGCATCCGCGAAACGCCATGTGCTCCTGGGCATGGGCCATCCCTGGGAATCCGGTCGGCGTCTCATCCCCGCCCACCAGGAAATTGGCCTGCACCGTGACCACGGGAGCTAAAGTGTTGCGGACGATGACGACGCGCATGCCATTAGGCAGCGTGGCCCGCACAGCCCCCGATTGATCTTGAGCGGACGCCGGATTTGGGCAAGCGCCGAAGGCGACAAGAATAGATAGTAAAAGCAAGCGCTTTGAGTTCATTCCGAAATTCTCCAAGCCGCCTTATTGAAGGCGGGGAAGGTGGCGGCCAAATCCCAAAAAGTGTGGCCACCCCAAGTTTCGCACGGTAGCAGCCGGCCACCAAAACTGTTCAGGTGGCGACCGTCCCCTGAGATGGCTGGTTTCTTTCATGCGGCAGAGCCCCGGTGGACGCCCGGATGGCTCTCGGCCCGCGAGCTTGTTACGCTTCGACTGCGCCCGAGAGTATTACCAATTCCTCGCCAAATGGTTACCGATGACCGTTGACATGGCACAAAAAAGGCATTGTAATAACTGAACCCGGTCTCCAGAATTAGTCATTGATTGCTACGGTATGCAGCCGTGTTTTCAGGGGTGGATTTGGCATCGTTAGACCACTAAGCTGAAGGCGGAAGTCTCCGATTCGATCAATCAGGATAGTTTTCAGCCTTGAGCGGTTGGGCGAGTTCAAAGATAGCCTTGCGGCATCGATGATCGGCCCAATTCAGGGGACTGGGCTTTGCACAACAAAAGCCATTGCGGAAAATCGGTCGGGGTCCTTTCTACCAACTGATTTCTTGCAATCTCATTCAACGAGCATATCCCTTCCGCGAACGTGGAAGATCAACGAAAGGTGGAGATATGAGCACAGAAACTCTTGCTCGGCAGCTCAAAGGGGAATGGACCGCAGCTGCGCTGAGGCAGCGGGTCGCGGCCACCATCGACGACTTGATCTCGCAACTTCCCAGCCCTGAGACGATGGACGGGGAAACGCGCCGCGGAATCATCGCGCGGTACACCGCGGTGCTGGAAGGCAACTTCATTTATTGGATGACCGCGACTTACCTGGCCGTCCATGCAGAGGATGCGCGGCCGATTTTGATCGAGAACCTGAATGAAGAAGTGCGTGACAGCCATCCCGCGATGCTGCGCAGGTTCACGATGGCCGCTAACGCATTTCCTAAGGATAGCGACGCCATGGCGGTCAACGCCGAGCTTACCCGGGTTCGCCTGTTCCTCGGCAAAATGCAGGGTGTGCAATCGCTTCTGACGATGGCTTTCTTCGAGGGCTACATTCAAAGGTTCATGGCCTACCTGGCTGACCTTGCCGGAGCGCAGGGCTCCAACGAGCGCGAGTACACTGATGTGCATGGCGTCTGTGATATTGCTCATTCAGAAGGGCTTTTCCAAGCTGTGACCCTGGAGATGGCGGTCAATCCTGCGCCGGCCGACGCGGATATTTTTGAGGGCGTCGAACTGCTTCGCAACCTCCTGGAGAGGATCAATCAGGGTCCGGAGCAAGAACTCGCAGCCTAGCTGGCTGCATGGGGCATTCCCGGAGCGGAGCTGGCTCCATCCCGCCTTGTGGCGCACTTCCGTTGGGCGCGGGTCAATCGAGGTCGTCCCCGGGAGGCCGGAAAGCTTCGCAATGAACGTACGATCGGAAGTGATTGCTCAATTCACGCAAGTGGCTCGGGAGCAAAACAAGTCCCTCGCACCATTGAGCGACGATCTGGCTCTGCTCCACTCCGGGTTGGACTCTCTCTGCTTCGCGATCATCGTGGTCAGGCTTGAGGCTGCGCTGGGGGTAGACCCATTCAACACCGATGAAGAAGTCCGCTTTCCCGTGACCTTAGGTGACTTTATTGGTTTCTACGAAAATGCCGCGAAATAGTCCACCTTCCCTGTCGAGCAGCATCGTTGCCTCTGGAACCTTGAATTCACATGTTGTTTGGGGCGCCGAGCGCAATGCGACCTGGGAAGATTTAGCGGCTGGAAACATCTTTAATTACAAGGCAGGCGAGTTTCGTGGACGTTCCGTCGTTCTGGCGGCCATCGACCCCTTCGCGGCTATTGCAGCGATGATCCAGCTCGACAGCATTGCGGCAAGAATTGTTCTGTGTCCCCCGGATTTATTGTTCGAGCATATTGCTTTCGTTGCGGAAGCCGCCGCTGCGGATCTCATTGTGACCGATCAGCCGGTCCCCGAACCGGTCCGCTCGCGGATAGAATGCATCGTTCCTTGCGCCCTCAGAACTGAGGATGTTCTTTCGGACGCGCAGCGTCGGGCTTCGGAATATGAGACCGAATGGGTTCTTCTTACTTCCGGCACCACGGGACTTCCCAAGCTCACCGTGCACACATTGGCAAGTCTGGCTGGCGCCATTGAACGAAAAACTTCCGCATCGCCTTCCATCGTGTGGAGCACGTTCTATGACATTCGGCGTTTCGGTGGACTGCAAATCTTCCTTCGCGCCGCCCTTACCGGGACGTCGCTGGTCATCAAGGGGGCTGGTGAGTCAGCGGCGGATTTTCTTTTGAGGGCCGGCGCACAGGGCGTCACGCACATCTCCGGGACGCCTTCCCATTGGCGAGGCGCGTTGATGAGCGATTCGGCCCACAGGATCGCTCCGCAGTATGTTCGTCTGTCTGGGGAGATCGCCGATCAGGCCATTCTCAACCACCTCAGGCTGCAGTACCCGCAGGCAAAGCTCGCGCATGCATTCGCCTCGACAGAGGCAGGTTTGGCATTCGAAGTGAACGATGGCTTGATGGGCTTCCCCGCCGATGTGCTTACGCAGAACCCTTCGGTCGAGATGAAAGTAGAGGGCGGCACGCTCAGAGTTCGTTCGGATCGTACTGCGGACCGTTATCTCGGCAGCGAAAGTCAACCTCTGAAGGATGGCGAAGGCTATGTCGACACGGGCGATCTGCTTGAATTGCGCGCCGGCCGCTACTACTTTATCGGCCGGGAGGACGGTACGATCAATGTCGGCGGTCTGAAGGTTCACCCTGAAGAAGTGGAGGCGGTACTCAATCGTCATCCGCAGGTGAGCATGTCGCTGGTGCGGATGAAGAAAAGCCCGATCACGGGTGCGATTGTAATCGCCGACGTGGTGCTCAAGACGCCGCAATCGGTCCCGGACCGGGCCGCGGCAATGCAGAGCAACATCATGCAGTTTTGCCGCGGAGAGCTCGCACTCCACAAGGTTCCAGCCACGATCAATTTTGTGCCGGCACTGGCCGTGGCTGAAACCGGAAAGCTCATTCGCCGCCATGCGTAATGTGATCGTCACCGGAGGCAGTCGCGGGTTGGGTCTGGGTATAGCCCGGCGCATGACGCAGTGCGGGTTCCGCGCCATTACGATCGCCCGAACCGAAAGCGATGCGCTGACCGAGGCGCTGCGGGAAGCCAATGCGGCGCAGCCTGGCTCGTTGCACTTTGTGCCCTTCGATCTTGCCGAGATCGAAGGCATCCCGGATTTGGTGAAGAAGTTGCGAAGGGACCTTGGCCCGATCTATGGCCTGGTGAACAATGCCGGCGTGAGCGGCGACGGGGTTCTGGCTCTAATGTCCACCCGCCAGATTGAGCAGATGGTGCGCTTGAATACGACCTCTCCGATGGTCCTCACCAAGCATGTGGTCGGCCTGATGATGTCCGACGGCGGTGGACGGATCGTCAACATTGCCTCTGTCGCCGCCATCACCGGCTACAGCGGGCTCGCCGTTTACTCTGCCACCAAGGCATCGCTGCTGGGCTTTACCCGTTCGCTGGCCCGGGAAGTTGGCCGCATGGGAATCAATGTGAACGCCGTCGCTCCGGGCTTCTTCGACTCGGACATGACCCGGAGCCTCACCGAAGAAATGCGGCAGCGGATTTTGCGCCGTAGTGCCCTCAAGCGTCTGGTGGACATTGAGGATGTGGTAAATGCGGTTGAGTTTTTGCTCGGCGATCGATCGAAGAACATCACTGGGACGATCCTCACCGTGGATGCGGGGAACACGGCATGA
>Ga0181521_10002985_pt1 | contig 20088 bp, 22 predicted proteins | sample PEATcosm2014_Bin_32_FD_119764 | JGI IMG/M metagenome (GOLD analysis project Ga0181521, IMG submission 119764) | Peatland microbial communities from MTU Mesocosm Facility, Houghton, MI, USA - PEATcosm2014_Bin02_60_metaG | ecosystem: Environmental > Terrestrial > Soil > Wetlands > Peat | place...
GATCCTGCCGATGTATAAGGCGGGCGCGCGGAAGATGTATGGGATCGATTTCCCCGACAGCCTCTCCGCCAACGAAAAGCTGCCCTGGACGATCATTACGCCGACGACCAAGGCCGGTCATGACGCGCATGATGCGCCGCTGTCGGCGGAAGACATTATCGAGCGGCGGATTCTGACGCCGCGGCAATGGGACGACGTCGCGCAAAAGGCTTTCGCGCTGTTCGCGCGGGGGCGCGAGATCGCCGCGGCGCGAGGGCTCATCCTCGCCGATACGAAATATGAGTTCGGCTTCAACGCGGAGGGCCATATCGTCCTCGCCGATGAAATCCACACGCCCGACAGCAGCCGCTACTGGGTGGCGGCGACCTATGCCGAACGTCTGGAGGCGGGGCGCCAGCCCGACAGCCTCGACAAGGATTTCATCCGCAACTGGGTCAGGGCGCGCTGCGATCCGTACCGCGAGCCGATCCCGGAAATTCCCGGCGACGTGATTCTCGAAGCCGCGGCGGCCTATATCCGCACCTTCGAGATCATCTCCGGCCGCGGTTTCATCCTGCCCGAAAGCCTCGAACCCGCGCCGCTGGAGCGCATCCGCGCCAATCTGGCTTTCTACTGGAGGCGCTAGAGCATCGGACCCGAAAGTGGGAACCGGTTTCGGGGAAATTCCGATGCTCAAACAAGAATTGGGCGGCTGCTCCGATTGCGTCCGAGCTCGCGGCGCTGAGCGTCAACTCGCCTCGACGGCTTTGGCCGCCGCGTCCAGCGCGTTGGCGATATCGGCCGATTGCTCGGCGCTGAGGGGACCACGCGAGAGCCGCAGCCTGAGGGCGGTCCGTAAGTTCTCCATGGCGCGGACGATCTGCGGGGCCGGGCCGCCGCCATGGCGCGCGCTGACGTCCGCCATGCGGCCGAAGATCGCCTCCACCGTCGCCTGATTCTGGCGCAGCGACTCCTCGCCCTCGGGCGTGATCGCGTAGAGCTTGCGCGGACCGTCGGTTTCCTGCACCCGGATCGCGCCCATTTCCTCCAGCAGGGTCAGGGTCGGATAAATGACGCCGGGGCTCGGCGCATAGGCGCCGCCGAGACGATCCTCGATCGCCTTGATGATTTCGTAGCCGTGCGAAGGCTTTTCCGAAATCAGTTTCAGAACGACGAAGCGCAGATCGCCCTGTTCGAACATGCGCGGGCGCCCGCCGGGCCGGCCGTGCCGCCGGAACAGGCCATAGGGCCCCATTCCGTCGGGACGGCGATGGTCGCCGCCATGCGCGAAAGCGTGAAAATAGGGATGAAGTCTCATGGGGCCGTTCCTTCCTGTGCGGCGCCGGGTCGGGCGCGACGACATGAAAACCGTATTTAGATATATCGGAACAAAAGATATATCTAAATACGCTTTTTGCAAGGGCGTCCCCCGATTGGGTCGGAACCGAGATGGTCAACCCCCACGGGCAAAATTGGCGAGAAAGAAAATCCGACCGTGGCTTCCTTGCAATATCGCGGGGCATTTTTCTGAATTATGTTCGATTCTCGCTTCAACCCTCACAGATGAAACGCCCATGTCACATGTGAACCGCCGTACACTGATAGCTGGCGCCTCTTCCGCAGCGGCATTCGGCCTTGCCGGTTGCGTCGGCGGTCAGCAACAAATCGCCGCCGCCGTCCCGGCGGCTCCCTCGTCGGCCTCTACATCAGGCTCTCCGGCGACGACCGTCATCGGCGCCGCAGGCGACTTCGGCCAGATGTATGGCCCGGTCCAGGACGGGAAATTTCTCGTTGCGGCGGTCCCGCAGTCGGATCTCAATCCGGCTTTCCGCCGCACCCGGGTCGCTTACGCCGGCCCCGAAAAGCCGGGGACCATCGTCGTCGATCCCCAGGCCCATTATCTTTATCATGTGCAGGAGGGCGGCCAGGCGATGCGCTACGGCGTCGGCGTCGGGCGCGAGGGCTTCGCGTGGTCGGGCGAAGCGGAGATTCACAACAAGCAGGAATGGCCGGACTGGTATCCGCCGAAGGAAATGCTCGAACGCCGGCCGGATCTGGTGAAACAAATGAGCCAGCTGCAGAGCGGATTGGGCATGCCGGGCGGCCCGGATAATCCGCTGGGCGCGCGCGCTCACTATCTTTGGCACGATGGCGCCGACACCTATTTCCGCATCCACGGCACCAACGAGCCGGCGACAATCGGCTCCAGCGTTTCCTCGGGCTGCATCCGCATGGTCAATCAGGACGTGATGGATCTTTATCAGACCGCGGCTGTCGGCTCGAAAGTCATTGTTCTTGGAAACGCGCAGCCGACTCACAGTTCGTGACGGCTGGCGCCTGCCTCACCTCTGGCAGGCGGCGCAGAAAAAGGTCGAGCGCCCGGACTGCGTGATGCGGCGGATGATTCCGCCGCAGCCGGGCGTCGGGCAGGGGCCAAGTTCGCGGTCGTAGACGCGAAAACTGTGCTGGAAATAGCCCAGCGCGCCATTGGTCTGGCGGTGATCGCGCAGCGATGAGCCGCCGGCCGCCACCGCCTCCTCCAGAACTTCGCGAATCGTTTTGGCGAGTCTATGCGCGCGCTCCGTCGGCGTGCCGTCCTTGCGCGCGAGGCTCCCGGCGGCGCGGCGCGGCGACAGGCCGGCGCGATGCAGCGCCTCGCTGACGTAAATATTGCCGAGGCCCGCGACCAGAGTTTGATCGAGCAGGGCGGCCTTCAGCGACGTCGTCCTGCCGGCGAAGAGCCGCGCCAGCGCCGCGCCGTCGAGTTCATTGCCGAGCGGCTCAAGACCCAGCGATTTAAACAGGGGATGCGCCGCGAGCGCGTCGCGCGGAACAAGATCCATGAAGCCGAACCGTCGCGGATCGTTGTAGATGATGCGCGCGCCGGTCGACAGGGCGAAGACCACGTGGTCATGCGCGGTATTTTTTTGTGGGGCGCCGGGCGCGGGCGAGTTCTCCGATCCCCCGCTTTCGACGCGAAACGATCCGGACATGCCAAGATGCATGACGAGCACGTTGGCGTCGTCGAGGTCGGCCACCAGATATTTTGCGCGCCGGCCGAGCGCGACGATTCGCCGGCCGGCGAGGCGCTCCGAAAAGGCGTCCGGAAACGGAAAGCGCAGATCCGGGCGCCTTTGCTCGACCGCGACGAGACGCGCGCCGACCATCACGGGCTCGAGGCCGCGCCGCACCGTTTCGACTTCAGGCAGTTCGGGCACTCGGGCGTCCTTGATGGGATGGCGGCGCTGGCCTGACCTTAGAGCGCGACGAGGAAAAGGGGGAGGCTCGCTTCGGCAGCCATCGCGTCATCCGCGCCGCGCACCCGGGGCCAGCCGTCTGCGCCATTTGCGCGCGGGCGACGGCGCCGGGATTGGCGCCGCGGCGCTAAAGATGCTCTAACCCGTGCGGCGGCGATCGATGAATCGCCGAAAAATGGCCGTTCTTGACGATGGAACCGGGTATGGCGGCGACTTTCTTCAGCTTTGCCGGCGCGATCTGGTGGTCCGTCGCCGTGGGGCTTTTGTGCTTTACGCTGGTTTGCGGCCTGGCGCAGCCCTTTGTGCAGAGGCGGCGCGCGCGGGGCGCGGCGCGGCCGCCCGTCTCCGTGATCCTGCCGATCAAATGTCTCGATCCGGGCTTCGAAAGAGCGCAGGCCTCCGTTTTTGCTCAGGACTATCCGGATTATGAAATCCTGATCAGCGCCGCCGAGGTTGAATCGCCGGCGCTCGAGGCGGCGCGCCGCCTCGCGGCCGCACATCCGGCCGCCGCCTGCCGATTCATCCATTCGCAGGGGTGTGCCGCGGTCAGTCCCAAGCTCAACAATCTGGCGGCGCCGCTGGCTGAGGCGCGGCATGATTACATCCTCACCAAGGATTCGAACATCACGCTGGCGCCGGACGCTTTGACGGCGTTTCTCCAGAATTTCGCGCCGGGCGTCGGCCTCGTCGTCGCGGTGCCCGTCGCCGTGCGGGCGGAATCCGTCGGCGGCTGGATCGAAGCGTCGATCATCAACGCCCATGCGCGGCTTCTCCTCAGCGCCTCGACGCTTGGCCTTGGCTTCGGCATCGGCAAGATCATGGCGCTGCGGCGCAGCGATCTCGAGCGCGCCGGCGGCGTCGCGGCGATGAGCCAGAATCTGGCGGAGGATACGGCGATCTCGATGGCGTTCGCGCGGATCGGGCTCAAAACCGTCTTCGCGCACGAGACGGTCGCCCAGGAGATCGGCTTCCGCTACCTCGCCGACGTCTATCATCGACAGGCGCGCTGGAGCGTCATCCGCCGCACCAACGAGCTGATTTCCTATCCGTTTGAGCCGCTCGCCAGCCCGTTGCCCGCCGCGGTCGCGGCGGCGCTGGCGGCGCCGCTTGCGGGCCTGTCGGCCCTCACGGCTTTCGCCGCGACGCTCGCCCTCTGGTTCGTCGCCGAGACGGTCTTCGCCGCGCTGAAGGGCTGGGAGATTTCAATCTGGTCGCCGCTCGCCTTCCTCGGCCGGGAAGTCGTGGCTCTCGCGGCCTGGCTGCGCGGCTGGACCACGCATCAGGTCACCTGGGCGAGCCAGCGCTTCGACGCGCGGGAGGGCGTGCGCGAGGCGGATTGATTCGATCGGACGTCCGCCGCACAGAAAATAAATTTGGCGCGGGGCGAGGGCTCCGGCGAGCCTGACGCAGCAACGCGCGCGGCGGCGTCATTCAGCTGAATTGCGCTCTTGCTTGACGTGCTGCGTGCCGAACACGTAATCCCACCACGGCGCGCTGACCCCGAAGCCGCGCGTTGGGTCGCGGAAATGATGCAGGAGATGCAGCCGCCGCAAGGTCTGGCCGAGGCGCGTCGTCGGCTGTGCGTGATGCGTGTAATAATGCACCATGTCATAGCCGAGATAGCCGATGATGAAGCCCATCAGCACCGGATAGCCGTAAGGCAGGCCGAACAGAATCCGCGCGACGACCAGCGCGATCAGCATGATCGGGATGCTGAGCAGCACCGGCATGACGAGACGCAGCGGATCGTTTGGGTGCTCGTGATGGACGCCGTGCACGAGGAAATGGATGCGCGCGCCGAATTTGCTCGGGTGCTTGTAATGGAACGGGTAGCGATGGCCGAGATATTCGGTCAGAGTCCAGAGGAAATAGCCGACCAAGGCGCAGACGGCGACAACGGGAAAGCTGAAGGACTGAAGGCTCAAATACGCCAGCACGGCGACGACGGGAAGATAGACGAAAAGCGGAACCGACCAGTGCACGCGCGACAGTTTGTCGAGAAGATCATTCTCGAAAAGCCGGGGCGACTCGCCGAGGCGACCGACGCGCTCCGGGATGGAATAGTCGAAATTGCCATTTGTCTGCGTCATGATGGCGTCCCGCAAATCCTCAATCGGGGTTCTTAGCCTAGTTTACCCAAAATCGGAAATCCGCCGCCAGCGCGTTTTCAAAGTGGAGGCGCGGCATGGCGCCGCCTTTCGCGGTGAAGCTTTAGCGCGGGATGACGAGTTCGTGCAGGCTGAACATGCGGTCCCGGTCGGTCCAGACCCGATGCGGCGTCCAGCCGGCGCGATGCGCGAGATCCTCGAACTGCGGGATCGAATATTTGTACGAGTTCTCGGTGTGGATGCTTTCGCCGGCTGCGAAATCGAAGCTGCGCGCCATGATCGCGACGCGCTGCGCCTCGATGCTGATGAGATGCATCTCGATGCGTCCCTCGGCGGCGTTGAAGACCGCGCTATGGACGAAGCGATCGAGGTTGAAATCGGCGCCCGTCTCACGGTTCAGCCGGGCGAGGATGTTGAGGTTGAACGCCGCCGTTACGCCGGCTGAATCATTATAGGCAGGCAGCAGGATCGAGAGATCCTTTTGCAAATCGACGCCGATGACGAGCCTGCCGCGCGGGCCCAGCGTTTGCGCCATATGCGCCAGAAGATTGCGCGCTTCGGCCGGCGCGAAATTGCCGATGGTCGAGCCGGGAAAAAAGCCGAGACGCGGGCGGCCCGCGAACCATCCGGGCAGCGCCAGCGGCGCGACGAAATCGCCAACCGTCGGAATGACGCGCAGCTGCGGGAAGCGCAGGGCGAGGCGCACGACGGCGTCATCGAGCGCGCTCCGCGAGACGTCGATCGGCGCGTAGGCGCAAAGGCCGGGCAGGGCGTTCAGCAGAATTTCGGTCTTGCGGCTGGAGCCGGAGCCAAACTCCACGAGGACGCCGCCCGGCGGCGTCTCGGCGGCGATGTCTCCCGCCGCCGATTCGAGGATCGCCGCCTCGGTCCGGGTCGGGTAATATTCCGGCAGACGCGTGATTTCCTCGAAGAGTTCGCTTCCCCGCGCGTCGTAGAAGAGCCAGGGCGGCAGCGATTTTTGCAGCTGCGACAGGCCGGCGAGAGCTGCGCGCGCAACATTCTCGCCTACCGGGGCGGGCGCGGCCGGCGCGAAGGTTTCGGCGATCTGCTGCATCAGCCTTCGTCCGCCAGCCGCAGCCCGCAGAACTGCCAGCGCTGGTGCGGATAGAAGAAATTGCGATAGGTCCTGCGCGCATGCGAGTCGGGCGTCGCGCAGGACGCCCCGCGCAGCACCTGCTGGCCGCACATGAACTTGCCGTTATATTCGCCGAGCGCCCCATCGGCTGGCCGGTAGCCGGGATAGGGCGCATAGGCGCTCTGGGTCCACTCCCAGACATCGCCGAACATTTGCCTCAAGCCCGAGCCCGGCGACGCGGGACGCGGCGCCAGATTGTCCGCGCCGAGCATGTTGCCGGCGACCGCGAGCCCGCCAGCCGCGCACTCCCACTCGAATTCGGTCGGCAGCCGCTTGCCGGCCCAACGGGCGTAGGCGTCGGCCTCGAAATAGCTGACGCAGCAGACCGGCGCGGCGGCGTCGATCGTCTTGAGTCCCCAGAGGGTCATCTCCAGCCACTGCCCGTCGCGCTCCTCCCAATAAAGCGGCGCGCGCCAGCCGTCCCGCGCGACGCGCGCCCAGCCATCGGCGAGCCACAGGGCCGGCGCGCGGTAGCCGCCATCGCTCATGAACGCCGCCCATTCGGCATTGGTCACGAGACGGTCGGCGAGTTGGAACGGGCGCAACAGGACGTCGTGGCGCGGGCCTTCATTGTCGAAGACGAAGCCCTCGCCGGCATGTCCAACGCTGCGCCGCCCGCCTTCGAATTGAATGAAATGCAGCGGCTCGGCCTCATGACGGACGCGCAGCGGGCCGCCCTCGCGATAGGCCGGGCGCAGAGGGCTCTGCGCAAAGAGGCTCAGGATGTCGGTGAGCAAAAGCTCCTGGTGCTGCTGTTCGTGATGGACGCCGATCTCGATCCGCTTCAGGACCTCTTCACCTTCGGCGAGCGCGCCCGCGAAAACAGCATGGAGCGCCTCGTCTACATGGGCGCGATAGTCGCGCACCTCGAAACAGGTCGGGCGCGTGAGCAAGCCGCGCAAGGCGCGCGGCTGGCGCGGCCCCTGCGCTTCGTAATAGGAGTTGAAGCAATAGTTGAAGCGCGGGTCGAAGGTTCGGTAGCCGGGCAGAAAGGGTTGCAGAACGAAGGTCTCGAAAAACCAAGTCGTGTGCGCGAGATGCCATTTGGTCGGGCTCGCGTCTTCATTGGCCTGGGCGGCCTGATCTTCGACCCCGAGAGGCGCCGCGAGACAGTGTGTTTGCCGCCGCGTGCGAAACAGGCTGTCGGCGAGGTCTTGAGGATCGCGAAGAGGGGACGGTTGGGTTTGCGAGGTTGTAAGCGCTGGCGCATTCATGTGCGTCCTCCTCCCTCACGCCAACTCGCTGGGAGCTGAAACGGCCAGCCGCCTTCTTGGTTCCAAAAAAGGCGCCGGGCGCACGCCTGTTCGGGCCGCGGCTTTCCCGGGCGCAATTGCGCGCCGCGCCTTCGCCGCGACGCAGTATCTGGGGTTTGGGGCGGCCGGTGACAAGGGCGCCGCCTTCGCCAGGCCTCCTTTCAACAAGCCTGACGGGATTCACGTCGCGAAGCGCCGCAGCGTCCGGCCGAGGAGCATAAGCGCGCGCGTTTAGGGCCGGGGCCTCGGCGCCGAAGCCGAACCAGCGCCGCGGCGCGCCAGCCTCGAGGCGAAGCAGATGCGCGCCGGCTGCGATCAGCGTTTCGGGCGCCGCCGCGGCGAGGCCCGGCGCAATGGCGTCGAGGTCGCGCGGGCGCCTCGCATAGGCGCGGGCGCGGTCTTTGATCATTTGATGGGCTGCGCGGCGCGCCTGCGCCCTGAGGGCGGCGGCAAGTTCGGCGCGGGCGGTCGGCGTCGGCGAGATTTTGGGCGGCATGGGTCTTCTCCGGCAGGGGAACCGGAGGACCGTAATAGGTATTATTACCGAGTTACAGGTAGCTACACCGTTTATGTTGGTGATCTTACCGCTACCGGCGGCGCCATTGACCGAATCGGACGACGCCCTGGATCTCGGCCGCCCATTCGATCTTCACGCTGCGGATCGGCGCCGCATTGTGGCTCTCGAGGTCGAATGTTCCGGCCCGCGCGCCGCGCTGGATCCGCTTCAGATAGCGTTTGCCGTCGGCGGTCCGCACCGCTGCCTCCCAGCCGACCACCTCCTCGGCGTCGGCGCCCTCGCGCCAGCAGATGATGACGTCGCCCGGATCGTAGCGCGGCCACATGCTGTCGCCCTCGACCTGGAAGGCGATGGCGTCCGAGGCGATCGGGAAAGGCACCTCGATCTCATAGAGGCCATCAGGGGGAATCTGCTCGAATTCGGGCTGGATCTCGGCGCCTGCGCCGATGCGCCCGACGACCCTGACGCGATTGCCGGGGGTCGGATCGCCGACGCCCTCGAGCAGCCACGCCGCCGTCGTCTTCAGCACCGGCGCCAAGGCCGTCAGGGTCTCGGTAGTGACGCCGCGCCGGTCGCCGTTTTTGACGGCGCGCTTTAAATTGCGGATGGCGTCCGGCTTCTTGGCGGCGAGCGAGGCGGCGTGCGCCGAGAGGCCCAGGGCGGCGAGCCGGCTTTCGATGCGGGTGAGAACGTCTTCCAGATCCATGACGGTAGAATAACCGTACATTGCGGCGAGCGCATCAGGTAAAACTACCTTATAATACGGTAGAAATACCTTAGTCTCCGAGTCGCCCCGCAGAGCCAACGCCCGCGGCGGCGCAACCGGGATAGACGAGGGAGAATTTGCCGTGAAGATCAGAACCGAAATCCAAAAAGCCCGCTGGACCGGCGATCGCATCGCCAGGCTTGGCTTTCTCCTCGGCCTTGGCTGGGACGCCCGCCGCATCGCCGACGACCCGCTGATCAACTCCACCCCGAACAACGTGCACCGGCAGGCCCAGCGCTTTGGCCTCGCCTTCCGCGCCGCCGCCGCCGCGCTCGCCCTGCGGCTGCCGCCCGAAGCCGTCCAGATCTACGATTCGGCGGCGGCCAGACGCAGCCTCACCCGCGATGCGATGATCCGCCTTCTGCTGCTCGTCGTCGCCGCCGATCCGACCCTCCTCGACAATATTCTCGACGACGGAATCTGACGATGGAGCTCGACGGAAAAATCAACGCGCTCGAAGCGCCCTATTCGGCGGATCGCCAGCCGTTGCCGACGCGATGGGAGCCAGAGCAGGTCGCCCGCGCGCTCGTCAAGGCTTTTGCGACCCTCGACCGGATGCCGCGTTCGCGCGGACCGCGCGAGCCGGGCGGACACTGGCCGCGCCATAGCGTCGAATGGGCCGACCAATTGGCGCAGGCCGAGATCGAGGACAGCGAGCGCCGCGCGCGCGACGCCGCCAGCAATCGAACCAACCTGCGCCCGACCAGCCTCGACATCGCGCAGATGGACGCGGCCTTCGATTGGCTGCGCGAATTGAGGGCGATCGATACCGGCATGGCGCTGGTCACGACCCATTGGGCCTTGCGCGCGGCGCGCGGGCGCTCGGTGAAGGCGCTGTGCAGCGAAAAGAAATGGCACCGCACACTTTCTATCGCAAGCGCGCCAAGGCGCTAGCGCATCTGGCGCAATGGCTCAACGCGCGGCGCGCGCCGGTGTTTTGAACCAGGGCGCAGGCGCCATAGCGCCGGCGAACGCGTCGCGCGACAAGCCTCAACCCTGTAAGATCGCGAACATTGTCGCGCTCTCCGCGCGTTGACTTGCAACAGATTGCGTGGGCAATATGCGCGCATATGCAGCGGCCGAATTGCGCGCCGACAGCGACCGCACTCAACGCCGCTTCGCGCCTTGATCGCTAAGAACTGGACGGAATGAAAAAGCCCGGCTGATCCGCCGGGCTTCCGATTTGGTCGAACACGCCCGCGTTGGCGGCCTGATCAATCCGCAATTTTCGTGAAGGTCGCGTGGAAGGCGACGTCAGGGGCCTCCTTGGCGTGTCCGGTCACGCTGAGCGATCCATTCGTCGATTTTCCCTGCAGGGCGAGATGAACATCGTCTTTGCCGAATACGGATGGCGCGCTCGCATCTCCAAATCGGCCGGTCACGACATTGGCGTCGAATTCGTCGCCTTTCCACGTAAACGGACCGCTGTAGTAAAAGGCGCCATCGCCGCCGCGAATTTTGCCGTCGAGCAGGGTCGCGACGCCAAAACCTTGCCCGAGCGCCGTTTCATAGTGAACCTTGTAAAGACCATCCGTCATTGCAATCTCCGAAATTCGATCGATTTTAGTTCGAGACCCATAGCCGATTCTCCATGACGGGCATATTACATAATCGCGCCAGGCAGCCATTATGCCGATGGGGCCGCATCGAACCGCAGATAAAGTCGTAAGATCCACGATTTGACCGTCGCCGCGGCGGATTGACTTGCAACGGATAGCCAGGGCAATATGCGCGTGTGCCGGGGCCGAACTGCGTCCTGCGCGCCGCGCCTCCTGCTTCATCTCTTCAGCCTTCGCGCGCCGCAAACGCGGTAGATCGTGCACGCCGAAAGCCGCAGCGGCGAAAGCCTCCGTCGAACCGCCCAACAGCACCAAACAACACAACAGCGCCATTCGAAGCCATGTAGTTCGTAGGCCGACGAAGGTCGCAGACAAAGCTGTAAGATCGGCGATTTCGCCGTCGCCGCGGTGGATTGACTTGCAACGGATTGCAAAGGCAATATGCGCGAGTGCCGGGGCCGAACTGCGCCTTCATTCGCCGGCCTGCATCAGCCGCCATCGTTAATCAGATTCATCATGGAATGCGGCCTCAATCGGAGGCGGCGCCATGCTTCGCCGCAATCATAAAACCTCGGAGACGGGAGCGTGCATGGCGACATTCAGCCCAGGCCAGGAGGCGGCGCGCCGCTTGCTGGATGGACCGCAACGTTACGCCTGCCTCGTCGGCGGCACGCGCTCGGGAAAGACATTTCTCATTCTTCGCGCGATCGTCATGCGGGCGCTGCGCTCGGATGGCTCCCGTCACGCCATTCTGCGCTTCCACGCCAACGCCGCCCGCGCCTCGATCGCGCTCGATTCGCCGCCGAAGGTGATGCGTCATTGCTTTCCGGGGACGAAGCTGCGGGAGCGCCGCCAGGACGGCTATTTCGAATTCGATAACGGCTCGCGCATCTGGGTCGGCGGGCTCGACGACAAGGATCGCGTCGAGAAGATTCTCGGCCTCGAATACGCGACCGTGTTCCTCAATGAGGCGTCGCAGATTCCGTATTCGTCCGCGCTGGTCGCCTTTACCCGGTTGGCGCAGGTGGCTCCGAAAATCCGCCAACGCGCTTTCGTCGATCTCGATCCGGTCGGCAAGACGCACTGGACCAACAGGCTCTTCGGCGACAAGCACGACCCCGTCAGTTTGAAGCCCCTGAAGGGTCCGCAGAGCTACGCGCGCGCCTTCCTCAACCCATCCGACAACAGGGCCAATCTGTCGAAGCAATTTCTGACGAGCCTTGCAAATCTTCCCGAAAAGCAACGCAAACGCTTTTACGAAGGCGTCTATGTGGACGAGGTCGACGGCGCCCTCTGGAGCTACAGCGTGATCGACGCCAACCGCTGCGAGCCGACAGACATTCCCGAAGACCGCCGCGCTGGCGTGGTCGTCGCGGTCGATCCATCGGGCGCCGCGGGTCGCGACGATCTTGGCGCCGACGAAATCGGCATCGTCGTCGCCGCGCGGGGATTTGACGGCGACGCATATATTCTCGACGATTTGTCCTGCCGCGAGGCGCCGGCGGTGTGGGGCAGGCGGGCGGTGGTCGCCTTCCACAAATATCGCGCCGACTGCATCGTGGCCGAAAGCAATTTCGGCGGCGAGATGGTTCGCGCGACGATCCAGGCCGCCGATCGCAACGTGCCGGTGCGTCTCGTCACGGCGAGCCGCGGCAAGGCGGTGCGGGCCGAACCGATCTCGGTGCGCTACGCACAGGGGCAGGTGCATCACGCCGGCCGCTTCGGCAAGCTCGAGGATCAGCTCTGCGCCTTCTCGGGCGCAGGCTACAACGGCGGCGGTAGCCCCGACCACGCCGACGCCGCGATCTGGGCGTTGACGCATCTCTTCGGCCGTGACGACGGAACCGGCATCATCGAATTCTACCGCCGCGAAGCGGAAGGCGCCGCTGGCGGGTGAGGCCGGCGCGTTGAAAAAAATCTCAACGAGCGAAGGAAGCAGCATGGTCGATCGCAGCGCCGGGACGAGAAGCTGGTCGCTCAGCCCCTATCAGGTCGATGTTCGCTTCGACGCTCCGGCATCCGGCGAGAACGGCTGGTTCGGCCCGCTGGAGCCGATGACGCCGCTGGCGCCGCCCGACGTCGCCGGCCGGCAGTGGGACTATCCGTCAGGCTACAATCTGGCGACCACCGTCCGCAATTTCGAGGCGGTCACCTTCGCGACATTGCGCGGTCTAGCCGATGGTTATGATCTTCTGCGGCTCGTCATCGAGACGCGCAAGGACCAGACCGCGCGTCAATCCTGGTCGATTGCCGCGCGCGACAGGACTGCGAGCGCCGCCGCCAACGCCGCGCGGATCGCCGCTGCGACACAGTGTTTTGCAAAGCCTGACGGGCGCCATTGCTTCGCCGACTGGCTGCGCATCCTGCTCGAAGAGGTCTTCGTCACCGACGCCGCCGCGCTCTACATGCGGCGCGACCGGGCAGGGCGGCTCGCCGCGCTGATGCCGCTCGACGGGGCGACGATCAAGCCGGTCATCGACGGCTTCGGCCGCACGCCGGAGCCCTACATGGAGAATGGCGCGCTGGTTTATCCCGCCGCCTATCAGCAGGTGCTGAAAGGCTACCCGGCGATCGACTATTCGGTGCGCGACCTGATCTACCGGCCGCGTAATCTCCGCGTCAACCGCGTCTATGGCCTGAGCCCGGTGGAGCAGATCATCACCACCGTCAACATCGCGCTGCGGCGGCAGATGTATCTGCTCGATTATTTCACCAACGGCAACATCCCGGACAGCCTGATCGGCGTGCCGGAGAACTGGACGCCGGACCAGATCGCCTCCTACCAGAAATATTGGGACGCCTATTTCGACGGCGATCTCGGCCGCCGCCGGCGGGCGAAATTCGTGCCGGGCGGCGTCGCCAAGACCTTCATCCAGACCAAGGAGCCGGAGCTTAAAGGACTGTTCGACGAATGGCTCGCGCGCATCGTCTGCTTCGCCTTTTCAATCTCGCCGCAGGCGCTGACGCAAACCATGAACCGCGCCACCGCGGAGACGCAGAAAGAGCTCGCCGAGGAGGAGGGCCTGGCGCCGATCCTGTCCTGGGCGAAATCCCTCATCGACGACGTTTTGGCGAGCGAATTCGACGCGCCCGATCTCGAATTCGTCTGGAGCGTCGGCGGCGAAACCGATCCGCTGACGCAGGAGACGATTCTATCGAGCTTCACCTCGAAAGGGATCATGACGATCAATGAGGCGCGGGCCGCGCTTGGGCGCCCGCCGCTGCCGGAAGCCTCCGCCAATGCGCCGATGGCGCTGACGGCTTCGGGCTATGTGCCGCTGCCGGAATAGGCGCGGCGAGGGCTTTTCGAACTTCGCTCATTTCTGGATTTTTTCATGCACGCTCTCATCGCCGCAAAGGCGCGGGCGGGCGTGCCTCCGCGCGCGTTCGCTGCTGGCTTGCGCGGGCGCCGTCTGGATATGGCCCGGCGTCCTGCTGACGGAAAAGCGCGGCGCTTCGAGCGTTCCGGTCGCGGCGGATGTCGCGCGCTTCTGGATCAGCCGTCTGCATGGCCCGGCGGCTGATGAGCCCCACGCGTTGCGCTGCCTCGCCGACGCCGCGGATAAATTGAACGCGGGCGATGAGGCTGGCGCGCAAAGGGCGCTCGACGCCAACGGCCTCACGCGGCTTTCGCCCGATGGCGCGGCGCTCGCGCGGGCGCTGGCCGTTTCGCTCAACATTGCGCCGCTGGATCTGCCCTTGGCCGATGGGCCGCGGCTTTGGACGGCGGACGTTGTCGCCGCGCATGCAGCTTTGTTCAAGGATCATGCGCGCGCGGCCGGGCTGCTCGCCAAGGCGGGCGGTTGGGACGAGTCGAAACATCCGCGCGTTCCCGCCGGATCGCCGGGCGGCGGACAGTTTCAGGGCGGACAGGGCGGAGGCGGTTCGGGGGTTGGCGTTGCCGAGAGGCGATCGGCTGCTTCCGACGACAATGGTAATGGCGAACGTCCGCCCCAAATTCCGGCCGCCGACCCGCTTACCGCAAAGCTGCGTAATGCTTTCGCCAAGCAAGCCGCGAGATGGCTGACGCGCGCCATGGTGAATGGCGCCATCGGGCCAGAGGGGGAATATCTGACCCTCCTTGAAGCCGGGGCGGAGACGGCGTCCTGGCTTTACGATAAATTGCCCTATGTCAGGGCCTATCTGGATGGCCCGAAGTCGCTCGAAGAGCTGCAGGTGGATGTCGGCAAGCCCGAGAAAGGCTATGAGGTTCACCATATCGTCGAGCAGACGCCCGCCGCGCGCGAGGGTCATGCGCGCGAGGACATCGATGGACCGGACAATCTCGTGCGGATTCCGACTCTGAAGCATTGGGAGATTACGGGGTGGTACATGACGCGGAATGAAAGCTACAATTTCATGTCCCCGCGTGATTACCTTCGGGGAAAAGATTGGGCCGAACGGCAACGGGTCGGGCGCGATGCTCTCATTCGTTTCGGAGTGTTAAAGCCGTGACGAAAGCAAAGATTGAAGACATGACGGTCGATCAATTGGTTGGGCGGTTCATTAAGATCGGCATCGCACAGGATCAGGCGCTCCTATACGACGAATACGGAAAGTTCAATCGCCTTTTTGATGAGATGAATCACATTGATCAAGAGTTGCGCAGGAGAGGAACGGCAGCCCGGCTCGCACTCGTCCGGCTTTACGATCACCCGAACATGCAGGTGCGATTGAAAGCCGCGGTGCGAACGTTGGGGGTGGTGCCAGAGGCGGCTCGCAATGTAATCGCCCGAATCGCAGAATCACATTTTTTCCCGCAAGCAGGCGATGCCGGGATGACGCTGGTAAACCTCGACAGCGGACTCTTCAAGCCAGATTGATCTGGCTTGGCATGTGTAGCGGGTCAGGGCGCGTTCAGCCCGGATTGAGTGGACCTCGCCGCTTCGGCGTCGGCGGAGACGGCGTCCTGGCTTTACGATAAATTGCCCTATGTCAGGGCCTATCTGGATGGCCCGAAGTCGCTCGAAGAGCTGCAGGGGGATGTCGGCAAGCCCGAGAAAGGCTATGAGGTTCACCATATCGTCGAGCAGACGCCCGCCGCGCGCGAGGGTCATGCGCGCGAGGACATCGATGGACCGGACAATCTCTCCATCGCCTCACCCGTTCCGCTCGCGGCGAACTCCTATGCGAGCCTGATGGCGAAGAATTGGGGTCCGAACGCGACTCCGAAGTCGGCCGCCTTCAAAAATATGAACATGGTCGCAGGGCAGCTTGTCACTCTGCTGAATTACGCAGGTGGTCCCGGCGTCATCTCTTCGTTTTCGATGTACCACCCCACGACGGGGGCGACGACGAAGACGAACGGCTTCAATGGCGTCATCAGCGTTTATATCGATGGCGAGGCGACGCCGTCGTTGACCTATGACATCGGCGGCCCGCTCGGCTGGTTTCAGGCCGGTGGCGCGGTCTGGACCGCGAATATGAATAACGCGATCGTTGGCGGCTTCTCGGGCGGCACGGCGCTCAACTCCGTCTTCAGCAACAACTTCTTTCCGATCCCGTGGCGTGAGTCGATCGTCGGCACCTTTTTGCCCGCGTTTTCAATCAACGGGGCGACTGTAATCACCCTCAATTACGTTCTCGGTCCCTATTTTCCCTTCAAACTCTGCTCGTCTGTGACGACTTACGATCAGGCGGTCGGGGCGTATGGCGGCTCGCAGTATAATCTCGATGGCGTCTCCGGCAGTGGAGCCGTGCAATTTCTGAATGTGCAAGGGGCGGGGCATATCGTCTTCAATTGGCTTGGCGTTTACTCATCGGTCAATAACGACCGTAGTTTTATGGAGACGAACTTCGGCCTTTATTTCGATGGCAAAGCCTCCGCCACCAGCCTGTCGCAAACCTCGCACGCGCTAACCGTCGTTGGCGGCAATCCTGATCTCGACTCCAGCGGCGGCGAGGATTGGTTCAGAACGGCGTTTTATGGACTTACCGGCCAACCGGTCTGCAATAGCCCTGTATGCCCCTACGCGACGTCGCACCCGACGGGCCTCGAGCTGGCGCACTTCTGTCTCGACATTCAGGAACCTCGATGGCGGCCTGCGCTTTCAGATCAGCGCAGTGCTGCAATGGGAGACGGGGCGGCGCTCTACAGACGTAAACAACGCGATCGGTAACACCGCCTTCACGCCGTTCTGGGGCGTCTTCTACTATCTTGATTACCCGTAAGGAAGCCCGGAACATACGAATCTCCGTTCGGCGCCGCGAACTGCGGCAAACTCGTCGTACGACAGTCTGCGCCTTATGCGGGTAACGGATCGTTGCCTTTGGTCGGGACCATGCAGCAGGGCGGCTTCGGCAGCAATAGCGCGCCGGATTGACGCTTTCGCTTGACGTCCGCGGGACAACGCTTCGGGGCGACGCGCCGTCGAACGGCTCCGTGAACGACATCAAGTCCTACGGCGCCACGGTCCGGTCAATCGGGACCATCACCAGATCGTGACGATCGCTTTTTGGAGGTGAATGATGGCGGCTGGAAAATTCATCGCTTGCCTCGCCTATACGTTGCGCGAGGAGGGCGGCCTTTCGAACGATCCCGGCGATCCGGGCGGCCTGACCAACAAGGGCATCACGCACGCGACCTATGACGCCTATCGCGCCGGCAAGGCGCTTTATCCGCGCAGCGTGGCGCAGATTACCGATGCTGAGATTCAGGACATCTATCTGACCGGTTATTGGAACGCGGTCGGCGGCGAGAGCCTTCCCGCCGGCGTCGATCTCTCGGCGTTCGATTACGCCGTGAACTCCGGGACTCACAAGGCGCGCCAGGCGCTCGCGAAGGCGATGGACGGGCAGGCGTCGGTCGCGACCATCATCGACCGGATCGCGAGCGGACGCCTTTCCTTCATGCACGCGCTGCGGACATGGGGCGCGTTCGGCAAGGGCTGGGCCGCGCGCGTCGCGCGGATCGAGGCGGCAAGCCTTAAGATGGCCGGGCTGCCGATCGCGCCGAACGCTGCGTCGGCGCGCAATAGGTCCGACAACCACGCCGTCGTCACGACGGGCATGGGCGCCGGCACGGCTATCCTCGCGACGGCCGGGCATGTCGCGCTCTGGATCGTGGTTTTGCTGGTCGCCGGCGCCGGGACGATCGCGCTCATCGCCGCCTTCAACGCCTCGCGGCAGGGTCAGCGCGCGACAGCTCTCGATCAGGCCGTGGCCGATCTGGCGGCCAAGGAGAAAGCCGAAGCGGCGGCGCGCGCAGCGGCGGCGTCGGCCAAAACGGCGGCGTCCGCGGCGCTCACCGCCGAGCAGCAAAAGATCGACGCGGCGAAGGCCGCCATCGAAGCGGCTGGGGCCGCGGAGCAGGCAGTTCCTGGCGCGCTGTTTTCAACGCCTATCCCGGTCAGTTCTGCGCCTGCGGCATCGCATCCCTCGGCGCCGCTGGCGACGCCGACAGCAAAGGACATTCCCCTGAAAGGAACCGGCTCATGAGCCTCCATCTCTTCTTGCTTCTAGCGATCGTCATCGCGGCGATCACCCTGTATGTCTGGTTCATCAACTTCAAGATGACGCAGACGGCCATCGCCACTGGCAAGGCCGCGGTCGTCGCGGCCTCGACGGGCTTCGCGAAGTTCTGGGCGATCCTGCAAGGCTGGAAAACGCACATCCTGGCCGCGATCGTCGGCGGCGTTCAGCTTTTGGCGTCGATCCCCCACATCCTCGCGTATCTCGACGAAGACCTTCTGAAGCAATGGCAGGCGCTGCCCTGGTCGACCGTCGTCGACGCGAAGGTCGCGAACCTGATCACCTTCGCCTGCGCCCTCATTATCCCCGTGACGCACGCGGCCGGCCTCGCCAAGGCGGCGGCGACTGTCCCCGTGACGCCGACGCAGACGCCGGCGAGCTGACGCCATGATCGCGCTCATCGGCCTCGTCTTTACCACCGTTGGGAACGTGTTCCCGTCCCTATTCGGCTGGCTCAACAAGAAGACCGACGCAAATCTGGTCGGGTTCCAGGCAGCAGCCGGAACCGATGTGGCTGCATATAAGGCGTATCTTGACGCGCAGGCGCAGGCCAACATGGCGAAGGTAAATCAGTGGATCGGCTTCAAGATCCTCGCCTCCTTCGCCGTCGAAATCAGCCTGATCTATTACGCCTCGATCATTTGGGTGAGCATCGTTCACCCCCACGTCGAGGGGACGGTCGACCAGCTCCCGGCCCGCTGGAATACGGCGGCCCTGGTCTTCATTCAGAGTGTCATCGTCATTACGCCGACGGTCCCCTTGTGGAACGCGGTGTCGGCATGGCTCGACCGTAAGTGATCTCGCGCGCAGCCACCTTTTCATTCAAGCGGAGCTGCGACATCGCCTGGGCCGTGGCGACGATCATCACGGTCTGCGTCGCGGCGCCCCTCATTGTGCTTTTTGCGATCTTCGCGGCAGCGGTGGTCATGTGAGCGGCCGCCGAGCGAACTTCCCAATAACGAGCGAGACGACCTGGGCGCGGTAAACTTCAAGCCGCGTCTAACCACTGATCCAGCGGAGGGCTGTACCAATGGCTTTCATCAACACAACACGAATCAGCCGCCAGGCGCGGAGGCAGGCGTGATCGTCGTTCTGATTCTTACCTGTCTCGCGGCCACGCCGCAGGAAGCCTGCACGCGGGCCACGGCGATCGACGTCCGGGAGGTCAAAGCCGCGCCCACGGCCTGCGCCATGGCTGGCCTCGCCACAGCCGCGAGCGACCCGCGGGGCGCGGCCGGCATGTTCACGAAGATCGTCTGCGAACGTCCCGAAAATCGGGAGGGTCAGAATGGCGACGAATGACGGCGATATGTGGAGTAATCTGCTGAGCGGGAGCGCCGGCGCCGTTCTCGGCATTCTCGGCACGGTCATTGTGGCGTTGATCAACCGCCAGCCGCCGATGGCGGCGCTGATCGACGCGCGGATCCGCACGCTGATTGAAGGCTACGAAAAACACATCAGCGATCTGCAAACGGAGATCCGCAAGCTCGAGTCGAAGGTCGACGGATTGACCAAGGCGCTCGAGGAGGCCCACGCGGATCGCTCCGTCCACAAGCCAGGTTAAATTGCGACCACGTCGAAGTCCGGAAATATGACGCTACGCGCAGCCGGGCCGCTCGTGATTGAGGCCTCGTTACGCCCCGCGATAAGGATGAATGCCAGTATGATTTAGCCGCGCGTTCGCGACCCGATAGAGAAATTTTCTAGCCCCTGTCTCGCACGCGCGAGACAGGGGCTTTTTTTGTTTGCCGCGCAGGTGCGATAGAGTCAGCGCCTGCTGTTCAATTGCGATTTGGGCGGCGATTTGAATGGAGACCGAAATGGGCGCCGTTTACGATTATTCAGCGGCCTTGGGAGGCGAGAGCAAAGCGCTCGGTGATTTTGCAGGAAAAGTGCTGTTGATCGTCAATACCGCCAGTGAATGTGGATTCACGCCGCAATTAAAGGGACTTGAGGAACTCTATCGTAAATACGGACCGCAAGGATTCATGGTCCTCGGTTTTCCTTGCAATCAATTCGGGGC
>Ga0181521_10002986_pt1 | contig 20084 bp, 14 predicted proteins | sample PEATcosm2014_Bin_32_FD_119764 | JGI IMG/M metagenome (GOLD analysis project Ga0181521, IMG submission 119764) | Peatland microbial communities from MTU Mesocosm Facility, Houghton, MI, USA - PEATcosm2014_Bin02_60_metaG | ecosystem: Environmental > Terrestrial > Soil > Wetlands > Peat | place...
ATTCCCGATGCCATGTCCGAGGGTTGAATCGTATGAGGTTCTTCACTGGGGCATTCGAATTACTCCAGATCCTTCGTCACCCCCGCCAACTAGTGACAGAATTTCCCGGTCAAGCAAAAGAATCTCTTCGTCGATGGGAGCAATTTCCTGATCAAGTCCGTCGTTTCCATTACCGCCAATAGTAGTTTCCATGAAGCCTCCTTTTTTGGGTTAACTTACATCAGCCGTGCTGCCAACCATACACATCACATTGCTTCTCCGACGTGCATTGGCGCACTCGAGAAGCTTCTCATTCGTACGCCTTTCAATCAAGATGAATGTGAATATTCTGCAATTTGGACTTTTGTTGGTGATGACGTCGAGCGGAGTGGCAAACGCCGCGGCACCAGATTCTTTTGGTGCCACGGTGCGATCTTCACGTGGGTTGCCGTGTCCCAAAACATCTAGCTCTCTTTCGACAACGCCCGAGTTAAAACATCCCGGAAATTTTGTCGTTAAGCAAGACTGGCGTCAGTTATTCCGGACAGCCACAACAGCAAGGAACGCTGGGAATAAAGCACTCGCAGCCGATTTATCCCTTAACGCATATTGCCTCGCCGTCAACGAAGGCGAATCGCCTTCTATTCTCGCCGAAACAGTCGCAGTCGCAATTGAAGATGCGCTCGATTTCAACCAGCCTGATATCTCGTCAGAACTCTTCGAGGATGCGCGATCGTCCGCTCTTCAGGAGTTGAGCGACACCAGTCCAGCATTGTTGCGGTTCGAGATGGCTCACGCTCGACTGCTATCGTTTCAAGACCTTGACGAAGATGCACTTGCGTTGCGTGAGAGGCTTCAACCAATGCTCTCGAGCGTGTTTGGAAGTGGTGCGGATGAGTCGATTACTAATCGGATTCGGATATGTAATCTCAAATTAAGATTAGGCAAGGTCAATGAGGCACTTTCCGATCTTCTGTCTCTTAAAGGTGAACTGTCGAATCTCCACGACTTGGGTTGGCAACCGAAAATGCTTGCCGATCGCGCACTTGCGTCGGCGTTAAGCGTCGTGGGTCGTGAAGCCGACGCTCTAGACTTGATGCGCGCCATGCGCAACGAACTCGTACCGGCTTTCGGTGAGGACGACACCAGAGTCATCGGTGCGGACCAAAGCATCAGCGAAATTCTGACTCGGTTGGACCGTACAGAGGAAGCACTAGAAATTGCGTCACACGTCTTTCGTTGGCGGTATGGCAACGTTGGCATCGACGATACACAGACACTTCGATCGCTATGGCAGCTCGCCTATTTGTATATAGACAACGCCAGATTCGATACTGCACGAGTGATTTTGAATTTTCTCTTGCGAAAAATAACTTCGAATCCTGACCACTTTTCACGAGAGTTTTATCTCGAGGCATTGAGCCTTGATGCAAATTTGGACTCAACCCAGGGGGACCTTCTCTCGGCACGTGCGAAGTGGCAGGCCGCTTATAGCGGGACTTTGAAAATTTATGGCGCCGAATCGGTCGACGCCCAAATTGCTGCTGCAAATCTCGCAGACGCATTTCGCAAAACGGGGGAGGTAGCTGCGGGATGCAAACTTCTTGAAGAAACCCAGAGCAGCATCCTCGCAACACGTCCAAAGGACGTCTGGGCGCTTGAATTTGCACGAATTGCATACCAAAGTTGCTTACTCGATGAGGATTCGCCTGCAGACGCTGACAAAATTTTGCGTTCCCTGCAAGCTTCGTGGAACGTCATCTCGGCGCATGACGATCCGACGAGTAGAGACGCGCTAAGTGCTCTTGGCAGCTACGCAAATGCCGCCGTTAGACTCGGCCATCACACTGCCGCCAAGCGTCTTTTGTCCCAATTCGTCGGGCTCGTCGAAGCGGCAAGAAGGACTGCTTCCTATGGATCAATAACTCGAATGGCGGCGTTTTCGTCATGGATACTTGCGAGCGCAAATGCGGCAAATCCAATTGCAGGGTACCGGCAGCTAGCTCTGATGCACGCCCAGGACGTCGAGCTGGAGCGGGCTCTACGGGTTTCGGAGCTCGCGCGCGATCGGACTCTGCGAGATCGCTTCGCGGAGCAGGATTGGCGGCGTACTCGCTTGCCCGAGGACGCGCGGCGACGGCTGGATGAATTGCTCGATCGCATTCAGGATCTCGATGAACGCATCGCGGTCGAGCCGGAGATCGTCGAGCGTATCCGCCTGGAGTCCGAGCGCACGCTCGCGGTTGCGGAGCGCGGACGCCTGGAGCGGGAACTGCGCGAACAGTTGCACATTGGTGAACCTGCTTCCGATCCGCCGACGCTGGATGAACTCAGGGCACACCTTGCTGCGGATACGGCCCTGGTCTCGGTTCTGCATTCCGGCGATGCGTGGTGGGCTCTGGTCATTTCACGAGACGACCCGGCGCGCTTCGTCGAGTTCCATGATCCGGATCTCGGCCGCAACGCGACCGCCTGGGTGCGCCGCCTGCGGGGCGACCCCGTGCGGGCCTGGCCGCTGGCCGGCAATCGACTTGCGCTCGACGACGCTCGCCCGGACGGTGCAATCGGTCCGTACTTGACGCCCGAACAACTCGCGCAACGCCTAAGTCATGTCCTTCTCTCGCCGCTGGCGCGCGCTGTTGGGAAGGCGCGTCACCTGGTATTTGTCGGTGATGACGAGCTCGTTGGCATCCCCTTACAGGCACTTCCGTTCGAGTCCGGCTTGGCACTAGATCGCTTCGAGTTGAGTTACGCGCCCTCCTTGACGACCTACGCTCGATGGCAGGGTCCGGCCCGTCCGAAGGCACATTCCCGTGATCTGCTGGCAATTGGAGCCATTGACCACCCGCGGCTGGCACCGCCAGCGACGGATGATCCCATCGTAGTGGGGGTGCAGTACGCCGCGGAACACCCGCTGCCGTTTGCCCGAGAAGAGATCGACGCGATTGCCGCGCAGTTTCCGGCGCACCGCGCGAACGCCTGGACCGGTTCGCAGGCCAACAAAGCGTCTCTGCGTCGGGCATCGCGGGCCGGGGACCTACTGCGCTACCGTTACGTGCACTTTGCCACGCACGCCTGGGCACAGCCGGATCAGCCAGAGAGCTCGGCCATCGTCCTGGCCGGCGGCAACGGTGACCTTCCAACGCAGCGCGCACTGACCGCTGCCGAGCTCGCCGGTTTGCACATGGGTTCCGAGCTGATTGTGCTCTCGGCGTGCGACACGGGGGTGGGCCATTTTGAGCACGGCCGGGGGCTGCTCGGGCTGGCCTACGCCGGTCTGGCCGCGGGAAATCGCGCCGCGCTGTTGTCGTTATGGCCCATCGCGGACGACACTACCGCGCTTTTCATGAAGCGTCTTTACGCAAAATTGCGCCGCGGCATCAATCCCGTTACGGCCCTGGCTGCCACGCAACGCGAATTCCGACGATCGGGGGACTCGAGGCTTTCCGATCCCCTGGTCTGGGCGCCATTTGTACTCTATGGCGGCTATTAGCCCGCGGGATGTTGCCGGAAGGAGTGGCGGCAAGCAGCGTAGATGACCAGCCTCCCCAGGACGAGCCAACGAGCACGGCCAGCGGCCCGCAACGCCCGCCGAGCCTTACAGTGGCCTGGTGTCGTCGCGCTTTGCGGGCCGACGCTGCGGCGCCAGCAACCCCAAATGGAGAAATGGCCAGATCGCTGCCCCCAGCGCGCTGGAGAGCAATCCGATCCACCAGCCGGGCGAGGCGCCGCCCACCCAAAGGCGCACGGCGGCCGAGGCCAATTGGGCGACCAGCAAGAGGCCAAACACGTAGATCGTCTGGCTGGTCACTGGAAGCCATAGGATCCTGCGGTGCAGCGTGATGGCGCCGTAGGAGAGCAGGGTGTAGGCCAGTGCGTGCTCGCCAAATAGAGCGCCGTTGTGCACGTCCATCATCAGGCCGAACGCAAATGCGATGCCCATGCCGACCTTGCGTGGCTGGTGTACGTTCCAGAACACGAGCGTCAGTGCAAAGAAATCCGGCACCCAGATCGCGCGTCCCCAGGGCAACAGGTTCAGCAGGAAGGCACCGACCAGCGTCGCCCAGATGAAAGCCGGTCGCACCGGGCGCAGCACCTGTTCTGGCTGCAAAGTGCGTCCTAAGGTTGGCGGCCTCACGTCGGCGACGGTGGCCGTAGCAAGGCGCGTGCCCACAAGGCGCTGCCACCACGGTTTCACCGCCGCACCCCCTTGGCGACCGCGTGATCGCCGCGAAGATTGCCCGAGGTGTTCCCCCGTCCCGTCTCCGTCGGCGGAGCAAGCGGGGGCGGCTCGACCAACAGTACCAGCAGCATCCTGCTCTTGCTCATGCCCGCAACCGGTTTTAGTACCACCCGCGCGAATTGATCCTTGACATCACGATCGATGCGCGTCACGGTCGCAACCGCCATGCCAGGCGGATAGACGCCGTCCAGCCCCGACGTTACGACACTGTCGCCGTTTTCGATATCGGCATTAGCGGGCAAAAAACGCAATTCCAGGGTCGATGGCTCCGAACCTCCGAATGCCACTGCGTGCAGGCCGTTGCGCACGATCTGCACTGGCAGCGACTGCTCCTTGTCGGTGATCAGCGTGACCTCCGAGGTCATGGGGAACACGCGGGTAATCTGTCCGACGACCCCGGTTTCGTCAAGCACCGGGCCGCCAGCTCGCATCCCTTCTTTGCTCCCGCGATCGATGACGATCTTGTGCGAGAACGGATCGCGCGACTCGTACAGCGCGACGACCACCTGGCCTGGGGCATCAAGACGCTCGCGCAGTCCGGCGAGCTTGCGCAGCTGCTCGTTTTCCAGCTGCAATTGGGCGGCCGCCTGCGCACGCTGCGCCTGCTCGATTGCCGCCATTCGCAGCCGCGTGTTCTCTTCGCTCAATCCGCCGATGGTGGTGAAGTAGCTGGCAAAGTCCACCGCGACGTCGCGCGGCCAGAGCAGCACGCGCTGGACCGGATACAACAGGATCTCGACACCATTGCGGATCGCATCCAGGGCGTTTACCTGGGCATCGACGATGATCAGCGCCGCGGCCACGAGCGAGAAAAACGCGAGCCGCGCTCGTGCCGAAACTCCCTGGTTGAAGAGCGGCGGGGGTCCGTGCTCCATGCTGGTCGAGGGTGGGAGGATGCGTGCGCTGGTGGCTGGCTTACGCCATCATCGTCGGGGGCGCGTGCCTTTAGCCGTGGGCGAACGACGAACTGAACTTGTCGATGCGCTCAAGCGCGATACCGCACCCGCGCACCACGCAGGTCAATGGGTCTTCGGCAACGACTACCGGCAACCCAGTCTCTTCCATCAGCAGGCGATCCAGGTCCCGCAGCAAGGCCCCGCCGCCGGTTAGCATCATGCCGCGCTCGGCGATATCGGCCCCAAGCTCCGGGGGCGTCTGCTCTAGCGCGATCTTTACCGCCGATACGATCTGGTTGAGTGGATCGGTCAGTGATTCCAGAATCTCGTTGCTCGAAATCGTGAAGCTGCGCGGGATACCCTCCGAAAGATTGCGCCCCTTGACCTCCATCTCCCGCACTTCCGAGCCGGGGAACGCGGAGCCAATTTCCTTCTTGATCGCCTCGGCGGTCGGTTCGCCGATCAGCATCCCGTAGTTGCGCCGGATGTAATTTATGACCGCCTCGTCGAACTTGTCGCCGCCTACACGCACCGAGCCCTTGTAGACCATGCCCCCGAGCGAGATCACGCCAACCTCGGTCGTCCCGCCCCCGATGTCAACGACCATGGACCCGGACGCCTCGGATACTGGCAAGCCGGCGCCCAGCGCGGCGGCCATTGGTTCCTCGATCAGGAACACCTGGCTGGCGCCGGCGGCCTCTGCCGATTCCTTGATCGCGCGCCGTTCCACCTGGGTCGACCCGCATGGCACGCAGATGATGATGCGGGGATTGGGCGCGAACAGGTTCGACGGGTGCACGGCCTTGATGAAGTGCTTGAGCATCTGCTCGGTAACGGTGAAGTTGGCGATCACGCCATCCTTCATGGGCCGGATGGCCTCGATGTTGCCCGGCACCCGGCCGAGCATCTGCTTGGCCTCCAGACCGACCGCGCGTACCACTTCCTTGGCATGCGGACCGCCTTCGCGGGCAATCGCCACTACGGACGGTTCATTGAGCACGATCCCTTTTCCCCGAACGTAAATCAGGGTATTGGCGGTGCCCAGGTCGATGGCAAGATCGTTTGAAAAGTAACTGCGGAAAAATCCGAACATCGGGTCTACTAGGTAAGTTTGCGGGTCGGGCGGGTTTGCGATCTGTCCCGGTGCGCCATAATAGACCATGTCTCTGAAATTGGCCGACGTACACCGGATCGCCCATCTGGCGCGCATCGAAATCACCGATGCGCAGGCCCAGGAGACGGCAAAGCAACTCAACGACATCCTGGCCCTGATCGAGCGTATCGCGCGTGTCGATACGGCGGGAATTGTCCCCATGTCGCACCCCCTGGACGGGGTCCAGCGGCTGCGCCCGGATGCGGTAACCGAAATTCCCGACCGGGAACGCACCATGAGCAATGCCCCGGCACAGCGCGATGGCCTTTTTCTCGTGCCGCGGGTGCTGGAATGAGCGCCCGGATGCGTACCACGCCATGAGCGAGCTGGCACACGCGACGCTCGCACGGTTGGGCACGATGCTGGATCGCAGGGAGGTCTCCGCGGTCGAGCTGGCCACACTTTACCTGGACCGAATCGAACGTCATCGGGGGCTCAACGCCTTCCTCGACGTTCGACCCGAACAGACCCTGGCGCAGGCCCGCACTGCCGACCAACGTCGTGCGCGCGGGGAAACCGGCGCCCTGCTAGGCGTGCCAATCGCCCACAAGGACGTTTTCGTCACGCGCGACTGGCACACGACCGCGTCGAGCCGCATCCTGGAGGGATATGCAAGTCCCTTCGACGCGACGGTGGTCGACGAACTGGCGCGTGCCGGCATGGTGTGCCTGGGAAAGCTCAACTGTGACGAATTCGCGATGGGTTCGAGCAATGAAAACAGTGCCTACGGCAAGGTGCTCAATCCCTGGGACCGGGACGCCGTCCCCGGCGGCTCCTCGGGCGGATCGGCGGCGGCAGTGGCGGCGCGCCTGGCGCCGATTGCCAGCGCCACCGATACCGGCGGCTCGATCCGCGAGCCGGCATCCTTTAGCGGCGTAACCGGCACCAAGCCCACCTACGGGCGCCCTTCGCGTTGGGGCATGATTGCCTTTGCCTCGAGCCTCGACACCGCCGGGCTGCTGACCTGCACCGCGCAGGACTGCGCACTGGCATTTAACGCCATGCTGGGCTTTGATCCCAAGGACTCGACCAGCGTCGATCGCCCGAAGGAGGACTTTACGCGCAGCCTGGCGCTTGACCTGAGCGACCTGCGTATCGGCGTACCCACGGAATTCTTTGCCGCCGGACTGGAGCCGGAGGTTGATGCGGCGGTGCGGGCCGCGCTGCGCGAGTACGAGGCCCTGGGCGCAGAGCTGGTGGACGTGAGCCTGCCCAACGCGGCCCTGGGAATTCCGGTGTATTACGTGGTGGCGTCGGCCGAGGCCTCGAGCAATCTTTCACGCTTTGACGGCGTGCGCTACGGCTTCCGCGCCAAGCAATATGACGACCTGGTCGACATGATGTGCAAGACCCGGGCGCAGGGCTTCGGCGCCGAGGTCAAACGCCGGGTGTTGGTGGGAACCTACGTCCTTTCGCACGGCTACTACGATGCGTATTTCCTGCAGGCGTCGCGGGTGCGGCGCATCATCGCCGACGAGTTCCAGCGCGCCTTCAAGCGCTGTGATGTCATAGCCGGGCCGGTAACCAGTGGGGTGGCATTTGGCTTCGGCGAGAAATCCGCCGACCCCGTCGCCATGTACCTGGCTGACCTGTACACGGTCCCGAGCAGCCTTGCGGGGATCCCGGCCATGAGCATTCCGTGCGGCTTCGGGCGCCTGGGCCGCCCGATCGGGCTGCAACTCATGGCCAACCACTTTGACGAAGCCCGGATGCTCGGCGTTGCGCACCGCTACCAATGCGCTACCGATTGGCATGCCCGCGTGCCGCGCGGATATTGAGCGCCCCGCCACGACGCCCGTCAAAAACAGCGCCGGAGAGATCATGTCGAACGCCTGGGAAACCGTCATCGGTCTGGAAACCCACGTCCAGTTGCGCACTGCCTCAAAGATTTTTTCCGGGGCGGCAACCGCGTTCGGTGCCGCGGCCAACACGCAGGCGAGCGTCGTCGACCTCGCCCTTCCGGGCGTGCTTCCGGTGCTCAATGCCGGCGTGGTCGACTGCGCCCTTCGCTTTGGTATTGCCGTGGGCGCCACCATCGCGCCACGCTCGATATTTGCCCGCAAGAATTACTTTTATCCGGATCTGCCCAAGGGCTACCAGATCAGCCAGTACGAAATCCCCATCGTCCAAGGTGGAACCCTGAGCTTCCCGGTTGCCCCGCGCAGCGGTGAGCCGTACCGCAAGACCGTACGGCTCACCCGTGCGCACCTGGAAGAGGATGCCGGCAAGTCCTTGCACGAGGACTACCAGGGGATGTCGGGCATCGATCTCAACCGTGCCGGCACTCCCCTGCTGGAAATCGTCTCCGAGCCGGAAATGCGCTCCAGCGCAGAGGCCATCGCCTATGCACGCACCCTGCATGCCCTGGTCGTATGGCTCGGGGTGTGCGACGGCAACATGCAGGAAGGCAGTTTCCGCTGCGATGCCAACGTGTCGGTGCGCCCCGCGGGTGCGCAAGCTTTCGGCACCCGGGTGGAAATCAAGAACCTCAACAGCTTCCGTTTCTTGCAGCAAGCGATCGAACACGAAATCCGCCGGCAAATCGAGCTGATCGAGGATGGCGGGCGCGTGGTCCAGGAAACCCGCCTGTACGACCCCGACCGCGACCTGACGCGCTCTATGCGTTCCAAGGAAGACGCCGCCGACTATCGCTACTTCCCCGACCCCGACCTGCTGCCCTTGGAGGTTGCGCCGGCGTGGATCGAGCGCATTCGCGCGGAACTGCCGGAGCTTCCCGGCGCAATGCGCGAGCGCCTCGAGCGCGATTACGCCCTTCCGGCCCAGGACGCCGAGGCGCTGACGGCCAGTCGTGCCTTGGCGCAGTATTTCGAGCGCGTCGCGCAGGAGGTAGCCGACAAGAAGGCCGCCGCCAACTGGGTAATGGGCGAGGTCTGCGCCGCACTCAATGCCGCCGACATCGGCGTGGAGCAGTGCCCGGTGCCGGCCCGCGAACTCGCCACGCTCATCACGCGCGTGAGCGACGGCACCATCAACTTGAAGACCGCCAAGGAGCTCTTCGCCCTTCTATGGACGCACGAGGCCACCTCGGTCGACGCCGTCATCGAAGCACGCGGCCTGAAACAGATCTCCGATCGCGCCACAATCGAGCGCGTCGTTGACGAGGTGCTCGCGGCAAATCCCGCGGTCGTGGCGGAATTTCGCGGCGGCAAGGAAAAGGCCTTCCAATCGCTGGTCGGACAAGCGATGAAGGCCACCCGCGGCAAGGCTAATCCGCAGCAGCTCAACGAGATCTTGCGCCGCAAGCTGGGCTAGGTTTCGCGCAAGGAGCGCCGATACTGGATTGCCTCGGCGATATGCTGGTGGTCGATGGATTCAGCACCCTCGATGTCGGCGATCGAGCGCGCAATCTTGAGTACGCGCTGGTAGGCCCTGGCCGACCAGCCCAGCCTCGCACTGGCGGCATGCAACAGCTGCCGTACCGGCCCTTCGGGATGGCAGACGCGTTCGATCTCGGAGGCGATCAGCTCATCATTCGTCTTTCCCTGGCGATCGAGCGCCCGCTGGTACGCGCGTGCGACGCGCTCCGCGGTATATCGGGTCAACTCGCCGTCGGGCAAACGGTTCAGCTCCTCGGCACTTAACGCCAGCACTTCGACCCGCATATCGATGCGATCGAGCAGCGGCCCGCTGATCCGGTCCTGGTAGCGCGACACCATTTCCGGCGTGCAGCGACAGGCAATTGTCGGGTGGCCGTGATAGCCGCAAGGACAAGGACTCATGGCGGCCAGCAACTGAAAGCGCGCCGGATACTCGACGTGGCGCACGGCGCGCGTGATCGTTATGCGCCCGGTCTCCAGGGGTTCCCGCAGCAACTCGAGCACACGCCGGTCGAACTCGGGCAATTCATCGAGAAAGAGCACGCCGTTGTGAGCCAGGGAAATCTCTCCCGGCGCGGCATTGGCGCCACCGCCGACCAAAGCGGCGGCACTTGCGCTATGGTGTGGCGCACGAAACACGCGCGTTGCCCAGCGCTGGGGCGCAAACTTTCCGACCAGGCTTAGGATGGCCGCCGATTCCAGCGCCTCGTCCACTCCCATCGGCGGCAACAGTCCGGGAAAGCGCTGCGCAAGCATCGTTTTGCCCGTACCAGGCGGCCCAACCATCAATACGGCGTGGCCGCCGGCCGCCGCGATCTCCAGGGCGCGCTTGGCGTTTGACTGGCCTTTTACGTCGAAAAAATCGGGGTAGGTGGGAGCCGAAAGCCGAACCTGCGCGAAATGCTCGCGGATCGGCGCCGCCTTGGCGTCGCCGGCGACGGATTCCAGGTGCGAGACCACCTGCCGCAGGTCCTTGGCCGGGTAAATGGGTATGCCGCCGACGAGAGCCGCCTCATCGGCGTTTTCCATCGGCAGCAAGAAGCCGCGCGGCTGGCGCTCGCGAACCGTCTTGGAAACCGCCAGCGTCATCGCAAGCGTGCCCAAAATGGGCCGCACTTCCCCCGAAAGGGACAGTTCGCCGGCAAATTCGAATTTCTCGAGCAACTGGGCGGGAATCTGGCCGCTGGCAGCCAGGATGCCGATCGCGATCGGCAGATCGAAGCGCGCCGATTCCTTTGGCAGGTCGGCGGGCGACATGTTTACGGTGATGCGGCGCGACGGAAAATCGAACTTCCCGTTCTGCAGCGCCGCGCGCACCCGATCCTGCGTCTCTTTGACCTCAGTCTCCGGCAATCCGGCCAGGGTAAATCCCGGCGCGCCGTTGGCCAGATGTACCTCGACGGTCACCTCCGGCGCCAACATGCCGCAGACGGCACGACTATGGACGACTGCAAGAGCCATGTGGAGAGTTTTGCACGCAACGCTACCCGGGGCGGGAGCGCCCCTTAATAGTATCGGCGTAATCGCCCGATTCTACCGATGGCTAATGGCTAGCCCGTAAAGTCGAGCCTTTTCGGCCAAACGACACTGCCGGCACCAGGACAATAATGGCGCTTCGGTGGTCCCGCGGGCATGCTAGGGTGCAGCGCTTGCAGTCGAAAGGGCATGGACAGCAATAATCTCGTTCTTTGGATTTCGCTCGCCGTACTCATGCTTGCCCTGGCGCTTTGGGGGCAAAAGCGCGGCGCGGCGGCGCGCGCCCGTGCCGAGCGCACCCGCCGGGCGGCGGAGCGCAAGGCTCTGGGCGGCGATTCCTATTTTCTGCCCCCAGCACCGATCGAGCAGGCCGTCGAGCTTGCCAACCCGGTTGAAATCGACCACCTGCTGGCGGGCGAGTCCGAAACGGTCGCCGCGATGGCGCGCCGCCAGCTGGAAGAAGCCACGACCGACCTCGCCCTGAGCGATGGTCTAAGCGATCTTTCCTTGTCCGTCGCGGCGCCGCCAAGCCCGCCGGTAGCGGCGCGGCGCAGCGAACCGGTCCGGCCGTCGCCTATTCCTGCGGCCGTGCCGGGCAAGACCTCGGCGCCCCGGGCTGCGCCGCCGGCGCTGGCCTCCATCCCACCGCCCACCGCCAACGAGGTCACCCGCGTCCCGGTGCGCGAGCTCGTGCTCGCGTGGTTCGAGGCGCGCGGCTACCGGGCCACCAACACCTTGAGTGACGCGCTGCCGATCGAACTGGTACTGCATCACCGCAAGGACCAGGCCCGCACCTACGCGTTCGTCGTAGAGCGCGAGTTGGTTACTGCCAAGCGTGCCTCCTGGCTGCTGACCCAGGCCCGCACGGCCGGGCTCGCCCGGTTACTCATCGCTGCCGAGGCCGGCAGCGAGCATGGGCTCCCGAAGAAGGTTCACCGGCACGGAATTCGCATATTCGATGAGGCCACCATCCGAAAGGAACTGGGCAAGATCGACATCCGCGTCGCCGCAAAGATCATCGCCGTGGCACGCGGTCGCGCACTTGCTCGTCGCTCCGGGCCGGCCACAGCGGCGGTAACGCGCGCCCGGCCCGAACGGCCCAGGGGTAAGAGGCCCGTATCAGCGGCGAAGCTCTAGCTCCGCCACCTTGGCCTCCAGGGTCTCGATCTTTTCCCGGGCCTTGGCCAGCACCTCGCGCTGAATGTCGAATTCGTCCCGCGTCACCAGGTCGAGCTTGGCAAATTGCTGGCTCAGCAGGGCCTTGAGATTGCGCTGCACATCGCCAGCCGGGCTGGCCGCGAACATGGCGCCAAGACGCTGCTGCAGGTCCTCGATGAAGGAAGGAATTTCCATGGGCATCCCGTCGGTCGCGCAGCCAAAACCTCGCGCACCGCTACAGTCTAGCGCTTCGCCGTTTCCCCGCTGTCACGATTCCACCAGCCCCCGCCCAGCGCCTGGAACAGCGCTGCGGTATCGGCATAGCGATTGGCCTGCGCCTGGACGCGGTTGACGACCGCCTGCTGATAGGCCTGCTCGGCGTTGAGCAGAGCAAGATAGCTGACCGATCCCAGTTCCAGGGACTTGCGCGCGTACCCCAGGCTGCGCTCGGCGGCACGCTCGGCGTCCAGGTCGGCCTTGAGCGCATCAGCGTCGAATACCAGGGCGTTCAGGGTGTCGGCAACGTTCTGGAAAGCGGTGATCACAGCGCTGCGGTATAGCGCACCGGCCTCGTCCAGGGCGTCTACCGCCGCCCGCTCGCGGTGATAGAGCGTGCCGCCGGCAAACAAGGTCTGACTGAGGCTCGCGCCTACGGTCCAAAACTTATTGCCCGCCGCAAACATCTGGCCCACGGCCGTCGAGGTGCCACCGAGGGTGCCCTGGAAGGTGATCTGCGGCAGCATGTCGGCAATGGCGACCCCGACGTTGGCGCTGGCCGAATGCATCTGCGCTTCGGCCGCGCGCACATCGGGCCGCTGCTCGACGATCCGCGAGGGCAGGCTCAACGGCAGTTCGGTCGGAAGATCGAGCTTGGCCAGATCGAAGATCTCGCTCGGCTCCTGCGAGGGCAGGCGCCCGAGCAGCGCACTGAGCGCGTCGCGCTGCACCGCCAGAGCCTTGCGCAGCGGCGGCAACAGGGCTGCCGTCTGCGCCAACAGTACTTCCTGCGCCGTAGCGTCGGATACCGCTATGGCGCCGAGATCAACCTCGCGCTGCATGATCTGCAGTTGCTCGGTCTCGATGCCAATCATGCGCTCGGTCGCCGCAATCTGCGCCCGCAGCGACGCTTCCTGCACGGCCGTCGTCACGACATTGGTCGACAGCGTGAGATAGGTCGCTTCCAACTGGAAGCGCTCCATCTCCGCCTGCGCTTCCAAGGACTCGACCTGGCGCCGATTGCCGCCGAAGACATCGAGCGTGTAGCCGACGCTGAGCTGGGTCGTGTACAGGTTGTAGACCGGAACGCCCGATGTCAAGGTCGGCGCCAGTGTGCCGATCGGATTTTTCTGCCGACTCGGCACAAAGGATGCCTGCAGTGTTGGCGCAAAAAAGCCACGCTGCGCGGCGACCAGATCGTTGGCTTGGCGCAGCGCCGCCTGCGCCGCCTGGACACTGGGGTTGGCCTGGAACGACTCCTTGATGAGCGCGTCAAGCGACTCGGAATGAAACGCCTTCCACCACTGTGCCGGGATGTCCTGGCCCGGGGCCCAGCGCTGCTCGGCGCCGCCGGGAGCGTCGACACCCGTGGTGTGTTCCGGCAGCGCCGCACTCGTGTACCGGTCACCGGCGGCCGTCGTGGGACGATGAAAGTCCGGACCAACGGCACAGCCCGCCCCGATGCAGGCCAGACCGACCGCGATCGCGACGCGTTGCGGGAGAATCGCCAGGGGCCTCATCAGCTGGCCCCCTGCGCTTCGGCGGGTTTGCGAGGGCGCGAGCTGCCGGCGAACAGGCGGATGAGCACCGGGAGCACGATCAGGATCAGGATCGGAGCCAGCAGAATTCCGCCGACGACCACGAGTGCCAGCGGCTTTTGCACCTGCGAACCGATGCCGGTCGATACCGCCGCAGGCAGCAGTCCCACGCAGGCGGCGATGCAGGTCATGACCACCGGACGCATCTGCACCTCGCATGCCTTGACCACGGCCTCGGCCGCCTCCATCCCGTCGTAGATGAGGTTGTTGTAATAGGACAGGACGATGATCCCGTCCATCGCCGCGATCCCGAAAAGCGCAACAAAGCCGATCGCCGCCGAGACGCTGAATGGCGTTCCCGTGACGAACAAGGCCAGGACGCCCCCGATCAAGGCCATCGGCATGACACTGGCGGCCAGCGCCGTGTCGACCAGCGAACCGAAGTTCATGTACAGCAGGACACAGATCATCAGCAGGCTGATCGGCACCACGATCGCCAAGCGCTCCAGCGCTTCCTGCAGTTCACCGAATTCCCCCGCCCAATCCAGGCGATAGCCGGGCGGCATGCGCACCTTTTCGCCGATCAGGCGCTGCGCCTCGAGCACCGTACCGCCCAGATCGCGTTCGCGCACGCCAAACTTGATCGGGATATAGCGCTCCTGCCCCTCGCGATAGATGAACGAGGCGCCCGATACCAGCCGGATGTCGGCCACTTCGCTCAATGGCACCTGGATGATGCCGGTTCCAGTCGGACTGGTGGTGCCGACCGTGATCCGGCGGATCGCGTCCATGCTCTTGCGATACTCGGGGGCCAGCCGGACCATCATCGGGAAGTGCCGATCGCTGCCTTCCTCGTACACGTCGCCCGCGGACTGGCCGCCGATCGCCGCCTGGATCGTGGCGTTGATATCGCCCGCGGCAAGCCCGTAGCGTGCGGCACGCTCGCGATTGACGTCGATCTTGACGGTGGGTTGGCCGAGCGACCGGAACACGGCAAGATCCACGATGCCCGGGATCGTGGACATCACATCCTTGATCTGGTTGGCGGTTTTCTCCAGTACTGCCAGGTCGCTGCCGTAGAGCTTGACCGAATTCTCACCCTTGACCCCCGAAGCCGCCTCCTCGACGTTGTCCTCGATGTTCTGCGAGAAATTGAAATCCACGCCGGGAAACTGTGCCTCGAGCGCATCACTCATCTCGTGCGTGAGCTTGGCCTTGTCGACGCCCTTGGGCCATTCGTCGAACGGCTTGAGCGGTACGTAAAACTCCGCATTGAAGAATCCGGTCGAGTCGGTGCCATCATCGGGCCGGCCATTTTGCGATACCGCCGTGACAATCTCCGGGTAGCTTTTGATGAGCCGGCGCATCTTGTTCACGTAGACATTGGCTTCCGTGAGCGAGATCGAATTGGGCATCGTCGCCCGGATCCAGAAGTTGCCTTCCTCGAGCTTGGGCAGGAATTCGAGTCCTAGTGCGCTGCCGCAGGCGATCGCAGCGATCAGGAGAGCTCCGGCCGCCACCAGCGTGAGGCGCCGATGCTCCAGGGCGAAACGCAACGCCGGGCCGTAGATCCTGCGCAAGAAACGCACGATGACCGTTTCCGTCTCTTTGAGATGCCCGGTCAGCAGGATGCCGCTCAATGCGGGGGAAATCGTGAAGGTCGCCAGCAGGCCGCCGGCAATGGCGTAGGCGTAGGTCCGCGCCATCGGTCCGAAGATGTGTCCCTCCACACCCGACAAGGTGAACAAGGGCACGAAGCCGGCAATGATGATCGCAGCGGAGAAAAAAATCGCCTGGTTGACTTCGCCCGCGGAATTGGCAATGACCGCGAATTTGCCGCGCAGGCCCACGGCCGAGCGCAGGTGGTGCAACATGTATTCCTGCTGCCCCTCTTTGCGTTCGGATTCGACCAGATGGCGGTAGATGTTCTCGACCATGATGACCGTTGCATCGACGATCAGGCCGAAGTCGATCGCACCGACGGATAACAGGTTGGCCGACTCGCCGCGCGCGAGCAGGATCATGATGGCGAAAAACAGCGCGAATGGGATCGTCGTGGCGACGATGATCGCACTGCGCAGGTTGCCCAGAAAGAGCCACTGCACAAGGAAGATCAGGATGACGCCCTCGACCATGTTATGCATCACGGTGTGGGTCGTGATCTTGATTAATTCGGTGCGGTCGTAGATCCTTTCGAGATGGACCCCGGGAGGAAGGATTCCGGAGGTGTTGATTTTCTCGATCTCCGCCTTCACCCGCTCCAGTGTTGGCAGGCTCTGCTCGCCCCGCCGCATCAAGATGATGCCTTGCACGACGTCGTCGTTGTCGTCCTCGCCGGCGATACCCAGGCGCGGCAGGTTGCCGACGCTGACCGTGGCAATGTCCTTGAGCATGACCGGAGTGCCGTTGCTCGCCGTCAACAGGGAGTTGCGCACATCGTCCATCGTGCGGATGAGGCCCACCCCCCGCACCACGGCGGCCTGCGGTCCGAACTCGACGGTTTGGCCGCCGACGTTGCTGCTGGCGTTGTTGAGCGCGTTCAGGACCTGCGGAAAGGTCAAGCCGTAGGACACCAGTTTGTCCATGTTGACCGTGACGTCGTAGGTCTTGGTCTTGCCGCCCCAGCCATTGACGTCGACCACGCCGGGCACGGCGCGGAAACGCCGCTCGAGTATCCAGTCCTCGATGGTCTTGAGATCCGTGACGGAGTATCCCGGCGGCCCGACCACGCGGTACCGGTAGATCTCACCGATCGGACTCCACGGCGAGATCCCTGGCTGCGCGCCGTTGGGTAGCGGCGGCAATTGGGACAGCCGGTTGATCACCCATTGCTCGGCCTGCTGGTAGGTGAAGTCGTAGGTGAACTGGAGCTTGACGTCGGACAGGCCGAACAAGGAGATGGTGCGTATCGCCTTGACGTTCGGGATACCGGCCATCTGCACTTCGATCGGGATCGTGATGTAGCGCTCGATCTCCTCGGCAGATTGCCCCGTGCTCTGCGTGATGATGTCGACCAGCGGGGGGACGGGATCGGGGTAGGCCTCGATGTTGAGCTTGATGAAGCTGATCACACCCGCAATCAGCGTGCCGATCAGCAATGCGAGCATCAGGATGCGTTGCCTCAGCGCATACGCGATGATGGCGTTCATTTGTTGCTCACAGTTCTAGACATTGGTAACTAGGCCAGGTTTGCCGCAAAGTGGTCTTCAGTCGCCCTGGGCGGCACGGTCGATGAACAGCGCACCGCTGGCGACGACTTTTTCGCCCGGCTGGACGCCATCGAGCACTTCGATCAGCCCGTTGGCGGAGCGACCCGGGCGGATCTTGCGCAGGGCAAGGGTGCCATCGTCACCGACGATCCACACGCGCGTCTCGTCTCCTTCGTAGATGACGCCGCTCTCTGGCACGGCGGGGGCAGTGGCCTGGCCACCCGACAGGATGCTGAAGCGGGCGAACATCTCGGGTTTGAGCTCCCCGTTCGGATTGGCGATCTCGGCGCGCACCGCCAGGCGCCGCGTTGCCGGATCCAAGCTGGGCGCCACGAACGTAATTTTTGCGGTGAACACGCGCTCCGGCAGCGCGACGACGCGCACTTCGACGGTCTGGCCCTTCTTGACAAACGGCGCATCGGTTTCGCGCACGTTGGCGACCAGCCAAACTGTCGAAAGATCCCCCACGGTATAAGCCGGCGTGGCCGCGCCAGACTGCAGGTATTGCCCGAGCCCGACCTGCTTGTCCGTCACAATGCCGGCAATCGGCGCCACGACGTAGGCCACCGGATCCATTTTCTCGGCGCGCCCCAGCGCGTCGATCTCCGCTTCGCTTTTGCCCAGGATCGCCAGGCGGTTGCGCACCGCGGAGAGCGCCGCGTCCGCCGAGCGCACGGCGCTTTGCGCGGCGGCCAGGTCGTTCTGGCTTTGCTGCCAGTCCTGCAAGGAGCCAGCCTTGGCATCGTACAAGGCATGCTTGCGGGATTCATTCGTCTGCGCAAGCGAGAGCTGCGAGTGGGCCGCGGCCGCGGCCGCCTGGGTGCTGAGCAGGTCATTTTGCCCCTGCACAAACTCGCTGGCCTGCAGCGCCAACAGCGGCTGCCCCTGCTTGACGTGATCTCCCAGACTGGCGAGGATCTGCGTGACGCGTCCGGAATATGGCGAAAAAATCGGCGTGCTCCGATCGGCGTTGAGGGCAATCTTGCCGTCGGTAATGTCCTCGGCGCGAAAGCTCGCACGCGTGATGATGGTGATCTTGAGACTGGCGAGCTGTTGCGCGGTCGGCTTGAATGTGGCGGTAGCGCTGGCCGGCGACGCTTCAGCGGACGCCGCCGGGACCTTGGTCGCCTTGGCGTCCTGCGCTGCCGCGGGCGCGAGCGCCGCAATCGCGAGGAGTCCGAACACCGGCGCCTTCCAGGAGCCGGCTCGCGTCGGCCGGTCCGGCGACTTGCCTGCCGATTCGCATCGCGGCCAGGTGGCTGGGTTTTTTAACGTGCAAAAGTGCATGGAACGCGCTCCGTCGTTGTCTTGCCGAACCCGGTCGCGATGCTCTAGGCATCTTGCGAAAAATCGCGGAAGGTACGGAACCGGACGAAAAATCGCTGAGTAGACCGCGCGCGCAAGTCCCTGCGGCTGAACCGGCGGCCGCACAACGCGACCCCCGCCCAGCGGATTCTCACCCGGGCGATTTGCACCGCCCGAACGGCATTCCCCTCAGGTCTACTTCGTAGCTTGGTATTCCAGTATCGGTTCCCTCACTGCGTGGAGGTTCGCGCGCGCAATTGCGGCAGAGCCATCACCGATGCGACCCCGGGCCGGAACGGTAGAACATTTCCTTGTTCAAAACTTCGCTTTGCTGCAGCTTGCCGTCGTGATTCACGTCAAGGCGGTCGAATTCCTTGCTCATGAAATCCATGAACTCCGCCTTCGAGACCTCACCGTTCTTGTCGGCGTCCATCCTGTTGATAAGTTCCAGCGTGTACTTCGCAACAGCAAGCTCACTCTTTGGATCACTCACGGCATCGCTTTTCGGCGCGTCGGCAGCGACGGCACTGCCGAGCACGGCGAACGCCGCTACCCCACCAAGCAGCGCAACGACACAGGAAGTACGAAACGACCTATTCACGATAAACCTCCAACTGACATTTCTAAGAAACTACGCCGTATGAAACGGTCCGCATGGAAAATCAGTCTACGACAGCGCTACTCCCGCAACAAGATCGCGGGACCCGGTGTGTTCGCGCATAGATGCTGGGCGAAAACACGTCCGAAGCCAAGTGGCGCCAATTCGCCGCAGATGCTTTGCCGACTTGGCGCCGCCCTGGCCGATCTCTAGAAGTGCCAGATAATGTCGCCCGATAGGACCACCTCGTTGGACTTGTTGGCTGGGAAGCGGCCGGCCTGATCGTTGGCATTGCCATTGAACGCGGGAGCGTTGAACGAGTGGTAGAAGGCGATTTCCGGACGCGCTTCGACCTGCGGCGACCACCAGTGCTGCCAGCCCACCGCGAAGTTGCCATAACGCGTTGCCGTCCCCGTGCGCTGACCCTGCGGGTCCCAGTAGAACTCGGGCCGTATTGAGAAGTTGTTCAGCGGGTCCGGCGAATAGTTCAGATAGGCCGTCGTTCCATACGAGCCTGCGGTACAGGTCAACACGGCCGAATTAGCGCAATACGCCTCGTTCGGGTAGTTGGACTTGATGCCCGAAGCCGCATACGAGAACGGCGTTCCGACGTCTCCGCCGAAAACGGCCTGGCTATTGAGGGCCTGAACGTAGGAATTTCTCAGGTTCGGCACGCCTTTCTCATACTCGTGATAGAACTCGTAGGAGAGATGCCACTTGTCGTTCCACTTGTGGTAGGCGGTCAAGCCAAACCATTGCAGGTTGTTGTAGCCCCAGGCGCCCGTATTGATCGCGTCGGCGCAGGCGTTGAAGTCGTCGTTGCCATCCTCGGAGCTATAGCGAACGCAGCCGGTCCAAGACGGCATGGAACCCGGGTCCTGCTTGAACGAGGTGCCCGGATAGAGCAGGTTGGGCTCCGGATTGGTGATCGTGCTATGCACATGCATGTACGAGGCCTCGGTACCAACGGACACG
>Ga0181521_10002987_pt1 | contig 20081 bp, 25 predicted proteins | sample PEATcosm2014_Bin_32_FD_119764 | JGI IMG/M metagenome (GOLD analysis project Ga0181521, IMG submission 119764) | Peatland microbial communities from MTU Mesocosm Facility, Houghton, MI, USA - PEATcosm2014_Bin02_60_metaG | ecosystem: Environmental > Terrestrial > Soil > Wetlands > Peat | place...
CCGCAGCAGACCGCGTCCGCGTGTTCGTGGGTTACCGCCGGCATCGACTGTACTACGGTCTGCGCAAGCAACTACTGCGGGTGGATGCAAGCCACGGGCTGGCAACCGGTCGATATGTCTGCTGTGACGGCGTACGCAGCGGTGAAATCGACGACCACGGAAGCGCTGGCGGGCTACGCCCCGATTGTGAACGACAACTACCTTTCGAATCCGCAGTTCTGGCTGGCGGGCCAAGTGAATGGCACGCTGTTCCCAGCTCTCCGGTTCGGCGCCACCATCGGCTATGCGTACGCGGCAAGCGTCCTCGATGGGAACTGGCACATCCTGGCGGGCGAGTACGATGGGTCGAACAACATCTATCTCTACATCGATGGCTACCTCGCGCAGACCTGGGCGGTCGGGGCTCTTGCGCCGATTCAGTTCAACCAGTTGTTCATCAGCAATTTCGGGGGTGCGGGATTCTGGCCGGGGCAGATCGGCTATGTGGCGGTCTATCGGGTGGCGCACAGCCAAGCTCAAATTCTCGGCAACACCGCAGCATTGCAATCGATCATGGCCACGCGTGGCGTCGCTATTCCGTCGCTGAAAAAGGCGATGGTGTTCGAAGGCGACTCGATCACCGATCCGACCGTTAGCATGGCGGCGAACCTGAAGTACTCCGCTCTGGCGCAGGCCGCGATTACGCCCTTCCCACAAGGATCAAACTTCGCCATCTCCGGCAGCGGGATCGCCAATATAAGCGCGCGGTCTGCTGCCGTCGACGCGGCGTTCGCCACCACGAGCTTGACCGAGAAGTTGCTGTTTCTCTTCGACGGAGCGAACGACTCGGGCCTGGGCGCCGCCACGCTGGTGGCCGACCTAAAGGCCTATTGCCTGGCCCGCAAGGCGGCGTCGCCCGGCCTGAAGATCGTGGTGGCCACGTTGCTGCCTCAGACGACGGCGGGCTTCAACACCTTCCGCGACGCGGTCAACCCGCTGATCAAGGCGGATACCTCCTGGTACGATGCCATCGCCGACTTCGCAGCCAATACCACGATGGGGTGCGACGCCTGCGCCGCCAACACGACCTACTTCTCCGACGGCGAGCACCCCACGGCGGCGGGCCAAGCGATCCTTGGGCCCATCGCCCAGGCCGCCATCCAGAGCGTCTGGTAAACAGCGCGCCGCCGGATGCCGATAACCAATACAGAGGGAGACAAATGAGGCGGCTTCCATCGGTATTGGTCGTGGCGATCCTGCTCGCCGTCCGGCCGGCGGCGCAGCAGCAGCCGTCGATTACCGCGACGGTCACGCTCGCCCAGCAGGTCGACGTATTCCAGACTGCGTCGCAGGCCTATACGCTCTCGCACACGCCGGCGGCGGGCACGGTTCCCGAGGTGTTCGTGAACGGCATCCTGATGTGCGGGCCGTGCGGCAACGACTACACCATCGCGGGAACCACGCTCACGTTCACCGGCCAGCAGACCGCCGCCATGGAGACGCCCGTAATTCAGGCTTGGTACTGGTCGAACAACTAGGAGGAGGAGACTATGTCGGAAGAAACAGATCTGCAGGCCCGGCTCGCCCAGATCGCGGGCATCGCTGTGGCGCTCGAGGCGCAGACCGGATGTCCGGCGCCGATGATGATCGCGCAGTGGGCGGTCGAGTCGCGGTGGGGCGCGAAGCCGGTCGGAAACGCGAACTACTTCGGGATCAAAGCCAACTGCCGCGACCCGAAAAGCTGCGTCGTGGAGACGGAGGAAGTCGTGAACGGCAAGCCCGTCGAGGAGAAGCTGGCGTTCGCCGATTACGACTCCATGGCGGATTCGGCGCGCGACTATGCCGTGCTCATCACGCAGGGCGCGCCGTACCAGCAGGCGTGGGCTAAATACCAGGAGGGTCACGATCTGAACGCACTGATCGTGGCGGTGGGCGCCACGTACGCGACCGACCCGGAGTACGCGAATCTGGTGTCGCTGATTTCCCGGCAAACCAACGTGCAACGGGCTATCGTAACCGCGCGGCGGGAGGCTCTGGGTGTTTGAGCCCGGCAACATGCTTCGAGTGGTCCGGCCCGCGCGCCCGTTCCTGGGGCGGCTGAAAGTCGCGCTCACGTGCGCCCTATTGGCCGCGTCGACCGGCCTGGCAGTAGAAGCCGCCCTCTTCGTTCACGCCGCGACACAGGCCACCCGTGCGTTACCTGTGGCCATTTTGGGCGAGCTACGGGCTACCAGGGACGGCGTCCTGGCGCAGGTGGCCGCCACGCGCGCCGACATGAGCGCGCAACTTACGGTCGCGCGCTGGGACGTGCTCGACCGAACGGAGCGCGAGGTGGCGGCGCTGCGCACAGACGTGATAGGCGAGGTCGGACAAATCCGCAGCACCGCGGACCGGCGCGTGGGCGACACGCTGGCGCGCGTCGATACCGCGCTCGGCACCGCCGAGGGGCTGCGGAGCGATCTCAAGCCGGTTGAGGACGCGGCGCAGAGCACTCTGCACGACGCCGACCGCACGGTCGCCGACCTGCACCCGCAGTTGCTCGGGCTGGTGGCGGCGTCGAAGGTCACTGCCGGCGAAACGGCACAGACCATGCGCGACTTTCGTAACGCGTTCCCCAGCTTCATCGCGCAGGGCAACAGCATCGCAGCGAACGTGAACGTCGCCACCGCGCAGTTCTCGGGCGTGGCGACCAATCTGAATCGATTGACGAAACCGAAGTGGTACGACCGGCTTCTCGGCTACGGGCTTAACGGCGTCGTCATTTATCGCAGCCTCAATCCGGCCACTGCCGTCACGGTCAAGGCGGCGCAACTCATCTCGTCGCGGCCATGATTTTGAACTGAGGAAACCAATGCGCATTGCAATCTCGATCCTTCTCGCTGCTCTCGGCGCGGTAGCGCAGACCACCGCACCGACCACGCCGCCGACTGGCGGCACCGTGAACTTCCCCGCCATCCCGATGCCGGTAGCCGTCTCGGCCTTCGGCGAATTCAATCAGCTTGGCAGTCCGCGATTCACGATGGGTATCTCGGCCATCTATCCGGTCGCCGGATCGGCCGGAATCTACGGCACCACAACCGCCGACATCCTACCGGTGCTCGCGACCGATCCTACCACCGGAAAGAAGTTCTACGCGATCTCGACTTCCGTCCGGCAGGGCTTCCACAAGGATCTGTTCGACGTGGGCAATGCCAGTTTTCTGTTGGGCGCCGACGTGGGACCGAGTTTCAATCAGGCCTCGCCCTCCGGCATCAACGTGAACTTCTCCTCGTCGTTCGTGGCGACGGCGATCTATCAGGTGACGCCGGTCTTCAGCTTCCTCGTCCCGGTCCGGATGCTGTACGTTCCGAAGATCGGGTGGAATCCGATCATCGAGGCGGGCGTGCTGATCAATCTCAAGAACCTCAAGGGGAAGAAGTGATGCAAGCCGGTTCGCCGGTCGCCGCGCTCGATCCGATGACCATTCAGATCGGCGCTTCGGTCGCCATCGTCCACGTGCTTGAGTGGATCAAGAAGTCGGACAGCATCCCGTGGATTTCCGCACACACGAAAACGCTCAACATCTGGCTTGCCGCAGCCGCCGCGTTCTGCACCACCATCGGCGTCACTTTCGTGGTGAACGGGAGCTTCTGGTCCGGAGGCGCCATCTCTTTCCAGATGCCGCCCGGCCAGGAGTTGATCACGAATGCGGTGCGATTCGTCGTGCAGTTGGGCGCGCAAAAGGCCTACTACAAAATCGCGGTCCAACCGTCCGGCAAGTAGCCGCCCAACAAGCAAAAAGCCCACCCCGAAAGGGTGGGCCTTCCGCGCAAGGAGTATCTGGCGCGTCTCCGCGCCAGTCCCATTCTAGCCCGCACTGGCGGTCGTGGCCTTCCGAATCCATGCCCATCCCGGCACGTGAACGTCGACCGGCCCGAGCGTCGCGTTGGCGCGCAGGAAAGCGTCGAGGCCGGGAAACTGGTCGACCGTCTGCCAGGGCCACTCCGCGACCTGATCCGGCGTCTCGACCACCACCTCGTGGGTGTCTACCTCGTGAACGATCACGTAAGGGCTCGAAGCCTGCATCAGGCCAACGCGCATCTGGCGCCTGGGCATTCCGTCGATGCGCGCCACCATCTGCGGTTCGCTCCACTGGACGCGTCCGATGACGGTGTATTGCAGCGCGGTCCGGTAGCGTTCCTCGAGGGTCCGTAGCTGCTCCAACTGCTCTTTCAACTTCATTCCGTTCTCCTTCACGTCCGCAAGCCCGCCAGATCCGGGCGGGCGCGGGCGAAACATCGAACTGTTTTCTACCTCCCGATTCCGGGGAAGTTGTAGTTGCCCGTCCGGATCGCCTGCTCGTCGGCGGCGCGCGCCTCCTGATATCGCGGGTCCTGCCGTTCCGCGTCCGAGCAGGCCATGCAAATTTCCTGCGTGTTGAACATCGACATGATTGTGGCGATTGTGGGCTTTCCGCACCGTTGGCAATTCTGCATCTTCGTGACTCCTTCACGTCCGCAAGCCCGCCAGATCCGGGCGGGCGCGGGCGAGGTGTTTCCGTCCTGCTACTTGCGCACTCCGTCGATCACCACCGGCACCGTCAGGTAGCGGCCTTCGACTCCGCGCGCCCAAAGCTTGAAGGTCCCGGCGTCCTGGATGGCTCGGCCACCGCGCGCGTCGTGCGCGAAAACCACTCCGGTGCATCCGCGTACCATCCGACCGGCTGCGATCTCCTGCGCCTCGTTGACGCTGCATACGGCGCCTATCGGTTCGTACCCGCCGTCGGCGTACTCCAGGATCAGGAGGCCATCGCCCCGAAGGTCCGTGTCGGGACCGATCTCAATCGCAAATCCGTGCCAAGGCTTCCACGCGTTCTTCTTCCTTGTCTGTGCCATGCTTATCTCCTTGCACCACCATGAATCACTCCGGTGGTCCACGAAGGCAAGGGGATAATCGCGCCCGGCGGCGCTTATTTTTCGGGGTGCTGGAACTCGCGCAGTTTGTCGAGGATCATGCGCCGGGCGGCCTCGTCCGGAATCGGAATGTTGGCGCACTTGGCGACCGCGCGCCAGTCCGCGACATCCATGGCTTCCGCGTCCTCGACGCCGATCTGGAACCGGCGCAGTAGCGGGATGATCGCGTCCATGGCGGCGAAGGCGGTCCGCACGTGGCGCACGCCGTGGTCGTAGAAGATCATTGCCGTCCGTCCTGGCACCGACCGGCGAGGTACCGCCGGAAGTGTTCGAGCGAGCACTCCCAGCGCACGCCCATCGGCATGGTCGGCGTATCGGCGGCGGCCGGACCGCGATTGCCTTTCGCGTTCCGGTAAATCTGGCCTTCGTGCAGCCAGTATTCGAACCACTCGTCGGTGGCGTACGGTGTGAGGTTGGTGGCGGCGGCCATGCACCACGATTAATCACTCCGGCGCGCCCGGAAGGCAAGGGCATAATCGCCGGCCAAAAAGCAGTCCGGAACCGGCGTCGCGGCATTCAAATCCGCCGCGCGAATGACCCACGCCGCATTTGTATAGCGTCGAACGAGATCGGACCTTTGAAATGCATCGAGAAGTACTTCCTTTTCAAAGTGTTTTCGGGCATCGAGTCCGGCGCGCAACACGCCGTTTCTGGATTTCCAACACTTCGCGCAGGTCCGTTGCTGGTACGTAAGCATCTCCACAATCAAGCGCATAGGCTACCAACCCTCGCTCAGTGCACGAGGTCCGGTAAGCGCCGAGTGACCGTGCTAATTCCGGAACGTTGCCAACGAGTTACGGGCGCGCTTGTTATATTGAATTTGCTTCGATTATCCATCGGGTGTAAAGTCCCGTATGTGGTCCGAAGGCGCTGAGAAAATTCAGGCCGGAGGAATAAAGCGGCCGAGACAAAGCTTCGGTTCGCGTGGGTTCGAACGCAAGTAGCCGTGGCGCGGCGATGAGAGCGCTGCGCGGTCCTCAAAACTAAAAATTCCGTCCGGGCGCGAAGTGTGCGCGCTCGTTGTGAGATCGACCAGGAGGGATCGATGCCCGCCAGTTACAGGAAAGTTGTGTCCGAAAAGCCGCGCAGGAAACGCAACTCCTATCCGGAGGCGATGCTGGCGGCCGAACTCGCAGGCGTGAAGCCGGACACAGCTTATCGCGTGTGCGCCGGCAAGAAGACATCGGAGAAGGTCACGGTCGCGCTGCGCATGGCGCGCCGGATTCTGAAGGAAGAGTGGTCGAAGGATATCGAGACGGCCCGCAAGAAGGTGCACGGGCTCAAGGCCGTTCAGCAGCGCATCCGGCAGGAAGAAGCGCAACGGCGTATGGCGCGCGCCAGGACCGAAGGCGACGGGGAGGCCGCGTGACGGCTACCGTGCTCAGCGTCGAAGGCCGCGAGATCCACGTGCAACCGTCGTTCACGGACAGCATGGCGATCCATAAGTTCGGCGGGCGGTTCAGCGGGTCGCGATGGCGGTGGCCGGCGACGCCCGCCAACGCCAGGATGCTGCGCGCCAGGCTGCACGACGTTCGCACCACTCCGGAATTCGACGCGCTGCTGGGTCCGGTGGCCCGCGCCGTCGAACAGCACTTCGTGGAGACGCCCGCCGAGGTGGTGGTGGAGAACGCGCAGGCCTTGATCGCGGAAGCTCCAACTCAGGAGACGCCCGCCGCGGAGACGCAGCAAGCAGAGTTGGTCCTCGAAGAACCGCCGGTGGAACCGGAGACGGCGGTGGTGGAGTCGAGCGCGCCGGTCGTCGCGGAAGCAGTGCCGGTGGCGCCGCCGCCAGTCGAGATGAAGTTCCCGCTGCCCGAAGGCCTGCGCACCGGCCCGTGGCGGCATCAACTGCTGGCGTACCAGTTCGCCATGGCTCTGTTCGCCGCCGGCTATCGCGGCGTTCTCCTGGCGATGTGGATGGGAACCGGGAAGTCGCTCGTCGCATGCATGCTCCTGCTCGCGGTGAAGGCGAAAAAGCTTCTGATCGTATGCCCGCTGCGAGTGATGCCCGTGTGGGTATCGCAATTCGAAAAGCACGTCGGCATCCCGGTCGTGATGGTTACGCTCGACGAGCGGGCGGGGACGAACGCGGAGAAGACCCGGTTGGCGCAGGACAAGCTGAAGCTGGCGCAGGCGCGCGGCGTGCCCTTCGTGTGCGTCATCAACTACGACTCGATGTGGAGGGAACCGTTCGCTACCTGGGCAGAGAAGATGCTGTGGGACCTGATTATCGCCGACGAGTTGCATCGCGCGAAGAGTCCAAGTGGGCGCGCGTCGACGGAGTTGAAGCGGCTGCGCCCCCAGAGCCGGTATCGGTTGGGCCTCACCGGAACGCCGATGCCGCACGGCCCGATGGATGTGTGGGCGCAGTTCCGGTTTCTCGACTCGCGGGTCTTCGGACCGTCGTTCACTGCATTTCGCGCCACGTACGCCGAAATGGGCGGCTACCAGCGCAAGCAGATCGTGGGCTTCAAGAAGCTGGAGCAGCTCGAAGCCTCGATGAGCAGAATCACGTTCCGCGTGGGCAAGGAGGTCCTCGACCTGCCGGAGGAGACGTTCGAGACGTACTACTTCGATATGGCCGGCGAGGAGGCGCGGGTTTACGACGAGATGGACCGCGACTTCGTGGCGCGCGTGAAGGACGGGACCATCGCGACTGCCGCCAATGCGCTCGTGAAGTTGCTGCGGTTGCAGCAGGCGACCGGAGGGTTTCTCCGCGGCGACGACGATATGACGCATCGCATCGGCACCGGCAAGCTGAAGCTGCTCATCGACACGCTGGAGGATATCGGTCCCGAGGAGCCGGTGGTTGTCTTCGCGTGGTTCCGCGAGGACCTGGATTCGATCCACGAGGCGTGCTTGAAGCTGGCGCCGGTTGGCGGGCGCCGCGAACGTGGCACTGCCGCGAGCGACGATGACGAGCCGGAAGAGGAAGACGCGGGCGGCGTCGCGACGGGCTATACGTCGCTCGAACTGTCCGGCAGGCGCGACGAACTGAAGCAGTGGCAGGATGACGGCGCGCAGGTGCTGGCCGTGCAGATTCAGGCCGGAGGCGTGGGTGTGGATTTGACGCGCGCCCGGTATTCGATTTTCTACTCGACGGGGTTTGGGCTGGGCAACTACGAGCAGGCGAAGGCACGCACGCATCGCCCTGGCCAAACCAAGCCGGTGATGCACATCCACCTTGTGGCGAGGGACACGGTGGACGTGAAGGTCAAACGCGCGCTCGAAAACCGCGCGGATCTGGTGGAGTCGATCCTCGCGGAAATTCGCAATTAACGAGGTCCAACGCGATGAACATGACGGTGCTCAGGGAATACGTGTCCCTGGAGAAGCGGAAAAGCGAGTTGGCCGCCGAACTCAAGCGGGTCACGGCGGAAGCGACCCACCTGAAGGAGCAGGCCATCGAGGAGATCCACAACCAGGGAGTGACGCTGGTCGGGGTCGACGACCGCATCCTCGAAATCAAGCGGGCCGTCTTCGTGAGCGCCAGGCACGGGCGCGAGGGCGTGATCGAGGCGCTGCGCCAGGCGAAGCTCGATCAGTTCATTCCGCAGAACTATTACGACAAGCAACTCCAGTCGTTCGTGCGCGAACTGGCGGCGGCGGTGTATTCCCGCGCGGACAAGGAGAATCGGGTGCCCACGCCGCAGGAAGTGGCGGCGGCGCTTCCCGACCCTCTGGGAGCGGCTTTGAGATTTTACTTTGGCCACGAACTTAGCAATCGTGCCAAGCCAGCGAAGAAAGGAGCTGATGTAGATGACGCAGACCATACAGCAACAGCAGACGAAGGAGTTGATCACGATTCCGGACTCGGAGTTGCCGCAAGCACTGATCTGTTCTGACGAAGACCTTGCGGATATCCAGGAGGGCATCGCGCTCAACGCCGAGAACGGCGACATGTCGGAATACGATATGCCGCGCATCACGGTGGCGCCGGGCGCGCTCAAGGTTCACACGCCCAGCGGGCCGGTGTTAACGGATCACATTTACGGCGTGCCGGTATACATCCGGAACGTTCGCACGTACTACAAATCGAAGGTCGCCGGCAACAAGCCGCCGGACTGCTATTCGAAAGACCGGCTGGTCGGGATCGGCGATCCGGGCGGCAAGTGCGCGGAGTGCCCGTTCGCGCAGTTCGAAAGCGCCACCACGGCGGATGGCCAGCAGGGGAAGGGGCAGGCCTGCAAGGAGTCGAAGCAGGTCTTCATTCTGACCGGCGGTCCCGGCATGCCCAGGATGCTGTCGATCCCGCCCACCAGCTTGGGCGTGGCCAAGGACTTCTTCGCCGGCCTGAACTTCAGCCGGCCTTATTACAAGTGGCTGATCCGCGTGACCGTGCAGAACACCAAGAACTCGGGCATGGAATACGGCATGGCCGTTTTCCAGGAGGTGCGGACGCTCACCGCGTCCGAGGTGAAACGCGCACTGATGTTCCGGGGCGCAGTGGAGACGTTCCTGAAGGCGGCCGCCAACGAGCCGATCCAGGGCGATCCGCAGGAGTAGAGAGGAGACCAATGCCATGTTTCCGAAAGCCATCTTTGAAATCGACAACGGCGCGACGCTCGCGGAATTCGCGGCGGCGCTCCAATCGCTCAACACTACGGTTCGCGAGGTGGGTAAGGCCGGAGAAGTCACGCTGACGATCAGCGTCACGCCGGCTTCGAAGGGTAACACTGACGTCGTGATGGTCAAGTCGAAGGTGAAGGCCAAACTGCCGGAATCGACCCGGCGCCAGACGGTCTTCTATCTCGACGACGCGAACCAGCTTGTCCGCAACGACCCCAAGCAGCAGACGCTTCCGCTGCGGATCGTGGACATCGAACAGCCCAACAAAGAACTGAAGGAGGTTATCTAGCAAATGGGAAACGATTATCGCAACGAGACTCACGATCCGGCGCTGCGCAAGGGCGACGTCGAATCCGCCCTGGCGGCCGGCACGGCGATTGCAGGCCCGCAGTCGCCGTTCGCCGACCGCGCCGCCGAAGGCACCGCATCGTACGCGGTCGTGCCGAAGGGGTACGAGCTCAAGTCGCTCGAAGAGTTCCTCCCGCGCCCGCTGCGCGTAAGGCAGGACATCGCGCTCCAGGACACCGATAGCTTCATCGCGTACGTCAACGACTTCAAAACCGCCGACGTAACGAGGATCTTCTTCAACAGCGAAGCGGAGGAGTTCACCGCCGTGCTGGACTACCATGACAACTCCGACGAGGCCTCGTGGTGCGGCCACAAGGCGGATTACAAACCGCGCCGGTCGGTCGAGTTCACGACGTGGATGGGCATGAACCGGAAGGCGATGCCGCAGGTCGATTTCGCCCGGTTCCTCGAAGAAAACATGCCGGACATTAAGGAGCCGCCCAGCGCGGATCTGCTCCAGGTGGCGCTCACGTTTGAGGCGAAGCGGTCGGTCGATTTCTCCTCCGGCCTTCGGCTGGCGAGCGGCCAGATTCAGTTCCAGTACGACGAGACGATCCGGGGGACCGCGCAGAAGGGCACCATCGAGGTCCCCGAGCAGTTCGTCCTGGGTGTCGCGATCCACGTGAACGGCCCGGCGTACCGCATCCCGGTGCGACTGCGCTGGCGCCTGCAGGAGGCGAAGTTGCAGTTCTGGTACGAGATCGTCAGGCCGCACAAGTTCATTGAAGATGCGCTGCGGGAGATCCTGCTGCGCGTCGCAACGGACACCGGGATCGTCGTGCTGGCGGGAACGGTGGAGTAGTGCAGGCGGTGGGGCCGTGCAACCGCGCGGCCCCGCGTTCCAAACCAACCCGGAGTACGAGCTATGTTTGATGCGATTCCTCTTAGCCAAATCGGCGATGATGCGCGTCTCCAGTGTCCGTTCTGCGAGAGCGATTACCCGGCACGAAGAACTGCAAGGACCCGGCGCAGATCAAGGACGTGACGCTCCATAGCGAGAGCGACTGCCTGTACAACATATCCGACGTCGAGGAGTTGCTCGACGCGGCGCAGGTTCCGGACGCCGACGCGCAGCAGCGCGCGGCCCAGGAGTGGAAGGCGAAGTTCGCCAATACGCCCCTGGTCGTGAACCGGGAAGCGCGCATCTCCCAGGAAACGCTCGATCTGTGGATGGGGAAGGAACTCCTCGAAGAAAAGGACGCGACGCGATTCCGGCACACGTGGAACCGCGAGCGTCACGACCTGCAGGACAACAGCAATTCCGGTTACGACATGGCGCTGATCCATTTCGGGCTGGATATCAAACTGCCGGAACAGCAGATTGTCGATCTGATCGTCGCCCACCGTGCGCACCACGGCGTGAAGCAAAAGCTGGACGTCGGCTATTTCCGGCGCAGTATCGTCAAGGCGCGCACCGCGCGCGAGGAGAAAAGCCACAAGCACGTCCTGGCCGGCAGCGGTCTGGTGCCTTTGCAAATGCCAGCGCAGGGCGAGCGTGGCTGCGACCAGGTCAACGGCCATGCGGCGACTGGCGGCGCGGGCGAAACGCCGGCAGAGTCGATCCCGGTATCGAGCGCGGAGCCTCCGGACGCAACCGCGCCGGTCAATGGCCAACCGGCGCCGCCCGACTTGGCCGGTCCCCCACCCGAGTTGCGGGGTCTGCCTCCGATTGAGAACATCGCCAAGTTGCTGCTGTGCGAGAAACTCTCGGCCATCCTGGGGATCGACATCCTCAAGATGGTTTGCATCGACGGCAAGGAGCAGACGTTCCACATGCATACCGCCGCGCACGGCATCGTCGTCTTCGAGGAGGTCTCGGGGCTGATCAACTTCCGGATGCTCGAAAACAAGCTGGCCGGCAAAACCCGCCGCATCATCAACCCGCTCAAGGCGAAGGAGTGGCAACTGGTCCGGCAGGAATTGTTGTCCGCGTGCATCATCGAGGAGCCGACCGAGGAAGAGGAATTCGAGGGCGGCGCGCGCAACGATGTGATCGACTACCTCACCGAGACGGAATTCATCGGGAGTCTTGAGGGGCAGAGCATCCAGGACCAGAAGCGGCCCATGCTTCACGAGGGGCAGATCCTCGTGGCGAGCTCCGACTTCGCCGCCTATCTCGAAAAGACCAAGAACAGAAAGACCACGCCGCGCGCGGCAGCATCCATGCTGGTCGCTCTCGGCGCGCGCAGAGGCCGGGCGCGCAGCACCGGACGCCAGGCGCGGTGGGCTCTGCCGCTTCCCGACGGCGACCGGCCCGGCTTCGATCCGAAGGCGATCCGGCCCGGCATGGTGGTGGACGACGCGGGCCAAGGGCCAACCGAGGTGATTCAGTAGAACGCCATGCAAGGAGAGTTGTTCGGCGATATCGGACGGCAACCGCGACGCAGGGAAGGAGCGCGCCCCGGTCCGGAATTCCATGTTCCCAGGAACCATCGCTCGTCTCGCAAGCTATGGATGGCCGAGCATAAAGAGCAACTGCGCCGATATCACAAGAACTACCGCAAGGTACATCGCTCATCGCTGAATCAAAAGAAGCTAGCGGCGGCGAGGAACGCAAAGCTGGAAGGCATCGTCGCGTATGGCGGCAAGTGCGCCTGCTGCGGAGAGTCGCGGATCGAGTTCTTGACGCTCGACCACGTCGACGGGCGCGCCGACGAACCGTATCGGATTACCGGCCAAAAGGCGTGGGCCCGCCTAAAGGCGCGCGGATGGCCCAAGGACAAATATCAGTTGCTTTGCTTCAACTGCAATTGTGCGAAAGGAATCTACGGGCACTGCCCGCATTTGGACGATCATCATGACGGACGAAACTGACCGCATTCATAGCATCGCGGAGAAGGAGGAGGGGGTCGAAGAGACGCGGGAATTCCGTATCTTCGGCCCCCCGTAGCTGGGCACAGGCAAAACCACCAGCCTTTCGCGCCAGATTAACCGTGCGGTGGATCGCTTCGGGCCGGACGGCGTGCTGATCACGTCGTTCTCGCGCGCCGCAGCCGCGGAACTGGCGGGCCGCGACCTGCCGGTCAGCCACGACCGCATCGGCACGCTGCACTCGCACTGCTGGCACGCATTGAACGGTCCGCAGATCGCGGAGGCGAACGTCGCGGAGTGGAACAAGGACAATCCAGAACTGCCGATCACTCCGGCCAAGAAGGGGAAAACCAATGCCGAGGACTCAGGCGACGAATCGGAAACGGATCAGCGCGGCGACGAGTTGCTCCAGGAACTGAATCGCCACCGAGGGATGATGATGCCGGCGGCGGCGCGATTCCTCTGGACCGACTCGCTGCGGGACTTCGAGAAGCGATGGACCGAATATAAACTGGCCAACGGCCTCACGGACTTCGCGGATCTGATCGAGAACTGCCTGCGCGACGTGCCGTTCGCCCCGAGGAGGCCATCGGTGATCTTCGCAGACGAGGCGCAGGACCTCAACAAGATGCAGTTGACCCTGGTGCGGAAATGGGGCGAGCGCGCCAACTTCTTTGTGGTGGCCGGCGACGACGACCAGACGATCTATGCCTTCACCGGCGCGACTCCGGAGGCCATGCTCGACCCGGAAATTCCGGACGACCACAAGATCATCCTCAAGCAGAGTTACCGCGTGCCCAGACAGGTGCACGGCTTCGCGGAGGCGCTGATTCACAAGGTCACGCGCCGCCAGGCGAAGGAGTATTTCCCGCGCCCCGTGGATGGCGAGGTGAAGCGACTCCGGCGCGACAACTATCTACTCACCGAACTCGACATTCTCAAGACGGCCGTCGAGCATCTGGAGTGCGGCCAGAGCGTCATGTTTCTGGCTTCGTGTGCCTATATGCTGCAATCGCTGGTTGCCGTGCTGCGCAAGAACGGCGTCCCGTTTCACAATCCGTACCGCCGGAACAACGGCTTCTGGAATCCGCTGCGCGTGGGCAAACGGACGTCGACGGCGGGCCGCGTACTCGCGCTACTCGTCGGGCATCCCGACTTCGGCGACGGCCACCGCGCGTGGACCAACGACGATCTGGCGCTTTGGGCCGAGGTCCTGCGTTCGAAGGGCGTACTGCGCACCGGAGTCAAGACCGCGAAACTCAAAACCGGCGTCGGCGCCGATGCAGTCTCCATGAAGCGGTTGGATGAACTGTTCGATCCGGAGGCGCTCGAGTCCATGGTGGCGGCGTGGGAGGGAACCTACCGCGACCTGCTTAGTTGGTGGCGCGAACGGTTGAATACGGACATCAAGAAGCGCGCCGTCTTCCCCGCTCTCATCGCCGAGAAGCGCGGGCCGCAGGCGCTCGCCGAAACGCCGCGCGCCATCGTGGGCACGATCCATTCCGTGAAGGGCGGCGAAGCCGACGTGGTGTATCTGTTTCCGGATCTGAGCCAGGCCGGGGCGGCGCAATACGCCAGCATGGGCGCCGCCCGCGATGCCGCGATCCGCCAGTTTTACGTGGGCGCCACGCGCACCAGGGAGAAGCTTTACCTGTGCAGTTCGGTCGGGAAGGCGATCAAGTTATGAAACTCGAACGAGCCACGCCGCATCCGGTGGCCACCACCGCCACAACCGCACTCGACTTCCTGGTTGACGCGGTGGCGGATCGCATCATGGCGCGGATGAACCAGTCGCGGGAGGCGCGGTTGCTCACGGTGGACGAGGCTGCGGCCTACCTCGGGCGGTCCTCGAAGGCGGTGCGGTGCATGATCGAGCGGGGCAACCTGCCAGCCGTGCGCGAGAACGACCGCGTGCATCTCGACCGCCCCGACCTGGACCGGTGGATCGAACTGCGGAAGTGTAAGGTATAGCCGCGCTTGCATGTGTCCGGACAGCGGAGTTAAGGGGTTGGACATGGCCAAACGCAACGGCAACGGAACGGTTTACTTGCGAGGGAAGACTTGGTGGATGGCTTACTTCGCGAACGGTCGCAGGATCGTTCAGAGTACGGGATCGGAAGACGAGAACGAGGCTAAGCGCCAGCTTCAAGCGAAGATGGGCGAGGTGGCGGTCGGCAAGGTCGTGGTTCCTAACCGCGCCACCGTCGCCGACCTATGCCAGTTGGTCCTCGCCGATTACAAGATGCGCGAACTGCGCTCGCTCAAGATGACCGAGTGGCGGTACAAATGCTACATCAAGGACACCGTCGGCAGTTTGGCGGCGTCGCGTTTCGGATCGACGCAAATCAAGCAGTACATCGCCATGCGCCAGCAGGACGGCGCGGCCAACGCGAGCGTCAACCGCGATCTTGCATTGATCGGACGCGCGTTCAAGCTGGGCTTCCAGGCCGAGCCAAAGCTGGTCGCGCAGATTCCCACGATTCGCATGTTGCCCGAGGACAACGTGCGCCAGGGATTCCTCGAACCGGACGAGTACGAACGATTGCTGGAGGAGTTGCCGATCCGGTACAAGGCCATCTTCGTGTGCGGCTACCACACCGGCGCGCGCAAGAACGAGTTGCGGCGGATTAAGTGGGAGTGGGTCGATCTCGACGCCGGGACTATCCGGCTCCCTGGCGCGCTCACCAAGAACAAGAAGCCGCGCACGATTCCGATTTACGGCGACATGCGCCGGTGGCTCGAGCGCCAGCGCGACACCTGCCCCGAGGGAAACGTCTGGGTATTCCACGGCGCGCGCCGGTTGCCCATCGGATGCAAGCCCATGTACCTCGCCTGGACGGAAGCCTGCGTCCGCGCCGGGCTCCCCGGCCTGCTCTTCCACGATCTGCGCCGGAGCGCGGTCCGGAACATGAAGAAGGCCGGTTTGCAGGACCAGGAGGCCATGCGGATTTCCGGCCACCTGACGCGCAACATTTTCGACCGGTACAACATCATCGACGAAGACGATCTGGCCGACGCCGGCACTCGCATGGAGGAGTACGCCAAGAAGCGCAAGGCGGAACGCGCCGCCAAGCTGAAGCTGGTCAAAAAGCAGCGCGCCTAAACCAGCCCGCGCGCCCGGCAGAATCGGCCCACTCCCTCTCGGCGGGGGTGGGCCTTTAGCTTGGCCGCGCGAGGTTTGGCCGCCGCGCGCGCACCGGGCGTGGGATATTGCCGATCTACTGGCATGAAGTCTGATACCCTGTACGAAACTGGTAAATCTGCCGATCTTGGTTGACAGGATGACGAACCGCTCAATGTTCTTAGATTTAGATGGCCAGCAGGACGCCGTAATCGTCAAAGGCAGCTATCGCCAAGCTTTTATCACATATACGCAGGCTGAGACTCTTTCCCCGCTGTTTTTCCATGGGGACGCTCTCACCGTCCTCGGAGACCTTCCGGGCGATTCCGTTGATTGCGCCCTGACCTCCCCGCCCTATTGGGGAAAACGCGAATATGAGAGCGGAGGAATTGGCCTAGAATCCGATTACCGGACCTTTGTCAAAGACCTCGCCGCGATTTTTGACGCACTGAAACGGGTGCTTAAACCAGAAGGATCATTCTGGCTCAACATCGGCGATACATACGAGAACAAGGCGCTTTTAGGCATACCGTGGCGCGTAGCGTTCGAGCTGACGGACCGGCAAGGCTGGGTTCTCAGAAACAGCGTCATATGGAACAAAGTGAAGAGCGGTATGGACAACACAAAGGACCGCTTGGGCAACGTCCACGAGAACGTTTTTCACTTCGTCAAACAGGCCAAGGGCTATTACTACGATGCCGACGCGATACGTTCAAAACCAAGAGAGGCGAAAATCGTAAACGGTTCGGTGATCTCTGCCACCGGCGTTTCAGGCGTCCGTTATAAACGCCAGATTGAGCTATCCACCGACCTCAGCCCCCAACAAAAAATCGATGCGATGAAAGAACTGGACAACATGCTTGCCGAGATCGCGGCGGGCAAGGTTTCCGATTTCAGAATGATTATCCGCTCTCAACAGCGGGCCACCCATTCGGACAGCGAAAAGGTATCGGGCCGCGCAAAGGAACTCCGCGACAAGGGATTTTATTTTCTGCGCTACCACCCGAACGGCAGCAAGCCCACTGACGTGTGGGACATTATCCCCGAGGACACGCAGAAAAGGGAAGCGCACTTCGCGCCCTATCCTGTGGACCTCTGCCGACTTCCAATCCTCGCCACCTGCCCGGAAGGAGGCATCGTCCTTGACCCGTTTTGCGGAACAGGTACAACCCTGCTTGCCGCTCGCAACCTTGGCCGCAAATCTGTTGGGATTGACATTTCACAGCAGTATCTTGAAAGCGCCGAGGAAAGGTGTGCGGGCTTTCTATGAGCAACGTGGTTGAGTTGTTTGGGCATTCCTCTGGTGAGCCGGGCCAAAACTGGGAAGACATCGTTAGCCACCAGCAATGCCCGTTCCTCAACAAACGCTGTTACAAGGTTCGCAAGAGCGACCCTGACACCTCTATCGGCACCTGTACCGTTCTCTACGGTCGCGCCGCCGAGCCGATCATCATTTGTCCAACACGACTGATCGACCGGCGTCAGATATTTCTTGACTGCTTGCATTTGCTGACAACCCACGAACCCGGAAACGAGCTTCACATTGTCTCTGAGGTTGCCATTCCCGGCGGCAGCGTCGATTATTTTCTCGTCTCAGCGAAGGACGGACGTGTCAGGGATTTTGTCGGCATCGAGTTGCAGACCCTTGACACCACCGGCACCGTGTGGCCGGAAAGGCAACGGCTTCTAAAGGAGCTTGGTGTCCCGCGTGGTGACGATGCCGAAGCGTCGGACAAACCATACGGCATGAACTGGAAGATGACGGCAAAGACAATTCTCGTTCAGATGCACCACAAAATTCAGACCTTCGAGCACGTCAACAAAAAGCTGGCCCTCGTCACTCAGGATAAGCTACTCGCCTACATGACCAAGGAGTTTAATTTCGGCCACTTGAGCAATCCGCCCACCCTGGGGGATTCCATGCACTTCCACGCTTACCGCATGGCAGAGCAGCAGGACCACTCCTATCGGCTTACGCTACAGTCCAGACTCAGCACTGACGCTGAGGGCATCGCGCTGTGTCTCGGATTGCAGGCTGAAGCCCGCGTTGAACTCGACGAAATTATAAAGGCCCTACAAGCCAAGATTTCACCGGCCACATTATTCACCCCCGTGTGAAACATCGTGAACCAAGCCCCGGTCAGAGTCTTAAAGTGCGCGCTAAACTTGAGGTCCGGGTTACCGTATGAAAGATAAAGAGGCGTTTCGCAAGTATTTGATGAACGATTATCGGAGTGCTAAGACCGGACGCCCCTTGAATACTGGAACAACGTGCGACGTTCTGACGCATTGCTTACGCATCGAACGGGCGCTCGGTATTGATCTTGATGAAGAACTTTCTTCCATCGAAAGTCTCAAAAACCTTCAAGAAACGATAAAAGAGGAGCGGCGACGGTTCCGGTACACTGGCACGAGGCCATACTTTTACTGCATCTTCAACCAGGCCGTTAGGTACTACCGCGACTTTTTGGTCCATTGCCGCGCGGTCGGATGAGTCGTTCGAAAAAAACTCCTCGTTCGTGAAATCTCACCATCGCAAATTGCCCATGAACGTAACTATTGCAATCTGCAATACACGCACTTTTCAGGCACTACCCATGCGAGCGGATTCAACGTCCTGAAGAAGGCCGGTCCAGGAGTCTACCGAAATAGGGTTCGTTGGTTGCATTGTTTCGTCTATCGACTTCGCATTACACCATGCGTGCTCGGAAACAGCAACGAGAGCAGGGGCCAGCCGGGAGGTGGTAGGCACCAGGATCGTCTTCCTCTCCTCCTGATCATTTTATCCCGGTCCCGAAGACCGATCCCAACGCGAGGTCCGGCGCATGGGCGGTCCTGGGCCTGGGCCCGGCGCTCGATGCGAACTACAACGCGGTGAAGCAGGCTACCTACGTCCACGCGACCGAAGCTTAGCGGAAGATCGCGCGGCAGGCTTCCTCCGGCCGCGCGGCGCCTCGCGCAGTGCTTCGGCCCCGCCCTCCCGGTACTTGCGCCACCAGCGTTTCAGCGTGCTCGGGCTGTGACCGAACGGCTTGGCCACGCGCGCATAACTGTGTCCCTGAGCCAATAGCTCGATGCAACTCAGCCGGTGATAGTAGCGAGCCTCTGGCGTCTCCGAGATCACCTCGCGGACCTCTGCTTTTATTTGCGCGTTCGTCCTCATCAGGGAAAGGATAACAGGGCAGCGGACGGAGCGGAACCGCGTCAAAACTGAACCGGATGGCGCTTCCGATAATCTGCAATTATGTGAACTTCTCCGCGCCCAATCGCCAGACTGCCTAACCCCAAAAGATCTCGCCGCCATCCCTATTTCCAACTACCTCGCGCTCCCCATTTCCCAAGGCTACAAGATCGTCCCGCGCGGACGGCGGCGCGGCTTCGCGGCGTCTCTTCGGAAGGGTGTTTTCAAACAACTGTTTCAGAAGTCCGAATAGGAATCACTGGCGCCGGGAGCCGCAGATAATCCTGGACCCGGCCGGCGGCGGAGGCGGCGACGCGGTGCGCGCCGGGAACCCGCAACGCGTGCAGCCAATAGGCAGCCAGCAGGGCCGCCGACAGCGCGCGGCAACCGCATCGGCGCTTAAGCTGTTTTCCATATTCCGCCCAATCCCGGCGAACGCGAATGCACCGGACCCTCTGGCGATGCACGCCCTCGGCTTCGCGCTCGAAGGAAAGCAGCAAGGCGCGATACGCCTGCCGGCGACCGTCTCTTAGCCGGGCTGCGCCTGTCTTGTCGCCGACCTCGCGGAGAGCATTTACTATCGAATCGTCGAGCAGAGTGGCGAACCGTTTGTATCGCGACGGGGAGTTGTTGGTTCCATCGTCGGTTGTATCTTCGGTTTCCACGATGCGCCGCAGGAGGTCGGCGGTTTTTATCCATTTCGCGACCAACCGCCGATCCAGGTCGTCGCTGAGCCTTCGCATGAGCAAGAAGATATGGTACGTTCACTACGGCTAGAAAATCAATCCTCCGGAACCGATCCAGTCATCCTCAATTTTGGTAATGCCAAACTACCCAATTCTGGTAATGCCAAGCAGGCAGGTCGATGGCAAGCCTGCGAATTTCTTGGAGTTGCAGGACATTTATTCCGGGGACGACAGTCCCGGTCAGGAATCGCGAGAAAGCGCATTAACGGCGCTTTTTTTGTTGCCTGGCCTTGGGACGGTAGTACTCCGTGATGAATTGCTTCAGGATCTCGCGGAGTGCGGAATAGGCTGGGTGATGGGCCAATTCTTCGTCCTGCATCAGTTGCACGAACGCGGTTACCAGGGTGGTTAACTCGGCTGGTACGCCGGTAAGA
>Ga0181521_10002988_pt1 | contig 20075 bp, 19 predicted proteins | sample PEATcosm2014_Bin_32_FD_119764 | JGI IMG/M metagenome (GOLD analysis project Ga0181521, IMG submission 119764) | Peatland microbial communities from MTU Mesocosm Facility, Houghton, MI, USA - PEATcosm2014_Bin02_60_metaG | ecosystem: Environmental > Terrestrial > Soil > Wetlands > Peat | place...
GCACGTGGCGGAAGCGGTGCAATACCGCAGCCTGGACCGCAATTACTGGAGCTGAGAAACGCGCCCCTTTTGCTCCCTCTGATCAAAGCACACCGGCATGAGCGCGCATACCGCCGGGTCAACAGCCGGGTCAACTTGCCGGGTCAACTTGCCGGATCCATGGATGGAGGCTGGGTGTATACTGAATCCGACCCGGGAGCCCAAGATGGAAATCCCGGGCAATTGGGAACAACGTATGCATTTTCACAGAATCGCTGGCATTCTGTTGCTACTGCGCTGTTGTGGCTGGGCGAACATCATTGTTCCGACGGATCCTTCATTCGAGACCCCGGACGTGTCGGACGTGCTGTGTGGTACGAGTGGTTATGATGGTTGCGAATATTCGTCCTTGCTCGATGGCTCCGCTGGCGTCGGTTGGACGTTTACCGGAAGTTCCGGGATTACCTCCGACGGGGGTATTTTCGGCTTGGATACACCCGGGGACAATAATCCGGCCCCGGACGGTACTCAGTCGTCTTTTATCCAGTATGACCCCAACAACCCAGCTTCGTTTCCTGGCGACATAAATCAGACCCTTGCTGCGCTAGCTCTCGGCCAGTCTTACGTACTTTCCTTCGAGGCTGCGCAACGCCCTGAGATTTTAGGCCCTACTGGGAATTTTCTTTATGGAGGAGGTCTCGATTTTTATGTTTATTGGTGCCCGGGGGACATTAACTGCAGCGTGATTGACTTCGTTCAATTTGACAACCAACTGCCGACGTACTTGAGCTTCGCGGAATACACCACTACGTTCACGGCAGGGGCGACTTCTGGCGAATTGGAGTTCCAGGCATATGATCCTCTAGGTGGAGATCGGAGCGATTTCATCGATGATGTTCAGCTCGACAGTGTGCCTGAACCATCGAATCGGCTCATGGTGCTATCCGGCATTGGACTGATCGGATTTGGACTACGCCGGAGGCTCGTTCGTCTGATCTGCGATCCCGATGGGCTGAGCGTGCCCGCTTCTCCGAGAACTGCCTGCTGAGCGCGCAGGATATGGGTTGGCTACAAAGCGTTTGTTCTGGCGGCGGGATTCCCACGGGATGCTGGAGCAGATGCTGCGCGTGCTGCTGCATCCCGATACGGCTCCGTCTCTGGTCGAAGACGTGCGGTCGGCGCATGTCCGGAATGCCTCTGGACTCCGTCTGCGCGATGTTCCGGTGATTCGGCGGGTACGATACGGGAGTGCCCGCGCGGCGGTTGCGCGTGCCCGTAAGGTGCATCAACGGCGACCGCTTTCCAACCGATGTGGAAACAATCCGGCGCGTCGTCGGAGACTTCGACGCGGTAATGCTGCCGCATACCGGCCACTTCCCACTGCTCGAATGCCCGGAGGAGTTCCACGGGAGGCTCGCGGAGATCCTTCAGGGCCTCGCGATCGCTTGAGCGATTTGCCGGCGAGCCTGGTGGAAGATCGCAATCCTTCCTTGCATGGTGGATAGATTTTATGCCGTAGCCCTCGAAGCTGGGGATCATCGCTTTCGACGCGGGCGAACTGTTTGATGGACTGAAACCCTGTGCGCTCCCAGCTCTCTCGAAGCGTTTGAGGATCATACACGAACGTGTGACCCAGCTACTGCTGGGACCGTTCGATTCGAGAAACCGCAGAGCTCTTAACAAAAGTAACGTAAGAGAATGCCGCACTGTTAACTAAAGAGAACAGTCATGTCGTTTTTGTATCGTGGCGTGGCGTTAAGTGGCGCTAAGTGGCGCTAAATAGTCCTTGCAGTACTAACCCTGGCATTAACGGTACTTTATGTTTCTAGAAAGCTATGGTCACATTATAAGCGCCGGTTGGTCCAAGCGGAACTCATGGGTTGAGACCAGCCGTGAGAGTCGGATCTATACCCGGTACGATTGGGGAAAAGGCCGTGATCGCGAGGTCACGAAAACACGAGCACGTGATCAAGCGATCACAGAAGTAAACAAAAAATAGGAGCGAAGACAATGAAGTTTTTACGTGATTTCTGGAAGGACGAACAAGGGCAGGACCTCATCGAGTATACCCTGCTCATGGCGTTTGTAGCGCTGGCTTCGGCCGCTCTGTTTTTGGGCGCCGGCGGCAGCATCAAGAACATTTGGACCATCACCAACGCCCAGTTGGCGAACGCCGCCACCAACGCGAGCTAACCCAACCGGATGGAGCAGGCCGGCATACCCATGCCGGCCCGTTTCCGCCCGGATTTCAGGCAGTTTGGCGCGGGCCGCAGGACGAGTGCGGCTCGGAGTGAGGGCGCGCCCCATAAGACGGGCGATGCCGTCGTTTAGCGCGGCTTGGTCACAGGCTGCAAGGATTTCAACCACCGGGTAAACTCGTCCCGGCGTTTCTATCAGAACTGCATCGGGACCGTCGTGTTGTCTGGTGTGTATTGAGGCCTGGGCTGGACCGCAATTACTGAAGCCAGGGCTCCTTTCGAGAGGTGGGCAATTGGAAGCATCCCACTTACCCATTTTCCCGTTTGCCATTTCCGGGTGGCAAAGACCCCAAGTGATGTACGCTAAAGTTTGAAGCCACGCGGAACATCCATCGGAGCCGAAGAGCCGGACCTGCCTCGCACTGCTCACCGCAACAGAGGTTTAGTCATTGGGGGCTGTCTGGCCGGCCTCATCGCACTGGCATTGTCGTCCGCGGGGAACTACGATCACATCTGGCGAGGCTTGAACGACTTCCCAGCCTTCTATCTGGGTCCACGCATGCTGGCGACGGGCAGTCTGTACGATCCCGCGGCGTTCCTTGCCAAGCAGCGCGAGCTTCTGGGCTACGTCTGCGTGAACATCCAGTTCGTCCGGTTGCCGTACGTGGCGGTGATACTCTCGCCCCTCAGCCGGCTTCCTTATTCCGCCGCGTATGCCATATGGCAGCTATTGTCGGTGGCGTCGCTGGCCGTTTTCGCGTGGTTGTGGCCCGCAAGAAGAGCGGTCGCCTTGCTGATCTGCTGCTGGTTCCCGCCGGTCGCCGCGAATCTCGCCAACGGGCAGGATGTCACGTACTTGCTGCTTTCGGTGGCAATCGCGGCGTGGCTGGTGCCGCGCGGAAGAGAGTTTGCAGCGGGGCTGGTCCTGTCACTGTGCGCGGCGAAGTTTCATCTGTGTCTGTTTCTGCCTGTCCTGATAGTTGCGCGGCGGATGTGGAGGCTGGGCGCGGGGCTGGCTTCGGGAGCGGCTGTGCTTCTGGGAATCTCGTTTCTTGCGGCCGGGGCCTCGTGGCCGTCGGCGTACTTGCAGACCCTTCGCTCCCCGGCGGTGAATCCGGGTATGTCCAAGTCTTCCCTGGTGGCAGTTGCCATGGCGACTTTGCACGGGCCCGCGCTTTGGGCGTTCCTGGCAGGGCTGATGCTGCTGGCAGGGCTGATCGTTTATCGAGTGGCTCAGCGGCACTCGTTTCCGCTCGCATTGGGCGCCGCCCTTGCCGGGGGTCCCATCGTCGCGTTTCATGTCTACTCGCAGGATTATTTGCTGATGCTCCCGCTGCTGCTGACACTGGTAAGCGGAGCGCTGTCGAGGGCCGGTAACTCCCACACCTACGGGCCGGCCAATCCTGGCTCCAGCCAGCCTTCCCTCCGCTGACAAGATTGCCAGCTCTATTGCGCCCCCGTGCAGGAAGTCGTTCCCAAGTGAACCCGCGCTAGGTTCTTCCTCCTCTCCAGTACGGTATGCCGTGCTCGTCGCGGAGATAAATGGTGGTCGAATCGCGCCGCACCTGGCGGGCCAGAACGATGGAAGCGCCGCCGTACTTCACTTTCGAGCCGATCACCTGGACCCGGTCGCCTTTTTCAAAGGTGACATCAAAATCCTTCAGGTAGCTGGCGGGGCCAAGATAAACATCGATGATCTCGGAACCCTCCTTGGCCGATTCCGGCCGGACGATCAGATGAGTTCCACTGAGCGGGCTCCCGCGGGGAACCTCCCGCAGGTCGGCGACGACCGTCATCATGTCAACCGACGTGGCCGGATCGTAGCGCGGTTCCGGCTCCGTCTGGGCCGTCTGGCCCGAAGAGGTTGTGAGCCCGATAAGCAAGGGCGCTAGCAGAAAAAAGACAACAACAATTCGCAACCCCATGGTCATGCCTCCTTTTCAGCCAAACACAAGGGGCGGTAAACCAGCCGGTGCAATCGTGGTCCGGCTGCCTGTAGTATAAGGTTCTTTTATCTGCTTTACAAGGGAGGGGCCACAGGGAGGGGCCACGTACGCGATCACTGAGCCTGGTTGCTGTTCGGCCGGGTCCATTTCGGCCGCCGCCAGATCAGAGTCGCCAACAGGCCGAGCAACAGGCCGGCGCCGAGACCCGCCGTCATGAAACCGATGTGGCTGGGCGGGATTGGGGCCTCGGGCAGGTCCGCTGATTCGAGCAGTTGCAGCTTGCCCCCTGATCCGGCCTTCTGGGCCAGCACCAAGTTCATCTCCGCGAACCTGCCAACGAGTTCCCGCACCACTTGCCGCGCCTTGTAACGGTCTGGATAATCGAAGGAGATCACGAAGGCCATGGCGCCCGGCTGGCCCGTGCGCGCGCCATAGAGCCGGATCCTTATGTCGTGCGTCCGCATTTTCTCTGCGACGTCTTCGATCGTCATGCGCCTGCGCTCTTCCCTATATAGATCGAGCTCAGGCTCCTGGATCAGGCTTACCAGCGCGCGGCGTCCGAGAATGTTCATCTCCATCTGCCGAAGGCGCTGCCGCAGGTCCTCGTCACCTGCACCCGGAGTTGAATCCGAGGGCGGCGATTGCGGACTGATGCGCATCACGGCCCTCGACTCATAGCGGTTTGGAATCAGAAACGACCCGGCCAAAGCCAGAATCGCGCAGGCGATCCCGGCTGCCACAGCCGCTTTTGTGTAACTCTTCCAGCTTGTCGTCTGCATGATGAACGCTCCTCGCAGCACGTCGGCTAAGTCGCGCCAGCGCACGTTGGCGTCATCCAGCAGGGCGTCGAACTCCGCGCCGTAGCGCGCGCGCCAGCTTGCCGGATACAGGTGTGCGGCCCAACCGATCCAGCGTCTCATGCGTGTTTCAACCTCTTGGCGGCGATTCTGAGCACGCGGTCGAGGCTCGCGACCTGCTCTTCCAGGTGCTCGCGGCCGGCGCCGGTAATGCGGTACGGCTGCCGCCGGTCCTCCGTGTTTACGGGACGAATCCAGCCGCGCTCTTCCAGGCGGGTGATGGCGCCGTAGAGCGTGCCGGGGCCAAGCCGCACGGCCGCGAAGCGTTGAATGTCTTCCATCATGGCGTAGCCGTGCTTATCGCCATCCGCCAGGCTGGCCAGTACCAGTAGTGTCGGGTCGGTCAAACTATTACACCTTGCGTAGTATCGTATAACGTAATAGCGGGGCTGTCAAGTCGGTGGGACAGACCATCGCCTTTTGTGGTCTGTCACCGCCTCGCCAAACCGCGACGCCTTCACAGCTTTGGTAAGTGTCCGCCGCAATGGCCGTGACGGCTCAACCCTTCTTCTTTAGCGCCTCGCCGACTCTTTCCGGGGTCATCGGCAACTGCAGCACCCTGGCGCCCACGGCGTCGTAGATGGCGTTGGCTACCACCGCTCCCACCGTGATGATGGGCGGTTCGCCGCCTCCCAGCGCGGCGGCGCCGGGGTTATCGATCAGGATGGTCTCGATCTTGGGAAGCCAGGAGAATCTCGGGATCTCATAGCTGCCGAAGTTGCGGTCGAGCACTTCGCCATCCTTGAAATGCACCTCTTCGCTGAGCGTGTAGCCCAGGCCCATGGTCAGGCAGCCTTCCATCTGCTGCCGCATGCCGTCGGGATTGACGGCCCAGCCCACGTCCAGGGCTGAGACCATGCGCTTCACCTGCACGTGGCCGGTGGTCTTGTTGACGGCGACCTCCGCCATGGTGGCCGAGCAGGCGCCCGAGTAGATACCGCAGGCGACTCCCACGCCGCGCCCGCTGGGCGCTTTGCCGGGCTTCCAGCCGAACTGTTTGGCGGCGGCTTCCAGGACGCGGCGCAGGCGGGCGTCGGAGAGATGATTGAGACGGAACTCCAGCGGATCGATGCCGGCCTTGGCCGCCAGAATATCCATGTGAGATTCGCGCGCGAAGGAATTGGTGTTGACCGAAGGGGCGCGCCACGGGCCGACACCGAAGGGGTGCATGCCGGGAGGGTTGCCGCCTTGCCAGCCGCCGGCCGATTGGGCCCGCTTGTTGGGGATGTCGTAGAACGAATCGGACTCGCGCTCGCCCGCGCCCACCACGTTGAAGTCCCACAGCGCGATCTTCCCGGCGCTGGTGAGGCCGGCGCGGATCTTCACCACCGCGGCCGGGCGAAACGTGTCATAGAAGAATTCTTCGGCGCGGTTCCAGACCACCTGCACGGGCTTGCCGGTGGCCTTGGCCAGGCGGGCGGCCTCGACGGCCTGGGGCCCGGCGGTCTTCCCGCCGAAACCGCCGCCGACGTAGGGTGCCACGATGCGCACGTTTTGCGGGGTGAAGCCGAGGGCCTGCCCCACTTGCTGTTTGACGGAAAATGGCGCCTGCGTACTGACCCACACGGTGGCCTTGCCGTTTTCGATGTTGGCGGTGGCGGAGTGAGTTTCCATGGCCGCGTGCGCCACGTAGCTGTTGAGGTAGGTCTCTTCGACGATGATGGCGGAGGCCTTCTCTCCCGCCGCCAGGTCTCCGGCGCCGCCGGCGGGGCGGGATGGCGGCGCGGTCTTGAGGAGGTGGTCGAAGATGGTTTTGTCATCCACGCCGGGTGGCGGAGGGTCGAACTGCGCCTTCACCAGGCCGAGCGCGCGATCGGCCAGGTCGGGCCGCTCATGCAGGACGGCCAGCAGGTCGCCATCCCGGACTACGCGGGCGCCGAATTTCTCGGCGGCGCTGGTATCGGCGTTGACCAGTTTGGCGCCGTGCGCCGGGGGCCTCACCACGCGGCCATGCAGCAAGCCGGGGAAAGTGAAATCGGCGGCGTACTTTCCCTTGCCGGTCACCTTGTCCATCGCGTCTTTGCGGGCGGCGGGATGCGCGGCAACCGTGAACTTCGCGACCGGCTTGAGCGGCACGTTGGCCAGGTGCCGCTCGATGCGCTTGCCATCCACCAGTTGCGCGTAGGTGATGCGTTTGGCGGGCGTGGAGCGGTCGGTGATCACGCCGGCCTTCACCTGCAGCCGTTCCACGGGCGCTTGCAGTTGTTCGGCGGCCATTTCGAGCAGGACCGCGCGCGCCTCCGCCGCGGCGCCGCGCAGCGCCGGGCCGAACATGGGAATGCACATCGAGCCGAACGTGCCCATATCGTAAGGGCACAGGTCGGTATCGCCGAGGACCACGTCGACGGAGTTGTAGTCGACGTCCAGTTCTTCGGCGAGCAGTTGTGCCAGCGAGGTCATGGGGCCCTGCCCGAGTTCCACCTTGCCGGAGAAACAGGTGACACGCCCGTCGGCGCCGATTCGCAGGTAGGCGTTCAGGTCGGCCGGCATGTTCTGGCGTTGCGGAAGCCGCGCCGGCTCCTGGTAAGCATTCACGCGGTTAACGCCGAAAAACACGAAGAGGCCGCTGCCGGCGGCGGCGAAGAAACCGCGGCGGCTCAGGTTCAATTCAGGCTGGTTCCCATCGGGCTGTTTCACAGCGCACCTCCCTTGCCCACGCCGGCGGCATCCTGGATGGCCTCCACGATACGCACGTGCGCGCCGCAGCGGCACAGGTTGTCGTCCATGTGGCGGATGATCTCGTCGTGGGTCGGCTTGGGGGTTTTCAGAAGCAGCGCGTAGGCGGTGAGGATCATCCCCGAGGTGCAATAGCCGCACTGGAACGCGTGGTGTTCCAGAAAGGCCTGCTGGATGGCGTCGAGCCCATTCTGCCCGAGGCCTTCGATGGTCGTGATCTGTTTGCCGGCGACGTCCTTGACCGGCGTGGAGCAGGACCGCACGGCCTGCTTATCGACGATCACGGTGCAGGCGCCGCACAAGCCTTCGCCGCAGCCGAACTTGGTGCCGGTAAGGCCCAGGTCGGAGCGCAGCACCCACAACAGCATGCGCTCGTCGTCGACCTTCACGCTGGCCGGCCTGCCGTTGAGCGTGAAAGAAATGGTTCGTTCCATGGGCACCCCTTACGGCCTGATACAGGCTTAGCGCTATTAATATCTGGTAGTATTGTATCCCATGGCGGAAGATTTGACCCTGCGCGGCAAAAAGACCGGATGTAGAATCGAAGACAACACGAAGGCAGGGAGGTACGGGATGTTTAGGAATCCTCTCGGCGACTGGCTTGGCAGCGTCCGGGGCGCCATTACAGTTCTTATGTTCGCGATATTGTCTCCCTTTCTGATGGCCCAGACCGCGGGAACGGGGGCCTTGGCGGGCAAGGTTACCGATGCGGCGGGCGCGCCGGTTGCCAATGCCATGGTCACGGTGGTGAATGCCGACAGCGGCCGGACGCAGACTGCGGCCACTGGGCTGGACGGGACGTATCGGTTCTCTCCGCTGCCGCCGGGCAACTACCGCGTGAAGTTCGAGGCCACGGGGTTTCAAGCGTTGGAGATTGCTTCCACAACCGTTCCGGCGGCCGGTGCGGCCACCGTGGACGGGAAACTGGAGTCCGAACAAAAGTCCGGAGAGCCTTCGCTGAAGGATCTGGGATTCACTCCGGATCAGACCGCGGGTAGCGCCGCGGCACAGGCGAGACTCGACAAGCGGTCGCACATGCTCAAGATCCATCAACGGCTCGGTCTGATCACACTGGCCCCCTTGGCCGCTACGCTGATCCTTTCCAACGGCGCGGCCAGCAGAAACGGCACCGCCTCCGGGCGCGAAATCCATGCCGCTGTCGGCGGGGTGACGGCGGGAATGTATTTGACCACCGCTTCCTTCGCCATCTTCGCGCCCAAGATACCGGGAACCCCAACCCGCGGCCCCATCCGCCTGCATAAAGCGCTGGCCTGGATTCACGGGCCGGGGATGATTCTGACTCCCATCCTGGGGGCGTTGGCATATCAGCAACGAAGCAACGGGGAAAAGGTTCATGGCCTCGCCGGCGCGCATGGGGCTGTGGGCGCCATCACGGGCATTGCGTATGGTGCCGCCATGCTGTCGGTGGTGATCAAATTCTAGGGTGAAATTTCATGAATCAGCCAATCCTGGCGCTTTTCCTGCTCCTGGCGCCTGCCGCCGTTTTCGGAGCGGATAGCCAATGGGTTCTCGGGCCATCGGCGCTTTCGTATCATGTGTCTCATCCGCTGCATGAGAGCGTGGGGGTGAGCCGCGAGGCGCGCGGCAAGGGCGTTTGCCGCGCCGGACAGTGCGATTTCCTCATCGCGGTTCCGGTGAAGTCGTTCGATTCGAAGGACAGCAACCGCGATCTTCACATGCTGCAAGTGACGCGCGGCGGGCAGTTTCCCATGGTGACGGTGCGCGTGTTGCTGCTCGAAAGCGACCTCGCATCGGCGACCATCCATTGCGACCTGGAGATCCAGTTTGCAGGCCAGACCGCCCACTATAAACAGGTGCCGTTCCAGCGGGAGGCGCATGGCAACGACATCCGGATCACGGGAACGATTCCGGCGACGCTGGCCGATTTCAAAATCGATCCACCGTCGCTGCTGGCGGTGCCGGTGAAGAACGACGTGCCGGTCAAGGTGGAAATGACCTGGCGCCCCATGTGAGGAGAGCAAGCCGATGACATTTAACGAGATTCCGCAGGGGAACGGCCTGATTCAAGTGGACGCTGCCGGCCACCGGCTGGTATGTCCGGTTTGCCAGGGCACGACATATCATGAGCGGAACACGCTGCTGCACTCGCGGATGTCCGCGTTTTTCCGGATGGACTGGGCTACGGGGGACACCGCGGTCAATTTCGTCTGCTCCAGTTGCGGCTATATTTTCTGGTTCCTGCCGTAGGGCCGCCGCCCGCGCATCAACTGTTGCTTGGAGGGCGGGCGCCCTCGCCCGCGCCGGACCCCCTGGTCCGGCTCCCCGCGAATAATATCAGGCCCGCGGCCATCACCGCATCAACTGGCCGCCGTTGATCTCGACCGTCTCTCCCACCACGTAGCGGGCGGCGTCGGAGGCCAGGAAGGCGATCACGCTGGCCACCTCTTCCGGCGTGCCCACTCTGCCCAGCGGAATCGTCTTGACGAAGGTGGCGATCATCTCGGGTGTCGAGAAGACCTCGTGGAACGGCGTGTCGATGACTCCCGGCGAAACCGCGTTGACGCGGATGCCATAAGGCGCGAGTTCCTTTGCCAGGGATTTCGTGAACGAAATGAGGCCGGCTTTGGCGGTGGCGTAGGTGCCTGCGCCCGGGCCGCCGCCATTGTGCGCGGCGATGGACACCACGTTGACGATGGCGCCCGTGCGCCGTTCCATCATCCACGGGGCCACCGCTTGCGAAGCGAAGACGGCGCTCTTGAGGTTGAGCGCGATGACCTCGTCCCAAAGTTCCTCGGTCAATTCGCGGATCGGCGCGCGTTTCACCAGCGAGCCGGCGTTGTTGACCAGAATGTCGATGGGCCCGAACTCCTTGACCACCTGTTCGATCACGGCGCGGATTTCGCCGGTGTTTCGAAAGTCGCCGACGGCCGCTACGGCGGTTCCGCCGGCCGCGGCGATCGACTCCATTACCTGAATCGCGCCCGTCTGGTTGTGATGGAAACCGATGGCCACGCGCGCGCCGAGCGAGGCGAGCAGCCTGGCGGTGGCCGCGCCGATGCCCGATGACGCGCCCGTGATTAAGGCAACTTTGCCTTTCAGATCCGGATAGGTTGACATAGAAGACTATATTGTTTCACAGGGCGGAGGCCGCGTTCAGCGGTCCCCGCCTTTCTTCTGTATCTCGGCGGGCACGCGAGTGCGGTCGAAGGGCTCCACTTTGACGGTCCACCTCAGCGGGACGGTTTCGGGAACGAAGCATTCGCGGTCGTCGCACGCCTGGTAACGGAACGCGCCTTCGATCGTCAGGTTCCGGCCGGCATCGAGCAACGGTTGAAGGTCCTGCGCGTTGCCGATGGTGATGGTCTCCATCACGCGGAAGCGCCCTTCATAGACCGGGACGGTTTCGTGGATCACCGCCAGCGTCATGGATTTGGACGGCGGGAAGACCGCGGCGTCGGCCTGAAACGCCTGCGTTTTGGCGAGGCTCAAGGCCGTCGGAATGTAGCCCGCGACGCCGGGCGCGTACACGTGGACGCGGCTGGGAAGATCGATATCCACGGCCAGCGTAATCCTCTGTCCGGGGCGGACCGCCTCATCGCTCGCCGAGGCGCTCAGCTTCAGATGCTTGGCGTCGAGAGATTGACGCGCGGTCGGCAGCATGCCGAACTGGCGCAGCAGCATGGAGGCCGGTGTGTCGCGGACCCGGAAATCGTCGTCAAAGAATTTACCGGTCACTACGCCCCGCGCATCCAGGACATAGGTGCCGGGATACGGAATGCCGTATTGCGGCGTTCCCTTCGCCACGGTCTCATTCAAAATGGCGCAGCGCCGGATGACGGCCGAATCGGCGTCCGAAAGCAGCGGGAAAGTGATGTGGGCGCGGGCGGCGAATTGCTTGAGAACCTCCGTGCTGTCGTAACTGATGGCCGCAAGACCAAGGCCCTGCGCATGAATGCGCTCTGCGTTCTCTTCCAACTCGACCAGTTGGGCTTTGCAGAAGGGTCACCAGTCGGCCGATCGATAGAAGACCAGCAGCGCGCCCTTCGGACCCAGGATGGAGTGCAACGTCTGCGCCGCGCCATTCTGGTCCTGCAGGCGGAAGTCGGGTACCGGCTCGCCGACATTGGGCCCGGTGGGAACCGTCGCTGCTGCTGCCGCCGAGCATAACCAGAGGACGGAAGCGAATAATTTCATAAGTTGTCCTGGGGCACATTTGATGATGGCACATTCCCGGAGGAGAATCGCCGGCCCGGATGGAACGATTGTTTCGCGACAGGCCCTTCGGGGCGTTTGGCGGCGAACGCGCAGAGGCCGGCGAGCGGGCACTCCTCGCACAGCGGGCGCGTGTTGCGGCAGAGCGTCTTGCCGTGCTGGCGCAACAGCAGGTGCGCGCGCGAAAGCGGCGCCGCGCCGCGGGGGATCTGGTCGCGCACGGCTTCCTGAAGCGCGCGGTACGTGGCGCCGTAGTTCTTCTGCGGCCGCGCGTAGCCCAGGCGCTGGAGCACGCGCGAGCCGTTCCATTCCAGCGGCAGGCCCGGGCTCAATCCACAGAACATCAGAATCTTCTCGGCGCCCGGCTGGCCGATGTTGGGAAACTGGTGCAGCGCGCGTTTGGCCTTGTCGTAGGGCAACTGGAGGATGGAATCGAGGTCGCCGCCGAACTGCTGGAGGGTGATGCGGGCGATCTCGCGCCAGCGGAACACGCGGGTCTCGGGTCGCATGCCGCCCATGGCGGCGAGCGGCAGGAGAATCTCCTGGGGCGCTTGCCGGATGGCGTCGGCGGTTAGGCCGGCTTGCCGGCGCAGGCCTTCGAAGACCGCGGCGCGCCGCTCATCGGACAACAGGTAGCAGGCGTTCTCCCACAGCACCAACTCGAAAGGGCCCCGAGCCGGCGGCAAGACAGGTTCGCCGTAGTGTTTCTTCAGAAGGGCGATAATCTTCTTCAAGTCGGGCATGCGCATCGATGATTATACCCGAGGCCGGAAGCGAGGCTGACCTCGCCTGCACCGCCGGCCTTCCTGCCGGTCCCACTGAAGCGCATGCCACTTGGAGTAGACTACCGACATGAAGCGAATCGTACTGGCAACTGTTTTTCTGACTTCCGTGGCGGCGGCGGGGACCTTCACTCTGGAGCAGGTTCTCTCGGCGCCGTTTCCCTCGGAGTTGACGGCCGCACCCGGCGGCGGCAAGGTGGCGTGGCTGTTGAATGAGCGAGGCGCGCGCAACGTGTGGATGGCTGCGGCGCCCGATTACAAAGGAATCCGGCTCACGTCCTACACCAATGACGACGGGCAGGATATCGGTCAACTGCATTGGACGCCCGATGGCCGCGCGGTGGTGTACGTGCGCGGCGGGGACCTGGAATTTCTGGGCCGCCCCGATCCGAACCCGGCCGCCAATACCGATGGCGTGGAGCAGGCAATTTGGATCGCCGCTCCCGGTGAGGCCCCGCGCCGGATCGCACTGGGCCATTCGCCGGCGATTTCGCCCAAGGGCGACATACTGGCCTTTCTGCGCGCCGGACAGATTTTTACGGCGCCGCTGGCGGGCGCCGAACGGCCCAGCCAGCTCATCCATGCCCGGGCGGGTGTGACGGCGCGGGACCTGGCATGGTCGCCCGACGGATCGAAGCTGGCTTTCGTCAGCGATCGCGTGAACCACAGCTTCATCGCGGTTTACGACGTTTCGGGGAAGTCGCTCTCGTACATGGAGCCGACGGTCGATCGCGACGGCAACCCGGCGTGGTCGCCCGACGGCAAGCAGATCGCGTTCATGCGAACCCTGGTGACGGCGCGCGCCGGCCGGGGCGGCGATGGAACCCGGCGCTCGGGCGAGCCGTGGACCATCCGCGTGGCCTCCGTCGCCGATGGCGCCGGCCGCCAGGTCTGGAAGGCCGACGAAGGCCCGGGCAGCGTGTTTCACGCCATGGTGTCGGAGAGCCAGATGTATTGGGCGGCGGGCGACCGCATCGTGTTCCCGTGGGAAAAGACCGGCTGGCTGCACTTGTATTCCGTGCCGGTGAAGGGTGGCGCGGCCACGCTGCTGACGCCCGGCGATTTCGAAGTGGAGCATGTTGCCTTTTCCGAAGACCGGAAAGAACTGGTGTTTTCGTCCAACCAGGGTGATATCGACCGGCGCCACATCTGGCGGGTTGCCGCGGCCGGCGGTCCGCCGCGGGCCGTCACCACCGGCGATGGCCTGGAATGGTCTCCGGTTTTAGCGGGCGGCGCCGTGGCGTTTCTGCATGCCGACGCGCGCAATCCGGCGCGGGCCGCCGTCCAGATAGGGGGCCAGATCAGGGACCTGGCGCCGGATTCCATCCCGGCGGATTTCCCGGCGGCTTCGCTGGTCGTGCCGCAGCAGGTCATCTACAGCGCCTCCGACGGTATGAAGATTCACGGCCAGCTTTTTCTGCCGCCCGGCAGCGGGCCGGGGGAGCGGCATCCCGCGCTGGTCTTCATGCACGGTGGATCCCGGCGCCAGATGCTGCTGGGCTGGCACTACATGGATTACTACAACAACGCCTACGGCATGAACCAGTACCTGGCGAGCCTGGGCTACGTGGTGCTGTCGATCAACTACCGCAGCGGCATCGGGTACGGGCTGGATTTTCGCGAGGCCATCGACCAGGGCCCGTCGGGCGCCAGCGAGTATCACGACGTGGAAGGCGCCGGCCTGTATTTGCGCGACCGCGCCGACGTGGACGCGGCGCACATCGGCCTCTGGGGCGGATCGTATGGAGGATACCTGACGGCCATGGGTCTCTCGCGCGGTTCCGATCTCTTCGCGGCCGGAGTGGATTTCCATGGCGTACACGACTGGAGCGCGCGGACCGGCGGCGGACCCAATGCCGCGGTGGAATCGCTGCCGGACGCCGCGCGGCAGGAGGCCGCGCGGGTGGCGTTCGAATCGTCACCCATGGCATCGGTGAAGACGTGGCGCTCGCCGGTTTTGCTGATTCACGGCGACGACGACCGCAACGTGAATTTCTCCGAGACGGTGACCCTGGTGGCGGCGCTGCGGCAGCAGGGCGTGTACTTCGAGCAACTGATCATCCCGGACGAGATCCACGGTTTCCTGCGGCACGGGAGTTGGCTGCTGGCGTACCACCGGGCCGTGGATTTCTTCAAGCGGAAGCTGTAATCGCCGATGTGGCGCACGCACTCTTGCGTGCCGCGCCGGCACTTTTGCCGGCGCTCGTAGCTTCCACGTTTTCAACCTCGACGGCAGTGCTGTGATGCGCATCGCAATCGTATCCGACATCCACGGCAATCGAACCGCGTTTGAAGCAGTCCTGGCGGAAACAGTCATGCTACGGTTCCACTCCCTTGCGTGCTTCGGCTTCCGCCAGCCACCCGCGGCGTAGCCGTTCCGGCGGAACGTTTGAGAGATACGGCTTGATGTCGAGGATCGGGGTCCCCTCCAGCATGTCGATACCACGAACGCGGAGGACCGGCCCCTCCCGGCATAGCAACTCTACCACGGTTAACCCAATCGGATTCGGACGCCGCGGTGAGCGGGTCGCGAACACGCCGTGCGGCCGATCGTCGCTCGGCGTCGTTCCCACCAGGTTGAATCCTTCGGAGCGATCGAATGCCCAGATGACGAACAAGTGAGAAAAGCCTTCGATATCCGTGAGGCCAGGCTCAAATTCTGCCAGTATCTCGAGAACCCCTTCCGCCTCGTGCTTCGCACCTAGCCCCTTCGGAATCTCGTGAGTATCCCGATAAGGGCTTCTTACATACCCGATCGGCTGCATTGACAACATGGTGGACCCATCTCCGTTCTTAGAGTGTTGGCCGGTTCGGGATTACTCCCCGCAAATCGCCTCTAGTCCGGCGACCCGCCTCCAATACCATTCTGACCGAAAACCGCCAAACTCCATTCACAACAATTTCACTCCGGACGCTTCTCTTCCGCTTCCCGCTGGAGGGCGGACGCCCCCGTCCGCGCCGGACCCCCTGGTCCGGCTCTCGAATCCGGCTGCTCCTCTTCCGAATGCTCTTTCCCCTCTCCTGCCGGGAGTCGGACATGATAGCCTTGCCGCCCGAACCTCCGCAGACGATTTACCATAGAAGGATTCGAGATTTCCAGGAGGCAATCGATGCGAACACGGCTCCTGCTCGCCGTCCTGTTCTTGACTCACGCCGGTTTTTCGCAGGTGAATGAAGCGCTGCTCAAAGGCATGCAGTATCGCCTGATCGGCCCGTTTCGGGGGGGCCGCGTGCTGGCCGTCGCTGGCGTTGCGGGCGACCCGCAAGCCTATTACTTCGGCGCGGCGGCCGGAGGAGTGTGGAAGAGCCTCGACGGCGGCGCGCACTGGACGCCCCAGTTCGATAAGCAAGCCGTCTCGTCCATCGGCAGCATTGCGGTGGCTCCCTCCGACCCCAACATTGTTTATGTGGGCACCGGCGAAGGATGCCTGCGCGGGGACATTTCTTACGGCGACGGCGTCTACCGCTCCAACGACGGCGGCAAGACCTGGCGGAACCTGGGATTGCGCGACTCGCGCCACATCCCCAAAGTTCTGGTGGATCCGCGCAACCCCGAGACGGTCCTGGTGGCGGCGATGGGCCACGCGTTCGCGCCCAACGCGGAGCGTGGCGTCTTCCGCTCGACCGACGGCGGCAAGACCTGGGTGAAGGTCCTGTATGTCGACGACCGCACCGGCTCCACCGACATCGCCTTCGCCCCAGGCAATCCCAATGTAGTGTTTGCGGCCATGTACCAGGCCCAGCGCCAGCCGTGGACCTTCACCAGCGGCGGCGGTGGCAGCGGTCTCTACCGGTCGAAAGATGGCGGCGCAACCTGGAAGCATCTGGAAGGCAACGGCCTGCCCGGAGGCGTGCTCGGCCGCATCGGCGTCTCGGTTTCCGGCGCCGACGCGGACCGCGTCTATGCGCTCATCGAAGCCGAAAAGGGCGGCCTGTACCGCTCCGATGACGGCGGCGACAAGTGGGAGCCGGTCAATGACGATGAGCGGTATCGCCAGCGCGCCTGGTACTTCAGCCACGTCTTTGCGGATCCGCGGGATGCCGACACGCTCTACGTGCTGAATACCGGGATGTTTCGCTCCACCGATGCCGGCAAGACGTTCACGCTGCTTCCCGCGCCGCATGGCGATCATCACGCGCTCTGGATCGACCCCGCCAACCCGCTGCGCTTGATTAACGGCGACGATGGAGGCGCCACCATCAGCATCGACGGCGGCAAGAACTGGACGCCGCAAATGAATCAGCCGACCGCGCAGTTCTACCACGTCACCACCGACAATCGCTTCCCCTATTACGTCTTCGGCGCGCAGCAGGACAATACCCCGCTGGCCACCGCGAGCTGGAGCGATTCGGGCTTGATCGGCATGCGCAACTGGTATGAAGTGGCGGGACAGGAGAGCGCCTTCATGGCCGCCGATCCGCGCGACGGCAACATTGTCTATTCGGCCGGCCAGGGCGTGTTTCGTTTCGACAAGCACACCGAGCAGGGCCTCGATATTTCACCCTGGCCGGTTAATTTCGCCGGCCACGGCGTGGCCGACTTCCCGCATCGTTTTCAATGGACCGAGCCGATTCTTTTTTCTCCGCACGATCCCAACGTCATCTACACCGCGGGCGAAGTGGTTTTCAAAACCACCAGCCAGGGAAAAAGCTGGACCGTCATCAGTCCCGATCTGACGCGCAACGATAAGACCAAGCAGCGCGCTTCCGGCGGCCCCATTACCGAGGACAACACCAGCGTGGAATACTACGACACGGTCTTTGCGCTGGCCGAATCGCCGGTCGAAAAGGGCCTGCTGTGGGCCGGCAGCGACGATGGACTGCTGCACGTTTCGAGGAATGGCGGCGGCTCCTGGCAGAACATCACGCCGCCGTCGATGCCGGAATGGGGCTTGGTCAGCATGATCGATCCCTCGCCGCACAGCGCGGCGGCAGCCTACGTAGCGGTGGACCGTCACAAGCTGGATGACTTCAAGGCCTACGTCTTCAAGACCGCGGATTACGGCAAGACCTGGACCGGGATCGCCGCCGGCATTCCCGATGGCGATTACGTTCACGCCGTGCGCGAAGATCCCAAACGCAAAGGGCTGCTCTACGCCGGGACCGAAACCGGGGTCTGGATTTCATTCGACGACGGCGCGCACTGGCAAAAGCTGCGGCTCAACCTTCCCAGCGTGCCGGTTCACGACCTGGTGGTCAAGGACGACGACCTGGTGGTGGCCACGCACGGCCGCGCCTTCTGGATTCTGGACGACCTGACTCCGCTGCGCAACATTGTGCCCGCGGATGTGGACGCCGCTGTCAAACTCTTCGTGCCGCGTCCGGCGTACCGCGTGCGCTTTCCCGATTCGCTCGACCGGCGGCAGCCGGCGGGCGAGAATCCGCCGCCCGGCGCCATCGTTTATTACTATCTGAAATCCGCGCCCAAGGATGCAGTGAAGCTGGAAATCCTGGATGCGCAGGGCAATGTGGTGAAGACTTATTCCAGCGTCAAGACGGACGAGAATCTTGCGCCCGCGGAGTGGCCGGACGTGCAGCGGCTGAGCGAAGTGCTTCCCGCGGAGCCGGGCCTGAACCGCTGGTTCTGGAATCTGCGCCAGGAAGATCCGGTCAAGGTTCCGGGCGCGTTTTACGAAACCGATATCCCGCCAAAGGGCCCCATGTCTCTTCCCGGCACATACCAGGTGCGTCTCACCGCCGCGGGCCAGAGCCAGACCGCGCCGCTCGAACTGCGCCAGGACCCGCGCATCCAACTGCCGGCCGCCGACCTCGAAAAGCAGTTCGATCTGGAAAAGCAGATCGCGCGCCGGCTGACCTCCCTGCACAACGCGGTCAATGAAATCCGCGACCTTCGCGCGCAACTGACGGCGCTCGGGCAGCATTACCGGAACGTGCCCGCGTGGGAGCCGTTGAAGCCGGTGGCCGGCGATCTGCTGAAGAAGATCGCCGCCGTCGAGGAAAAGGTGATGCAGGTAAAGATGAAAAGCACCGAGGGCGATCTGCGCTATCCCACCATGATCGACGAGCAGTTGATTTACCTGAGCTGGAGCGTGGACTCGACGGACGCGGCGCCCACCGAAGGGCAACAGCAGTTATTCGCGAAACTGAGCGCGGAGTTGCAGGAGCAGTTGAACCGCTGGGATCAAATTCTTAGCCAGGATCTTTCGGCCTTCAATCGCGCCGCGGCAAAGCAGAAACTCAGCCTGGTTGACGTGCGGCCGAAACAACAATGAGGCCCGTCCAATGCGAGCCGCGACTTGTCGCTCGACCGTAAGGGAGCGGTCCTCGGCATATGACACTGCATTGATAACGGTGTAAGGATGCGAATGAAGACAGCAACACAAACCGACTCGCTTCGTTCCAGTCTCACTTACGAACCTCAAGAGCTGCAATTCGGCACCAGCGGCCGGCGGGGCAAGGTGGTGGATCTCACCCAGTTGGAGGTGTATATCAACGCGCTGGCGGAGCTTGAGTATTTGCAATCGCGCGATCCCGCCGAGGGCGGGATCGTCCGCGGCGAGGAGTTTTTCTTCGCGCGCGACCTGCGGCAAAGCTCCGGCAGCTTTGTGCCGGAACAGGGCGGACGCGGGGAGATCGCCCAGGCAATTGCGGCGGCCATCCGCGACGCCGGCATGCGCGCGGTCAACCTGGGATTGATTCCGACTCCGGCGCTGATGTGTTATGCGCTGGCCCGCGGCAAGGGCAGCATCATGGTGACCGGCAGCCACATTCCATTCGACCGGAACGGCTACAAGACCAATAGCAGCCGGGGCGAGCTGCTCAAACAGGAGGAAGCCCCCATCAACGAGCAAGTGCGGATGGTTCGCCAGAGGCTGTATGATCAGCGCATCGATGAGTCGATCTTCAATGATCGCGGCATGTTCCAGAGCGGCCACCAGGAGCTGCCGGCGGAACGGCCCGATGCGCGCGCCGCCTGGATCGAGCGATTCAACACCTTCTTCGCGGGCCAGTCTCTCCGTGAGAAACGGATCCTGGTCTATCAACACTCCGCGGTAGGGCGCGACCTGCTGGTGGAAGTGCTCGAACGCCTGAACGCCGAGGTGATCGCGGCGGGTCGCAGCGAGACGTTCGTTCCCATCGACACGGAAAACATCGGCGAGCCGCAGTTGGCGGCCATCCAGGCCCTGGCCGGCGAGGCCGCCGCGAAGCATGGACCGCTCGATGCCATTGTGTCGACCGACGGCGACAGCGACCGGCCGCTCATTCTGGGAGTGGATCCGGTAACCGGCCAGGCGCACTTCTTCGGTGGAGATCTGCTGGGCATGGTGGTGGCGGAGTATCTCCAGGCCGATGCCGTGGTGGTGCCCATCAGTTGCAATGACGCCGTGGACCGGGGAAGGCTGGCACGCATGGTCGAACCGAAGACGCGGATTGGCTCGGCGTTCGTGATCGCGGGAATGCAGGAAGCCCGCCGCAGGGGGA